>ERZ836877.3693-NODE-3693-length-16848-cov-3.431728_pt1 | contig 16848 bp, 13 predicted proteins | sample MGYA00519469_ERZ836877 | MGnify/ENA primary metagenome ERZ836877 (study PRJEB31850, sample SAMEA3708809) | human gut metagenome | biome: human gut; feature: human-associated habitat; material: faeces | place: China | collected 2014 ... | reverse complement strand
CCGACAGCAAAGAGGCCGCGGTCATCGACCCGGGCATGTACGGCAGTGACGAACAGAAAGAATTCGATGATTATGTCAAGACTAACAATCTGAAAATCATCGAGGTCATCAACACACACCTGCATCTCGACCACTGCTTCGGCGACAATTATGTCAAAGACAAATACGGTGTCAAAGTTGCCGCAAACATCGCCGACGCACCATTAGGCGCCGACATCACGACACAGATGCGACGCTTCGGCGGTCGCGACGCTGTCAAAGGTGTCACCATCGACGTGCCACTCGAAGACGGCGACATCATCACTATCGGCAAAGAGCGTCTTGTTGTCATAACGGTCGCCGGTCACTCACCGGGCGGCATAGCGCTTTATTCGCCCGACGGACATTTTGTCATCGCCGGCGACTCGCTTTTCCGCCGCTCGATCGGGCGCACAGACTTGCCCGGCGGCAATCAGCGACAGCTTATCGACAACATACGCAAAAAGCTCTTCACGCTGCCCGACGACACGATGGTACTGCCCGGTCACGACCGGTTCACGACCATAGGCGACGAAAAGACGGCCAACCCGTTTGTCTGAGGGCGACAATCACCAGAGATACATAGGATCCCAGGCCTCAATCTCGGCTGCGTCGTCGCGACGGGCGATCTCGGCCACACGGCTGAGAATAATTGATGCGCTCATACATTCGAGACGGGCATCTACCGGCTCGCTCTTCAAATGCCACTCAATCAGCTTTCCCGAGGCAAAGACCGTGGCCTGCTGCAGTCTGTGGAGCTTGACAAGCGAGATGGCATACATGACCGCGAGCGTGGCCTGACGGTCGAAATCATACCAGTCGGCCAAATTGCGCTCATAAATTTCGACCGTCTGCCTGAAATCCTTGTCGACAAAGCAGTTGAATATCATCTCGCCGTTGATGTCGATATTGTCACGGCCGATAAACTCTCGGGCCACACCGAGAATGACATTAGCCTGCTTCGGCGCGTCGATCGACGAAAAATGAGATGCCCAGTCGAGCCAGTCGTCAAGCTCGATAGGCTGCTGACGCGCCGATTCGGCGATGGCCTTGACGGCGTCGGGGTGGTCGACGGCAAGCATGTCTGTCGCTATCTGCCGGTGGCCGGGATTGTGGCGGTAGCTGTCAGACAGAATGGCAAAAGAACGCTCGCTGTAGGGATCTCCGCCCGTCTCAGTCAGAGCCATGAGATAATAATGGGCGATGTCGGGGTCTTCGGGATGAGCCTTGTAAAGTTTTTCGAGCCGGACAGCGGCGTCGCGCATACGGCCGGGTGTCTCGCACAACAGACGGCAGAGATAAAACTCGCCCGAGGCGTCGTCGGGATTTATCGCAAGGGCCATCTCGAGCGACGACATGGCGCCATCGGTGTCGCCGTCTTTCTTCTGAAGCTCGGCGAGCATCTGCCAGTATTGATAATTATACGGCTCGATCTGCGTCAGTTCGTCAAGCAGTTTAATCGCCTCCTTGAAGTCATTGTTAAGTTCGGCGATTACAGCCACCTCGAAAATCAGAGTCGGCTGATAGGTCGTCTTCTTGCGCAACATGCCGAGGCGCGACACAAGCCAGTCATAACGCCCGAGCTTAGAGGCCAGGTCGGTCAGCTGTATTATCTCCTCGTCGTCAAACAGGTCATAGCGGGCGACAAGACTGTCGAGTGCCTTGCCGGCTTCATCACCGACAGGCAGCTGTTTGCGCAGACGCATGATATCCCACAGCGCGCCCTCGACACTGGCGTTGTCGTCGAGATATTTGGCCGCCATATCGCTGCCAAAGGCCGAATAAAGAACGGCCCGTCGCTCTTTAAGAGCCTGACTGTCGGGATAAAGCCTTGCTCCGAGAAGCAGGACCTCGGTGCGCAGATAATCGTCATTGAGGTCTCCGGCATAGTCGAAAATCTCAATAAGCTCGTCTTCGTCATAGAACAGCACCGCAGACTTGTCGGCAAGCGATTCGCGGAATCGCCTGCAAAGTTCGTTGCGGCGGTCGTCTCCTCCTATTTCCATATTCTATATCAATGTGGGGGCACTACAGATGATATAATGCCCCCACGTTAAAAAACAGTTCGTAATTATTATGCTTTCTTCTGCTCTTTCTCCCAGCTGTCCTTAAGCGCGATGGTACGGTTAAACACAAGGTGTTCCGGAGTAGAATCGTAGTCGGGCGTGAAGTAGCCGATGCGCTGGAACTGGAATTTCTTGCCTCGTTCGGCGTTCTCGGCGATGAAAGGCTCGACTTTGACACCGGTGACAACTTTGAGAGAATCAGGATTGAGCATGTCGCGGAAGTCGCGGTCTGGCTCGGCGGCGGGATTCTCGACGGCAAAGAGACGGTCATAGAGGCGCACCTCGGCGTCAACGGCATGAGCGGCCGAAACCCAATGGAGTGTACCCTTGACCTTGCGGGCGGCGCCGGGGAGACCGCTGCGGGTATCAGGGTCGTAGGTGCAGTAGATTTCCTCGATATTGCCGTCGGCATCTTTCTTGCAACCCTCGCACTTGACGATATAGGCGCCTTTGAGACGCACCTCGCCGCCGGGGGTCATGCGGAAGAATTTCTTGGGAGCGTCTTCCATGAAGTCGTCGCGTTCGATATAGATCTCGCGGCTGAAAGGCATGGCGTGTGTGCCGCTGCCCTCTTCCTCGGGATTGTTTTCCATCTCGACCTGCTCGACCTGTCCCTCGGGGTAGTTGGTGATCACAACCTTGACGGGATTGATGACGGCCATTGCACGGGTCGCTTTCTTGTTGAGGTCGTCGCGGACGGCATGCTCGAGAAGGCTGATGCTGTTGAGCGCCTCATATTTGGTGTAGCCGATTGTGTCGATGAAATTCTTGATAGATTCGGGTGTGAAACCGCGGCGGCGCATACCCGAGATGGTCGGCATGCGGGGGTCGTCCCAGCCGGCGACAAGACCTTCCTTGACGAGCTGGAGCAACTTGCGCTTGCTCATGACCGTATAGGTGAGGTTGAGGCGGTTGAACTCGATCTGACGGGGGCAGTAGCTCTCGTCGGCAAGCTCCTTGACGAAATACTCGTAGAGCGGACGGTGAACCTCGAATTCAAGGGTACATATCGAGTGGGTCACACCCTCGAAGTAGTCGCTCTGGCCGTGGGCGAAGTCATACATCGGGTAGACTTTCCAGGTAGTGCCGGTGCGGTGGTGGGGGTGCTTGATGATGCGGTACATGATGGGGTCGCGGAAGTGCATGTTGGGCGACGCCATGTCGATTTTGGCGCGGAGCACGCGGGCACCTTCGTCAAACTCGCCGGCATTCATGCGCATGAACAGGTCGAGATTCTCCTCGACACTGCGGTTGCGGTAAGGACTTTCCTGACCGGGAACAGTAGGCGAACCCTTCTGCGCGGCGATTTCCTCTGATGTCTGGTCGTCGACGTATGCCTTGCCTTCCTTGATGAGGCGCACAGCCAGGTCGAAGAGCTTGGGGAAATAGTCAGACGCATAGTATTCGCGGTCGCCCCAGTCGAAGCCGAGCCAGTGGATGTCCTCGCGGATAGAGTCGACATACTCGACGTCTTCCTTGACAGGGTTGGTGTCGTCAAAACGCAGGTTACAAGTACCGCCGAATTTTTCGGCTACGCCGAAGTCCATGCAGATGGCCTTGGCATGGCCGATATGGAGATAGCCGTTAGGTTCGGGCGGGAAACGGGTGTTCAGTCTGCCGCCGTTCTTGCCGGCCTGCAGGTCGTCCCACACTGCCTGTTCAACAAAATTCAGACTACGACGCTCGGTCGATTCGCATTCGTTTGTTTCTGCCATCTGTTTAAATTTTAAGGAATTTATTTTTTCTAATTAAAGTGCAAAAGTAAGCATTTTCGCCGTAAACGACGCTATCAGGAATCAGAAATTTTGGAGAATCATGACCTGACGGGGCTCGAAGGTCATTTCTTCTTCGATAGTGACAGGATTGCCGGTGATGACGTCGGTCATGGTCGTGCCGTATGGCAATATCTCGAGCGTGCGCTCCATGGTGACGGTGTTGGGCACATCACGGCCGTTAAGCAGCACGATGACCTCCTTGTCACCAAGCTGACGGCGATAGGCATAGATGCCGTTCTGAGGCATGAAATGTCTGAGTGAGCCTTTGGCTATGACCTCGTTGGCCTCGCCGCGGCGCCACCGGAGGAGCTTCGACATATAATCCCAGGCCTCGTTCTGAAGCGGGGTTCGGCCTTCGCGGGTGAAAGCATTGACTTTGTCACCGGGGAATCCGCCGGGGAAGTCGCGACGCACATAACCGTCAGAGCCTTCCTTGCTGCCCGACATAAGAAGCTCAGTGCCGTAATAAAGCTGCGGAATGCCGCGCGATGTCAGCAGGAACGCTATCGCCTGTTTCCACGAACCGAGACTGTCGGGTTCTTCGGCAAGGAAGCGGTCGGTATCGTGATTGTCGAGGAATGTCAGAATCTTCTGCGGGTCGGGGAACAGGAAGTCGAGCGACAGATGGTCGTAGACTTTGTTGAGACCCTTCCAGGGATCGGTGTCGCCGTTGAATGCCTCTCGGCCGTTGAGGATATAGAAGAAGTCCATCACTGTCGGCAGGTTTGTCTCGACAGGGTTGAGCTTGTTGCCGCTCTGCCAGTAGGCCGAACCGGCTTCGTTTGAATACCAGCACTCGCCGACAATATTGAAGCCTGGGTATTCGCGGCGCACGTCGGCAGCCCACCGGCTCATCGCCTTCATGTCGGCATAGGGATAGGTGTCCATGCGAATACCATCGATTTTTGATGATTCAATCCACCATATCGAGTTCTGAGTAAGATACTTCATCAGATGGGGATTGCGCTGGTTGAGGTCAGGCATCGCCGTGACAAACCAGCCGTCGGTCGTATGGTCGAGATCATAGTCGGAGACATAGGGGTCGTGGACTGTGGTGAGGCGGAAGTTTGTCAGCTCTTTGCCGTCTGGATGGTTATACCAGTCGGCCGAGGGCATATCTTTCATCCATGGATGGTTTGAGCCCGAATGGTTGAAAATCATATCCATAACGACTTTCATGCCGCGTTTGTGAGCCTGTTCGATCATCTCACACCACTGTGCGTTGGTGCCGAAACGCGGGTCGACACGATAGTAATCGGTCGTGGCATAGCCGTGATATGAGCCGCCCGGCATGTCGTTCTCAAGAACGGGGCAGGCCCATACGGCAGTGACACCCAGTGAGTCGAGGTAGCCGAGATGCTCGGTGATACCCTCGATATTACCGCCATGACGGGCGTTGGGGTCGAGGCGGTCGTCGGCAACCTGATATTCGAGCGTAGCAGCCTCGGCTGACTTTTTGCCGTCGCCGCCTTGCGCGAACCGGTCAGGCATAAGGAGATAAAGCACATCCGACGCATCGAAGCCCTTGTATTCATCAGGGCGCCGTGTGCGCTCAAGCAACTCATATTTCACGGTCTGACGCTTCTTGCCGTTGGTAAACTTCAAATCCATCGTGCCGGGACGGGCATCGGCACCGATTACAAGATAAAGAAACTTATAATTGGGACTGTCGAGGCTGACCTCTTCGGCCAGACGGACGCCTGGATAATCGACGGTGACATCGGCTTTGGCGACATCATGGCCGCTTACCATAAGCTGAAGAGTGTCATTGATCATACCTGTCCACCAGTATGGAGGCTCAATCTTGTCGACAAGCGCCTGCTTCGGCGCGCCGAACATGCTCGCACCTGCCATAAGGGCGAGCGACAGAATCGAAAATCGTTTTTTCATTGCAAGTAAGTATTTTCTATGGTATCATTCATATTCCATAAGGAAACGCTCGACGTCAAGAGCCGCACGGCAGCCCATGCCGGCAGCTGAAATGGCCTGACGGTAAATCGGGTCAGCGACGTCGCCGGCAGCAAACACTCCGGGAATATTCGTCGCCGTTCCGGGAGCGGCGACCTTTATGTAGCCCTGCCCGTCGAGTTCGACATAAGGCGCAAACACCTCGGTATTGGGCTTATGGCCTATGGCAAGGAAGAAGCCGTCGATGGCAATGTCGTAGCGGTTTTCATTCTCTGTGCCGACCTTGGTGACAAGATGGGCGCCCTCGAGCACTTCGTCGCCGAACAGGCCGACTGTGTTGGTGTTGAACAGCACCTCAATCTTGCTGTTGTCAAAAACGCGCTGCTGCATGACCTTAGAGGCGCGCAGCACGTCGCGGCGCACGATAAGATAGACTTTTTTGGCCAGACCGGCGAGATAGAGAGCCTCCTCACAGGCCGTGTCTCCGCCGCCGACGACAGCAACGGTGCGGTTGCGGTAGAAGAATCCGTCGCAAGTCGCACAGGCCGAAACCCCCATGCCGAGATATTTCTGTTCGTCGGGCAGACCGAGATAACGGGCTGCGGCGCCTGTCGAGATAATTACAGACTCGGCCATGACGGTCTCGTTGCTGTTGACAGTCACTTTGAACGGGCGTTCGCTGAAATCGACAGCCGTCACACGTCCGACACGGACATCAGCGCCGAACCGGCGCGCCTGAGTCCGGAGGTCATCCATGAGTTTGGGTCCCGAGATGCCGTCGGGATAACCGGGGAAGTTTTCGATTTCGGTTGTGGTGATGAGCTGGCCGCCGGGCTGCGGACCTTCGATGACGACTGGAGCGAGATTGGCGCGTGACGCATAGATGGCCGCGGTGAAACCGGCGGGGCCGGAGCCTATGATAAGGCATTTGATTATTTCAGGCTGCATGGTGTCTTATTTTAGTATGTTACTATAAAAGATATTATCTCAGGTCGACGGTTTCGGCCGACGGATTGAGTTTTGTGTCATAGACGAAAGCGCTGCGTCCGATAGCTTTGCCGATTTTGACATTGGCGATATTGGCTATGAGGCGGCTGCCGTTTGTAAAAACGGCGACGATGCGCGTCGGCAGATTACGGGCCGTATCGATAGACAGCTCGGCGCTGACAATCGAGCCGCCGGCTTTCAGGGGTTTAAGCTCTATCGTGCGCACGTTGCCGTCGGTGCTGACGACACGGCCGGAATAATTCGACATCGAGGCGTTGATAATCTCGACGGGATTTGTCTCCAGCAACTCGTCGGCAGTAGGCTCTGTGATGCTGACCTCTTCGTTGTCAGGAATATACGTCCACTGAGTTTTACCGTCATACCATATCGACAGGCGGTCAGTGATGAGTTTGAAACAACGGCCGCTCATTGTCAGCGAGCCGGGTATCTGGCCGTTGTCGCTGTCAAGCAGGAATGTCGCCGTCAGCGATGGCGCCGACTTGAGCGCGGCACTACACTTCGAGACGGTCGTTTTCGCCGGCTCGGCGGCATAGGCTGCGATGGCGAGACACATTGCTGTCACGACAGTAGCCACCTTAATATAAATATATATTGCTTTTGCTTTCATATCTGTCAAACGCTCTGCGGGCTGTTTAGGTTTTAGAGATAGCTCTCGATTGACATCGGGTCGACGAGCACCTGACGCGGCTTGGCACCCTGGGCCGGCCCGACGATGCCGGCTGCCTCGAGCTGGTCCATGATCTTACCGGCCTTGTTGTAGCCGATGCTGAAACGACGCTGCAGCGACGATGTCGAGGCTGTCGTCTGGGTGACGATAAAGCGGGCACACTGCGGGAAGAGCGGGTCGCGCTGCGACGGGTCGCCCATGTCGGGAAGATCGCCGCCGGCGTTTTCATTCGGAGGTTCGGGGAGAAGGTAGGCGGTCTCGTAGCCTATCTGAGCGTCGACGTGATTGACGATGGCTTCGACCTCAGCCGTTTCGATAAGGCCGCACTGCACGCGGGTAATCTTGCCATTCTCGAGGACGAGCATGTCACCACGTCCGATGAGCTGATGGGCGCCGGTGCGGTCGAGGATGGTCTTGCTGTCGACCGCCTGCGATGTCTTGAAGGCGATACGGGCCGGGAAGTTTGCCTTGATGACGCCGGTGATGACGTCAGTCGACGGGCGTTGTGTGGCTATTATGACATGCATGCCCACGGCGCGGGCTTTCTGCGCCAGTCGGGCGATGGGGAACGAAATCTCTTTGCCGCCCATCATGACAAGATCGGCAAACTCGTCGACGATGACCACGATATACTGCATATATCTGTGACCCTTCTCGGGATTGAGCTGATGGTGCGAGAATTTGGCGTTATACTCCTCGATCGAGCGCACCATGGCCGTCTCGAGCAGCGAGTATCGTGCCTCCATCTCGACGCAGAGCGACGCGAGGGTGCGGGCAGCGTCGTCGGTATCGGTGATGATCGGATTCTCCTGATCGGGAAGCTTCGCAAGATAGTGGCGTTCGAGGGGACGGAAGATGCTGAACTCTACCTTCTTGGGGTCGATGAGCACGAATTTGAGCTCAGACGGATGTTTGGCATAAAGCAACGAAGCGATAATACAGTTGAGTCCGACAGACTTGCCCTGACCCGTTGCACCGGCTACGAGCAGGTGGGGCATCTTCGCAAGATCCGATACAAAAACTTCATTGGAGATTGTCGTACCCATGGCAACGGGCAGTTTCATCTCTTTGATTTTATCCTGATATTTCTTTGACGAGAGAATCGTTCTGATCGAGACTATCTGCGGGTCGCGGTTAGGCACCTCTATGCCGACAGTGCCGCGACCGGGGATAGGCGCTATGATGCGAATGCCGATAGCAGCCAGACTACGGGCTATGTCGTCTTCAAGACGCTCGATCTGCGCTATCCTGACACCGTCGGCCGGCACGACCTCATAGAGGGTGACTGTCGGACCGACAGTGGCCTCGATGCGCTGAATCTCGACCTTGTAGTCGCGCAGTGTCTTGATGATAAGATCTTTGTTTTCCTGTTGCTCGGCCATATCAAAAGCTTTGACCTCAGGACGCTCGATAAGGAGATCAATCGACGGGAAAACATATCGCGAAAGCTCGGCACGGTGGTCATACTCGTCATCGGCACTTACATGTGTGATAGTGTCATCACCCTGCTCTATCTCGGCTGTCCTGACGCTGAAACCGGCATCGACATTCACGGTGCCGGAATTATCGGCACCGGCTTTTACTGTCGCATCCGATTTGTCGCTGTCATGATCGAGTCCGAAGGCAAGGTCGAGGCTCTTTTTGCCGTTGGTACCGGCAGGGGTTTCTTTCACCTCATCGGCAGATACAGTCTTCATCGTCGCGACCATACCCGAACGCTTGGCTATAAGGGGAAGGTCGTCGCCGATGTCAGTCAGTTCGGGACCGTCGTCGGCTGTCACTGACGCAGCCTTACGCTTAGGCAGCAGAGGTTTGAGCTTACGCCAGCCGGCGTTAAGGACATTGAGATAAATCGCTATGAGACATCCGGCGAGAATCACCGTCACCGCATAGCTGAGCAACGGACCGCCCAGGCGCTCAAGCTCGATATTGACATATCGGCCATGGACGCCGCCCCAGTGGAACAGCGACGGGCTGTCGAACATCAGCAGTCCGGCAATCACAGAAACAGACAAGGCCGTGAAAATACATTTGAAAGAGAACGACCAGAATTTGATTTTTATGCTCTTGTGAAGCAGGCTAAGGCCTATTGCCCCGAGCCAGAAGACAAGGACAAAAGCGCCGAGACCGAGACCTCGCGTCATCAGCGCGTCTGAAAGCCATGCACCGAGAGCTCCGCCGACGTTCCTGACAGGTTCGCCCGAATTAGCGATCTCGTTGACCGAGCGGCCGGCAACGACACTCTGGTCTATGGCACCGTTTTTGAGGTGCGAGATGGCAGAAAGAAGCATGACAAAGGCTACGACAACGAGAAAGATACCGAAACCGAGGCGAAAACGCTTGTCACGATAGAAAGGCGTCGGTTTGACAGCCGGTTCCTTGCGCTTGCCCGGACGCTTAGCGTTCTGCGGTTTGCGCGGCGCGCTGTCATTGTCTCCGGCGGCGTTGCGGCGGCTGCGGGTACGCGTCTCTGTCTTATAATCGTCAATTGAAATATCGAAATTATCCATTACAGTAATGTGGCGTGTGTTTATTTTATAGGGTTTAATCAGATTCAGAACGAAGCGAGACGGGCAATCGTCTCCCGGGGATCGTCACTGCCGAAGACAGCCGACCCGGCCACGACAATATCAGCCCCGGCATCGGCCACAAGCGGCACAGTGTCGATATTGATACCGCCGTCGACTTCGATGAGTGCATCCGAACCGCTTTCGGCTATGAGCTTGCGCAGCCTGACAATCTTGAGCAGTACGTGATTGATGAATTTCTGTCCGCCGAAACCAGGATTGACACTCATCAGCAGCACCATGTCGAGGTCGCCGATGATGTCTTCGAGGAGAGAGACCGGAGTCGCCGGATTGAGAGTGACGGCCGGTTTCATGCCGGCGGCGCGTATCGCCTCGACCGTGCGGTGTAGATGCGTGCAGGCTTCGACGTGGACATTCATATATTCTGCGCCGCAGTCTCTGACCTGCGAGATATATTTCTGCGGCTCGACTATCATAAGATGGACGTCAAGCGGCTTGCGGGCGATCTTAGATATCGATTTTATAACGGGAAAGCCAAACGAGATGTTGGGAACGAAGACACCGTCCATCACATCGAGATGTATCAGACCGGCTTCGCTATCATTGACCATTTCGACATCACGGCCGAGATTGAGAAAATCGGCTGACAGTATAGAAGGGGCTACAATCATTTTTGAGCGTTTTTACGTTTTTTGATATCTGCCTTAAAGGCGTTCCAGACAATGAAAAGCACACATAGGCCGCAGAGAATCCAGCCGCCGAGCGACAGATATGAGTTATATTTCTCGACAGCCGCAAATAGCTGGTCGTATGGAACATGCTTGGCAAGGAACCAGCCGAGACCGGCGAGAATCGCATTCCAGAGCATCGCGCCGAGCCCTGTGAATATGACAAACACGCCGACATTCATCTTCGACAGACCGGCAGGAATCGAAATCAGCTGACGCACAGCCGGAATAAGACGGCCGACAAAAGTCGACACCGCGCCGTGTCTGTCAAAATATGCTTCGGCATGCTCGACTTTAGCACGGTCGATAAGACAGGCGTGACCGAAACGCGAATCTGCAAATTTATAGACAATCGGTCGACCGATCCACAGCGAAAGATAATAGTTGACCAAAGCGCCGACAATCGCACCCGCCGTAGCGACAAGAACAATGACATAAATATTCATGTCGCCTTTGGCTATGGCCAGATAGGCTGCGGGAGGGACAACGACTTCAGACGGGAACGGGATAAACGAGCTCTCTATGACCATAAAAAGGAACACAAAGAGATAGCTCGCGTTGTCTACAAACCACTGAAAAAAAGCTGCCGCATCAAACAGCGACAGTGTTATCATAAGATTTTCCATTGAGACGTCAAATTATATTGAATGCTATATTTTATGCAAAAATACAAATAATCGGGCAATCATAGGCCCGTGCCGCAGATTTTTTCAGCCGACATCACGTTTATTTTTTATTTTGTCTTTTTTGTTATCTTTGCAGAGTAATCTTAAAAGAAAAATATCATGAAAAAAACAATCAGCCTTATTATGCTGCTGGCCATGGCCTTGTGTGCATCTGCGCTTGAGAATGGCTTCTATATCATCAGAAGCGCCAACAACCGCAACTATGTGATTGACAATAACGCATTGAGGGTCAACGACGGCAACAATATTCAGCTTTGGGAACTGAATTGGTCAAGAGCTCAGAAATGGCATATGACAAACCTACCCGACGGCACGGTGATGTTTGCCAATATGTCTGTGTTACCGAATCCTAACGACCAATCGACTTTCCACATGCTCGATCTCAACGGCCTCGGTACGTTCAATGGCAACAATATACATCTGTGGACCTACAACGGCACCAAAGCCCAGCGGTGGTATCTGGTGAGGAACTCCGACGGTACGTATACGATACAGTCGTCTGTCAACCGCAACTTCGTTGTCGACAACAATGGAAACAACGTCTACAACGGCAATAACATTCAGATCTGGGAATACAACGGCAGTAACGCCCAACGCTGGATATTCGAGAAGACTACTCTCTGACCCAAACGCCCGGGGAAAGATGCCGATGGCATAACCATGCCATGCCGGAGCCGGTAGGATATTGTTAATTTTTGGTTAATCACAACTTATTTGCCCTCACATTGTAACATGGGTATGATATTTTTTTGTACTTTTGCGTTTAAAGGTCTAAGCCTGTCACTTAATTTAATAAAATCAAAATAATTAAATCTCTTATATACAGCAATGAAGATCAAATTTCTTTTATCTCTACTCGTAGCGTCGGCGCTCACCGCCGGAGCTCAGAGCCAAGGCTACAAAGACGGCATCGAATTCTACAAAGCCGGTCAGTATGACAACGCCAAGACTATTCTGAACCGCACGATCAACGAACCTTCGACCGACCAGTCGCTCGCATACTACTATCTCGGCCAGGTCGATCTCGCCCAGAACGACAAAGCCGCAGCCAAGGCCGCTTTTGAAAAAGGTGTGTCGCTCAACCCCGAGTGCGGCTACAACTATGTAGGCCTCGGCGCTCTCGACCTCCTCGCCGGCAACACCTCAGCCGCCCAGGACAACTTCAAGAAAGCACAAGGTCTCGCCAAGAAAGACGCAGAGCTCACAACAGCCATCGCACGCGCCTATTACAACGCCGACCCCGTTAAATATGCCAAAGAGATTGACAAAAACATAGCCAAGGCCCGCAAAGACTCAAAACTCAAAGAGCCCGCAATCTACATCCTCGAAGGCGACATCAAATATGACGCTCAGGACTTCGGTGGCGCCGCCGCCCAGTATGAGCAGGCCATCACATTCGACCCCAAGAACCCCGAGGGCTATGTCAAATATGCCAACGCTTACTTCCGCGTAAACCCCAAATTCTCTATCGAGAAACTCGAGCAGCTCAACACCGAGCTCCCGACATCGGCTCTCGCCCAGCGCGAGCTCGCCGAGAAATACTACGAGGCCAACTACTGGAACAAAGCCGCTGACCTCTACGGCAAATATATCCAGAACCCCAACCACTTCCCCGAAGACAAAGCCCGCTACTCGGTGCTCCTTTACTACGGCAAAAAATATGACGAATCGCTCGCTGTCGCAAACGAAATCCTCGCCCAGGATCCCGCCAACTTCCTGATGCAGCGTCTGCGCTTCCTCAACCTCGCCGACCTCAAGAACTACACCGCCGCCGATCAGGCAGCCAAAGACTTCTTCACGAAGAATGTAGGCAAGACTTTTACGACAAACGACTTCACAACCTATGCCGACGTGCTTCAGAACCTCGGTCAGGACTCACTCGCTGTCGTACAGTATGAGCTGGCCGTCGCCAACGACCCTGACAACGCCGACCTTCTCAACGAAATAAGCACCGTCTACACCAAGGCAAAACAGTATCCCAAAGCCGCTGACGCATACGCTCTCTACCTGAGCAAAATCGAAGAGCCCAGTTCAAACGACCTCTATGCAGCCGCCGGCCGCTACCTGAATGCCGCCGCAACAGCCGGTGACAACGCAGAGCTCCGCGCCGAAACAGCTACAAAAGGTCTCGAATATATCACCCAGGCTATCGCCGAAGCGCAGCCCAACCCCCTGCTCTATCAGCGCAAAGCACGTCTCCACATCGCCGGCAACAACAACCAGCCCAACCAGGAGTCTGTTGATTCATACGCCCTGATGACCGAACTCCTTGACAAGGAGCCCGCAAACATGGACCCCACCAACAAGGACAACAAACTCAACATGTATAAAGAGGCTTATCAGTTCAGCTATGTCTTCTACGGCAACGTAGCCCACGACAAAGACAAAGCTGCTGAAATCGCCGAGAAGCTCAAAGCCGTCAACGCTCTTCTCAATCCGACTCCGGCCGGCGAATAAGCCCGTCTGAAAACAAATCACAACGAGGCGGTTTCTTCCACAGTCAGGAAGCAGCCGCCTCGATTTTATCACCACACCTGTCATAATTATGAACTTCACACCACTGGCCGAACGCATGAGGCCGCAGACACTCGACGATTATATAGGACAGAGCCATCTCGTCGGAGACGGAGCCGTACTCCGCCGCATGATCGACACGGGCCGCGTCGCGTCATTCATACTCTGGGGCCCTCCCGGCGTCGGCAAGACCACACTGGCAAAGATCATAGCCAACACGACGAAATCGACCTTCCACACTCTGTCGGCGGTCAATGCCGGAGTCAAAGACGTGCGCGACGTCATCGAGCAGTGCCGCCGCGAAAGCCGCAGCATGTTCTCAGAAGGACGCCCGATACTCTTCATCGACGAGATACACCGCTTCAACAAGTCACAGCAGGACAGTCTGCTCGGCGCCGTCGAGGAAGGCACCGTGACGCTCATCGGCGCCACGACCGAGAATCCGTCGTTCGAGGTCATACGTCCGCTGCTGTCACGCGCACAGGTCTATACGCTCAAACCTCTCGAAGAGGGCGAACTCAAGGCTCTGCTCGACCACACGCTCGCCAGCGACGAGATACTGTCTAAGCGCACGGTCGAGGTAAAAGAGACCGCGGCGCTTTTCCGATATGCCGGAGGCGATGCACGCAAACTGCTCAATATCATCGACCTCTTCGAGCAATCGACTCCTCACGGCAAAGCCATAGTCATTGACGATAAAAGCGTCACCGACCATCTGCAGCAGAATCCGCAGGCCTACGACAAAAACGGCGAGATGCACTACGACATCATCTCGGCTTTCATCAAAAGCATCCGCGGCAGTGATCCTGACGCCGCCGTCTACTGGCTCGCACGTATGATTGCCGGCGGCGAAGACCCCGAATTCATCGCCCGGCGTCTCGTCATCGTCGCCGCCGAAGACATCGGTCTCGCCAATCCCAACGCCCTGCTGCTGGCTAACGCCACCTTCGACGCCATCCGGAAAATCGGCATGCCCGAGGGACGTATTCCTCTCGCCGAATGCACCATCTATCTCGCCACGTCGGCAAAAAGCAACTCGGCGTATATGGCCATCGCCGCAGCCATGTCAGAGGTCGAGTCATCGGGCAATCTGCCTGTGCCGCTGCACCTGCGCAATGCTCCGACGTCGCTGATGAAAAAGCTCGGCTACGGCACCGACTACAAATATGCCCACGACTATCCCGGCAACTTCGTCAGACAACAGTTTCTGCCCGACCGTCTCGACGGCCACACATTCTGGCACCACTGCGACAACCCGTCGGAAAACACCATTGCCGCACGTCAGCAACAGCGCTGGCACCCCGAAAAGAAAGACTGACGCCAAGCAACCATACAAAAAAATCTGCCGCAACGCTGAGCATGACGATGCGGCAGATTTTTATTGCTATATATCTGTCTTTATAGATTACTACCGGCGTAGGTTTTTAGAAGACCCTCGACGTCGATATCGCCCTTGAGGTAGATTATAGAGTACTCGCCTTCGTCGTTGACCTCGAGAATCAGCGTGGTGTCGTCGCCCTTGTCGAGATTGCCGAAAATGTTAATGAGGCTTTCGTCGTCATTGACCTCGAGGAGCAGGTCGATGGCTTCTTTCGAATCCTTGACAAAGCGGCGGGTGACGGTGCGCAGCGAGTCGGCCGACTGCCGCAGTGAGGTGTTTATCACCTCGAGACCCTTGAGGCTCTTGACATAGCCGGCGGCCTCGCCCATGCTCTCGGTCATGGCGGCGGTCGAGAGGCCGAGCTTCAGCAAGGAGGGCGAGACATAGATTGTCGTCACTTCCTTGAGGTTTTTGGCAGCCTCGAAGATTTTTGATTTCTGGGCCGACAGCGGTATTGCAAACAGCAGCACGAAGGCGACCAGCGGGAGGATAATCTTATTTTTCATTGCTCAACTTTTTATTTATAGCGATTTTATTTATTGCTGTGGGAATCTTGTTTGCCTCGTTGTCAGACTTGACGATGGCGTCGCCGGCCATGCCGAGGGTGCGGCCGAGCATGCCGAGCACCTGAGCCGCCACTTGTGAGGCCTGCTCGGGGTCAGAGATCTCGCAGACGTCAGAGGCCATGGCATAGTGATATTCGTCGGTCTCGGCAACAGCGGCAAATTCCTTGACGGCAACGGCTTTCGGTCTGTGCTTTACGGCCGGAGCCGACTTTTTAACAGCCGGAGCCGTGACTTCTGCGATACTTTCGTCGGGAATAAGTGTATTTTCACTGACAACGGACAAAGTATCGGTCGGAGCCGGGACAATCTCTTCGGCCATGAGTGCGCTATCAAACGGTTCATCATTGCTGTCGGCGTGGCGACCTAAGATGCCAAGGCCTATGCCGAGCACGACAGCGACGGCAGCGGCTGCAGAGAGCGAGAGTCTGATGATGACACCGCGACGGCGCGTTGTCTTTTCAGGCAGAGAGTCTATAAATGATTCGAGACGCGATTCGAGGACGTCGGGCACCGGCGCCGTCGCCTTGGCAAGCGCTGTCTCGGTGAATATCATTGCGTCGGCTCTGAGATCTTCGGGCAGATCGTCGACATCGTTCTGTCTGAAGAAATCTGTTATAGCGCCGACTTCGTCGGGCGTCGCCGTGCCGCTGTAATAGCGTTCGACGAGCTGTCTGATAATTTCTATGTTGTCGGCTTTGTTCATCTTTCGTATGATTGATAAAGTTCTTTTATTCGTTTTCGTGCTCTTGACAGGAGCTGTCTGACATTCGACTCAGACAGACCTGTCGCCCTGACAATCTCGTCGTTGTCACACTCACCGAAAGTCGCCATCATGAAGACCTTGCGCTGAGTCTCGCCGAGTGTGGCTGCAAGCCGTCTGACGACATTGAGAGTCTCGCGGGTCTCTGTCGCGTCATTGCCCGACACCGGACGGTCGGCGGCCGAGAGGAGGCTGTCGCAAAACCTGGGGTATTTTGGGCCCTGAGAATTGGATATTTTCAGA
>ERZ836877.3690-NODE-3690-length-16863-cov-4.875595_pt1 | contig 16863 bp, 13 predicted proteins | sample MGYA00519469_ERZ836877 | MGnify/ENA primary metagenome ERZ836877 (study PRJEB31850, sample SAMEA3708809) | human gut metagenome | biome: human gut; feature: human-associated habitat; material: faeces | place: China | collected 2014 ... | reverse complement strand
GATGAAGATCGAGTGGGGCAGCCAGATCCGCTCCTACGTGTTCATGCCCTACCAGTTGGTAAAGGACACCCGCACCGGCTACGAAACCAGCCAGATCGACAATGTGATGGACGGCGACTTGGACGGTTTCCTGAATGCCTACCTGACGCAGTTAGCCACCGGCGAGCTGAAAAAATAAGTTGTCGACAGGCTGGTTTCCCGCCGCTTATGCGGCGAACAAGCGTTTTGCGGAGCAAAACCTTGAAATGGACGGGCTTTGCCCGGACATTTGAGTGAAATGCAGGGTTCCCATGTGCCCCCGGCACATGGGATGCAACCAGCCAGATCGACAATGTGATGGACGGCGACCTGGACGGCTTCCTGAATGCCTACCTGACGCAGCTGGCCACCGGCGAGCTGAAAAAGTAAATGCCAGAAAAGGCGCGGCTGAGAGGCCGCGTCTTTCTTCCGAAAGCTGATATGAAAGGAACCAATCTAATTTATGAGTAAGCAAAACGCCGCGGGTGCGGCTCCCCAGGAAAACAAGATGGGCGTTTTGCCGGTAGGCAAGCTGCTGGCCGGTATGGCGGTGCCCATGATGATCTCCATGCTGGTACAGGCGCTGTACAACATCGTGGACAGCGTGTTTGTCTCCCGGCTCAGTGAGAACGCCTTCAACGCCGTGGGTCTGGCGTTCCCCCTCCAGAGCCTGATGATCGCCGTGGGCGCGGGCACTGCCGTGGGCATCAACGCACTGCTTTCCCGCTCCCTGGGTGAGAAAAAGCAGGAGATGGCGGACCGGGCTGCCGGCGCAGGTATCTTCCTGCTGCCCATTTGCAGCTATCTTGTCTTTGCCTTCATCGGCCTGTTCCTCTCCCGGCCCTTCTTCGTGGCGCAGGCCAAGGCAGTGCCGGAGATCGTGGAATACGGCGTGCAGTACACCCGGATCTGCTTAGGTCTTTCCGTGGGTATTTTCAGCCAGTTCTGCTTTGAGCGGCTGCTGCAATCCACCGGCCGTACCAGTCTGGCCATGTGCACCCAGCTGTTGGGCGCCATCATCAACATCGTCATGGACCCCATCCTGATCTTCGGCCTGTGCGGCGCACCCCGGATGGGCGTGGCCGGCGCTGCTGTGGCCACCGTTGTTGGACAGATCGTGGCGGCCATCGTGGGCCTGATCGTGAATATCAAGTGTAACCACGACATTCACATCCGCCGGGAGAACATCCGCTGGGACCCCATCGTGGCCAAGGAGATCTACCGGGTGGGTATCCCCTCCATCATTATGCAGTCCATCAGTTCTGTGATGACCTTCGGCATGAACAAGATCCTCTTCGTCTTTACCCCCACCGCCACCGCCGTGTTCGGCGCGTATTTCAAGATCCAGAGCTTCGTGTTCATGCCCATCTTCGGCCTGAACAACGGCATGGTGCCCATCATTTCCTATAACTACGGTGCAGCCCGGCCCCAGCGGGTCTGGAAGACGATCCGTCTTTCCAACATCACCGCTATGGTCATCATGGTCGTGGGCTTTACCATTTTCCAGCTGTTTCCCTCCACGCTGCTGGAGCTGTTCGACGCATCGGAGACCATGCTGGCCATCGGCGTTTCTGCCCTGCGGATCATCAGCGTCTCCTTCCTGCTGGCAGGCTTCTGCATCATCGCTGGCTCGGTGTTCCAGGCCATCGGCAATCCGGTGTACAGCCTGATCGTCTCCGTGTGCCGTCAAATGGTAGTATTACTGCCGGTGGCGTGGCTGCTGTCCCGGACTGGACGGCTGGAGTTGGTGTGGTGGTCCTTCCCCATCGCGGAGGTCATGTCCTTCACCCTGAGCACAATCTTCCTGCGCCGCACCGTCAAGTCCGCCAACGAGGTCATGAATTCCAGCGCGGACTGACCGCATGCCTGATTTAAAAGTACACCCCGTTCTTCTGAAAAAGCGGAAGAACGGGGTATATTTTTGCGCATAAAACTGCATGCATGAGCAGCGCACCGCGAACATGCACAAATGCCAGTGCATGAAGTTTTCGTGCATCATTCCCGGTTGCCCTGCGGGGGCGAGGAAATGGCACATTTCTTATTTTACTGTGCTTTTGCATAGCAAAATCCCCCGGAAGAGACCTTCCGGGGGGGAGATGTATGTAGGATTTCAGGACAGGAGCATTTTGTCATTGGCCTCGTCAGAGCCGCTGGCGCGGCTGAACAGGGCCAGCAGGTCGGGGACCGTCAGCTTCTTCTTGTCCTCACCGGAGATATCCACCACCACCCGGCCGGCATCCATCATAATGAGCCGGTTGCCGTGGGCGATGGCGTCCTTCATGTTGTGGGTGATCATGAGGGTGGTGAGGTTGTTCTCCTGCACGATCTGGTCGGACAGAGCCAGCACCTTGTCAGCGGTCTTGGGGTCCAAAGCGGCAGTGTGCTCGTCCAACAGCAGCAGCTTGGGCTGCTTCAGGGAGGCCATCAGCAGCGTCAGCGCCTGACGCTGACCGCCGGAGAGCAGGCCCACCTTGGCGGTAAGGCGGTCCTCAAGCCCCAGATCCAGCGTTTTCAGCAGCTCTCTGTAATCTGCCCGCTCCAAGGCGGTGATACCCCACTTCAACCCCCGGGGCTGGCCCCGGCGGGCTGCCAGCGCCAGATTTTCCTCGATTTGCATGGTGGGCGCGGTGCCCATCATGGGATCCTGAAACACTCGCCCAAGAAATGCCGCCCGCTTGTGCTCCGGCAGCTTGGTAACGTCCTGTCCGTCGATGGTGATGGTGCCGGAATCCACCTGAAACACGCCTGCGATGGCGTTCAGCATGGTGGACTTGCCCGCGCCGTTGCCGCCGATAACGGTGACAAAATCCCCGTCATTCAGTGTCAGGTTCAGATGGTTCAAAGCTACCTTAGCGTTGATGGTATTGGGATTAAACGTCTTGCAGATATCCTTCAGCTCAAGCACGGACGGAACCTCCTTTCTTGGTGTGGATGTGGCCCTTCCAGTAGGGGATCGCCAGGAACACGGCCACGATCAGGGCGGACACCAGCTTCAGATCGTTGGTGTTCAGACCCAACTGCAAAACGATTTGCAGAACGATGTAGTAGATGACGGCACCGATGGAGACCGCCAGCAGCTTCAAAGCGAAGTTGATGAATACCTTGCCGAAGGCCACTTCGCCGATGATGACGGCGGCCAGACCAATGACGATAGCGCCCCGGCCCATGTTGATGTCGGAGGAACCCTGGAACTGGGCCAGCAGACCGCCGGACAGGGCTACCAAACCGTTGGACACCATGAGTCCCAGCACCACGTTGGCGTTGGTATTGATGCCCTGAGCCCGTGCCATGTTGGGGTTTGCGCCGGTGGCACGGAGGGAGCAGCCCTTTTCCGTGCCGAAAAACCAGTACAAAACGGCAATGAGCACCACCGTGAATACCACCAGCAGAGGCAGGGGGTTATCCAGACTCACCGAACGCACATACCGCTGGGATACCAGCAGATCATACTTATCCACGCCTACTGCCTGATTGGCCTTGCTGCCCATGATCCGCAGGTTGATGGAGTAGAGGGACAACTGGGTCAGAATACCGGCGAGAATGGCGGGGATGCCGCATTTCGTGTGGAACAGGCCGGTGACAAAGCCGGCCAGCATACCTGCCAGAAAGGCGCACAGCAACGCGGCCCAAGCGTTCAGACCTGCCCGGATCAGCATGACGGCCACGGCACCGCCGGTGGCCAGAGATCCGTCCACCGTCAGATCAGCTACATCCAGAATACGGAAGGTGATGTAGACGCCGATGGCCATCAGGCCCCAGATCAGGCCCTGGGCCACAGCGCCCGGCAGCGCATTGAGAAGGGAGGATAGAAAACTCATACCGTTTCTCCTTGTTCACAGCGGGAGGAGGGGATTGCCCCCTCCCGCCAGATTTTCGTTATAGGATCGCGTTTGTTTTGGATCAGCCCTCAATGGCCTCATAGCCGTCCAGAGGCTGGATGCCCAGCTCCTCGCAGATGGTGGGGTTGTACTTGGGGGTGGCGTCGGTGTATTCGATGGGCATGGTGGAGATATCCGCCTCGCCGGTGAGGATCTTGGCAGCCATCTTGCCGGTGGTCACGCCCAGATCATAGTAGCTGATGGACAGGGTAGCCACGCCGCAGCCGGAGCAGATACCCTCCTCGCCGCAGATAGCGGGAACACCGGCGGGCACCAGGATGTTGGCGATGGCCTCGGTGTTGGAGGCGGCGATGTTATCGGTGGGGAGATAGACCACATCTGCGTAGTCAGCGGCAGACTGGGTCACGGACGCCACGTCATTGGAGTCGGTGAAGGCAAATTCCTTGGTCTCAATGCCCTTGTTGGCCAGGCAGGTCGCCACTTCCTGGATCTGGTAGCTGGAGTTGGGCTCGGCGGAGCAGAACAGCAGGGCCACCTTCTTGGCCTCGGGGAACCACTCGGTGATCATATCGGCCTGCTGGCTCAGGTCAGCCAGATCGGAGGTGCCGCTAAAGTCATCAATATCCAGGGCCACGCCGTAAGCGGTGATGGAGGTGCCCAGAATGGGAATGTCGGCAGTCGCGGAAGCGGCGGCGGTCAGGGCGGCGGTGGCGTTGGCCATGATCAGGTCCACGCCCTCGGAAACAAAGCCGTTGACGATCGTGCCGCAGTTGTTGGCCTCGCCGGAGGCGTTCTTGTTTTCAAACTCCACCTGGCCGGGGAGGGCTTCATTCAGAGCGTCGATAAAACCTTGGGTTGCAGCGTCCAACGCAGGGTGCTGCACCAGCTGGCAGATGCCGACCTTATAGGTGGCGCCCTCGGCGGAGGAATTGTCAGAGCCGGTGGAGGGTGTCTCCGTCTTGGAGCCGCCGCAGGAGGCAAGGGACAGCGTCATGGCCGCAGCCAGAACAAGAGCGAGCAATTTCTTTTTCATAGTGATCTTCTCCTTTTGTCCGTATCCGGACGAATTCATAAAGTTGGATGCCTTCCAAAAAACAAGGGGGGCTCTGTCCGTGGAACAGAGCCCCCTCGCGTTTAACGAGTGCAAGCCTTATGCCCGGCAGAATGCCTGTTCCGTTTCTGCATTATGAAAGAAGCCCGCAAAATAGCGTGCGTAGCGGTAAATATAGGTAAACATTCCGAAACGCATTGTGAACTCCTTTCCGCCGCACCGGGCTTTGTGATGTTATTACCATACAGCTTTAAACGATTAAAGTCAACTGTGATTTTCTACAAAATGCGGTGAGATTAAATCCGAACTGACGAGCCGCTTTGACAATTTTGTGAAATTCTGCTACACTGCTCATCACAGAGGGCCGGTTACACCTGATATGCTGCGGCTCTCAGAAAAAGAGGATCTGTTATGAACCATTTCAAAAAAATCGCCGGTGTGCTGGAGACCCACAGCCTGGACGCCGTGCTGCTGACCTGCGAGGCCAACCGCTTCTACGCTTCCGGTTTTCACTCCTCCGGGACGGACGGTGTAGCCATCGTCACTCGAAACCACAACTATTATTTCACCGACAGCCGGTATACGGAGGCCGCAGCCCGCCATGTACGGGATGCGGAGATCCGGGAAACGGGCCGGGAACATCCCTACTCCGCCCTTATCAACGAGGTCATCGAAAAGGAACACATCACCCGCATGGGGTATGAGGATGAATATATGACGGCGGCGGATTTCCGCCGCTTTTCGGAGAAGCTCCACTGCGAGCTGGTCCCCGCCACGGAGCTTTTGTGGACGCTGCGGGCCGTCAAGGATCAGGCGGAGCTGGATTGTATGATCCAGGCTCAGCGGATCGCGGAAAAAGCGCTGGCGGACATTCTCGGCGAGATCCGTCCCGGCGTTACGGAAAAGGAAATTGCCGCACTGCTGCTCTATAAAATGCTGCACTACGGCGCGGAGGACAAGTCCTTCGATCCTATCGTGGTCTCTGGGGCCAACGGCAGCCTGCCCCACGGCGTTCCCAGTGAGAAGCCCATTCAGGCCGGGGAGTTCGTCACCATGGACTTCGGCTGCAAATTCGGCGGCTATTGCTCGGATATGACCCGCACAGTGGCCGTTGGTCATGTGACGGAGGAGATGGAGACTGTTTACAACACGGTCCTCAAGGCCCAGCTGGCCGGAATCGCCGCGGCAAAGGCCGACGTCACCGGCGCAGCGGTGGACGGCGCCGCCCGACAGGTCATCGCGGACGCCGGATACGGTCCCTATTTTGGTCACAGCTTTGGCCACAGCGTTGGCGTGGAGATCCATGAAAATCCCAATGCTACGCCGTCCAACAGCAAGCCGCTGCCTGCCGGCGCTGTCATCAGCGCGGAGCCGGGGATCTATCTGCCGGGGAAGCTGGGCGTTCGCATTGAGGATGTGATCGTCATCACAGAACAGGGCTGTCAGGACATTACGCTGGCACCCAAGGAGCTTCTGATCCTGTAAATGGTCCGGAACTATACAAAATGGGTTGTGAGACTGTACTTTCGCATGGTCCATTTGGTGAAAGGCACTGTTGACAATTTCACGCCGGACTCTCATAATCATGAGAGAAACAGAATTTAGAAACGATCCGAAAGGAGCTGTGGAATGGACAAAGTTTACATTACCGGCCATCGCAACCCGGATACCGACTCCATCGTATCCGCCATGGCCTACGCCGCACTGAAAAACGCTCTGGGGCAGCGGCAGTACTGCGCCGCCCGCCTGGGCCAGATCAGCGATGAGACGAAAGCCGTTCTGGACAAATTCGGTGCCCAGCCGCCGGAGCTGATCAACAACGTTCGGACGCAGGTCCGGGACCTGGACTTCGATACGCCGCCCACCCTGTCTCCCGCCGCTACCATCAGCCGGGCCTGGCAGATGATGCAGGCGGACCGGATCTCCGTACTGCCTGTGGCCAATGAGGACGGTACGCTTTACGGTATGCTTTCCGCCGGTGACGTGGCCAGCTACGATATGCTGGCTGTCCGCAATTCCACGGTCAAGAACGTGCCGGTCTATAACCTGCTCTCCGTTTTGGAGGGAAAGGTCCTCAACGAGGGCGGCCAGATCCGGGATGAGATCTCCGGCGAGGTCACCATCGCCCTGCCTGCGGGACGGGAAAACCTGCTGTTTTCCTCTCCGGACAGCATCGTGGTCTGCGGCGATCAGCCGGACATGATCAAGCGGGCACTGGAGCTGCGGGTCACCTGCGTCATCGTCTGTCAGGCGGAGGTCAGCCGGGAGCTGCTGGAGCTGGACACCGATACCTGCATCATCTCCACGCCTTATGACGCGTACCGGGCAGTCCACCTGATCTGCCATTCTCTGCCCATTGAGCGCATCTGCAAGAGCCACGATCTGGTTTCCTTCCATCTGGACGATTATATCGATGACGTGCGCAATACCGTGCTGGAAAGCCGATTCCGGGCTTACCCCATTCTGGATGAAAATGAGCACGTGGTGGGAACCCTGTCCCGATTCCATCTGCTGCGCCCCCGGCGCAAGCAGGTGATCCTGATGGACCACAACGAAAAAGCCCAGTCTGTGCCCGGTCTGGATCAGGCGGACATTCTGGAGATCGTGGATCACCACCGTCTGGCGGATATTGAGACCAACAATCCTATTTACGTCCGGAATGAGCCTGTGGGTAGTTCTACCACCATCGTTGCGGATATGTACCAGGAAAAGGGGCTGATGCCCTCTGCTAAAATGGCGGGTCTCATGGCTGCCGCCATCGTGTCGGATACGGTCATGTTCAAATCTCCCACCTGTACCCAGCGGGATATCGACATTGCCAACCGGATGTCCCGTATTGCCAATGTCTCTCTGGAAGAGCTGGGGCAAACCATTTTCTCCGCCGCTACCGGTGAGGATAAGAGCGCCGAGGCCATTATCCGCACCGACTACAAGGAATTCCACATTGGCGGTCACAATCTGGCGGTGAGCCAGATCACCTGCCTGGATTCCGATCGTCTTATGGCCCGGAAAGAGGAATTCCTCGCCACGATGGAGACCATCCGTAAGAAGAACGGTCTGGACATTGTGCTGCTGATGATCACGGACGTATTGGTGGAAGGCTCCTACCTGCTGTATTCCGGAGATACGGAAACCATCCGGCAGGCCTTCAACATCACCGGCGAGGAAAAGAACAGCGTGTTCCTGTCCAAGATCATGAGCAGGAAAAAGCAAATTATCCCGTCCCTCTCCGCTCTGTGGGGCTGAGAAACGCCGAATACAGACAAAACACCTCCGCGTGGATTTTCCACGCGGAGGTGTTTTTGCGCGCGGAGTTGCCGAAATAGCGAGAAATAGCAAAAAGGCCCCCGGCGTGTCTTGTAAGACACGCCGGGGGCAAGGTTTTGCTTATCAGACTTACTTCATCAGTCCGCACACCAGATCCGTGTAGCCGGAGGGATCGTCCAGCGGCAGTCCCGCGATCAGCAGCGCCTGATCGTACAGCAGCTTGGCGTAGATCTTGGCCTTTTCCGGGTCGGCGGTCACGGCGTTCTCCAGAGCGGTGAAGGCCGGGTGCTCCGTGTTCAGCTCCAGAATCCGCTGGGCCTTGATGCTGCTGTCAGGCTGCATGAGCTGGAAATACTTCTCCATCTCAAAGCTCAGGCCCTCGCCGGCGGTGAGACATACAGGGTGGGATTTCAGCCGTGTGGAGGGTTTCACCTCCGCCACCGCGTCGCCCAGCGTCTCCTTCACGAAGGCAAACACGTCCTTATGGGTGTCGGCCTCCTCCTTAGCCTTTTCCTGAGCGGACTCGTCGGATGCACCGTCCATGGCGGAGCGGAACTCCTTGTCCTTGTAGCTCCGCAGGGTCTGGGCCACGAACTCGTCCACTTCCTCTGTGAAGTAGAGGATCTCCACCCCCTGATCCTTCAAAGCCTCCAGCTGAGGCAGCTTGTCGATTTTATCCACGGTGTCACCGGCGGCATAATAGATGACCTTCTGATCCTCCTTCATCCGGGAGACGTACTCATCCAGCGTCACCAGCTTCTTCTCCGTGGAGGACCAGAACAGCAGCAGATCCTGCAGCAGGTCCTTGTGGATGCCGTACTCGCTGACCACGCCGTATTTCAACTGGCGGCCGAAGTTCTTCCAGAAGGTTTCATAAGCCTCACGCTCGTCCTTGAGCATCTTGGCCAGTTCGCTCTTGATCTTCTTTTCCAGATTTCCGGCGATGACCTTCAGCTGGCGGTCATGCTGCAAAAGCTCCCGGGAGATGTTCAGACTCAGATCCGGGGAATCCACCACGCCCCGGACGAACCGGAAGTGCTCCGGCAGCAGATCCGGACACTTGTCCATAATGAGAACGCCGCTGGAATAGAGCTGCAGACCCTTTTCGTATTCCTTGGTGTAGAAGTCGAAGGGAGTGGTGCCGGGGATGAACAGCAAGGCCTTGTAGGTCACGGCACCCTCAGCGGACACGGTGATGACCCGCTGGGGGTCCGCGAAATCGTGGAACTTCTCCCGATAGAACTCGTTATATTCCTCCGGCTTCACATCGGCCTTTTTCCGCTGCCAGATGGGGACCATGGAGTTCAGGGTCTCCATCTCCACATAGGGTACCTCGTCCGGCTTGTCGGACATGCAGGAGGCCACCTTTTTCGTTTTCGTGACCGCCATGCGGATGGGGAAGCGGATGTAGTCGGAATACTTTTTGATCAGCTCCCGGAGCTTCCATTCTTCCAAAAACTCGCTGTAATGTTCGTCCTCTGTATCATCCTTCAGGTGCATGATGACCTCAGTGCCCGCATCGGACTTATCACATTCCGTGACGGTGTAGCCGTCGGCCCCTGAGGACTGCCACTGATAGGCGGTGTCACTGCCGAATTTCCGGGTGCGGACCGTCACCTGATCGCAGACCATGAAGGCGGAGTAAAAGCCCACGCCGAACTGACCGATCACGTCAGTGTCCTTGGTGTCATCTCCCACCTCCTGCTTGAACTTGTAGGAACCGGAGGAGGCGATGACGCCCAGATTGTTCTCCAGATCCTCCTTGTCCATACCGATGCCGTTATCCGTAACGGTGATGGTCCGGGCGTCCTTGTTGACAGACAGGTCGATCTTGAAGTCCTTCCGGGTCAGCTTCACGCTGTCATCCGTCAGAGCCTGATAGCACAGCTTGTCGCAGGCGTCGCTGGCGTTGGAGATGATCTCCCGCAGGAAGATCTCCTTGTGGGTGTAGATGGAGTTGATCATCAGGTCCAGCAGCCGTTTGGACTCCGCTTTGAATTGTTTCTTTGCCATAAACCAAACACTTCCTTTGTGTATTTTCATATCGTATGTCATTTTAACACGGAATGACTTGGAAAGAAATTACTTTTTTGTAAACTCCGCTGCTAAACCGTTGCCTTTCTCTGACCTATCCGCTAAAATATGTAAGGTAAAAACAGTTACGGTTCCGCGGGAGCCGACGGAAAGAGGCAGCAGGCGTATGTTCTATAAATTCAGATGCGCGGTGGCGCGGTTCATGTACGGCCGGAACGGCATGGATCAGATGAATCAGGCTCTTCTGCGGGGCTATCTGGTGATTCTGGTGGCCCAGTTGATTTTCAGCCTTCTGCGGCTATGGATCCCCGCCCGGATCTGCGAATCCCTCCTTTGGGTGCTGATGGTGTTTATTCTGTTCCGGATGTTCTCCAAAAACCTGACCAAGCGCCGGGCGGAGAACCAGAAGTTTATGGGCTGGATCTGGAAGGCCCGGAACAACGCCGCCGGGGCCAAGGCCCGCCGGGCGGATAAGGAGCACAAGTACTTCACCTGCAGATGCGGCGCCATCTGCCGGGTGCCGGTTGGGAAGGGGAAGATCGTTATCACCTGTCCCAAATGCGGAGCGAAGATCGAAGCGAAAAGCTGATACAAAAGAGCGGTTCCGGAAGTTCCGGAACCGCTTTTTCCATATATTCGCGGTGGGTCTAACCCACGTCCGCGTATTTCAGCTTGTAATAGCTCCAGCAGCGCCACTTGCGGACGGCGTCTTTTAATTCCATGGACGATTCATCCGTCTGCTCGTTCAAAATTCGCTGCGGCAGTACGGAGCCGTCCGCTAGAATATAGGTTTTCTTTTGTACTACCGGCGCGATCCGCCGGAGGGAGGAGAGAAAGTCGAACCACGGACTTTCCCCGGCGCGGCCGGTGAGGTCCAGCAGGACGCTGCCTAAAAAGGAAGCAGAGAGAACGCCGTCCTCCGGCAGGTCCAGCGCGGCCACGGCCTCGTTCCAGTTCAGCGTGTCCGCGGCGGCGTCATTGGCCCAGAGCACATAGGGGGTCTTGTAAGAGCAGAGAATGTCCTCCCGCTCGTTCTCCGGGATGGACACCTCAGATCCCAACTCCGCATAGCCCTTCTGGTTGTCCCCCAGATAGGGCAGGTGATCGCCGTAGAACACCAGCACCACAGGCTCCTCCCGCTCTGCGAAGTAAGCCGTCAGCCGGCCCAGCATGGCGTCGGCATCACGGACGCCTTCGGTGTAGACCTCCAGCATGGTGCGGGTCTCCGGGGAGATGTCCGCCGTGGTGGAGACCGGTGGGAACACATAGCCCTCGCCGTACTTGTCGGCGGTGTAGCTCATGTGGTTCTGGATGGTGGTGGTGTAGTTGAACAGGGGGCGGCCCTCGCTGACCGCCGTTTCAAATTCTTCCTCGATCAGACCAGCCATGTAGTCATCCGTGACCCAGCGGCCCTTGTATTCCAGATCTTTCATGTCCTTGGCGAATACCTCGTGCTCCGCCCCCAGCCAGCGGTAGACATTCTCGCGGTTGTAGAACCAGGCATCGCCGGGATGGTAGAAGGAGGTGCGGTAGCCGTCCGCCCCGAACACTCGGAACAAGCTGTCCAGATTCCGGTTCACCACCCGCATGGCGGAGGTGGCGGTGACGGACAGTGCATTGGTCTGCATTCCCGTCAGCGCATCGAACTCCGTATTGGCGGTGCCTCCGGCGAAGCCGGGGACCACGATGTGACCGGAAAGAGTGTGAGGGTCCTTCTGCAAAGCGTGGAGGTTGGGCAGGGGATCGGTTTCCTCCGCCCAGTTGAACATAGGCTGGTCGGTGAGGTCGGAAAACGCCTCATTCATCACGAGGATTACGCTGACGTCCTTGCCCAGCCCCGTCTGCCCGCCGGTCTCCCAACCGGCAGCCTCGGATTTGGAAAAGCCCTCCGGCCTGTCCACTGGATAGGTAGTGAACTGGTGGCAGAAACAGTAGGGGAAACCAAGCTCGTTGAACACCGAGGGGACATAGTAGGCGTTGCTGACCCGGAAGGAATTGTAGAGATCGTTGCTGGCGTACACTGAGAAGATCAGCGCAGTCAGAACGCCGAAGCTGAGGACCGCGCCCAAGATCCGCTCCGGCCAGCAGCGGCCGGGGAACACGGCCACGGCGTCCCGTTTTGTCAGCTTGGCCTTCAGTACGGCGAAGGACACCGGGCGGCTGGGGAACAGGACCCCAAGGCCGATGAGCAGCGCGGTGGTCAGCACCACCACGGCGATGGCCTTCACCGGATAGCGGATGTCATAGGACTGGATGGCGCTGCCCACCTCCCGCAGAAGGGAGAAGTCCCGGGGGAACACCGGCTCATCCCGGACCTCAATTTTGACCCGGTTGGCAAGGGACAGTGCGCAGACGAAGAAATTCACCAGCGCCCCGCTGTAAAAGACATTCCGGAACAGGAAGGCGAAGGCCAGCAGCAATAGTCCAATGGGGAGGGCGTTCAAAACGATCAGCAGGGGCTGGGCCTTGAACCCTGCCAGCACCGTCCGCAGGGCGTTTGGCTGGCACCACAAGGCCAGTAAAGTAATACAGCCTGCCAGCAAAACGGCGGCCAGCAGACTCCCCCAGAGGGGCAGTTCTCTTTTATAGATCCGCTTTTCTTTCAAAACGTAAAGTCCTTTCATATCAGAATACCTCTATTATATGGATTTGCCTGAAATTTGCAAGTATTCCCGAAATTTTGCGAGCTTTGCGAAGCGGAAAGAAAACCGGGATTCCTCAAAAAACTTGCGGAATTACAATACAAAATGTCGATTTGAAAACAAAAAATACGAACCGTATTGAAAACGCAGCCGATTTGCCAATGACTCGCACGGTGACAAATATAAGAAGCGCATGCAAGAAGAAAAGCACGTTTCCTCGTCAAAAGGAAACGTGCTTTTTGAATATCAGTAGATCAGAAGGTCACGACCTCGTTGGCGGGCTTTTCGCAGGGCTTGATGGAGATGATGTGCATTACCGGGCCCTTGCCCTTGTAGGCAGAGTGATTTTCCAAAGCCATACGGGCTTCGACTTCCACCCAGTCCCGGTTCTTGTACTTATTCAGATCCACGCCCTTGGCCACCAGACCCAAGAACTGCACGTCATTTTCACAGCAGACCATGGCGAACCGTCCGGGGCAGTGGGTACCGGGATACTTCTTGGAGTGGCACATGAGCAGCTTCATGTGAACGGTTTTCCCTGCCCAGCGGTCAGGGTAATCCATTACGTCCACATACCAGACACCGTAGTCATCGTCCGGAATGTTGATCACCGGCTGGTCCAGATCAAAGGGGCAGACCTCACCGTTGTTGTAGTCCTCGCTGTTGCCATTCAGATCTTCCAGATAGATGTCCGCCCGGCGGTTCACCATTCGCAGATTCCGCTTCCGCAGTGCGGCCTTCAGCTCATCGGTGCAGCGGTTGAACACCAGCAGGTCGGCGTTGGTGATTTTTTCCATCATGATCTGGCCCATGTTCTTGGCGTAAGTCTCGAAGGTGTTGGCGTCCACAAAGGTCATCACCTGATAGAGGACCCAGTTGGCGGGCAGCACCTCCCGGTACAGCCGCTCCATGGACCACATGCCGTTGTATTCAATGAGGACCTGCTTGGGTTTGTACTGCTTTTCCCATTCCTTGCACTGGGAACAGGTGAGAGCGGTCTCCTCGTCCACTGTGACCACGGTCACGTTGTCCAGAGCCTTCTGCTCGTATTCCAACTCGCCCTCTTCACAGCAGATCAGGAGGGTTTTGTCCTCGCGGGCGAAGCCGTCCTCTAAAATGCCGTTGATAAAATCTGTTTTGCCGCCGTCCAAAAAACCGGCGATGAGATATACAGGAATATCAGCCATGAATTTTTTCGCTTACAGGCCGAACAGCTCTGCCAGCTTTTCCTCCTTCAGATTGGAACCGATGACGCACAGGCGGCCGGTGTAGTCGGGATGGCCCGCCCGGATCTCATGCTCCTCCGGCACATAGTCGAACTCGATCCATGCGCCGTCGGTGCCGTTCACGATGCCCTTGGCCCGGAGAATGGCGCCGTAGTCACCAGAATCCAGCGCCGTCAGAATACGGTCGATGTCCGCCTGTGTATACACCTTGGGTGTTTCCTTACCCCAGGAGATGAACACCTCATCGGCGTGGTGATGATGGTGATGGTCATGACAGGAGCAGTTGGGGTCATCGCACTCGCCGTGGTCATGATGATGCTCATGGTCATGCTCATGGCCGCAGCACTCGTCATGGTCATGGTCATGCTCGTGGTCATGCTCGTGCTCATGGCCATGATGGTGATGTTCATGCTCATGCTCCTCGTGCTCATGGTCATGGTGGTGGCAGGAGCAGTTGGGATCGTCGCACTCCTCGCCGTCATGATGATGGTGATGGTGCTCGTGCTCATCGGCCTCATGTTCGGCCCGCATTTTTTCCAGCAGTTCATCGGCCAGAGAGACCTTTTCGATGGCGGAGAGGATGGCCTTGCCGTCCAGTTCATCCCAAGGGGTAGTAATGATGGCGGCATCGGCGTTTTTCTCCCGGAGCATGGACACGGCGGCCTCCAGCTTCTCCTGCGTCATCTTCTGAGTCCGGGAGAGGATGATGGTACCGGCGGCCTCGATCTGGTTGTTGTAGAACTCACCGAAGTTCTTCATATAGACCTTCACCTTGGTGGCGTCTGCCACGGTGACAAAGCTGTTGAGCTTCATCTCGGGAACGTCCTTTACGGTGTTCTCCACCGCCACGATCACGTCGCTGAGCTTGCCCACGCCGGAGGGCTCAATGAGGATGCGGTCGGGGTGGAACTGAGCCTCCACGTCCTTCAAAGCCTTGTTGAAGTCGCCCACCAGAGAGCAGCAGATGCAGCCGGCGGACATCTCGGAGATCTGGATGCCGGATTCCTTCAGGAAGCCGCCGTCAATGTTGATCTCGCCAAATTCGTTTTCGATCAGCACCAGCTTTTCGCCCTTGTAGGCCTCCGCCAGCAGCTTTTTGATGAGTGTGGTCTTACCGGCACCCAGGAAGCCGGAGACGATGTCGATTTTTGTCATGGTATCAGTCCTTTTCAAAAATTTTATACCACGGTTATCATACCACGAAATCACAAAAATGCAACGCCGTCACAGAAAATTTACAGCTCCAGCGGCACAAAAAAGCATTTTTGCACCACTGGAGCCATTTTCAGAACCTTTGCGGTTTCGGAGACATTCTTCCTTGCTGTTTTCTTACCCGCTTTACTTTTCTGATAGCTGCCATTTTTACCGCTCCTTTCTGCCACATTCTCCGGCGATCTCACCGGAGAGCAGTAGCAGACAGACGAGGTTCGGAAAGGCCATCAGTGCGTTGGCGAGATCCGCCAGCTGAAGGACCGTGGCCATGGGGATTACCGCCCCGGCAAAAACCGCCAGTCCGTACAGCACCCGGCAGGGCCGCACCGCCTCCGGTCCCAGCAGGTATGATGCCGTTGTCTCTGCCTGAACCGCACAGCCCAGCACGGAGGTAAAGGCAAACAGCCCTAACGCCACGCCGATGAGCCACGGGGCCAGCGGCCCCAGCACCGTTTCAAAGGCCCGGAGGGTCAGCGCCGCGCCGGTGAGGGGACGTCCGGCTCCGTCCGCCGTTCCCAGCGTGCCGGAGCAGCAGATGGCGAGACCGGTAACGGTGCAGATCACCATGGTGTCGAAAAACACGCCGGTCATGCTGATGAGCCCCTGCTTTACCGGATCCTCCGTGTCGGCGCAGGCGGCGGTGATGGCGGCGGAACCTAACCCCGCCTCGTTGGAAAAAACGCTCCGGGCAACACCCCAGCGGAGGGCCTCCCGGCGGGTGACGATCCCCAAGGCCCCGCCCAGCGCGGCTTCCGGTGCCACTGCGCACCGGAGCATCAGGGTCACCGCCTCCGGCAGGCGGCGGAGGTTTCCCAGGATCACCGCCAGTCCGCCGCCCAAATACAGCAGCGCCATCACCGGCACCAGCACCGTAGAAATATCCGCGATGCGGCGGATGCCGCCCAATAAGATCGTCAGAGCCAGCGCCGCCGTCACCAGTCCTACCCGCCAGCGGGGCAGGGTGAAGGCGGCGGAGAAGGTGTCCGCCAAGGCTCCGGACTGGGCCAAAGCGCCCATGGTGAAGGCCATCAACAGGGCGAATACGGCAAACAGCTTCCCCATCCATCTGCCCGGAGCGCCCAGCCGGGCTTCCATCACCGCCATGGGCCCGCCCCAACGGGTGCCGTCCCGGCGGACACGGCGGTATTTCACCGCCAGCATACACTCGGCGAACTTGGCTGCAAGTCCCAGCAACGCCGCCAGCTCCATCCACACAAGCGCCCCCGGCCCGCCGGACACCAGCGCCGCTGCCACGCCCACGATGTTGCCGGTGCCCACCGTGGAGGCCAGCGCTGTCATCAGAGAGCCGAAGGGGGACACGCCGCCCCGGCCCTTCCGCCGGGCCTCCCGCCCTAAAGACAAGGCCAGTGCCCACCCTAAATTTCGCTGGGGAAAGCCCCCTGTCCGCAGGGTCAGCCATGCCCCGGTCCCTAAGATCAGCGCCAGCGTCCCCGGCCCCCACAGGAGGGTATTCAGCACTTCCAGCATCCCATCGCCCCTTTCGGGACAGTCTATGCAGGATTTTGCCCGTCAAGACGCGCCGGGGGTGGTTTGTCCGAAAAAAGAGCCGGCGG
>ERZ836877.3682-NODE-3682-length-16898-cov-6.764472_pt1 | contig 16898 bp, 14 predicted proteins | sample MGYA00519469_ERZ836877 | MGnify/ENA primary metagenome ERZ836877 (study PRJEB31850, sample SAMEA3708809) | human gut metagenome | biome: human gut; feature: human-associated habitat; material: faeces | place: China | collected 2014 ... | reverse complement strand
GCTCCTTCAGGCCCTCGACCTCGTGCTGGACGATGTCCTTGGGCAGACGGAACTCAGGGATGCCGTACATCAGAACGCCGCCGGCCACATGCAGGGCCTCGTAAACGGTGACCTTGTAGCCCAGCTTGGCCAGGTCGCCGGCGACGGTCAGGCCGGAGGGACCAGCGCCGATGACAGCCACCTTGTGGCCGTTGGGGGCGGGGGCAACAGGCTTGGTATGTACGTTGTTGCGGTACCAGTCCGCAACAAAGCGCTCCAGACGGCCGATGCCGACGGATTCGCCCTTGATGCCGCGGACGCACTTACCCTCGCACTGATGCTCCTGCGGGCAGACACGGCCGCAGACGGCGGGCAGCGCACTGGACTGGGCGATCACGTTATAGGCGGCCTCAAAATCACCCTCGGCGACGTGCTTGATGAAGCCGGGAATATCGATCTCAACAGGGCAGCCGCTGCGGCAGGGGTGGTTCTTGCACTGCAGGCAGCGCTTGGCTTCGTTAATGGCCATCTCCTCGGTATAGCCGAGGGCGACCTCTTTAAAGTTTTTATTACGGACATTCGGCTCCTGGCTGGGCATGGGGCACTTTTTCGGGTCCATATTCGGCATAATTACTGCACCTCCTGTTTCAGCAGATTGCACTCGGCCTCGCGGGCGTGGGCCTCAAAAGGCTTGTACATGGTGCCGCGGTGCATAGCTTCGTCAAAGTCGACCTCAAAACCGTCAAAGTCGGGGCCGTCCACACAGGCAAACTTGGTCTGGCCGCCAACGGTCAGGCGGCAACCGCCGCACATGCCGGTGCCGTCGACCATGATGGGGTTCATGGAGACAACGGTCTTGACATTGTGGGGCTTGGTGGTCTTGACGACGAATTTCATCATGATCAGCGGTCCGATGGTGATGACTTCATCAAAGTTGGCGCCATCGACGATCTTCTGCTCCAGCGGGGCGGTAACAACACCCTTATCGCCGTAAGAACCGTCGTCGGTCATAATGATGAACTCATCGCAGCAGGCGCGGAACTCATCCTCCAGGATGACCAGGTCCTTGTTGCGGAAACCGACAATGCCGGTCACCTTGGTGCCCTGGGCATGCAGTGCCTGGGCGATGGGCAGTGCGATAGCACAGCCGACGCCGCCGCCGACAACGCAGACATTCTTCAAGCCCTCGATCTCAGTGGCTTTGCCCAAGGGGCCGACGAAGTCGTGGACAGCCTCGCCCTCTTTCAGCGCGTTCAGCTGCATGGTGCCGGCACCCACCACCTGGAAGATGATGGAAACCGTACCGGCCTCGCGGTCGAAACCGGCGATGGTCAGGGGGATGCGTTCGGAATCTTCCTTCGCGCGGACAATGATGAACTGACCGGCCTTTGCCTTCTTTGCGATCAACGGTGCTTTGATCCAAAGCTCGGTAACAGTGGGGTTCAGCTCTCTCCGTTTCATGATAGTAAACAAAGCTCTCTCTCCTTACCTTAGTGGTATGTTTGTATTGTAACGTATTCTCGTGAAATTGTAAAGCGCCAACAAATCCGCAACCTATGCAAAGATTGACGTGTTTTATTGTAAAAATTGACAGTTTTCTTAAAATTGCACTTGGGTGGGGGCGCGATTCTGCCACAAGGTATACCCGGCCGGGCAGGCGATGCCAGAAGGGGTGAGGTTTGTGGTATCCAGTGGTACATCGTCAGATACCAGCAGCCAATCGGCTTCGGCCAGATCGGTATAGGCATGGCCGGGGTACTCCGGCGCGGGGGCTTCGGTGGTCAGGTCCAGCACACCGTCATCCAGCAGACCGGTCTGCACCAGGGTCTCATATTCCGCGATATAAAAATCGCGGTCGACGTAAGTTTCAATGAGTTGGCTGTCCCGCTGGCGGATGCCGTAGGGGATAAACAGCACCGTACCGTCCAGCTCGTGCAGGCTGTCGTTCAGGTCGCTGGCTGCCTGCATCGTTTCGGCATCGATGCCGTAGGTCCAGCGGTTGATGCGCCACTCGCCTGCGTAGCACAACACACAGAGGGCCAGCACCGCGCCAGCCATGGCCCGCCGGGCCTTGCGGCGCAGCAGCAGCGCACCGATGACGGCCGCACCAACCACAATGATGCACCGCCAGACCAGCAGCCAGCCGTTGAGACCCAGCACCGGCAGACGGTCGAGGCGGTCGGCCACAAAGTCAAACCACTGCAGCAGGGTGTTGTCTCCCGCGCCCGCGCCGATGGCCCGGCAGAAGGCGATGAAGCCGACGCCCCACACAGCGGTCAGCGCAGCCAGCACCCTGCGGCGGGCGGCGGAGAGCTGCTCGTCCAGCGTGTTCAGCGTGACCAGCAGCAGCGGCATAAACAGCGGCTCCAGATACCGCATGTGCTGCCGGGGCGAGGGGGAGTGCAGGTCCTCCCGCACGGTGATGGACCAGGCGATGACCCCCACACCGATGAAGAGCGACAGTAGCAGAAACAGCGGCAGCTGGGTGCGCACCGGGTCGCTGCCCTTGGCCGGGCGGCGCAGCCCTGCGGCGGGCAGCAGCACCGGAAACACGCCAAAGGCCAGTACGGTGAACAGCACATCGCAGACGATGGCAAAGGGCAGAAAGCCCCACTGCTCGGCGGTCAGCCAGCCGGTCTGGTTGTAGGAGTTGCCCAGCCCCCGGAACAGGGTGAGCTTGGCCAGCACAAAGCAAACGGCAAAGCTGCCGAACAGCGCCGCGTTGCAGGCAAGCTCGCTGCGCCAGGTGCTGCGAGCTTGCCAGAGGGCCCAGGCCCGCACCAGCACCCAGGCGATGAGATAGTAGAGGGCGACTTCCTTATTTAGATAGAGCAGATAGCACCACACGCCCGCCGCCGCGCACCAGCCCACCCGAGCCTTGGGCGCGGCCTGCATGGCCCGCAGCATAAAGTAGATTTGCCACAGGGACAGCGGCAGAAAGACCGTCTCGCTCATGAACGTGACCGCCGCCGACATGGTGGGCAGCAGCGCCACCACGCCCACGAGGAACACTGTGCGGCGGCGGTTCTGCCCTGTGGCGCGGCAGAGCGCGTAGGCCGGGAACACCGCGCTGGACGCATACACCGCGTTCAGCCAGCCGATGGCTGTAATTTGTGCGGCGGTGGTTTTCAGCGCCAGAGCAGGCAGGATGAAAAGCGGGTACAAAATCTTCTGATAGTCGCTGGGCATGTTGCGCACCCGCAGGCCGCGGCCCTGCCACAAGCTGCGGGCGACATCCAGGTAGCGCAGCTCGTCGCTATAGACGGCCAGCTCCCGCGGGTAGCTGCTGAGCGTGCCGTACACCACGGCGCACACCACAAACACCCCTGCGACCCAGACCCAGGGAGAGATCTTTTTATGTGTAGATGGCATGGGGACCTCCGAAAATTCAGCTTTCCTTTATTATAAAGCATATTATAAAGCATTCAACCGCCCCTGTAAACAAAAAACAGGCACAGCCCATTGGCCATGCCCGGTATAGAACTTATTCTTTGTCCTTCAACTCACCCCGGCAGCGGTACAGCGCGCCCAGGATGAACACGAAGCAGATCACCCAGGTGACCGGCTCACAGAAGCAGACCGCCGTGTAGCCCACCGCGGGCACGATCCACACGCCGAAGATGACCTTGCCGATGAGTTCCAGTCCGCTGGCCAGCAGCGGCTCGATGGTGTGCTGGATGCCCTGCAGCATGTTCCGCACGATGACCAGCACCGCCATGGGCGGGATGACCGGGGCGCTGATCTTCAAGTACAGCACCGCGTTGGAGATGATGACCTCGTCGTTGGTGCCGGTGATGGCCCGCACCGCCGGATCGCTGAGGAAGAACACGAACAACATCACGAACACCCACCACACAAAGTAGATGCCCAGCGCCGTGGTCACGCCTTTCATGATGCGGCTGCGGTGTCCCGCACCCAGGTTCTGGCTACTGTAGGTGGCCACTGCGATGCCCAGCGCACCGCCGGGGATAAAGAACAGTTCCGCAAAGCGGCGGGCGGCGACCTGAGCCGCGATGTAGGTGCTGCCCAGCGCATTGATACTGCTTTGCAGTACCACACTGCCGATGTTGTAGATGGCGCTCATCAGGCCCATGCTTAGGCCTGCCCAGAACATATTGGCGGCAAATTTTTTGCCGTTGGCAAAGGCGTTGCGGGTAAAATGCAGGGCCGGGTAGTTGCGGATGATGTACCACCCGCACAGCACCGCACTGATGCCCTGGGCTACCACGGTGGCGGCCGCCGCGCCGCCCACGCCCAGCTGCAGCGGGCCCATAAAGGCGATGTCCAGCCCGATGTTGAGCACCGTGCTGAACAGCAAAAAGTACAGCGGCGTCAGGCTGTTGCCAATGGCCCGCAGCAGGGCGGCTTCCATATTATAAGCCATCGTCAGCGGGATGCCCAGCAGAATCAGCGTCAGGTAGGCAAGAGCCCCATCTATCGACGCTTCCGGCACCTGCAGCAGCACCAACAGCGGACGGCGCACACCAACGAAAACCACCGTCAGCACAGCAGCCGTAGCCCCGGCCAGCGCCAGCATCCAGGCCGTAGCGCGGCGCACGCCTTTTTCATCACCTGCGCCAAACAGGCGGCTGACCGTCAGCGCCAGACCGTTATTCATGCCGAAGGCGAAGTTCATGATAAGGCCGTACAGGGCAGCCGTAGCCCCGATTTCCGCCAGGGCAGCGTCCCCCAGGATATGCCCGGCCAAAGCGGTATCCGTCAGATTATAGAACTGCTGCAGCAGGTTGCTTAAAAACAGCGGTGCCGAAAAATTCAGCAGCAGCCGTACCGGGTCGCCCCGGGTCATATCGGTAACGCGGCTTTGCGCGGTAGCCATAATGCGTACATCTCCTTATACAAAAAGGGCAAAATCAAAGACCAGTTTATTGTATCACGCCGCCACAGCCCATACAAGAGAAAAAAGCGCCCGGTTTAGACAAATATCCCGCCAAAATGTTTTTTACCCTCTCTTGTTCCCAAATTTAACGATTCAAGGAAATTGTAATCGCTTGCGGGCAATTGTGCAGAAAAGACACAAGCCAGGCCGAAATTTTGTGTATTTGTGTAGGAAATAACAGATGCCGTAAATTTTCGTCATTTTGTTAGAAAACCCTGTTATTATCTTGTCAAATCCGAGAATTGCATCGGTTTTTGGGGCGTGCTATGATGAATATGTTGAAAACGCTTACAAAGTGTTGCATCCCACAGGAGGTATTTCTTGACTATTTATGATATAGCCCGGGAAGCCGGGGTCTCGATTGCCACAGTCTCCCGGGTGATGAACGGCGGCAAGGTGGGCAAAGCCACCCGCATCAAGGTACAGGCCGTGCTGGACAGCTGCGATTACCAGCCCAGCCAGGTAGCGAAAGGCCTGGCCACCCGGCAAAGCCGCTGCGTAGCCGTTATGACGATGGACATCCGTGATGTACACCACGCCGCCATCGCCTATGAGATCGAGCGCACGATGGCCACCGCCGGGTACAGCACCATCCTGTGCAACCTGGGCGGCACCCCCGCCCGCACCGGCGAGTATCTGCGTACGCTGAACGCCCAGCAGATCATTGGCGTATTCTTCGTTGGTTCCATATTCGTGACACCACAGTGCCGCGAGTACATTGCCAAATATGTTCCCAATATTCCGATTTTGTTTGCCAACGCGGTTCTGCCGCTGCCCAACGCCTACGGTGTCCTTTCCGATGAGGAAGACGGCACCTACCACGCCGTCAAGCGGCTGGCCCAGGCCGGGCGGCGCAACATTGCCTTTGTCAATGATGACGAGACCGAGAGTGAGGAGCACAAGCTGAACGGCTACCGCCGTGCCATCCGGGAATACGGTTTGACGGAGCGTTGCTACCGGGCCGAACGTTCCATCGAGGGCGGTCAGTTCGTGACCACACACATCCTGCAGCAGGACCCAAACACCGATGCTATCGTCTTTTCCGAGGATACCACCGCCGTGGGCTGCCTGCACGCGCTGCAGGTCACCGGCAAGCGCATCCCGGACGAAGTCGCCGTCATTGGCTGCAACAACAGCGTCTACTGCACCATCTGCTACCCGCAGCTGACCTCCATCGACAACAGCCTGCACGAGACCGGCCGCATGGCCGCCAAGCAGATGATCCGCCTTTTAAACCACGAATCCGATGTGGAAAAGACCATCTGCCTGCCCTGCCGGTTGGTTCTGCGGGATACCACCCCGCCGATGCTGTAGGCCGTAGGCGAAGCAGACATTTTCTTTATTACTTCAAAGCCGCAAGGCAGCGCCTGATCTACCAGGTGCTGCTTTGTGTGGTTTATGGGGTATTCTTTGTACAAAAACAACAAAAAACAGGCTATTGACGGCAAAACTTCTGCACGCTATACTGGTATTATAGGTGATTTTCCGGATGGATTTCGCCAGAAGGAGAGAATAAGTATGTTGGACGTTCTGATCATTGGTGCAGGCGTTTCCGGCTGTGCCGCAGCGCGGGAATTATCGCGCTGTAAAGCAGATATTCTGGTGCTGGATAAGGAGGAGGACGTCTGCTGCGGTACCTCCAAGGCCAACAGCGCCATTGTCCATGCAGGCTACGATGCCACCCACGGCAGCCTGATGGCCAAATTGAATGTGGAGGGCAGCCGCCGTATGCCTGCCCTTGCCAAAGAATTGGATTTTGCCTACGACCAGTGCGGCAGCCTGGTGGTGTGTTTGAGCGAGCAGGACCGCCCGAATCTGGTAAAGCTGTACGAAAACGGCGTGGCCAACGGCGTAGAGGGCCTGCGCATTATCGAACGCGACGAGCTGGTCAAGATGGAGCCGAACGTTTCCGATAACGCGGTGGCTGCCCTGTGGGCACCCACTGGCGGCATCGTCTGCCCCTTTGGCCTGACCTATGCTTTTGCCGAGAACGCCGCAAAAAATGGCGTAAAGTTCCAGTTTGATACCATCGTCACCGGCTTTGCCCCCATCGAGGGCGGCTGGCGCGTGGAGACCGACAAGGGCAGCTTTGAGACGCGCCTTGTGGTGAACGCTGCCGGTGTGCATGCGGACGAGCTGCACAACGCCGTGGATGCCGCCCACCCGATGCAGATCATTGCCCGGCGCGGCGATTACTTCCTGCTGGACCACGCGGCGGCAGGGCATGTGCACCACACCATCTTCCAGCTGCCGGGCAAGTATGGTAAGGGCGTGCTGGTCACCCCCACCGTGCATGGCAACCTGCTGGTCGGCCCCACGGCCATTGATGTGGATGACAAAGAGGCCACTGCCACTACGGCGGCAGGCCTGAACGAAGTGCGGGAAAAGTCCGGCCTGGCGGTGAAGGACCTGCCCATGCGCCAGACTATCACCAGCTTTGCAGGCCTGCGCGCCCACGAGCCGCGGCACGATTTCTTCATTGGCGAGATTGCCCCCGGCTTTGTGGATTGCGCTGCCATCGAGTCCCCCGGCCTGTCCAGCGCCCCCGCCGTGGGCGCCATGGTGGCCGACATCGTGAAAAACAGCCTGCATCTGGAGGACGATCCGACGTTTGACCCAACCCGCAAGGGTATCCTGGACCCCAAGGCGCTGCCTTTTGAAGAACGCGCCGCCCTTATCAAAGAGAACCCCGCCTACGGGCAGATTATCTGCCGCTGTGAGAGCGTGACCGAGGGCGAAATTATTGATGCCATCCACCGCGTGCCCGGCGCCCGCAGTCTGGACGGCGTAAAGCGCCGCACCCGTGCCGGTATGGGCCGCTGTCAGGCGGGCTTCTGCAGCCCCCGCGTGATGGAAATTCTGGCCCGCGAACTGGGCGTGCCCCAGAGTGAAATTACCAAGGCCGGCGGCAAATCTAAAATCATCGTCGGCACCAACAAGGATACGTTTTAAAAGGAGGGGCTGGATATGAACAACATAGATCTCGTCATCATCGGCGGCGGCCCCGCGGGGCTGGCGGCAGCCGTGGCTGCCCGCAAGGCCGGTGTAGAAAACCTGCTGATTTTAGAGCGCGACAGCGAACTGGGCGGCATTTTGAACCAGTGCATCCACAACGGCTTTGGCCTGCACACCTTTAAAGAGGAACTGACCGGTCCCGAGTATGCGGCCCGGTTCATCGCCCAGGCTGAGGAATTGCAGATTCCCTACAAGCTCAACACCATGGTGCTGGACCTGGCAGCGGACAAGACCGTGACTGCCATGAACAAAACGGACGGCCTGTTCCAGCTGCACCCGAAAGCCGTCATTCTGGCCATGGGCTGCCGGGAGCGCCCGCGCGGTGCGCTGAACATCCCCGGCTACCGCCCCGCCGGCATTTACACCGCCGGTACGGCCCAGCGGCTGGTGAACATGGAGGGCTATCTCCCTGGCCGCAAGGTGGTCATCCTTGGCTCCGGTGATATCGGCCTGATCATGGCCCGCCGCATGACGCTGGAGGGTGCCCAGGTGCAGGTGGTGGCCGAACTGATGCCCTACTCCGGCGGCTTAAAGCGCAACATCGTGCAGTGTCTCGATGACTTCGGCATCCCGCTGAAGCTGAGCCACACCGTCGTGGACATCCAGGGTAAGGAGCGGGTCGAGGGCATCACGCTGGCCCGTGTAGAAAACGGCAAGCCCGTCCCCGGCACCGAGGAACACTACGATTGCGACACGCTGCTGCTCTCCTGCGGTCTGCTGCCTGAAAACGAGCTGAGCCGCGCCGCCGGTGTGGCGTTAAGCCCCATCACCAGCGGGCCGCTGGTCAACGAAAGCCTGGAGACCAGCATCCCCGGCGTGTTTGCCGCAGGCAATGTGCTGCATGTGCATGATCTGGTGGACTATGTTTCCGAGGAAGCCGGCGCTGCCGGTGCCCAGGCCGCCGCTTATTTGCAAAATGGCGAGCAGGACGCCCCGGCCATCCCGGTAGATTGCGAGAACGGCGTGCGCTACACCGTGCCCGCCACGGTGCGCCCGGCCTGCGCCGGCGAAACCGTGACCATCCGCTTCCGCGTAGGCGGTGTGTTCAAGAACAAAAAAATCGCCGTATATCTGGACGACACCTGCATTTTCAGCCGCAAGCGGCCCGTGCTGGCCCCCGGCGAGATGGAGACCGTCCGCCTGAAAGGGGCCGACCTGCGCGCCCATCCTGACGCCTCGTGCCTGACTGTTACGCTGGAGGAGGCCTGATTATGGAAACGAAAAAAATCGAACTTACCTGCATCGGCTGCCCCATGGGCTGCCCGCTGATCGTTACGATGGAGGACGGCGCGGTCGCCTCCGTCACCGGCAACACCTGCCCCCGGGGCGATGCCTACGCCCGCAAGGAGGTCACGGCCCCCACCCGCATCGTGACCAGCACCGTCCGCGTGACCGGCGGCACCCTGGCCATGGTCAGCTGCAAGACCCGCAGTGACATCCCCAAAGGCAAGATTTTTGATGTGGTCCGCGCGCTGAAAGACGTGGAAGTCCCCGCCCCCATAACCATTGGCCAGGTTTTGGCCGAAAATGTGGCGGGCACAGGCGTGGACATCATCGCTACAAAAAATATTGCGCACGCCTGATTTTGTGGTAGAATAGGGAAAGTATAAGCGTATACAGAAAGCATAGAGGAGAACTGCCATGAACGAAACCACCCGCGCCGATATTGCCATTATCGGTACTGGGCCTGCCGGCGTATCGGCGGCCATCACCGCCCGCGTGCGCGGCAAGCAGGTGCTGCTGTTTGGCAGCAAAGGGCTGACGACCAAGATGACCAAGGCCCATACCATCCGCAACTACCCCGGTCTGCCGGACATTACCGGCACCGACCTGGCCGACAAACTCAAGCACCATCTGGACGTGATGGGCGTGGAGATCACCGAGAAGCAGGTCACGACCGTCTACGCCATGGGCAGCTACTTCGGCATCCAGACGCCGGATATTATGTATGAGGCCTCGTCAGTCATTCTGGCGGGCGGCGTCGTGATGGGCAAACCTTTCCCCGGTGAGGACGAGCTGCTGGGCCGCGGCGTAAGCTACTGCGCCACCTGCGACGCCCACTTTTACAAGGGCAAGGCAGTGGCCGTGCTGGGCTACAACGCCGAGAGCTGCCGCGAGGCCGACTTTTTGGCCGAGACCTGCGCCCGGGTATTGTATTTCCCGGTCGTACCCCACGAGGTCAATGTCGGCCCCAACGTAACGGTGGTGCGGGAGAGGGTGCTATCCATCCCCGGCACGATGAGGGCTGAGGGGGTGCAGACCGACAAAGATCTGCACCCCGTGGACGGTGTGTTTGTGCTGCGGGATGCCGTAGCGCCGGACAAACTGGTACCGGGCCTTGCCACCGACGGCCCCCATGTAGCCGTCGACGCCCAGATGCGCACCAACCTGCCGGGCTGCTTCGCCTGCGGCGATCTGGCAGGCAAGCCCTACCAGTATATCAAGGCTGCCGGGCAGGGCAACATTGCCGCCCTGTCGGCGGTGGAATGGCTGGCCGAGCAGAAGTAACCTTACAAAACAATGCAAAACGCCCCCAGTGGTCCGCGATGGGACCGCCGGGGACGTTTTGTTTTGTGTGGTTATCCCTGCACCAGCACCACACTTACATCATTTACATTGGTGCCGGTGGGGCCGGTGACCAGCAGCCCGCCCACTGCCTGCAAGGCGTGGTAGGCGTCGTTATCTGCCAGCACGGCGGGGACAGCCAGGCCGCGGGCGGTCAGGGCGGCATCCGTATCGCCGTCCGTGTAGCCGCCCGCCGCATCGGTGGGGCCGTCGGTGCCGTCACTGCCCACCGAGAAAACGCAGGCATTCAGCCCTGCCAGCGCAGGGGCGGCGGCCAGCGCCAATTCCTGGTTGCGGCCGCCCAGGCCGTGGCCCGTCAGGTGTACCACGGTCTCGCCGCCTGCCAGAAAGGCCAGCTTTTGCCCCTGCCCGGCGTGGCTTTGGGCGATGCTGCCCAAAAAGCGCCCTGCCTCCCGGGCTTCGCAGTTCAGCCGGTCGGTCAGCAGCACGGGGGTGTAGCCCGCTTTGCGGCAGGCATCCGCCGCAGCGGCGCACAGTTCCCGCACGCTGCCGGTGATTTTGGTGGTCACATTGTCCAGCGCTTTGGGTGTTTCCTGCTCCAGAAGCGCCGCAGCCGCCGGGGAAAGCTTTAACCCATACCGTGCGGCGATAGCCTTGGCCTCGGCGCAGGTGGAGCTGTCCGGGCAGGCGGGGCCGCTGGCGATCATATCCAGCGGGTCGCCCAAAATATCGCTGAGCACGATGCTGTACACCTGCGCAGGGGCGCAGGCCAGCGCGAACCGCCCGCCCTTGACGCCGGACAGGCGCTTGCGGATGGTGTTCATCTCCACAATATCCGCGCCGCTGGCCAGCAGCTGGGACGTGATGTCCTGCAATTCCGCGCCAGGGATCAGCGGCTTTTCCAATAGGGCACTGCCGCCGCCGGAGAGCAAAAACAGCACAGCATCCTGCGCGGTCAGCCCATGCACCAGCGCCAGCGCCTTTTCGGTAGCGGCAAAGCCTGCTTCGTCGGGCACCGGGTGGGCGGCTTCATAGCAGGTCACGCCGGGAATCTCGCCTTTCACGTGGCCGTATTTGGTAATGACCACGCCGCCGTCCGGCCGGCCCAGCGCTTCTACGGCAGCATGGGCCATCTGCCAGGCGGCCTTGCCCGCGGCTGCCAAAAACACCCGCCCCGCCGGGGCAAAGCCCTGCAATGCGCGGCGCACCGCTTCATTCGGCAGCACGGCGTGAATGCTGGCAGTTACAATCGTTTCAGCTTGGGCACGCAGGGTGGTATTCATGGCAAAGACTCCTTTTTATAAAAGTTCGGCGGCGGTCATGGTACGCACAAACCCGTCCCGGGCGGCACCCGTCGGGGTAGTCAGCGTGTGGCCGACCCATCCGGGATTATTATACAGCAATACCGGTGTATCGGGAATACTCCCGGCAATGGTTTTAAAGTGGAGAAACAACTCATCGTGGGTCGGCTTTAAGAACATGGGCTGCAGCACGCTGACCGCCGCCGTGCCGTTTACCACGGCCATTTTGGCCAGGCGGCAGCACTTTTTGGCGTTGATGGCCCCGATGCCGAAGTAGACCGGCACACGCCCGGCGGTCCGGTCCACTATGATGCGCAGGCCGTGCTCCATCTCATCCTCCTCCAGCATGTAGAACTCGCCGTTGGAGCCAAAGGCCAGGATGCCGGTGACGCCGCCCACGATGACGTAATCCACTTGGGCACGCTGTTTTTCTTCATTGATTTTCTCGTCCTCATCCACAATGGTCAGGATCGGAACGACGACGCCCTTGATGAATCGGCGTTCATAGCGTTTCCCTCTTTTCAGCGGCCCAGCGTTTCAGCCCGGGTGCGGACTACACCAGCGCCGCCTGCAGGCCGCGGGCCTAAATCAGCTCGCAGCCATCATTTTGTAACCTTATCGCGCGTTGACAAGCTGCGTCGGTATGGGTATACTCGATACCAGAAAGGTGATAGATTCGGATACTGTGCAATCAAGCCTGCTGCCATTTGCTGTATTTTCTGCCGGGGCAGCAGCACCGCGGCCTTTGCCATAACGGGCACCCCCTAACGGTCTATTTACCAAAATTATAGCACAGCCCGCGCTGGAATGTCGATTTTTATGTGCGAGGAAATAGGAAGAGATAAGAAGGAGAAAAAGAAATGGCGATCCATGTTGTAAACGAAGCCAGACGCTACCAGACCGCCGCCAGCGTGCGTGAGGTGGACTACGCCAAGGCCGACGGCGTGGAGTTCTACTACGGCATGCGCCCCACCCGCATTACCGACGACGGCGTTTACTACAAGAAAGTGGAGATGGACGAGGAAGGCAACATTATCTCCACCAGCGAGGAGCAGTTCTTCCCCTGCTCCAGCGTCATCATTGCCATCAGCCAGGGCGCGCAGAACCGTATCGTCAGCACCACCACCGGCCTGGAGATGAGCAGCCACGGTCTGCTTGCCACCGACGAGCACGGCCACACCACCCGTGATGGGATTTTTGCCAGCGGTGATGTGGTGCTGGGTGCCCGGACCGTTGTGGAAGCTGTTAAATACTCCAAGCAGGTTGCCGAAGAAATGGATGAATATTTGACGAAACGCCGCGAGAAATAATTTTTGGCTTGTGCTTTCGGTGTTCCGCCGCCTCAAAAGCTAAAAATTGCAGGAGTGCTGCAATTTTCTTAACGCTTTTAGCCCGTTCTCCCTATTGACCCCTTCGGGGCCAAAATACTCTACGGTTTATCCTCAATACGACATTACAAAGGGGCGATGCAGTTCTCCGGCATCGCCCTTTTGTGTTGTGTTATATGGAAAGTTTCTTTGCCTACTTTCTTTTCCAAAGAAAGTAGGTCAAAACAGCACCACAGGGCTGGCGAGGTTTTGCAGAAGGGAGACGATGCTCCAGCCGGCGATCTCGGCGGTGCGGCTGTAGACGTCGGAGGTCACTTTCAGGCCGTCGGTCTCCATGGTGATGCAGTGGTCGTCACCGGCAAAGCCTTGCACGCTGGTAATTTTTGCACCCATGGCGTCGGGGCCGATGCTGGCCAAGGCGGCGGCGACCGCCACATTCACCTTCGTGGGCAATACCTGGATGGCTTCGGCAGCGGTGCCTGCCAGCACCGTCTTTTCTGGCGTGGTCATCAGCTCTTCGGTGAACAGCGGCGTGTTTTTCAGCGACGCCGGGCCTTTGTGGGTGTGGATCTCGGCGGTGATGGGCTGGTTCTTCGCCTTGGCCATCAGGGCCACCGTGTGCAGCACATCAAAGCCGCCCACTGCGCCGTGGGGCAGGTAGATGCGCCCGCCGTGGGCCTTGGCCGCGGCGCAGGCCTTGGCGTAAAAATCGGCATCCGCAAAAGCGCCGATGCTGATGGGGATAAAGCCCAGCCCGGCTTCCAGTACCGGCAGGCAGCTTTCTTTGGCCACCTGCACGGCAGCGGTCTCCACCACGTAATCCGGTTTCTGGGCCAGCACCTCGTCCAAGGTGACGCAGGCCGCGCCGCCCGCTTTGGCGCACAGGGCCTCGGCGTCCGGCAGCTTTCGGCTCATCGCTGCACAGAGGGTATAACCCGGCAGCAGGCCGCTGGCAATGGCATCGGCCACGATGCTGCCCAGCTGGCCGCAGCCCAAAATCGCAATTTTCTTCATAGGGGCACACTCCTTCTTGCTTGCTGCCCCCATTGTAGCATACGGCGCGCAAAAAGAAAACCGGGACGCGGCAAAACGTCCCGGTTTGTTTTTTTGCGGCTTTTACAGCGGTTACAGAATCTGGCCGTGGCGCACCACGGTCTGGATGTTCAGTTGGTCGTCCACCAGTACCACGTTGCCCCAGCGGCCTGCTTCCAGGCTGCCATAGTCGGCATCGACACCGATGCTGCGGGCGGGGTTGAGGGTGGCGGCGCGGACGGCGCTTTCCAGCGGCACGCCCATCTCCTGCACCGCACGCTTCATGCAGTCAAACAGGCAGGTGGCGCTGCCGGCGATGGTGCCTTCCTGCTCGGTCAGTGTGGCGCGGCGGCCGTGCACGGTGACGGCCTGACCACCCAGGCTGTACTGGCCGTCGGGCAGACCGCAGGCCATCATGCTGTCAGCGATCAGAATCACGTGGTCGTCGCCGAAGGTGTTGAAGGTAAAGCGCACCACGGCGGGGTGGATGTGCACGTTGTCGGTGATCAGCTCGACCTCGGCACCCTCCTCCAGCGCGGCGATAATGGGGCCGGGGGCGCGGTGGGTGATGCCCGGCATGGCGTTGTACAGGTGGGTCATGTGGGTGGCACCGGCGGCAAAGGCTTCTTTGGCGGTGTCATAGTCGGTGCAGGTGTGGGCAATGGAAATACGCACCTCATCGTGACATTCCTTGATGAAGTCCATGTTGCCCGGCTCCTCGGGGGCGACGTCCACCAGCTTGATCAGCCCGCCGCTGCGGGCCTGCAGTCGGCGGAACATATCGGCGTTGGCGGCCATCACGTACTTGGGGTTCTGGGCGCCCACCTTTTTGGGGCTGATGTAGGGACCTTCCATGTTGATGCCGACCAGATCCGCGCCGTGCTCATTTTTATGGGCCGCAGCCACATCCATGATGCCGTTCAGGATCTCTTCGCTGAAGGTCATCGTGGCGGGGCAGATGGCCAGCACACCTTTGCTGGCCTCGAAATCGGCAATGGCCTGCAGACCTGCTTCGTCGGCATCGCAGAAGTCATGGCCGACAGCACCGTGGAAGTGGATGTCCACAAGGCCGGGCAGGGCGTAGCTGCCCTTGGCGTCCAGCACTTCCTCGTTCTCCTGCGGGGCGGCACCGAAGACGATGCGGCCATCGCGGATCACCAGGTCTTTTTCCACAAAACGGCAACCATCCGTAAAAACTTTGGCATTTTTGATAATCATAGCGGAAAACCTCCTGCCATCAGATCAGGCTGAATGCTTCCTCATCACCGACCAGGATAAAGTCGGGGTGCATCTGCAGGATGCTGGCGGGCACTTCGGGAGTGACGGGGCCGAAGAAGGCTTTCTTCACGATTTCAGCTTTGCCCTTGCCGTTGACGACCATCAGCACCTTGCGGGCCTGCATGATGGTCTTGATGCCCATGGTGTAGGCCTGTTTGGGGACCAGGTCCTCGTTGCCGTCAAAGAAGCGCTTGTTGGCCTCGATGGTCTCGGGCTTCAGGTCGACGCAGTGGGTGCCCAGCTCGAAGGCCTCGCCCGGCTCATTGAAACCGATGTGGCCGTCGTGGCCGATGCCCAGCAACTGCAGGTCGACGCCGCCGACGCTCTTGATGACAGCGTCATAGCGGGCGCACTCGCCCTCGGCATCCATGTTGGTACCGTCGGGCAGGTTGATGGCTTCGGGGCGGATGTTGACCAGGTCGAACAGGTTGCGGTGCATGAAGCTCCAGTAGCTTTCGGGGTGCTCCTTGGGCAGGCCGCGGTACTCGTCCAGGTTGACGCTGGTGACCTCGGAAAAGTCCAGGTCGCCCTTGTTGTACCACTCGACCAGCTGTTTATAGGTACCCACGGGGGTACCGCCGGTGGCCAGGCCCAGCACGCAGTTGGGTTTCATGATGACCTGAGCCGAGATGATGTTGGCAGCCTTGCGGGACATGTCATAGTAGTCTTTCGCGCGGATGATTTTCATAGAGATTTCCTCCTAATTATTGGGGCGGGCCGGTGGGGCCGCCGTTTCTCCTTATCTTGTATTATACCACAATACCGTTTTAGAAAAAGCAGATAAATGTGAATTTTATATCAAAATCCGAGCAATTTTGTGCAAGCTCCAGGCAACATTTCATAAAAAGCGCCGGGGGCAGGCGTTTAGCCCGCCCCCGGCGGAAGATATGCGGTTTAGATAAAGGGAACCAGAACCTTTACCAAGGGGCACTGTAAGCGATCACGCAAGGCTTACAGCATTTTCTTCAGTTCGTCGTACACAAACTGAACCTTGGGGCCGATAACGACCTGGCAGGCAGTCTTGCTGGGACGGATGACACCAGCGGCACCAGCCTTCTTAACAGCCTTCTCATCAACGGCGGTGTGGTCCTTGATTTCGAAGCGCAGGCGAGTAGCGCAGTAGTCAACGTTGGCAACGTTGCCCTTGCCGCCGACAGCAGCCAGAACGCCCTTGGCGATGGCAGTGTAGTCGTTGTTGGCCAGGGTGATGTTGGCCTCAGCGGCTTCCTCGTCCTCGTCCTCACGGCCGGGGGTCTTCAGGTCGAACTTGGTGATGGCGAAACGGAACACCAAGTAGAACACGACGAAAGCAGCAATGCCCAGAGGAATGATCATCCAGGTGTTAGCATGTGCGGGCAGGCTGGCGGAGAAGACCAGGTCAGTAGCACCGGCGGAGAAGCAGAAGCCTGCGCGGAAGCCGGAGTAGTAGGTGATGATGGTGAAGATGCCGTACAGAGCGGCGTAGACGATGTACAGGGGGAAGCAGAGGAACATGAAGCCGAACTCGAAGGGCTCGGTAACGCCGCAGACGAATGCGCAGAT
>ERZ836877.3668-NODE-3668-length-16934-cov-4.689792_pt1 | contig 16934 bp, 14 predicted proteins | sample MGYA00519469_ERZ836877 | MGnify/ENA primary metagenome ERZ836877 (study PRJEB31850, sample SAMEA3708809) | human gut metagenome | biome: human gut; feature: human-associated habitat; material: faeces | place: China | collected 2014 ... | reverse complement strand
CACATTGGCATCCGCAGGCTTGCTCATATCTTTATTGTAGTCCGCGAAGATGTCTTCTTCCGCGTTGGCGGCAAGGGGAAAGACCGTTTGCACCACGACAAATAATAATATAGTGATATATTTCATTTTTTCTCCGTGCCGTGACGCATGTTTCCAGTTTCGAGCTTTTTTATGGAGGTGGTTTTTCCATCTTTGACTATAATTACATTTTCAATACTTGTTTTTTTATTTATATTTTTATTATCTTTGCCATTATTTTTTACATCGCCAATGGAAACAGTATTATTATCTATTTCTATATCAGAGGATTCAGGCAATTTTGATGTGTCTATTACTTCACCATCGTCTGTTTTTATTTTTACATCTTTTCCAGATACAACTATTTCAGAAGACAACGATTCTGTTGCACAGGCTGTTGAAAATATGTAAATAAATATTATTGTAAATAATACGTTATTCGTAGTGCGCATCGCGGCCTCCTGTAATGGATTCCATCAGCGCAATATGTGCAGCTGATGGAATCCGTTGCAGCTACTTGTTCGTAACGTTGCCAATGTTTGTTTTGCCGCCGTCGTTGGCAATGACGGCGGCATTTTTGAGGGTGGTCACATTGACCACGTCGCTTTGTTTGCCACCTTCGTTGGTGACGTTGCCGATATTGGCCTCGGAGTTTTTGCCGCTGGCAATAACGGCGGCATTTTTAACCGTGGTCACATTGACAACTTTGCTTTGTTCGCCCCCCTTGCTGCCGCCTCCTTGAGTGGCGTTGTGCGCGGCGCCGGCGGCAAAGGCAGGGGTGGTGTAGAGTATGGCCGCCACAAACAGAACAAGTATGCGCTTCATAAAGAACCTCCGGTTGTCACAGACACAGGCCTTTGTCGTGTGCGGTTGTATAAGGTTGGCGGGGTGCGGCGCGTTGGGGAGGCGCGGCGCCGCAGCCCCACCGTGGCCTCAGAAACGTTCCTGCTGCTGTGTCGGCGTGGGGGCCGGCACATTGGGAGCGCCCTTGGGGGGCGTCATATTGCGACGTACATTGCCTTGATAGACGATGCGCGGATTGCTGCCGGAAGGCGAAGCCTGCCCCGGACCGGCGTTGCTCCAGGTCCAGGCGTGTCCTTCCTGCGTATCCAGAATAAAGACATAGCCACCGGCAGCCAGGGGAATGGCCTTGTAGCGCTCGTTGTCGGCCAGGGCTTGTGTGGGGAGGAACAGACTACAGGTACAAAAAAAACAAGCCCACAAAAGAAGACTTGCCCTGAATACCCCCACCCGTTGCGGGCGAGGCTGCTCATACACATGTGTAAAGAGGTTCCCGGTGGTTGGCTTGCGCTCCGCTGGGTTCATGGATATTTCTCCAATGCAGTGGTATTATTTATATAAATTTGTGATTAAGATTTTTATATAAATTTTTTTATATGTCAATATATATTATGCGATAAAATCAAAAAGTAGCGTGGCCGCGCGGTTTTCAGGAAGCCGTGCAGACAGAAAAAAACCGTCTGCCTTTGCCCTTGGGGGACGAACAGGTGGCGTATCTGCGGATAGAGCAGTTTACGAATGAAATGAGTTAATTGCTCTGCAAGGATTTTCTTGAAAATCCTTGCCACGAAATGCGAGAAGGCAGGCTTTTGCCTGCCGTAAGCGAGCATTTCAAGTGTTAAATACTCTAGATGGGGAGAGGGCAACGGTTTTTATCAGGCGGGCGAGACTGGCGAAGATTTTTGCGGCGGCACAACAGCAAGAGCCCGTCCCGGGGGGGCTTGGCAGGGCCAAACCGTACCGCCGGGCGGGCTCTTACGCAGGGAAGCAGGAAGCGTTGCACGGTTCCGCTTTTCCGGGATGCGTCAGTTTTTTCGTGCAGTCCGTCAATGTTGCGCGAACAGGGCGTCCCCAGTGATGGCGGCAATGTCCTGGCAGCCCGTGAGGACCATAGTCTGCACCAGTTCGCCTTTGAGCTGGGTCAGGTATTTGCTCACGCCGGCCGCGCCGCCGCCGATGGCGGCCCAGACAATGGGGCGGCCGATGCCGACCAGGTCGGCCCCCAGGGCCAGCATCTTGAACACGTCGGCCCCGCTGCGCACGCCGCCGTCCACCATGACGGTTATCTGCCCCTTGACGGCCGCGGCAATGGCGGGCAGCACCCGTGCCGTACCCGGCGCGTATTCCATGACCCGGCCGCCGTGGTTGGAAACCACAATGCAGTCCGCCCCGGCCGCCACAGCCGCCCTGGCGTCGGCCACGGTCATGATGCCCTTAAGGATGAATTTGCATCCGGCCTGATGGATTTTGGCAACAATGGCGGTCAGTTCCTTGAGGGATTTGGGCCCCACGGGGTGCCCCATCTTGCGCAGGGTAATCAGCCCGGCGGCGTCGATATCCATGCCCACGATTTTACAGCCGGTGGCGTAGCAGCGCTCAAGTTTTGCGTCGAGTTCCGCGCTTTCCCAGGGTTTGATGAAGGGAATGCCGTGGCCATTGGCCGCGCTGATGGCGGCAAAGGCGGACTGGGTAATGACCGGGGGGACGCCGTCGCCGGTACAGCCGATGACGCCGGCCTCTTTGCAGCCTTGCACCACGGCCGTCACGTAGTCTTCTTCCGTAACGGCGTCATTGAAGTTGAACATGCCGCCTATGGGCGCGGCCACCACCGGCATGGCCAGGTGCAGCCCCAGGCCGGTACAGGAGGTGTCCGGCGCGTCGGCTTCATGGATGAGGCGCATGTTCAGGGCTGTTTCCGCCAGGGCCTTGACGTTGTCCTTGAAGGCGGCGGCGCTGCCCAGCCCGCCCATACCGGGCACCTCGCCCGCACAGGCTCGCCCGTCGCAAACGGGGCACAGTCGACAGGCCCCCCGCATCAGTTCCTTGGCCTTTTGGCGTATTTCTTTCATAGAACACTCCAGCATCAGGTGCGTGCCATGCCGCCGGCCCGCGAGGGCGGCAAAGACCCAGCCCGCTTGGCGGGGTTGCCGGCAAGCTATGGATAATAGTTTGATATCTATAATTTTATACCCGCTGCATCCAAAAAGCAAGCCGAATCCCGGCTTGCGGGGCTTGAGGGGGCCTGCAACAGAGCGGAATTATATGTTTTTATTTTTTACAAAAAATGTGCCCGCCGCAGCCCTGGTTCGGGCGGACCCTACCGCCAGTCAGGGGGGCACAGTGGGCCAGGTTACCGCGTCGGGCGCGGGCAACGCGCAATTACGGCGCGCGGCCCCTTGCACAAAGCCCCCTGCTGCCGGCGGCAACAGGGGGCAGAGTTTGTCCGGCGGGGCGGGCCGTGCAGGTCATTCCCATTCAAGCAGGCGGCGCTGGCCGGTGAGGGCGCGCAGGCGGGTTGCGTCCTGGCCCACTTCAAGGCAGCCCAGGTACTTGCCGTGGGCGTCCCGGAGGGCCAGGTACTGGATGTGGATAAACCTGCCGCCCAGGTCCAGCCAGAATTCGGCCTTGTCCCGCTTTCCGCTTTTAAAGGCTTCCAGAATTTCCGTGACCATGTGTACGGATTTGGGCGGGTGGCAGTTTTTGACCTCCCGGCCGATGACGGCGGCGCTGCGGGGGAAGATGCGGCTTTCGCCATCGGAATAGTAGGCCACCCTGTCGTCCGGGCCCACAAAACTGATGTCCACGGGCAGATTGCGGAGTATGGCGTTGACCACCTCCGGGGCGAGCTGCCCGGTGGAAAGCGACAGCAAAGCCGTTGCCCCGGCGGGCGCAGGGCTGCGGATTGGGCCGGCGGTCCACTCCGTGCCGGGGGTTACGCCAAAGGCGTAGCCCACTTCGTCGTCGCCCAGGCGGCAGCGGTTCCAGTCTTCGGCGGTGAGTAGTTCGAGGGTCATGGGGAAGAGGATGTTTTCTTCCTTGCGGAACATTTCTTCAATTTCAGCGAGCAGGCCGGCCAGGGCGGCAAGACTTGAGGCGCGTTCCTTTTGGGCCAGCAGGGCCATGGTGGTGCGGAAGGCGCTGCGGATATCGTCGTGCACTGCCCACATTACCTTGCCCGGCGCGCTCAGGCCGTGCTGTTCCAGCAGGGGAAAGAGCTGATTTTCCTTGCGGATATAGTGCGTTTTGATGTCCTCCAGCTGCTGCAGCAAAAAGACCAGACGACCATGCATAAAGGGCCAGGCGGCGTCGCCCGATGTGCCTTCGGCCTGGGCGGCCGCCTCGCGGATTTCGACCAGCAGCTTTTTGGCCCGCAGATTTTCTTCCATATAGGTATGCAGGGGGTGCCCCGGCTGCACGGGAAGGGGCGGCCGCTTTTCCAGCGCCCCGTGGAACAGGGCGGCGTGCAGATGGCACATGCGCTTGATTTCCGATTCCGGCAGGCCTTCCCGGACCAAGGTCTGCTCCAGGGTGGCGATTTCCTCCGGGGCAATGTCGCCCACCGTGGCGTTGAATTTTGCCTGCACGTCGGCAAAGGCGACGCCGTTGTGCAGATCCCCGATGATTTCTTTGAGTTTTTCCAGGCGTTCTTCCCGCGAAAGGCCGGCGGTGGGCGCTGTGCCCGCTGCTCCGGCGGGGGGGACAAGAGTCACGGCCTGGCCGGTGGCGGCCATGATGGCGCCCGCGATAAAAAGCAGGAGCGCAAGCACGCTTTCATTGCCCAGGCCCGCGGCTTTTTCCACTGAGGCGACGCGCCCCAGGGTCTGGCGCAGCAGGGGATTTTTCAGCTTGGCAAAAGCGCTGTTGTGGTCCGCCAGGGCATCGACCAGAAAGGGATATTTTTCCGTCAGGGCAAAGATTTTTGTGTCCTTGGAGAGTTCCATAATCACCACCTCCGTATAGCTTTTCTTGCAGGCTATACGCAGGGGCAAGGGGACGTCTGTAACATTTGGCACGCTTTTCCAAAAAAATAGGCCCGTCCAAAACCGGGCAGGTTTTTTGCGGCAGCGCGCCGCCCGCACATGGGGCAGGGCTGCACTGCATATGGCGTTGAGTTGCCACGGATTAGTCGCTATACTCGTGCGGCCCGGTTCCTTGGCGGCGGTCACGCGGTCAGCAGCTGCAGGCCCGCAGTCGCCGGGGCTGCACTTTCGGGGCTGCGGCGCGCCAGTGCCGGGTTGCCTCAGGCTTGCGGGGCTGACAGGCTCTTGGGCCTTAGCGCCTTCAACTTTATTACGTCACGATTGCGGATGACAAAAAACGCCGCAAAACGGATACAGCAGGATGGACTGCAGCATATGACCAGCTCCCAACAACGCGATGCCCTGCAACGCCAAATCTGGAAAATAGCCAATGATGTCCGTGGCGCTGTGGACGGCTGGGACTTCAAACAATATGTGCTTGGGGCTTTGTTTTACCGTTTTATCAGCGAGCATTTTATCGGCTACATGGAAGCTGGCGACGCAAGCGTCAACTACGCCACGTTGGACGACGCTATCATCACTCCGGAAATCAGGGACGATGCCGTCAAATCCAAGGGCTACTTCATCTATCCCAGCCAGTTGTTTGCCAATGTGGTCGCCGACGCCAAGACCAATGAGAGCCTGAACACCGATCTGGCCGCCATCTTTGCCGCCATTGAAGGCTCCGCCCTCGGCTATCCTTCGGAGCAGGATATCAAGGGGCTGTTTGCTGATTTTGACACCACCAGCAACCGCCTTGGCTCCACGGTCAAGGAAAAGAACGCGCGCCTGGCCGCCGTGTTGAGCGGCGTAGCCGGTTTGGATTTTGGCGATTTTGCAGACAACCGCATTGACCTGTTCGGCGACGCCTATGAATTTCTGATCTCCAACTACGCCGCCAACGCCGGTAAATCCGGCGGCGAATTTTTTACTCCGCAGCATGTGTCAAAGCTCATCGCGCAGCTCGCCATGCACAAACAAACCGCCATCAATAAGATCTATGACCCGGCCTGCGGCTCCGGTTCTTTGTTGTTGCAGGCCAAAAAGCAGTTTGACGAACACATTATTGAAGACGGTTTTTTCGGCCAGGAGATCAACCACACCACTTACAACCTGGCGCGGATGAACATGTTTCTGCACAACATCAACTATGACAAATTCAACATTCAGCTGGGCGACACCCTGACCACGCCGCATTTTGGCGATGCAAAGCCCTTTGACGCCATTGTTTCCAACCCGCCCTATTCAGTGAAGTGGATAGGCGCGGACGACCCCACCCTTATCAACGACGAACGCTTTGCCCCGGCCGGGGTGCTGGCCCCCAAGTCCAAGGCCGACTTTGCCTTTGTGCTGCACGCCCTCAGCTACCTTTCCGGCAAGGGCCGGGCCGCCATTGTCTGCTTTCCCGGCATTTTTTACCGCGGCGGGGCCGAGCGGAAAATCCGCAAGTATCTGGTAGACAACAACTATGTGGAAACCGTCATCGCCCTGGCCCCCAATTTGTTTTACGGCACCACCATTGCCGTAAATATTCTGGTGCTTTCCAAGCACAAGAAGAACACCAAAATCCAGTTCATTGACGCCGGCGGCCTGTTCAAAAAAGAAACGAACCACAACGTGCTGCTGGATGCGCATATTGCGCAGATCATGCAGGTCTTTGACAGCAAAGAGGATGTGGAGCACTTTGCCCAATCCGTGCCGTATGAAGTTGTTGCAGACAAGGATCACGACTATAACCTGTCTGTCAGCAGCTATGTGCAAGCCAAGGACAATCGCGAAGTGGTGGATATTGCAAAGCTCAACGCCGAACTGAAAACTACCGTCGTCCGGATTGACCAGCTGCGGGCGGAGATTGACGCCATTGTGGCGGAAATTGAGGGAACGCAGACCGGAAGGGGATGAGGCATGATTCTGGAAAACAGGCTCGGCATCACCAATCAGGTTGAACTGGCAAAAGCTGAAGAAAGGATAAGCAAGCAGAATGCCAAAAAACTGTTCGACTCTGGCGAGATTGATGCCATTGAAGTTGGTACGTTTGCAGGGCTTGCCTTTATTCATGCCCGGCTGTTTAAGGATATCTATGCGTTCGCGGGCAAAGTTCGTAAGGTGAATATCGTCAAAGGCAATTTCCGTTTTGCGCCGCTGATATATCTGGATGCCGCGCTACAGCATATCGACAACATGCCGCACAGTAATTTTGACGAAATTATCGAAAAATATGTTGAGATGAATATTGCCCATCCCTTTCGCGAAGGTAATGGCCGCACCACCCGGATCTGGCTCGACCTGATGCTTAAAAAAGAAATCAAACAGGTGGTGGATTGGAACCTGGTCGATAAAGAAGAATACCTGTCCGCCATGCAACGCAGCGTGGTGAAAGACATTGAAATTAAGCACCTGCTGCACCAAGCCCTCACCGACCAGATTGATGACCGCGCCTTGTTCATGAAGGGTATTGACGTGAGCTACCACTATGAAGGCTATAGCACCTTCAAGACCGAGGAACTGTAGTATGACTGGTGCAAACTTTCTGGAAAAGCTGCTGGATGGGGCTGAAGTGGAATGGAGGGCGCTGGAAGACGTTATACACTCTTTAAAAACCGGACTAAACCCACGTCAAAATTTTCAGTTAAATACAGCAGATGCCATTGGCTACTATGTGACTGTTCGTGAAATTCAGAATGGGAAAATAATATTTACTGAAAAAACAGATAGAATCAATTCTAGGGCACTGGAATTGATAAATGGCCGCTCAAATTTAGAGGCTGGCGATGTATTGTTTTCCGGCACTGGCACCGTTGGACGTATTGCGGCGATTGAAGAAAAAACAAAAAATTGGAATATCAAGGAGGGAGTTTATGTTATTAAGCCCAATCAAAAACAAATTATGCCGATGTATCTCGCTCATCTCCTTAGCTCCAGCGAGCTTGTAAAAGAATACAGCAAAAGAATTGTGGGCGCCCCGGTAATTAGCTTGCCAATGGGTGACTTAAAAAAACTCCCGCTCCCCATCCCCTGCCCAGACAACCCCCAAAAATCACTTGCGATCCAGTCTGAAATAGTTCGTATTCTGGACACCTTTTCCGAGCTGACCGCCGAGCTGACCGCCGAGCTGACCGCCCGCCAAAAGCAGTACAACTACTATCGCGACCGGTTGCTGCGTTTTGAAGAAGGAGAAGTGGAGTGGAAGACGTTGGGGGAGGTGGCAGATAATCTTGATTCAATGCGGAAACCAATCACTAGCAGCCAGAGAGATCCAGGGGATATCCCATACTATGGCGCATCAGGAGTTGTTGATTACGTTAAAGACTATATCTTTGACGGAGACTTTTTACTTGTTTCCGAAGACGGCGCGAACCTGTTGGCACGAAATACCTCAATAGCCTTTAGCATTAGAGGAAAAAGCTGGGTGAACAATCACGCACATGTTCTCAAATTTAAAACATATACTGAACGACGATACGTTGAATATTATTTGAATAGTATCGATTTGACACCATATATTTCGGGCGCGGCTCAGCCAAAGCTAAACAAAAAGAGTTTGGAAAGTATCAGCATCCCCGCCCCATCTCTAGAAGATCAAGCCCGTATCGTCGCCATTCTGGACAAATTCGATGCCCTCACCAACTCCATCAGCGAAGGGCTGCCGCGCGAAATCGAGCTGCGCCAAAAGCAGTACGCATATTATCGTGACATGCTGTTCAATTTTCCCAAGTCAAAAAAGGCAGCAGGATAACACATCTCGAAAGGCCAAATATCCACGAGGTTGCAATGCACGACTTCAAGGCCATAGCCGAATCCAACAACTTCATCGTTCTCGATACGTATGTAAGCGACTGGCAGGCTGTTGAAAGCTACCAGACTGAAAGCGACCTGGAGCGGGAGCTTGTTCAGGATCTGCAAAATCAGGGCTACGAGTACGCTGCGGGCCTCAACTCGCCGGAAAAACTGCTGGCCAACGTGCGCACGCAGCTGCAAATCTTGAACACCGTGCAATTTTCGGATGGCGAGTGGGAACGCTTTGTGGAAACCTGGTTGGACAAGCCCGGCGACGGTCTTGTGGACAAAGCCCGCAAGGTTCATGACGATTACATCTATGACTTTGTTTTTGACGACGGCCACATCCAGAATATTTGCCTCTTTGACAAAAAGAACGTTGCCCGCAACTCGGTACAGGTCATCAACCAGTTTGAACAAACCGGGTCGCACGCCAACCGTTATGACGTGACCATCCTGGTCAACGGCCTGCCCCTGGTGCAGGTAGAGCTTAAAAAACGCGGCGTGGCCATCCGCGAGGCCTTCAATCAGGTGCATCGTTACAGCAAGGAGAGCTTCAACAGCGAGCATTCCCTGTTCAAATATCTGCAGATCTTTGTCATCTCCAACGGCACGGATACCCGCTACTTCGCCAATACCACCAGGCGCGACAAAAACAGCTTTGACTTCACCATGAACTGGGCAAAGGCCGACAACAGTCTGATCAAAGACCTGAAGGACTTTACCGCCACTTTTTTCCAAAAAAATACCTTGCTCAGCGTGCTGCTGCGCTATTCCGTGTTTGACGTGAACAACACCCTGCTGGTTATGCGCCCCTACCAAATCGCGGCCACAGAACGCATTTTGTGGAAAATCAACAGCACCTGTCAGATGAAGCAGTGGCGTAAACCCGAGGGGGGCGGCTATATTTGGCACACCACGGGCTCGGGCAAAACCCTGACCAGCTTCAAGGCGGCCCGCCTGGCGACCGAGCTGGACTTCATCGACAAGGTTTTTTTTGTGGTGGACCGCAAGGACCTTGATTACCAGACCATGCGGGAATACCAGCGCTTTTCGCCAGACAGCGTCAATGGTTCGGAAAGCACCGCCGGACTCAAGCGCAATTTGGATAAAGACGACAATAAAATTATCGTCACCACCATCCAAAAGCTGAACAAACTGATGAAATGCGAAGCGGACCTGCCTGTCTATAACAAGCGGGTGGTGTTCATTTTTGACGAATGCCACCGCAGTCAGTTTGGTGAAGCACAAAAGAACCTGAAAAAGAAATTTAAACTTTATATGCAGTTTGGCTTTACGGGTACGCCGATTTTTTCGCAAAATGCCTTGGGCGCGGCAACCACTGCCAGCGTCTTTGGCCATGAGCTGCATTCTTATGTCATCACCGACGCTATTCGTGATGAAAAGGTGTTGAAGTTCAAGGTGGACTACAACGATGTGCGCCCGCGCTTCAAGAATATTGAATGCGAACAGGATGAAAAAAAACTTGGCGCGGCGGAAACCGCGCAGGCCCTGCTGCACCCCGAGCGCATTTGTGAAATTACCCAGTACATTCTGAACAATTTCCGGCAAAAGACCCGGCGGCTGCAGCCGGGCGCCAAGGGCTTTAACGCCCTGTTTGCCGTAAGCAGCGTGGACGCCGCCAAGCTGTATTATAACTCCTTCAAAGTTTTGCAAAAAGACAGCGACAAGCCGCTCAAGGTGGCCACTATCTTTTCGTTCGCGGCCAATGGAGCGCAGGACGCCATTGGTGATATTGCGGATGAAAGTTTTGACGTTACAGCCATGAACAGTAGCGCCAAAGAATTTTTGAGTGCGGCCATTGCGGACTATAACGCGCTGTTCAAAACGAGTTTCAGTGTGGAGAGCAATGCCTTCCAAAACTACTACCGCGACCTTGCCTTGCGGGTGAAGAATCAGGAAGTAGATTTGCTGATTGTTGTGGGCATGTTTCTGACCGGCTTTGACGCCCCCACGCTGAATACTTTGTTTGTCGACAAAAATCTGCGATACCACGGCCTGCTGCAAGCCTATTCGCGCACCAACCGCATTTTTGACGCCACCAAAACCTTTGGCAATATCGTCACCTTCCGCAATCTGGAGCAGGCCACCATTGACGCCATCACCCTGTTCGGCGACAGCAACACCAGAAATGTGGTGCTGGAAAAAAGCTACAAGGAATATATGGAGGGCTTTACCGATGCGCTCACTGGTGAGGCGCGACGTGGTTTTGTGGCTGTGGTGCGGGAATTGGAGCAGCACTTTCCCCACCCCGACGCCATTGAAAAAGAGGCAGACAAAAAGGCTTTTGTCAAACTGTTCGGCGAGTATCTGCGGGTTGAAAACATCCTGCAAAACTACGATGAATTTGCCGTTCTGCAGGCCCTGCAATACGTTGATATGAACAATGCGGCGGCTGTGGAGGCATTTAAAGCAAAGTACTATTTAAGTGATGCGCAGTTGCACGCCTTACGGGCCGTCAAAGTGGTGCCTGAACGTAAATTGCAGGACTATCGTTCGGCGTACAATGACATCAGAGAATGGCAGCGTCGGCAACAAACGGATGCTGCTAAAGAAAAATCGGCCATTGACTGGGATGACGTGGTCTTTGAAGTGGACTTGCTGAAATCGCAGGAAATCAATCTGGACTACATTCTTGAATTGATCTTTGAGAACAACAAAAAAACTAAGGACAAAACCGCACTGGTGGAAGACGTGCGCCGCCTGATCCGCGCCAGCCTCGGCAACCGCGCCAAGGAGAGCTTGCTGGTCGATTTTATTAATCAGACAGACCTGGACCAGCTTGGCGACAAGGCCGGCGTGATAGAGGCTTTCTTCACCTTTGCCAGGGCGGAACAGCAACGTGAGGCGCAAGAACTTATCCGTAGCGAAAATCTGAATGCGGAGGAAGCCAGGCGCTATCTCAGCGCCTCACTGAAGCGGGAATTCGCCAGTGAAAACGGTACGGAACTCAATGACGTTCTGCCACGGATGAGCCCGCTAAACCCGCAGTACCTGAAAAAAAAGCAGGGAGTTTTTCAAAAAATCGTCGATTTTGTTGAAAAGTTTAAGGGTGTTGGCAGGTTGACGTAAGGCAGCGCCTTGCGTCGCCCGCGCAGGGGGCAGGGCTGCGCGCAGATCGCGTCCCTACCCCCTGAGCAACGTACTTTTGCGGCTCTGCATCTTCAACGTTTACGACCTGCCTGTTCCGGCGCTTACCCGTGCAAATAACCTGCGCTTGGCCTCCACGGCGGGCGGCTGTTTGCACAACGGCCAGGGCATTGCAAAGTTGCATGCCCTGGCCGTAATGCCTCAGGCTGCGCCCTTGCCGACGCTGTTCCGCAGCGCTTTAGAGCATTTAACACTTGAAATGCTCGCTTACGGCAGGCAAAAACCTGCCTTCTCGCATTTCGTGGCAAGGATTTTCAAGAAAATCCTTGCAGAGCAGTTAGCTCATTTCATTCGCTAACTGCTCTAAAGTCGGGGCGCTGCTCCGGGCCATCAGCCCTCTGCATCCGTGGGTTTGCGGCTCAGGATCAGGGACATGTAGGGCGGGGTGGCGTCATTTTCCGGCAGGCCGGTGCGGATGTGTTCGCCCGGCCGTTCCACCAGGCTGGCCAGCACACAGTCCTTCAGGCGGCCTGTGCGGCGCAGGGCCTCGCGGATGGCTGGCAGGTTGCGGTAGGCCTTGAGGATCACCGCCGTGTCCGCGTCCTTGAGGGCCGCCGTCAGGTCGTCCTGGCGGTTGATGCCGGGGATGAGGCGCAGGGTTTCGCCATTTTCGCAGAGCACCACTTGCGCGCGGGCGGCGGCGGCCTGGATGGAGGTGACGCCGGGCACAATCTCCACGGGCAGGTGCGGGGCCAGCGTCCGCAGGGTGCGCAGCAGATAGCCGAAAGTGCTGTAAACCAGGGGGTCGCCGATGGTCAGAAAGGCCGCGTCCGCGCCGCTTTCCAGCACGTCTCTGGTGGTGCGGGCGGCGGTTTCCCAGGCTGTGCGCAACGCGGCCGCGTCGCGGGTCATGGGAAATTCCAGCCGCAGCAGGCGCACGTCGGGCCGCAGATGGGGGCGGGCGGTTTCCAGCGCGGCGGAATAGTCGTTGCGCGGCGAGGCCGCGGCCAGAATAACGTCCACGTTGCGCAGCACGTTAACGGCCCGCAGGGTTAGCAAATCCGGTGCGCCGGGGCCCACGCCCAGGCCGTAAAGGGTTCCGGTCATGTAATATTCCGTCATGTATGGTAGAAATGTTGCGGCCTTCAGGGCCGGGGGGCGGCGTGCAGCCAGTGCGCCAGTTCTTCCGCCGCGTCCACGGCGCGGGGGCCGGGCCTGGCGTAGCGGGCTTCGTCCACCAGCAGCACCCGGCCTTCACGCACGGCGCGCAGGCCCGCGAAGTGCGGTCGACGAGCCGGAGGTTCCGGGTCCGGATTCATGGGGCCGCGCTGTACAAGATAGACGTCCGGATCTGCCGCGATGAGGGTTTCTTCATTGCAGCGGACCAGTTTTTTGGCCTCGTGCAGGACGTTTTCGCCTCCCGCGCAGGCGATGATTTCGTTGGTAATGCCCTTTTGCCCCGCGCCCAGCAGGTTGGGATAGCGCACCTCGTAGAACACCCGCAGCGGCGCACGCCCGGCCGTGGACCGGCGCAAGGCCTCCAGCCGCGCCCGCCAGCCGCGCACCAGGGCGGCGGCCCGGTCTTCCAGGCCCGTAAGGCGGCCCAGGGCCTGCGTCACCGCAAGCATGTCTGCAAAGGAATCCATCTGAAAGGTAAGCACGGGCAGGCCCAGGCTGCGGAGGTTTTCCGTAAAGACCTGCGCCTCTTCCCGCCCGGACATCTGCAGCACCAGATCCGGCTTCTGCGTCAGAACAAGTTCGGCATTGGGGCGCATGTGTGTGCCGATGGCCGGCAGGGCCGCCAGCTCCGGCAGGGCGGCGTCGGCCGCGGTGCGGGCCACAATGCGGTCGCCCGCGCCCAGGGCCAGCAGCAGTTCGTTGTACGCCCCGTACAGGGCGATGATGCGCCGGGCCGGATGCTCCAGGCGCAGCACATGGCCCGTGTGGTCCGTAATCTCAATGGGCGCGGCGGCCGTTGTGCCGACTTCAGTTTTTGGCGAAGCGGGTGTTGTTGCCGGGGACGTTTGTGGCGTGGGGGTCGCGTCCGCCGCCAGGGCCGGGCCGGTGGGAGCGCAGAGCAGAAGCGTCAGCAGCGCTGCCGGCAGGAGCAGTGTCAACAGATGCGGCCGCAGCAGGGGCGGCGGCGTGGGGCGCGGCCCACGGCCCGCGTGCGCGGGCGGACAGGGCCTGGGGCAGGCCCCACAGGGGGTGGGGCAGCACGGTAACGGGCGTTTGGTACAGCGCACTGAGGTTCTCCTCGGTAAAAACCTGCCGCACGGGGCCGTCAAAGGCTAGGCGGCCTTCCCGCAGGCCCAGCAGCCGCGTGGCGTACAGGGCGGCCAGGTTGCAGTCGTGCACGGCCATGAGCACGCAGGCTCCGGCGGCGCGGCGGCGTTCCAGCAAGTCAAACAGTCCGGTCATGCGGGCCAGGTCCAGACCGGCGGCCAGCTCGTCCAGCAGCAGCAGAGGGCTTTCCTGCGCCAGGGCTCTGGCCAACAGCACCCTTTGCAGTTCGCCGCCAGAAAGCTCATGCAGCCGGCGGTGGGCCAGCCCTGTCGTGTCCGTGGCGGCCAGGGCGCAGTCCGCAGCCCTGTGGTCCCCGGGGCCATACCAGCCCCAGGGGGAAAGATGGGCGTAGCGCCCCAGGAGGACCATTTCCCGTGCCGTCAGATCCTCCGGGCAAGGGCCGCGCTGCGGCACCACGGCCACCCGCCGGGCCCGTTCCCGGGGCCGCAGGCTTGCCAGGGGCCGGTCGGCCAGACGCACCTCCCCGCTCCAGGGGGCCAGCACGCCTGAAAGCGCGCGCAGCAGCGTGGTCTTGCCGCTGCCGTTGGGACCCAGCAGGGCCGCGCATTCTCCGGCCCGCAGGCAAAAGGTCAGGCCCTGCAGCACAGGACGGCGGCCGTAGCCCGCCACAAGATCCGTCACGGCCAGCAGGGGGGCGTCCTGGGCGTCACGGCGCAGGGCGTCTCCGGCGGCGTCCCGCGCGGGGGCAGTGGGGCCGTACATCAGCGCCCCCGCACCAGCAGGGCGAAAAAGGGCCCGCCCAGCAGGGCCGTGACCACGCCCACGGGCAGTTCCTGCCCGCCGTCCAGCACGCAGCGGGCCAGCACGTCGGCCCAGACCAGCAGCACGCCGCCGCCCAGAAAGGCTCCGACCAGCAGCGGGCCGTGCCCGCCGCCCAGCAAAAGCCGCAGCACATGCGGCACCACCAGGCCCACAAAACCGATAACTCCGGCCACGGCCACGCAGCCCGCCGTCATGCAGCTGGCTCCGGCCAAAAGCCAGAAGCGCGCGCGGGCCACGGCCAGACCCAGCTGCGCGGCCTGCTCGTCGCCGAGCGCCAGCACGTCCAGCGCCCTCCAGCCCAGGCCGACGGCCAGCAGGCCCGGCAGCAGGGTGGCGAGCAGCAAGGGCAGGCTGTCCCAGCCCCGACCTTGCAGGGAACCCATAATCCAGAAGACGATGCTGGTGACGGATTCCTCATTAAGGGCCTTGACCAGGGCCACCAGCGCGCCCAGAAAGGCGGCCACGGCAATGCCCGCCAGCACTACGCTTTCTTTGCGCCAGCCCCCGCGTCCACGTCCCAGCCAGAGCGCTCCGGCCAGGGCCAGAAGCGCGCCGGCCAAGGCCGCCGGAGCCACCAGGGCCGCCGGGTGTGGCCCCAGGGCGGGGAAAAAATCCGTCAGTCGGCCGCCCAGGGCGATGGCCAGGCTGGCCCCGAAGGCCGCCCCGGCGGAAACCCCCAGGGTAAAGGGGTCGGCCAGGGGATTGCGCAACACTCCCTGCAGGGCCACGCCGGCCACAGCCAGAGCCCCGCCGCAGAGGGCTGCCAGCACCACCCGCGCCAGGCGGATGTCGCCCACCACCAGGTTGAGGGCGCTGTCGGGGGGCAAGGGGCCGAGCCCCAGCGCGCCCGCCAAGGCGGACAGCACTTCCCGCGCCGCATAGGGGGCGGGCCCCGGCAGGCAGGCCAAGGGCAGGGAACAAAGCCAGAGGCCCGTCAGGAGGGCAAAGGCCGTCCAGCGGAGGCGGTGTTTGGCGGAAGGTACGGAGGATGTGTGCCGTGCGGTCATGGCGCTGCTCTGAAGGCCGCCCGTGCGGTCATAAAAAAAGCCTCTTCCGTCCGCGCGCACGCAGAGGGAAGAGGCCCGTATTTCCTCTTTCCTGCCGGCAAAACCCCGTTGCCGCGGCGGCCTGCGCCGCCCACCGGGCCGTGACGTACGGCACGGTCCGGGCTACGGCAGGTCTTCCGGCTTGGCCCCCGCGCTTCGGCCTTCCCGTTGCCAGTGGCACATGAAGAAGCGCGGTATACGGGCCTTACGGCGGCGGGTCCGCTCCCGTTTTGCACGGGATTCCCTTTTCAAGCCGGGCAAAACCCGGCTACCGTAACCGTGGTCACTGTAGGCGCGGGGCAGGGGGCTGTCAATGCCGTGGGCGCGGCGCTTCCCTATCCCTTCGGCCGGGGGCCCGACGTTTCCGGATCAGGGCCGGACCAGAGTGATGGCGGTGATGCCCGTAAAAAAGTAGAAGGGCAGGCAGGTCATGGCCAGCAGCAGGGCCAGGATCAGCGTGGGCTTGTGGCGCAGGGGCGCGGCGCTGCGGCTGACCACGGTCCAGAGCGCCGCGGGCGCGAGCCAGAGCAGCAGACGGCCGCTTTCCCACAGGGCGTCCAGGGTGGTGAAGGCCCCGGTCTGCCGGTGCGCCTGTATGGTCAGTCCGGCGGCAAAAAGCAGGAAAAGCCAGAACAGCGCCCAGGCGTGGCGGGCCCACACGGCGCACCAGGGGATCATGACATTGTAGTGGTCCCGGCCAAAGTCATCGCGCCGGCGGCGCAGGGCGAGCCAAAGCGCGCCCGCCCCGCCGGCCAGGCCCAGGATCAGGGGCAGGCTGGCATACAAGGCGCACCAGAAGGGGGAGAACCAGCCCGGCAGAAAAATATCGCCCAGGGTAAGGCTGGCCGCGTCGGGCCGCACAAAAGCCGCCTGCAGGCGTGCGGCCGCCAGGGTGGCTGCCAGGGCGAACCAACCCTGCAGACCGCTGATAATGCCCAGGGCCGCGTGGAGCACGGGCAGCTTGGGCAGAAACTTCCAGAGCGAGAAGTAGAGGCTGCTTACCAGTACGGACAGCCCCAGCAGAATCCAGGCCATTTCCGCCATAAAGGCGGGCAGGGAGTCGGGCGTGTAGGAATCGTGGGCAAAAAAAAGC
>ERZ836877.3655-NODE-3655-length-16999-cov-3.998407_pt1 | contig 16999 bp, 13 predicted proteins | sample MGYA00519469_ERZ836877 | MGnify/ENA primary metagenome ERZ836877 (study PRJEB31850, sample SAMEA3708809) | human gut metagenome | biome: human gut; feature: human-associated habitat; material: faeces | place: China | collected 2014 ... | reverse complement strand
CCCGCCGCCTCTGGCGGCGGTGCGGCGAAGCCGGTGAAAACCGGCTGTGCGTGCCGCCTTTGCGGCGTGAAAACTTGAAAGGGAGGACGGCGGATGAAAAACCGCTTTGCGAAATCCAGACGCAGCCATATGCTGCTGCGCGGCCTGGCCGGCCGTGAAAATCGGGTGGCGGAGCTGCAGTCCGTGCTTACCGCCTGCCAGGCTCTGGGACCGGACAACGGCGGTCCTGGCGAGCTGGAAAAAATCCGCTGCATTACTGATTGGCTCAAGGCCTGCAGCGTCACAGACCTCACCCGTCTGGACGCCCCGGACCCTCGCGTGCCTGAGGGGCTGCGCCCCAACCTGGTGGCGCTCATGCCGGGCAAAGGCCGCCGCACCCTCTGGCTGTTCGGCCATACGGATGTGGTGCCCCCCGGAGATCTGACCGCCTGGAGCGGCGACCCCTGGCAGGTACGCCGTGAAGGCGACTGGCTCTACGGACGCGGCGTGGAGGACAACCAGCAGGCCATTGTGAGCATGCTGCTGCTCGCTGAAGAACTGGCGGCCCACGGGCTCACGCCGGAACTGAACCTGGGCATGGTCTTCATGGCCGATGAAGAAACAGGCAACACTTACGGCCTGCGCCGCATTCTCACGGCCGCGCCGGAGCTGTTCAGCCCGGACGACCTCTATATCGTGCCCGATGCCGGTTCCCCGGTCGGCGACGCCATAGAAGTGGCCGAGAAGGGCCAGTTGTGGCTGCGGGTACGCACCACGGGCGCGCAGTGCCACGCCTCAGCCCCGCAGCAGGGCCGCAACGCCTTTCTGGCCGGGGCGGATATGGTTCTGGCCGCCCACAACGGCCTGCGCGCGGCCTTTGCCGACGCCAACCCGTTGTTTATACCGCCTTTTTCCACCTTCGTGCCCAGCAAGCACGAGCCCAATGTGCCCAATATCAATACTGTGCCGGGCAGCGACGTCTTTTATCTGGACTGCCGCCTGCTGCCCCAGGTAGACCCCGAGGCCGTGCTGGCCAGGCTGCAGGCCACGGCTGCGGAGGTAGGCGCGCGCCACCGGGTGCGGATTGAAGTGGAGACGGTGCAGTGGCAGCCGGCCACGGCCGCCCCGGTGGTCAGCCCGGTGGTCACGGCCCTGCGCGCGGCCGTGGCCCGCATCTATGGAGTGGAAGCCCGCCCCGTGGGCATCGGCGGCGGCACCGTGGCCGCCCTGCTGCGCGAACGCGGCCTGCCCGCCGTGGTCTGGAGCTGCATTGCCAACACCTGCCACCAGCCCAACGAACGCTCCTCCATCACCGCAACTCTCAAGGACGCCCAGGTGTTTGCCCACATCCTTATGAACGCCGCCCATGTCTGATTCTTTTTTTGACTGCATTGTGACGGGCGGCGGCCATGCCGGCTGCGAGGCCGCTGTGGCCCTGGCCCGTCTGGGGCACAACGTGCTGCTCATCACCGGCAATCTGGACCGCCTGGGTTATCTTTCCTGCAACCCGGCCATCGGCGGCCTGGCCAAGGGCCATATGGTGCGCGAAATCGACGCCCTGGGGGGCATGATGGGCCTCTGGGCCGATGCCGCGGGCATCCAGTTCCGCGTGCTGAACATGAGCAAGGGCCCGGCCGTGCGCGCCACCCGCGCTCAAATAGACCGCGAGGCTTACCAGCGCGTCCTCAAGAAGACGCTCTACCACACGCCGGGCCTGCGCCTCTGGCAGGACCAGGTCACGGCCGTGACTACGGACGACGCCGGGGTTACGGGCGTGAGCACGGCCCAGGGGCTTTGCTTTACCGCCCGCCAGGTGCTTCTGACCACAGGCACCTTCCTGGACGGACGCCTGCACATGGGGCTCACCCATCTGCCGGGCGGCCGCCTGGGCGACGCGCCTGCCCTGGGCCTTTCAGAAAGCCTGCGCAGCCTGGGGCTTGCCCTGGGGCGCCTTAAAACAGGCACCACGCCGCGCCTGCTGGGCACCTCCATTGATTTTTCCCGCCTGGAGGAGCAAAAGGGCGACGATCCGCCCCGCGGCTTCAGCTTCCGCGGCCCCGGCCCCCGGTTGCCGCAGGTTTCCTGCCACATCACCTGGACCAACGCCCGCGCGCACGAGATCATCCGCAGCGGTTTTGACCGTTCACCCATGTTCACGGGCGTCATCAAGGGCACGGGGGCGCGCTACTGCCCGTCCATTGAGGATAAGGTGGCCCGCTTTCCCCAGCGCGAACGGCACCAGATCTTTCTGGAGCCCGAAGGCCTGGAAAGCGCCGAGGTCTACGCCAACGGCATCCCCACCAGCCTGCCCCTGGACGTGCAGATCGCCATGCTCCACGCCATCCCCGGCCTGGAAAAGGCCGTCATGCTGCGTCCCGGCTACGCCATCGAATACGACTACGCCGACCCCGTGCAGCTGCAATCCACCCTGGAAACCAAGGCCGTGCCCGGCCTCTGGCTGGCGGGGCAGATCAACGGCACCTCAGGTTATGAAGAAGCGGCAGCCCAGGGCCTCTGGGCAGCACTGAACATGTCCTGCCGCCTGCGCGGCCTGCCGCCCTTCACGCCGGGGCGGGACACAGCCTATATGGCCGTGCTGGTGGACGACCTGGTTACCCTGGGCACTCGCGAACCCTACCGCATGTTTACCTCCCGCGCGGAGCACCGCCTGCTCCTGCGCGAAGACAACGCCGACGCCCGCCTCACGCCCCTGGGCCGCGAACTGGGCCTGGTGGACGACGCCCACTGGGAGCTGTTTTGCCGCAAACAGGACGCCGCCGCCCGGCTGCGCGGACACCTTGAGGAAACGCGCCTGCCTGCCGATATGCAGTATAAGACGGCCGCGCTGCCCGCCGGACGCAGCCTGGCGGAGGCCCTGCGTCGGCCGGACCTGGACCTGGCGGCCCTGGCGGAGCTTTTGCAGCACGCCGCGCCTGAACTTGGCGTGGCCTTGGCCACGGCGCTGGGCCAGGCAGGAGAAGACGTCCGCCGCGGCGTGCAGACCGAGATCAAATATGCGGGGTACCTCACGCGCCAGCGCGAACTGGTGGCGCGCACGGCCCGACTGGAGGCGACGGCCTTGCCGTCTGAACTGGATTATGCCAAAATCGCCGGGCTATCCCATGAAGTCGTAGAGAAGCTCAGCCGGGTGCGTCCGCGCAACCTGGGGCAGGCCGGCCGCATTTCCGGCGTAACCCCGGCCGCGGTGGCCTGTCTGGAAGTGCACCTGCACAAGCTGGGCCTGCTGCGCCAGGAAAAACGCCCCTGCCGCGTGGGCACGCCCGGCCTCTGACCCGCCCGCAGGCCCGTGCCCGCCAGGTTGCCGTGCACGGGAAAGCGGAACCAGCGCGTCCTTGCAAGACCCCTTGCGCGCACTTTTTGAGGCCGGTACGCCGGCGTGCTCCTGGTGGTTGCTATGACTGGCAAAGAACTGATTTTCGTTTTTGCGGCGCTTATGCTGGCCTTGATACTGCTGCTGCTGCGCCTGCGCGGCAACGTCAGCCGCCAGCGACAGGAGGCCAAACGCAGGGCCGTGGTGGGCCGCATGCTGGATCTGGCCCAGACGCAGAACGAAATTTTTGAAATCAACGTGCTGGACGGTCAGGCCCACAAAGGCCTGGCCGGCCTGCTGCAGCGCATCAGCGACGGGCAGCTCGTCCTGGACGTTTTTTCTTACGCCCCGCACGGGCTCACAGGCCTTTCCGCAGAAATATACTTTCGCGCCACCCTGCCCGAAGGCTCCACATTTTACAAATTTCACACCACTATTCTGAATGTGGATCCCGGCCGGTCGCGTTCTCTGCTGACGGTGACCGCCCCGCTGGATCTGGACGTGGGGCAGAAGCGCACCTTCATCCGCGTGCAGCCGCCCAGCCGATCCATCCGGGTGCTGGCCTTCTGGAAGCTGGGGCTTGCGCAGCCGCTGCCCGCCCAGACTTCTGAAATCGGCAAACCCTTCACCTACGCCAAGCGCGGCATGAAAGACGCTCCCCTGTGCATTGAAGACATTTCGGGCACGGGCCTGGCCCTGCGCTTTCCCATGCCGGATCCGGAGAACAGACCGGTTGACCTGGACAAAGGTTCCCGGATACTCTGTCTTGTCATTTTCGAGGCCGGTCGGGAGGAACGCGTCATCACCTTCTGGTGCGCCTGCGAAGTGGTCCACACCCGCGAGATCAAAATGGACAAGCCCGCCCTCATTTTGGGCGTGCGGTTTACCAATTGGGCCATCCTGGAGCCGGGCGGCACGGAGATCAGCTGGTTCCACTGTTCGCCCACCCACGGGGTCTTGCCTATCACCCAGTGGGTCATGTATCTGGATATGGTACAGCGCAAACTGCTCTGAGAGCATGGGGGCGCTCCCGCTGACCCCTGACAAGGAGGCATATTTTGGACGGCGGCACGGAAGGTCACAGTACCATCTGGTCGCGCCTGAGCAAACTGTTCGGGCACGATGATGAAGAATCCCTGGAAAAAGCCATTCTCGAAGCCAGAGCCGAAGGCGAGGTGGAACCGGACGAGGAATCCATGCTCCTCGGCATCCTGCGCTTCAACGATCTGCAGGTGCAGGACACCATGACCCCCCGCACCGACATCGACTGCGTGCCGGACGATATGCCTTTGCCCGATGTGGCGCGCATCATCGTCCGCTCCGGGCATTCCCGCATACCCGTATACCATGAAACCCGCGACAACATCGTGGGTATCGTCCACGCCAAGGACGTGCTCCACAGCCTGCTGGACGCGCACAACCAAAACGCGCAGGCGGCAGACCCGCCCGCGGCCGCAGTCATGCGCGAACCCTTCTTTGTACCGGAAACCAAATCCATCCGTACCCTGCTGCAGGAATTCCGCGCCCGCAAGCAGCACATTGCCATCGCACTGGACGAGTACGGCGGCACCTCCGGCCTGATCACCATCGAAGACGTGCTGGAAGAAATCGTGGGCGACATTGAAGACGAACACGACGCCCCCCGCCAGGAGGACATCCGGCCCCTGGGCGACGGGGCTTATGAGCTTACGGGCCGCGCCCTGCTTGAAGATCTGGAGGACATGGGCATAAACCTGGACTCGGACGAGGTGGACACCGTCGGCGGCTACCTGAGCATGGAAGCCGGGCATGTGCCCGCCCCGGGCGAAAGTTTTACCCTGGACGGCTGGACCTTCACCGTGCTGGAGGCGGACAAAAAGCTCATCCTCCGCCTGCGCATGGAACCCGCAAGCAAAGACGAAGCTGCCCCGCCCCCGGCCCTGCCCGCATGACCCGCGCTCCGCTCTCCCTCTCCGCCGGGGCCGTGGCCCTGGCGGGGGCCTGCGCCCTTTGGCTGGGTTTTCCCAACGACCTGGCATCCCTGCCGCCCCTGGTTCTGCTCTGGCCCGTGGCCCTGGCCTGGTTGGGCGTCAACGCCCCCGACCGGGGCGCAGCCCTGCGCCGGGGCTGGCTCTGTCACCTGGCCGGCGGCACGGCGGCCCTCTATTGGCTGACCCTGCCCGTCCACAACGTGGGCGGCCTGCCCTGGGCCCTGGCAGTGCCCTGCGCCCTGTTCATTGCCGCCTGCCTGGCTCTGGCCGGCAGCCTTTTTGCCCTGGCGGCCCACGAGCTGCGCCGCCGTCCTCCCTGGCTTTGGGCCGTGGTTCTGGGCCTGTGCTGGTTTGTGCTGGAAGACGTCTTTGCCCGCGTGCTGGGCTTCCCCTGGCTGAGCCTTTCCGGCGCTCTGGCCCCCTGGCCCCTGCTGGTGCAGGGAGCGGACGTACTGGGCGCGTACGGACTGGCCGGGGTCTGGGTCGGCGCGGCCCTGCTCTGCGCCGCAACCGCCTGCCGCCCCCCGGCACAAGCCGCCCCCCCGCGCGGCGGCCGCCATGCCGTTTTGGCAGGCTTTGCCTTGACGGCCCTGCTCCTGAGCTACGGAGCCCTGCGCCTGACGGCCACGCCCCTGACCGCCGATCCCAGCGGGCCGGACAGCCTGGACGTGCTCTTTGTAGAAGGCAATGTAGATCAAAACCAAAAATGGCTGCCGGCCATGCAGCGCCAGACTGTAGAACTCTACCTGGGCCTCACTTACGGGGCCCTGGCCCTCCGGCCAGAGGCCCGGCCCCTGGTGGTCTGGCCAGAAACGGCCCTGCCCTTCTTTTTTGAGAACAATCCCCTCCTGGCCCCCAAGGTGCGAGAGCTGGCCGCGCGCAGCCAAACTCCCCTGCTGCTGGGCGCGCCGGGCATGGAACGCCGACCCGGCGTCAGAGAACCGGATATTTACAACCGCGCCTTTCTCCTGGGGCCCGACGGAAGAACCCTCGCCCACTACGACAAGGAACACCTGGTCCCCTTCGGCGAATACCTGCCTTCCTGGCTCAACTGGAAGTTTCTGGAAGCCCTGCTGCAGGGCGTGGGCGTTTACACCGAAGGCACGACCACCGCGCCCCTGCACTACCGCAACCTTGCCCTGGGCATGCTCATCTGTTATGAAGGCATATTCCCCTGGCTGGCGCAAGACCGCGCGGCACAAGGCGCCAACATTCTGGTGGACATCAGCAATGACGGCTGGTTCGGCGCTACTCCGGCCGCACGGCAGCACCTCTACCTTACGGCGCTGCGCGCCCTGGAGCAGAACCGCTGGCTGTTGCGCGGCACCAACACGGGCATTTCCGCCGTGGTGGATCCGCGCGGCCGCCTGACCCTGCGCGGCGGGCAGTTCCGCGCCCAGGCCCTCTGGGCCCGCGCCGGGCTGCAAACCGCGCCCAGCCCCTACCATCGCCTGGCCCCCTGGCTTTTGCCCGGCGGTCTGCTGCTGCTGGCGGGTCTGTGGCTCTGGGGGCCCGGCAGAGACGCCCGGACAGCGAGGCGGCGTACGCCCGGCGCTGCAGCATAGCATTTTTGAGAATAAATATTCTCAAAAATTTTGCTACGCTCACGCCGGCGCCTGACAGCCAAATGCGTTGCGCCCACACCTGCGCGGCATACGTCTGCTCGTGCCGTCGCCAGAACAATTTCAAAATGAAATTACGCTAAAAATTATTGATAATATTTCTTTATAGCAATATATTCAGCCCCGTGCGCTGACCCGATCAGGCCTTGCCAGGCCACAGGGCACGGACGTTTTTCAGGCGCGTTTCTGCGCCCCACCCTCAACCCCCACACCGCCATGCTCCAACTCAGTGATCTTCGCGCCGCCTGTCAGCCCCTCAGCCAACGCTTTACCGCCCTCTGGGGGCGTCTTTGACCTGGCCGGCAGTGAACAACGCCTGCAGGAAATCGAACAAAGCCTTTCCAGGCCCGGCGCGTGGGACAAACCCGAAGCCCTGACGCCCCTGCTGCAGGAAAAACGCCGCCTGGAGGATGAGGTGGAACGCCTTGGCAAGCTCAAAACCTGCCACGACGACATGATTGAATGGCTGGCCCTGGCAGCGGAAGGCGAAGACCCGGAAGCCCTGGAATCCTTGGACCAGCAACGCGCCGAGCTGGCCCGCCTGCTGGACGAAACCGAACTGGTCATGCTGCTTTCCGGCGAGGAAGACAGCCAGGACGCCATTCTGGAAATACATCCCGGAGCGGGCGGTACGGAATCGCAGGACTGGGCCGAAATGCTCCTGCGCATGTACACCCGCTGGGCTGCACGCCGCCACTATACGGTGGAGGAGCTGGACTTTTTGCCCGGCGACGAGGCGGGCATCAAAAGCGTTACTCTGCGCGTCGCCGGGCCGCACGCTTTCGGCTTTCTCAAAAGCGAACGGGGCATCCACCGCCTGATCCGCATTTCGCCCTTTGATTCCTCGGGCCGACGGCATACATCCTTTGCTTCGGTGGACGTAATCCCCGACGCGGGCGACGACATCCAGCTGGATATCAAAGAAGCGGACATCCGCGTGGACATTTTTCGCTCCAGCGGCCCCGGCGGCCAGAGCGTCAACACCACCAGCTCTGCCGTGCGGGTCACCCACCTGCCCACGGGCATCTCGGCCCAGTGCCAGAACGAAAAATCCCAGCACCATAACCGCGAAACGGCCATGCGCGTGCTGCGCGCCCGTCTCTACAACCTTGAGCTGCAAAAACGCGAGGCCCAGCGCCAGGCCCAGTACGCCGGCAAGGACGCCATCGCCTTCGGCAGCCAGATCCGCACGTACACACTTCAGCCCTACCGTCTGGTCAAGGACCACCGCACCGGCACGGAAATGGGCGATGTGGAGGCTGTTCTTGACGGCCAGATCGACCGTTTTCAACACGACTACCTGTTGTACCGACATGAGCAAGAACGCTGACCCCCCCCCTTCTGCCCTCGGCCGACCCCAGTGCCCTGCACATGGCCAACGCCGACCAGCGGGCCGCATTGACAGCCGCCCTGCTGCGGGAGGTGGACCCGGACCTGTGGCAAGAATTCTGCCGCCGTCACCCGGAAAGCATCCGCCCGCTTTTATCCGCGCCTCTTGCCGAAACGGCTGCGGCCCTGCCGCCCATAACGGAGCAGCCGGAAGGCCCCCTGGCCCTCATGCTCACTGCAGAACATTTTGCGCATCAGATCAGCCGCGAAATCCTGCTCCTGGCCCGCACGGGCGGGGAACTCTCCCTGCTCTGCGCCGCCGTTTGCGGCTCCGACGCCGCAAGCGACGGCAGCCTTATAGGCGCAACTCTGGCCGAGGCCCTGGCCGAAAGCCTGCGCGCCTGCCAGGAAAGCTGCGACAGCCTGGGCTGCACCGGGCCGGGGCGTTTTGCCCTGCTTTTGCCCGGCGTGGGGCGTCTGCGCGCCCGCCTGCTGGCGGAACAAGTGCGTCAGCACTTTGCCCGGCGGGCCGCAACATTACTGCGCCGCGCCGAAGACGGCCCCCCGCGCCACTGCGCCGTGGGCGTCACCTACGCGGCCCAGGGTCGCCGACTGAGCGCCCGAACCCTGATCCAGCAGGCCGATGCCGCGCTGCACGCGGCCCAAACCTCCCCGGAGGGCATCACCTTGGCGGATGACCCGCTCGAACGGGACTCGCTGGTGCAGGCCCATGAAAAACGCTTTCTCTTTTTTGGGAGCTGATATGGCAACAACAACACTGAGCGTGTCCCTTCTCAGCGGCAAAGGCGGCGTGGGCAAAACCAACGTGGCGCTCAATCTGGCCTGCGCCCTGCATGAGCAGGGCTTCAAAATTCTGCTTATGGATTGCGATCTGGGCCTGGCCAACCTGGATGTGCTGCTGGGCATTACCCCTGAAGGCAACCTGCAGACCGCGCTGCTGGGCGAAAGCAAAATCGCCGATGTGCTCTGCCCCGTCGCGCCCCAGGGTTTCGACGTGCTGCCCGCCGCCTCAGGCGTGCCGGAACTCACCGACCTGCAGCCCGACGCCCGCGACCTGCTCTTTTCCCGCCTGGAACCCGTGCTGCACAACTACGACTATGTGCTCATGGACCAAGGCGCGGGCATCTCCCAGACCGTGCAGACCTTTGCGGCCCTGGCCGCCGTACGTCTGGTCGTCATCACGCCGGAACCAACCTCTCTCACCGACAGCTACGCCCTGATCAAGGTGCTCAACCTCCACTACGGCGTGCGCGACTTTCTCGTCATCGTCAATCAGGCGACTTCCGCCACTGAAGCCAAAAACGCCTTTTCCAAGCTGCACGGCGCCTGCCGCCACTTTCTGCACCTGGAGCCCGTGCTCCTTGGCCATGTACGTGCGGACAAAAACGTGCCAGAGGCCGTCTGCCGCCAACAGCCCCTTATGCGCTGCCCCGCAGCCCAGGATATCCAGGCCCTGGCCGCCCGCCTGCAACGCCTGCGCCTGAGCATGCTGGACTGGCTCGCCCCCCCGCTTTGCCGGCCGCCACGCTTCAAGACTGACCCGCCCCGCCCCGCGCTCGGCGCACCGCAATGCCGCGATTGCCGCACTATTCACGACACGCCGTAACTCCGGCGGCGCAGTCGTTTCTTTTAGTAAAACCGGCGAAAAATTTTTCGCAGAAGGTTTACCTTGCGGCATAAAAACGGTAGGAAGAAATTACCAGTAAATGCCCGGCCTTGTCGCCCTGGCGGGCTAACCGGCAAAGCCACGGAGGCACGATGAACAAAAGCGAACTGATCAAAGCCTTGGCCGATGAAACCAACCTCCCTTCCGATGATGCGTCGCTGGTGGTCAACACCTTTTTCAACACCATGAAAAAATCCCTGCTGGCCGGAGAAAGGATCGAAATCCGCGGCTTCGGCAGCTTTAAAATCAAGGAGTACCAAGGCTACGCAGGCCGCAATCCCAAAACGGGCGAAAGCGTGACGGTGGCCTCCAAACGCCTGCCGTTCTTCCGCGCCGGGAAGGAATTGAAGGAATTCATCAACCAATAACGCCTATTGCGCCAAAAAGCTCACGGTTCCGGCCTTGCCGCCGACTGTCGGCCCCGCGTTGGTCGACAGTCGGCGACGCCGCTATGGCGCGAGCGCGGACAGGAGTCAGCCATGTTATTTTCCGGTGCCTTGACCGCTCTGGTCACCCCATTCCGCAACAACAGCCTGGACGAAGCCACCTACCGGGCCTTCATAGAACACCAGATTAATGCGGGCATCCATGGCTTGGTGCCCTGCGGCACTACCGGCGAATCCGCCACCCTCAGCCATGAGGAACACGAACGGGTCATCGAAATCTGCATTGATCAGGCCAAGGGCCGCGTGCCCGTGCTGGCCGGGGCCGGCTCCAACAACACCACCGAAGCCATCCGCCTGGCCCGCTTCGCCAAAAAAGCCGGGGCCGACGGGGCGCTGCTTATCACCCCCTACTATAACAAACCCACCCAGGAAGGCCTTTACCAGCACTACAAGGCCATTGCCAAAGCCGTGGATCTGCCTCTGGTGCCCTACAACGTGCCCGGACGCACCGGCTGCAATCTGCTGCCCCCCACCCTGGCCCGTCTGGCCCACGACTTTTCCAACATCGTGGGCGTCAAGGAAGCCACCGGCGACATGTCCCAGGCCAGCCGCATCCTTGAAAGCTGCCCCGAAGGCTTCTGCGTGCTCTCCGGCGACGACTTCACCGCCCTGCCCCTTATGGCCCTGGGCGGCAAGGGCGTCATCTCCGTCACTTCCAACGTGGCGCCCGACCGCATGGCCGCCATGTGCAACGCCTTCAACCAGGGCGACCTGGCCGGTGCGGCCCGCCTGCACCACGAACTCTTCCCCTTGCACGAGGCCATGTTCCTGGAAAGCAACCCCATCCCGGCTAAAACCGCTCTGGCCCTGATGGGACGGATGGAAGCCGAACTGCGCCTGCCCCTCTGCCCCATGGGCGACAACGCCAAACACCGCCTCCTCGAAGTTCTGCGCCAGCAAAAACTGCTCTAGATCAGATAACCTTTGAGAGTATGCATTTTCAAAGGTTACGGCACGCTCGCTCCGGCGCTCCATCGCGCAACTAAATTGCGCTTGCGCCTCCACAGCGAGCGGCTGCTTACGCAACCGCCAGGGCATTTCAAAATTGCAATGCCCTGAGGCAGCAGGACCGCGAATTTTTTTGTGGGGAGGGGAACTGTTGTGAACAAAAGTTCCCTTCCCCACATCCCCATCCTTCAAAAAACTTTTCTCCCGTGCCAGATTCCGCCGGGCGCCCCCTGACCGAAAGCAGACCAAGCGCAAAGCGGCGCGTCCTCTTGAGCAACTGTACTTTTACTCAAAAGGACGCGCCGCTGTTCTGCGGTTCACGGCCCGGTGGAATTGGTGTGCTGTGGGCGACCCGCGCGTGCATAGGTCCAGGGCCAGGGGTCCAGAGGCATGGCCGCCGGGCGCGTTCCCCCTTAGAGCAGTTAGCGAATGAAATGAGCTAACTGCTCTGCAAGGATTTTCTTGAAAATCCTTGCCACAAAATGCGAGAAGGCAGGCTTTTGCCTGCCGTAAGCGAGCATTTCAAGTGTTAAATGCTCTAGAAGCCCGTTTCCAGGGGCGGCCAAACCAGCCAATCGCCGTCGCGGGGGGCGCGGGGGACGGCAGCGGGGGCGATAAAGACCCGCCGGTCCTGCACGCGCACCCGGCCTTGGGCCAGCCATTGCACGGCTTGGGGGTAAATGCGGTGCTCCATGACATGGATGCGCTGCATGAGCGTTGCGACGTCTTCACCGGCCTCCACGGGCACGGCGGCCTGGATGAGCACCGGGCCGCTGTCCACCTTTTCTTCCACAAAATGGACCGTGCAGCCGGAGAGTTTGACGCCGTAAGCCACGGCGTCGGCTCCGCCGTGCACGCCGGGAAAGCTGGGCAGCAGGGCTGGGTGAATATTGAGCACCCGCCCGGCAAAGGCTTCCAGAAAGTAAGGGGTGAGCAGACGCATATAGCCCGCCAGCACCACCAGCTCTACGCCGTCGTCCTGCAGGGTCGCCGCCATGCTGCGATCAAAGCTCTCGCGGTCGGGGAAGCTGGTGTGGTCCAGGGTCAGGCAGGGCACGCCGACCCTGGCCGCGCGCTCAATGACTTTTGCGCCGGGCCGGTTGCAGACGACGCGCCGGATGTTCACGTCCAGAACCCCGGCGGCGGCCTTGTCGAACATGGCCTGGGCGTTAGTGCCGCTGCCGGAGGCCAGGATAGCGATATTCAGGGGCATGCTGTCCTCAGGCGCGGGCGGACCGCGCAAAATGGGTTTGCAGGGCCGCCACCAGAGCCGGAATGGTATACTCTTCCGGCTGGATGCGGCAGGCGAGACCGTGCGCGGCCAGGGTCCGGGCCGTGACCGGGCCGATGGCCGCCAGCTGCACTTCAGGATGGGCCTTAAGCGTGGCCGCCGGAATGAGCGCCAGGAAATTTTCCACCGTGGAGGAAGAACCAAAGGTAACGCAGTCCAGATGGCCTTCTTCCAGGCAACGCAGCACGGCCTCCCGGTTATGGTCGGCGGGCACGGTCACATAGGCGGGCAGCACGTCCACCACGGCCCCGGCCTTACGCAGCTCTTCGGGCAGCACCTCGCGGGCCTTGGCCGCACGGGGCAGCAAAAAGCGCTTGCCCGCCACTGCGCCGCCTTCGCGGGCCAACAGCCCCTCCAGCACGCCTTCGGCCACATAGCGTTGCGGCACAAAATCCGGTGCAATGCCCCGGCCGCGCAGAGCCTCGGCCGTAGCCGGGCCAATGGCCGCCACCCGGCAGCCGCCCAGGGCGCGGCTGTCTTTGCCGACCACTGCCAAGCGTTGCCAGAAGTGACGCACCCCATTCACCGAAGTGAAGATAATCCAGTGATATTCCGCAAGGTTGGCCAGCGCTGCGTCCAGGGCGGCGTAGTCCTCCAGCGGGCGGATTTCTATGGTAGGGCACTGGATGACCTCGGCCCCCAGGCTTGTGAGGCTTTGGGCCAGACCGCTGGCCTGTTCCCGCGCACGGGTCACCACAATGCGGCGGCCGAACAGGGGGCGGTTTTCAAACCAGTTGAGCGTGCCGCGCAGGCCCGCCACCTTGCCCACCACAATGACCGAAGGGTTGGTGAAGGCCGCCGCAGCAGCCGCCTGGGGAAGCTCGGCCAGCGGCGCCGCAAGGCTGCGCTGGGCGGGCGTGGTGCCGCGGTAGACCAAGGCCGCCGGGGTGGCTGGGTCCATGCCCGCCGCCAGCAGGTTGCGCACAATATCCGGCAGATTCTTCATGCCCATGACAAAAACCAGCGTGGCGGCGCTGGCCGCCAAGGCGGCCCAGTTGTGCACCGATCCGGGCTTGTCCGGATTTTCGTGCCCTGTGATGATGGTTACAGAGGAAGCGAAGTCACGGTGCGTCAGGGGAATGCCCGCGTAGGCCGGAGCCGCCACCGTGCTGCTGATGCCGGGCACTTCCTCAAACGGCACGCCTGCGGCCACAAGCTCTTCGGCCTCTTCGCCGCCGCGCCCGAAAATATAGGGGTCACCGCCCTTGAGCCGGGCCACCACCTTGCCCTCGCGGGCCTTGGCCACCAGCAGGGCGTTGATCTGATCCTGGGGCAGGGCGTGGTTGCCCGCCACCTTGCCCACATAAATTTTTTCCGCGTCTGGCCGGACGTGGTCCAGCAGAGCCTCGTTGGCCAGGGCGTCGTAGACCACCACGTCGGCCCCGGCCAGGGCGTCGCGCCCTTTGAGGGTCAGCAGGCCCGCGTCGCCGGGGCCGGCCCCGATAAGATAGACCTTCATTGCACGCCCCCCCTGGCCAGTTCCAGCAAGGTGCGCGCGCCAAAGGCCGTGGGGCCTTCGGGGCAGAGGGGCGTAGTTTTGGCGGCCCAGTCCACGCCGGCAATGTCCAGGTGCGCCCAGCGTACGCCCTCCTGCACAAAATGCCGCAGGAACAGCGCAGCGTTGATAGCCCCGCCCTCGCGCGGGCCGATGTGGCAGATGTCCGCCACCTGGCTTTTCAGCTGCTCGGCATAAGGCTGCCAGAGGGGCAGGGGCCAGAAGTCTTCGCCACACGCCCCGCCCGCCGCGCGGATGCGCTCGGCAAGATCCGCGTCGTCGCAGAACAGCCCGGCCAGGCCCGTGCCCAGGGCCACGGCGCAGGCCCCGGTGAGGGTGGCAATATCCACCACGGCCGCCGGGGTCCAGGTTTTCTGGGCGTAGGCCAGAGCGTCGCAGAGGGCCAGACGGCCTTCGGCGTCGGTGTTCTGGATTTCCACTGTATCGCCATTGGCGGCGCGCACCACGTCGCCGGGGCGCACGGCTCCGCCGTCGGGCATATTCTCCGCGCAGGTCAGCAGGCCGATCACGCGACGGGGCGCGCCTTCCCGCGCCAGGGCCGTGACCGTGGCCAGCACTGTGGCCGCACCGGTCATGTCGCTCTTCATCTGGTACATGTGAGCGGCAGGTTTAAGGCTGATGCCGCCGGAATCAAAAGTGATGCCCTTGCCCACCAGAATAAGGGGCTTGTCCTGCTCGTGCCCCTTGGGCGCGTGCTCCACCACCACCAGACGCGGCGGACGGCGCGACCCCTGGCCCACGGCCAGCAGGCAGCCCATGCCTTCGCGCTCCAGGGCCTCCTCGTCCAGCACGCTGCAGACAAAGCCCGCGTCCCGCGACAGTTCCTGAGCCTTTTCGGCCAGGGCCTGGGGGTAGAGCAGATTGGAAGGCGTAGTGGCCAAATCCCTGGCCAGACGCACGGCCGCAGCCGCATTCTCACCCCGGCGGGCCGCCGCCTGAAAGCCGTCCGGCACTTCCTCGCCGTCAAAGCCCAGGGCCAGCCATTGGGGATCGGCGGGTTCTTCCGCGTCGGGCTTTTTCAGAGCCGTAAAGCGGTACAGGGCCAGTTGGGCCGCGCACACGCATTCTTCAACCAGGCGCTCCCGGCCGCCAGGCAAACCGGCCAGGGCCGATTCCGGCAGCAGCAGCGAGGCATAGCCCTGCCGCCGACAAAACTGCACAGCGGCCGCCAGGGCCTTGCGCACGCCGCCAAGATCCAGTTTTTCGCGCGGGCCCAGGCCCACGGCCAACGCGCGGGGCACGGGCAGATCCTTGTGGCCGTGCAGCAGGGCCAGTTCGCCCTTTTTGCCCTTAACATCCCGCAGGGCCGGGGCAATGACCAGCCAGGGCGCTGCCCGGTCGATCTGGGGGCACTGCTCCAGCACGGCTTCCCCCTCGCACACGGGCGCCAGCAGGACTTCCGCCTTCCACTGCTCGGGTCCCAGATTCTGAAAACGTATCTCCATGAGGTTCTCTCCTTGGCAACTCTTTGACGCCGCCTTGCGTGCGGCGCGGCCCGACGCCCGCTTGCGCCCTGTGCCGGACTGCGAATATACTGTGCGTCGGCCTTTTTGCCAAGGGCGACGCCGCCGGACCTTTGGGCAGGCCACAAGGCCCTTGTCTGAGCACGCTTCTTGCATATTTTCAGCAAAGGCCTTTTGCCGCCCCATGATCAGGAACTTGCCATGCTCGTCTATATCCATGTGCCCTTTTGCCGTACCCGCTGCCGTTACTGCGCCTTTCACTCCAACCCTCTGGGGCGCGGCGTGGCCGCCACCGCCTCCCCGGCCGTGCGGGACTATGTGGACACCCTGCTTATGGAGCTGGCCCTCTGGGGGGACCGCCTGGGCGGCAGCCCGGTAGAAACCGTTTTTTTCGGCGGGGGCACCCCCAGCCTGCTGCCGCCGCGCATTATCGGCATCGTACTCGACCGTCTGTCCAAATATTTCAAACTGGCCCCCAAGGCCGAAGTGACCCTGGAAGCCAACCCCGAATCCCTGCGCGGCGGACACGTGGCGGCCCAGTTTCTGGATGCCGGGGTCAATCGCCTGTCCATCGGCCTGCAGAGCATGGACGAAGCCCAACTGCGCATGCTGGGCCGGGCGCACAAGGCCGCCGACAGCCTGCACGCCGTGTTTCTGGCGCGCGAAGCGGGCTGCACCAATATCAACGTGGACCTCATGTGGGGGCTGCCGGGCCAGAGCGTGCGCCAATGGCTGCAGACCCTTAAAGACGTCTTCCGTATGACGCCGGACCATATTTCGGCCTACGGCCTGACCCTGGAGCCGGGCACAGCCCTGGAAGCTGACGTGGAAGAAGGCCGCCTGAACCTGCCCCCCGAACGGGACCAGAACATCATGTTCATGGAAGGCGCGGCCCTGCTGGAACAGCACGGCTACCTGCACTATGAAATTTCCAATTTCGCCCGCATGGGCTTCCAGTGCCGCCACAATCTGGGCTATTGGGAAGGGGCCGACTACCTGGGCATGGGCCCCTCAGCCACCTCCACCATCCAGAACCGCCGCTGGACCAACCCCGCGGGGCAAAACGCCTGGAACACCCGCGTGCGCCAGGGCAGCCTGGACGCGGAAGCCGAAATCCTCAGCCCGCAAACCCGCGTGCTGGAGCTGCTCATGCTCCGCCTGCGCACGGCCCGCGGCCTGCGCACCAAGGACTACCGCGACCTCACGGGCCGCGATTTCACCCGCGACCACCAGAAACTTGTCCGGGCCCTGCACGAAAACGGCCTCATCCGCCTGCGCGACGGCTACCTGCGCCTGACCCGCAAGGGCATGGTCGTTTCCAACGCCATCCTCACCAACCTCTTTGCCCGCACCAGCGAAGTGCTCAATGCCCCCCTGCCCCAGGGCTCGCCTTCCGCGGCCACTCCGGCCCCGGGCG
>ERZ836877.3653-NODE-3653-length-17009-cov-3.456588_pt1 | contig 17009 bp, 20 predicted proteins | sample MGYA00519469_ERZ836877 | MGnify/ENA primary metagenome ERZ836877 (study PRJEB31850, sample SAMEA3708809) | human gut metagenome | biome: human gut; feature: human-associated habitat; material: faeces | place: China | collected 2014 ... | reverse complement strand
CTTCTCCGAAGCTTATTAGTTGAGATTGTTTGTCTCCTTTCCCCAGGCTTGGTCGAGCTGACGCTCTCCCGCGCCCGGGGTTATGCCACGACCACGTCGCTCCGCGACTTAGCTCAAAATCTTCTGTTCTTTTGTTCTTTTGTTCTTTTGTTCTTGAAATGGCGGTGCTACGGCTGAAGCCGTACCTCCATATCGTCTGACGCGATTGTGCATTGTGCATTTTGCATTTTCTTTTGATGGTTGTGTTTTGCGAAATGTGGATTAAAAGTGGCCGGAAGGGCTGCAATGTGTCGTGTGATGCCAAAAATTATATATCTTTGCAAAAAGTGTAAAATAAGGTTTATTTACGGTGAGACGTCTTTTATTTATCATATTTGCCATAGCAGTTTCGGCGGTATCGGCCTCGTCGCAGATTCTCAGTATAGATAACAATGCTCTCGACCCCGACAGCGTGCGTCGCGATTATGAAGACCGCCCTTATTTCGGCCTATATAAAGATAATTATTTTATTTTCGGTCCGGCTGTGGGTCAGAAGATAACGCGTGCCAACACAAACATAAAGTTCCAGATATCGGTGGCGCAGCGACTGACGCGCTCGGTGCTTCCCGGCGGCACGTTTCTCTATCTGTTCTATTCGCAGAAGTGTTTCTGGAATGTGCTTGAGAATTCGATGCCGATGACTGACCTCAATTTCAATCCGGGCATCGGTCTGGCGAAGCCGATTTTCGTCAAAAACCGCTATGTCGGCAACGCGACTTTCATGATCGAGCATGAAAGCAACGGCCGCGACAGCATCTGGTCGCGTTCGTGGAACAAGGTGTCACTTGCGGCCAATATCCTTGTCACCAAGCATCTGATGGTGCATGGCAAGGTGTGGATTCCGATTATCGACGGTGTCAACAACAAGGATATTCTGCACTATTGCGGCATCTATCAGACGGGATTCCAGTATATATCGAGCGGCAACCGTTTCACGGCCTCTCTGACGCTTGTCAAGCGCGCAGGCAAGTTTTTTGACTATAACTCGATCGTGGAGTTTGCCTATCGCATTTTCAAGCGTGACAATCAGTTTCTGTTTGTGCAGTATTATAACGGCTATGGCGAGGGTCTGCTCGATTACAAGCAATTCCACTCGCAGCTGCGTGTCGGCATAGTCATCAAACCGAAATTCTTCAGCGAGTATTAGGCCGGTGTCAGACCTTTCAGACGGGTCAAACCTCTGTCAGAGAGGGCTGATAGCCTTATTCATATCCTTTGAGGGCTTCGGCGAGGCGTGTCTTCATGATGGCGCGCAGCTCGGGGGGCTCGAGGACTGTCACGCTCGGGCCGTATGAGAGCAGTTCGGCGACGAAGTCGTCGGTGATGCGCAGCCGGTAGTGGAATATCGAGTATTCGTCGTTTATCATCTCGGTCTGGGAGTGATGCAGCGGCAGGGCACGGAAGTATTTGGCCTGACGGTGGTCGACGCGCAGGACGATGCGCTTGGGCTCGTTCTGCGACACGACGATGCCGAACGAGTCGCTGAAGTAGCTCTCGGGGTCGAACGCCGGGTCAGCCTTGAAGCTGTCGGAGGTCACGACGACCTCTTTCATGCGGTCGAGGGCGTAGGTCTTGACACGGTCTTCGGCGACGTTGCGGCCGGTGACATACCACCGCTGTCTGAATATTTTGAGCAGATAGGGCTCGATGACGACGCCTGTCGTCGGCAGGCTGCGGGTATAGGGGTGGTAGTTGAAGCGCAGGGTGTGGCCGGCGCGGAGGGCGTCGATGACGACGCCGAGATATTCGCGGGCCGAGGGGACGTTTTCGATGAATATGCGTCCGGCGACGTCGCGCGAGCCGCTGAGGATGTCGTTTGTCGCGGCCGAGTTGAGCAGCCAGTCGGTGACGCTCTCGCTGTGGGCGTCTTCTTCGGAGATATAGTATTCGAAGGTGGCCTGGTCACATTCGACGGTGATGTCGAAGAGTTCTTCGATGGCCTGGCGGTAGTTATAGAATGTGCGGCGCGGCAACGGACGCCCGTCGGAGTAGCGTGAGCGTAACCAACAGGCGTCAATCTCGTTGCGCGTCATGCGGCCATGGCGTTTGAGCGTGTCGACGAGCCAAACATAGCGGTTGAAGAGGTCGCGTGCCATGGTCTGCTGGGGGTTAGTCGGCGGTCGCGGGCATTGCTTTCTTGCCTACCGAGAGCAGGCGCAGGCCGATGACGGTGATCAGTGCGTTGATGATAAGGAGCTCGAAGCTTGTCTCATAGCCGAAGGCCTTGTTGAGCGACCACTGGATGACCCACGAGAGGCAGGGGGCGAGGACGCAGACGACGGGCACAAAGCGGTCGTGGACGGGCTTCTTCCAGAACATGCCGTAGACAAAGAGACCGAGAATCGGGCCGTAGGTATATGACGCGAGGGTGTAGACGGCGCTGATGGCGTCCTGGTCGCTCAGATAGTAGAAGGCGATGATGACGAGTCCCATGATGGTCGACATGCCGATGTGTACGGCCTTGCGGGTGCGCGTCAGACGGGCTTCGTCCTGTGTCTTGTGGGCGCCGAGGATGTCGACGGTGTAGGATGTCGTCAGCGATGTCAGGGCCGAGCCGGCGGCAGAGTAGGCGGCGGCGACGAGGCCGAGCACGAAGAGGATGCCGACGATGGCGGGCATGGCGTCGTGGGTGGCGACCATGGCGAAGATGTCGTCGCTCTTGGCCGGATGTTCTATGCCTTTCGAGTCAAGGAAGATGACCATCAGGGTGCCGAGCAGCAGGAAGAGGGCGATGACGAAGAACTGGGTGATGCCGCTGACAATCATGTTTTTCTGCGATTCGCCGGTGTCGCGGCAGGCCAGATTGCGTTGCATCATGTCCTGGTCGAGGCCGTTGGTGGCCAGGGCCATGAAGATGCCGGCGAGGAACTGTTTCCAGAAAAATGTGCCTTCTTTGGGGTTGTCGAAGAAGAACATGCGCGACGAGGGATGGTCGGTGATCGACGACACCATCTCGCCGAATGAGAAGCCGAGGTTGGTGGCGACGAAGTAGATACAGAGTATCACCGACATGATGAGGCAGAAGCTCTTGAGCGTGTCGGTCCATATCAGGGTCTTGACGCCGCCCTGGACGGTGTAGAGCCAGATGAGGGCTATGGTGACGATGACGTTGAAGACAAACGGAATGTGGAGCGGCGAGAAGACGAGCAGCTGGAGCACCGAGCACACGACGAGGAAGCGCACGGCGGCGCCGAGCATCTTGGAGATGAAGAAAAACCACGCGCCTGTGCGGTAGGTCGAGGCGCCGAAGCGCTCTTCGAGGTAGCCGTAGATCGACAGCAGATTGCGCTTGTAGAACATCGGCACGAGCACGAAGGCGATGGCGAAGTAGCCGACGATAAAGCCGAGAACCATCTGGAGGTAGGCATAGCCCTTGGTGACGACCATGCCGGGAACAGAGATGAACGTGACGCCCGAGATGGTCGCGCCGATCATGGCGAAAGCCACGACGGGCCACGGCGCCTTGCGGTTGCCGTTGAAGAAAGTCGAGTTGTCGGAACCGAGCGAGGCGAAGTATGAGACGGCCAGGAGGAGAGCGAAGTAGGCCGCTATGGTGATAATGATAATGATTGGCTGTGACATGGTTTATTCGGCGTAAAGCAGGTAAGGTTTGCGTTGTTTTTTGAATTTCTCGACGTCGCCGGCCCAGGTGGCCTTGATTTCGTCGGCGCTCATGCCCTGTTCGATCATGCCGCGGATGTCGCCGCGGCCGATGAGTTTCTCAAAGAACGAGGTGAAAAATTTGTCGCCGATGTTGAGGTCGCGGTATGCGTCGATGAGATAGCCGAGGTCGATGCCTGCGGCGATGACAGCCTCACGGTCGGCGGCGCTGAGGTCGACGCCGTGGCAGAGATTGTCGAGCTGGGGCGGATTCTTGGCGCCGGCGACGCTGCGGGGCGTGAAGTCGAAGCTGCGGCCCTTCATGTCGGGATGACCGTAGATTTCAAAGGGCTTGTCGGTGCCGCGGCCGAGGCTGACGGGGGTTGCCTCGAAGTAGCATATTGACGGATAGAGATATATCGCCGTCATCGTCCGCAGGTTGGGCGACGGGGGTATAGGCAGGTCGTAGCGTGTCTGATGTGTATAGTTGTCGCATTTGACGGTCTTGAGGTCGACCTTGCGGCCTTCCTTGAGCCAGCCCTCGCCGTTGGCCATGAGAGCCAGCTCGGCCATCGTCATGCCGTGGACGACGGGGATGGGCAGGCGTCCGACGCCCGACTCATACTTCATGTCGAGTATCGGACCGTCGACATACATGCCGTTGGGGTTGGGGCGGTCGAGCACGATCACCTCTTTGCCGGCAGCGGCGGCCGAGTTCATCAGGTCGATCATAGTGCAGTAATATGTATAATATCTGAGACCTACGTCCTGGATGTCGACGACGATGACGTCGAGCTTGTCCATAGTCTCGGCTGAGGGGCCGCGTTTCTTGCCGTCGTAGAGCGACGCGATGGGTATTCCCGTGACGGGGTCGACCCCGCTGCCGACATGCTCGCCGGCGTCGGCAGTGCCGCGGAAGCCGTGTTCGGGCGAGAAAATAGCCACGACATTGACGCCACCGTCGAGCATCAGGTCGAGCGTATGGCGGTCGCCGACCATGCCGGTGTGGTTAGAGAACAGAGCCACACGCTTGCCTTCAAGCATGGGCAGATACTCGGCTGTCTTGGCTGCGCCTACAACGACGTCCGACGATTGACCGTAACCGCAGATGGCGGCAAAAAAGGTCACAAAAAACAGTAATCTGCGTAACATGGTATAAATAAGAGTAACTGATAATTTCCGTAAAGTTACAACAAATCTTCAAAAAACACGCCGATAGGTTCCAAAAAACAAAAAATAGCGCAAAATTTTTGCAGAATCAAAAAATAGCCTTATCTTTGCAACGCAAAACCGGGGTATTAGCTCATCTGGCTAGAGCGCGACACTGGCAGTGTCGAGGTGAGCGGTTCGAGTCCGCTATACTCCACCCCGTCAACCGAATCACGAAGAAATTCATGGTTCGGTTTTTTGTTATATCGTTATAAATGATTATCGGTATTTTATACAACAATCGATGGCTTTCATACAATCATTGTCAGGCGATGACTGACTGTTTAATAAATTATACTAATATTGCAGTCAAAAAGTTAAGTTTCAGACATGATTCAGTTTTTATGTCTGAGTGTATTAAATTATGATAATGATGCGAAAGAAGATAATTCGTTTATTTTTTACTGCGATAGTTTTGGCGGTTGCCGTGATTGTAGGCTGCTATAAATCGCTGCGAAATGGATATGCTGACGATTGTGGCTGTAGGGGCATAAATTTCGAAAGAGACATAGATTCTGATGAAGAAAAGCCGTTGTATGACTTCAATATTCATACTAATCCGTTAGCTTTTAGATTGGATGATTATGAATCTGATTTTGGTGATGAAGAAGAATTGTTTGAGTGCCTTATATCTAAGGCCGAGATTCCAGAGGGAGATGTCCGTTCGCAATGTGATTATCTTGAAAATTGGTTAGACAGCAGATTTTATATCAATAATGATATTTATAGCAAATATGGTGAGCTGTATTCGTATAAGTTAATGGATTATTGTATTGTGAGATTATCACTTAATCGAGCGAAATGTTTGAATTATTTTCTTGTCAGAAAGCTTCATGACACACCAGTATCGGCTGCGTTAGTGGATGGTGTCGACGTTGAAATTGAATTGATGAAAGAACTTCTTATGGCCCAATATCAGTTATTTGAATGTCACGACGCCGATTGTGGCTCAGATCATTATATGACGTATATAGGACTTGAGGACGATTTGATTTATGCCCAAAATGAAATGATTTGCTTTATCCTCGGTGTCCATTGCACTCCGAGATATCATCATCCGGAACTAACCAACAGCCTTATTCAGTATCAGTACTCGGTGTTGCTAAAAAACGGATTTCCGTGTTATGAATACTGCCAATCTTTCAATCCGCGAACAGATAGTATAAATATTCTGAATATGAAATGGGTATGGGATAGGCTTATAAGTCATCATAAACATGTTTCACAGAATCTGTCAGTAGAGATGCAGCAAAGATTTGACGATGCGTTATACGTATTATTACGTTATCATTTGAAACAGTTAAAAGAAGAATTCCAAAGTTATGGCGTAATAAGCGAAGATATCGGACAGACAGTCTTGCCGCTTGATTATAGTGATGACGAGTTGATTCATTATCCCGGTTTTACAAAGAAATGGAAAGAATATCAAAAGCAATTTGACTGATGAAGAAAACGGTGATTATAATTCTGTCCATTATCTTGTCGCTGCTTCTTGTTAAAGTAGTGTGGGTTGTTTGGTCGTGTTGGGGCAATGGGACGTTTGAGGAGGAGAGAGGTGATATAATCGAGCGAAAGAATTATCTCGTTGACAAGATTGTCGTCGACCCGTTGCAGTTGCTCAACGAAATGCCTCATGGGATAGGGCTGCAGTTTCAAGGCGAGTGGGCTCTATATTCGTGCTCGATGCTGACGTCAGCCCTCGCGAATATTGCCGAATTATATCCCGAGACGCGAGAAAAGGCGGTTTCGACGATTGACAGTCTCATCAGAATCGTGAAGTCGCCGACGCTGAGTCTCTATGACTTCCTGCGATGGGGTGAGGAGCCGCTTGAGTCTCTCGACGGTGATAAAAGCCATGTTTCTTATCTAAGCCATCTTGCTTGGATGATAGGAAATTATAGAAGATTGAGCGGCGATGACAAGTATGACAGCTTGCATGATTCGCTGTGTGCGACGATGAATCGCCGCATTCTACACTCGCCGATACTTAACCTGCCAACATATCCCGACGAGCCGATTTATGTGCCGGATATGATGGTGGCAATAGTGGCTCTAAGTGATTACAATCGGCTCAATGATGGCAAATATGCCATGACTGTCAAACGATGGCTCGAGAAGGCTAAGAACGAGTGGTGCGATGTCGAGACGGGACTCCTTGCTTCGTTTCTTGATGAAAACGGCAAGCCCATCGGCGAAGTGAAAGGCTCATATTCGGCGCTTAACTGTTATTATCTAACGTTATTGGATGATGAATATGCTGGCGAGCAGTACGATAGGCTTAAAAAATACTTCCGCCAAAATTTCCCGGTTTCGGGTATAAAGGAGTATCACGACCGCAGTTGTTTGTTTGGCAATGACATAGATGCCGGCCCGATAATACTCAACCTCAGTCCGAGCGGCACAGCATTTGCCGTCGGTAGTGCGACTTATATGGGCGATGATGATTTCCGTCGGCAATTATTGAAAACTGCTGAGATTGCGGGCCATACAGTTAAATGGAATGGCCGCCGCCATTATCTCCTCGCCAATATCGCCTTAGTCGGCGAAGCCATAACCTTGGCAATGAGAACAAACGCCCGGGTAAGAGGAAGAAACTTGCAATGAAATATATATTCTTAGACGTTTAATTACCGTCAGTGGTGAAAGTTAATGACTGCTTGTTTGTTATATCATAATAAATTGATATATTTGCAGGTATGAAATTGATTGAGCTTCATATGGATCAGATTGTCGCCTTGTGTAAGAAATACAAGGTGGCGAAGTTGTGGGTCTTCGGATCAATTTTGACCCCGCGATTCAATGGCGACAGCGACGTCGATTTTTCGGTTGATTTCGACGCCGAAACTATCAATCGTGAAGGTCTCGACTGGGCTGACATCTTTTTCGACTTCATGCATGAGCTTGAAAATCTTTTTGGTAGACGCATAGATCTCGTATGTGATGATGCCGTAAAAAATCAAATTTTCCGAACAGAACTTGACCGCACAAAGCAATTAATATATGGATAAAGGGGATTGACTTTACCCTTCTGCCACGAGGGTGAGGGTATCGGGGGCTATGGTGAGGGATGCGATTATTGTGTAGGGCCGGCCGGCGACGGTAGCGGCGGTTGACGCAGGGTGAGACGGCAGCGTGATGTCGCGTCTGAAATCGAGGCCCGGCGTCAGTGCGGCTTTGTAGAGCGCTTCTTTCATGGTCCATGCTCGCAGCAATAGATCGGATGAGACGCCGTAGACTGCCATTTCGGATTCAGACAATACCCTCGGGGCGACGCGCACGAGCTGTTCGCGCCATTGCTCGATGTCGACGCCGACGGTGCGCCTGATCGAAAAAGCTATGGCGGCATAATCACGGCTGTGGCTGACGGTCAGACTTATATCTTCGCGTCCGACGAGATATGGCGCGCCGGTGTCGCGATGACCGATGCGGGCGTCGACGCCGAAAAAGCGGGCGATTATGTCCCCGACGGCTGCGTGCTCGCGTTCGGTGCGCGTGCGGTCCGGGTCGGCTTCGATTGGAGTTACGCCAAGCGTAATGTCGTCGTATTTAAATATTTCAATCATAGTGCTATCGGTAGTCAAGGCTGTCGAGTGCGGTTGTCAGGTCGCGGCGGATGGTTTCTACGGCCGGAGCGACGGAGTCGAGCGATGTGATGCGGTCGGCATTGCCGAAGAAGACTGATGCACTGATGACGACCGACTTGCCGTCGGTGGCGACGAACTGCAGCGGTGTGGCAACAGCCGCCCGAGCGTCGTAGAGAGTCGAGGTGAAGCGGCCGTTGTCGATGTCGAGTGCGTCGGCCGGGGCGTCGCCGGCGTTGAGGACGATGCGCTCGACGCGGTTGGCGATGACGTCGGCGATGCTGCGGTCGTCGGTCTCTGTTACAGAGATGAATACGGTCGCATTATAACGCGGATAATTTACATTGACCCAGTCGCGGCGCGGACGCGAGACCACAGCCGATGAATTGACGAGCAGTCTGACGGGCAGACTGTCGACAGCGGTATAGTCGGGAGTATAAGCCTCGATGCGCTGATAGGCGCGTCGGCGTGGTGTGGCTGTGTCGTCGGTGCCCCCGCAGGCTGAGGCGCAGATGGCCGCGAGCGTGATAACGCAGATAAGCGGCAGTTTCATTCGGTCTGGTTTTCAGGCATGACCTTGACGCGGACGCTGACGATGCGGTGATCGGTGACGTCGAGCACGAGGAAGCGGCAGCGGCCGTAGACCAGCGGCTCTTTGTCTTTGGGGAAGTCGCCCTTGATGGCGAGGAGCATGCCGGCGAGGGTCTCGGCGTCTTCGGTGACATCTTCATAGTCCTCGCTGTTGAGTTCGGTGATGCGGAAGAAATCGGTCAGCAGCGTCTGGCCTTCGAAGATGAATGTGTTGTCGCGCAGGCGTTTGTAGGTCTGCTCTTCTTCGTCGTATTCGTCGTTGATGTCGCCGACGATTTCCTCGAGCACGTCTTCGAGGGTGACGATGCCCTGAGTGCCGCCGAATTCGTCGACGACGATGGCGAGGTGGATCTTTTTCTGGCGGAAATCTTCGAGCAGGTCGTCAATCATGCGTGATTCAGGTACATAATACGGTTCGCGAAGAAGTGCCTGCCACTTGAATCCGTCGGTTTTCTTGCCGATATAGGGCAGAAGGTCGCGGGCATATAGTATACCCTTTATCGTGTCGAGCGAGTTTTCGTAGACAGGCAGGCGCGAATAGCCGCTCTCGATGACGATTCTGACGACTTCGTCGAAGCCGGCTTCGAAGTCGATGTCGGTGACGCGTATACGCGGGGTCATGACCTCCGATGCCGTCGTGTCGCCGAATTTGAGGATGCCTTCGAGCATGTCTTTTTCGTCACCGGCGGCGACGTCGGTAATTTCAAGTGCCTGTGAGAGATCTTCGGGGGTGATGCTCTGCGGCTGTTTGGCGACCACGCGGTTGACGACCTTGGTCGAGCTGACGAGCAGGCGCGACAGTGGCGAGAATACTTTCATGAAGGCCATGAGGCCGCCCGAGGCGAATGTCGCCCATCTGACCTGATTGCTGTTGGCATAGAGTTTCGGCAGGATTTCGCCGAAAAGCAGAATCAGAAATGTAAGGAGCACGGTCTGAAGAATGAAGCTCCACACCGGACTCATCGCGCTGAAGATTGGCCCGAGCGCAAAGTTACACAGCACGACGATGGTTACGTTGACGAGATTGTTGGTTATCAATATCGTGGCCAGCAGTTTTTCGGGCTGTGACATCATTTTGACGATATTGCGGCCTTTGGGAGAGTCTTCGAGGTCTTCGAGCTGCGACTGTGTCAGCGAGAAGCAGGCGATTTCGCTGCCCGAGATAAAAGCCGAGACAAAAAGCGCCATCAGGGCGATGGCAAGTGCGATGATTTTTGAGGCATCGAAGTCGGCGATCCGGACGCCGGCGTCATTAAGTAAAAACAAAAGCGGCTCGCAAGCCGGCAAAGGGTCTATATCCAAGACTGTATAAATTGGTTTAACATGATGTTTATCGTCACAAAATTAACAAATTCGCCCGAATAGGCAAAATCGCGACAGTATTTTTGAATAAAATGAAATGCAACCCTACAAGTTCATCGGTGAAATTATAGTCGTTCGGGCAATAGACGCATTCGCAGTGCAAATAAACCGGAGCAACATCCCGAGCCGCGTTAGCGGCGACAGTTCATTAGGCATGTACGAGGCGCACAGCGCCGAAGTGCGTGTATAGGAAGCAAATAAAAGGAAGAAACCGCGTTAGCGGTGGCACTCCCGATGGCGTAAAGCCCGTCAAACCCACAATAGCCTGATGATGCTGTAAGACATCGAAAATACTTGAAAAGAGCCTAAAAGTTGCCTTTATGGCATGTTTTGCAATAATTTTGCTCAATTGCTTGCAAATGGGTCATTCGAATAACTATATTTGCAAGTAGTTACATTAGAATCGTTTGACCATGAAGACTGGATATTGCCATATTTACAATCGAAAGGCGCCGCTCGACAGCATTACCGACCGTCTTCATATTGGCAACCGCTGGCTCGGGCACTTAGGCCTGGCGATGTACGACAACACCGCCCGCGTCTACGACCCCGTCATGCCCCACATGCTCACCTGCGACAGCCGCGCCGTCGATTACCCCCGCCACTCCCCCTTCAGCCACTGCGCCGGCAATCCGGCGAATATGATGGATTTTGATGGGAATGATGTGACTGTCCTTGATGGAGGTCTTCATATAGCGCTCTTAGTGCAACAAAAAAATGGCCGATATGCATATTATTCAATTAATGGAGATAATGTGTATATAGGAGATGAGTTTAGCGGAGGAAAAACATTTAACAATGTAGGCGAACGAAGTTTTGAAAGTCCTCAGGCGTTTTTAGATTCTGATTACAACACCTCTGGAGGAGATAAAACTCGAGATGATGTTAATGGTTATGGGTACGAAAGAGGTTATTCGATTAGTTGCACATCAGAACAAGATAAAGCCATAATGGATAAATTTATTGAAGCTGCTCAAACGGAATATAGTATATCTTCCAATAATTGCGCAACTATAGTTCAAGAAGCTTTACAAGCAGGAGGTATAAGAGTTAGATCAGTAGGAGAAGCAAGTGTTAAGTCTAAGGGAGCAGCCTATATGTTGCGATTGTTAGATAGCGAAAGAGATTTTGAGGCAGCATAGTATATTTCACATAAACAGCCTGGTGCAGTTTTTGAAAATATTCGATTAGCAAACCCTAACGGGGAGATGATAACAAAAACCAATAATTAACGGATGTTTACAGATAATACACATAAAAACGGGCTTATCGTAGTTGCAATTATTTATCTGGCGGCGTTTTTAACAGTCGGATATTTGTATGTTCCCGAGCCTGTGGATGGAGGTAAGTTTACAAATCTTATCCTCTTCCAAGGTGCCTGGCTGGCAATGATTCTGACAGCTATTGCAGTCAATCATCTGTGCCTTGCGCGAAAATACGGCCAGTTTGTGATACTTCTTTCTGAGGTTATGGTATATCTCAGTCTGAGGATTATAATTTATATCCATGTTAATTATATTGTTTAAGCCCAAGTTGATGATATGAAAAAGTTTTTTGATAATTTTCATATATACGTGATGGAAGGAGCCGTAATGATATATTTTCTGTTATGTCTCTGTCTTAACGTATATAATATATTTGCTCTTGGTGTGACATGTGGTATCGATTCGCGGCTTGGCATTGTATTTTTTACTTTTGTTTTCCTGTTGACGACATGCACATCGTTCTTTTTCTTAAATTTTTTCTGTAAAGAATCGTTCAAAATCGAATCACTGCGATATCTAAAGGCAGTATATCTTTTTATTGTGATTGTGTCGGTATTGATGACTTTAATGCTTGATATGCCCAAGTCTGAAATATTGATTAAATCATTGTATTGAAGATTGATATGCTGCGATGCTGATTAAAGTGATGGAAAATGAGGCGAGGAAGAATTATCTGCGAAAATATGATTAATAAAGATATGAGGCCCATTGTTGCATTCATAGCATTATTATGCACGGCACTGTTGTCGTCGGCCGTGAGCTGGAGTGACGGAAGCCGTACGTTCCATCTGGAATATTATGTATATCAGACTGATTTGCGCGGCACAAAGTTTGTGGTCGTACCTATCCCGACAGATACAATATCGGGAATATGTCCGTGGAATTCCATCAAAACCGAGTCGCTCTGCGATGACTGCGGCAGCACGTTGACGTGGCGGCTTTTCGGTAAGGGCCAAATCAGACTCGATGCGTCTCAGATGTCATCGAAGTCGTCACTGCAGGCCGATACGACAAAATTCGAGATTATAAATCTTGACAATGGCAGGAAATCGGTCGTATTGAGATTCAGAGGCTTTGACAAACAGCCGCTTAATAGAATAGATGCGCTTGATGTTCAAACTGATATTTCGGCCTGGAACATACCGCCCGAATATATAAAGCTCGCCACTTATATTCTCGAAAACACGCGTATTCTGGACAAAGATGGACTTACGCGATTTTTGAAACAGAAAAAGCATTGATTATGAAATCGATATATTATATTCTTGCGGCGATAACCGCAGTTAATGTGATATTTTTTGCGATGCTTCCGAGGGGGCATGAAATCGGATATACCGAAGAGCTTGATTCTGATATTTTATATGGAGATGTCAGACTGATGAATGACTATGACGAGGTGAAGGTTTTTGAAAGCCGCCATGTGCCGGGCGAATGTTACTTATACACAAAAGACCGGATTATTTCTGTTGCTATCGATTATCTCGCTCCGTTCAGAGCCGATGGGGCATTGTCATGTAACTGGGATTTCGCAAAAGATGAAGTATTGACCGATAAATCTTTCGTGACAGTTTCTGTCGACACGCTATGCAGTCAGTCAGGAATATATAGATTGGATGAGAATATAATCAACCCGATATTTTTAGTCAGCCTAAAATGAGTGCCGTCATATTTTTTGCAATTTCGGTCTGTATAGCCGCTTTCACTGCGTGGATTGTGTCGCGTAAACTTGTCGGCCTGCGCCACAAGGCGTTTATTGCCGGAGTGTTATATCTGACTATGTGCGAGGCTGTGACTTTGCTGTTGATGGCTGTCGGCCATGTCGCGGTTTCTGTGACAGTGTTGGTGTCTAAATATATATTTTTCATGCCATTGACTGTCGCCGGAGCGGTCATGCTCATGTCGGCGGTCATGGGGTCGCGTATCGAGGCAATGGCTCTCAGTGCGGTCGGTTGGGCGACAAGTGTTGCTTTTATATGGATGTTTCCCATTTATGGGGCGCCGGTATGGCCGGTGGTGTTTTCAACTCTGCCGCTGGCAGTGCTGCTGATCAGTATGCTTGCGAGGCTGAGTCGGTTGAAAGTGACTTATGTGACCGGGCTTGCCGTATTGCTTGCCTCGATTGCATTCGACGGGATAAATACTCAGAACGACAGCTATATCTTTTTGTTATTTGCATATAACGCAGTCTGCGCGATTGTTCATGGCATTTATGCCGGCGGTCATATAAAAATCAACACTCAGCGGACGTCGGAGTAGGGATGCGCGCAGCTGTGTCAGGCGATATGGAGGTACGGCTTGAGCCGTAGCGCCGCCTTAAAAGAACAAAAGTTTGTAAAGGTGTGCTATGGAGCAGCCGCAAAACATCGAGAAGTACCTAATGAGTAAAATTGTCGTCACAAACTTACTGCACTTTTAAAAAAATGCAGTACCTTTGTGACGAAAAAACATTCGCAAGAACAAATGATTCAAAATGGAAATGGCATAATGCTGGCAGACCGAGACAATAATCCGGCATATCGTCGGATGTTGGCTGCTGTACACGAAGGTAAGCTTGTGCGCCTTCGTAACGGGCTATATGCTAACCCCGAAGCACTAACAGGCAGCGTTATTGACGTCGGGGCAATTGTTCCCAGGGGCATTCTATGCCTATATTCTGCATGGTCGCAATATAATCTAACTACCCAGATACCCGATGCCTTCTATGTCGCAGTAGATAGAAACCGAAAGATTACTTTGCCATCTTTTCCTGACATACGACTTGTATTTCAGAACAGGGAATTGCTTGATATCGGAAAGACTGAGATAGAAGAGCAGGGTATAAGACTGACGATAACTGATATTGAACGGTCGGTTTGCGATGCGGTGAAGTATCGAAATAAATTCGGTATTGACGTAATGACTGAGATTATAGATAATTATCTGCTTCGGTCGGATAGGAATCTATCAAAACTGACAGAATATGCAAAACGGTTGAGGGTTTACACCGCCCTACATACAATCCTCCAAGTGAAACTATGACAGAATCGAACCTCGCCCGCTCTATAAAAGCACGTCTCTTGAACATGGCTGACGGAGACAATAAAAAATATCAGAGGCTTATAGTGAGATACTGCCTGCCATGAAAGATTGTTATATCGTTTGTCGAAAAGTGGTTATCGGGAACGATTCATTCTCAAAGGCGGCGCTTTGCTTTATGCCTTCGAGGAATTCATGCCCCGTCCGACCTTAGATATAGATTTCATGGGAAATCAGACAGACAATGATAAAGAAAGTGTTTTGGCTGCATTCAAAGCTATTGCTGCAATGCCATTCCCCGAAGATGGAATAACCTTCCATATAGAAACAATGATTGCTGAAAATATTACGGTTGAAAAGAAATATCCCGGAGTAAGAATCAGCATGTCAGCCAATATCGGGACCTACAGGCAGAATCTGACGATGGATATAGGATTTGGTGATGTTATGGTTCCGAATCCTATCTATCTGGAGTATCCGACCATTTTTGAGTCTATGGACGAGCCGAATATAATGGCATATTCTTTGGAGACAGTTGTCGCTGAAAAGTTTCAGACGATGATGGACAAGGGCAGATTCAACAGCCGGATGAAAGACTATTTTGACCTTTATCGGATATTCTCTGCACATAAATTTAATAAACAGTTGCTTGCGGAAGCCATAAAGGCAACTTTTGAAAACCGCGGAACTGTATTTGTTGAGAATCATGACTTTTTTAGCTCTGACTTTGGGGATGATGCAGCACTGAGTAAACAATGGGATAACTATGTCCGTAAAATGAAAATCTTATTACCTTCATTTAAAGACGTTCATGGTATTATTTCAAGCCAACTTCTGCCTTATTGGTTGGCATTAAAATAGAAATTAGCCTATAGAAAATTTATTTTACCGGGCCGTATTTTTTGTCTTCTTTCGCGGCGAGGCTGTAGTTGCGGTACATTACGCCGAAGAAGCAGATCCATAGCGGGGCGGCGATGTATTGCCAGGTGTCGTGCGTGGCGCCAAAGTATTTGCGGCTGAGGGCGAGACCGATAAGGGTGACCAGGCCGAAAATCATCATTGCAAGCGAGAGGTTTCTTTTTGCTTTGTTTGTCATAATGATGTCTGTTTTATGATTGGACGCTGTTTGCCGCGAAAAATTACGCCGGTCGGCGAAAAAGCGGCTTTCTTCGCCCGAAAGCGCGTGTCTGTGGCCCTTTTGGGCTTTGATTTTGACTGTTAAAACTTTTTCGCTATCTTTGTAAATTGAAAAGTTCTCATCTTTTTATTTTGAATCAGCGTTATATATTATAATTATGTCGATAGATCAGATCATATCTTCAGCCGTGGCAAAGGCTGTCAAAGAACTTTATAATGTCGATGTAGCTCCCGAATCGGTAGGTCCGCAGCCCACACGCAAGGAATTCGAGGGCAACGTCACCGTTGTCGTCTTCCCCTGGGTCAAGGCTGCCCGCAAGGCTCCCGAAGCCGTGGGCAACGAAATCGGCGCGTGGCTTGTCGCCAACGAGCCGGCTGTCAAGGCTTTCAATGTCGTCAAGGGCTTCCTTAACATCGTCATCGAGCCGACCTACTGGAACACCGTCCTCGAGCGCATCGTCGCTGACAAGGACTTCGGACGCCGTCCCGTCACCGCTGACAGCAAGCTCGTCATGGTCGAATACTCGTCGCCCAACACCAACAAACCCCTCCACCTCGGCCATCTGCGCAACATACTCCTCGGCTACAGCCTCTCGGAGATTCTCAAGGCCTGCGGCAACAAGGTCGTCAAGACCAACATCGTCAACGACCGCGGCATCCATATCTGCAAGTCGATGCTCGCCTGGAAAAAATGGTTCAACGGCGCCACGCCCGAGTCGACAGGCATCAAGGGCGACCACCTCATCGGCGACTGCTATGTCTCGTTCGACAAGCACTACAAGGCCGAGGTCGCCGAACTGATGGAGAAAGGCATGACCAAGGAAGAGGCCGAAGCCGCTTCGCCGCTGATGCTCGAGGCCCGCGAGATGCTTCGCCGCTGGGAAGACAAAGACCCCGAGGTGCGCTCGCTCTGGGAGATGATGAACGCATGGGTTTATGCCGGCTTCGACGAGACCTACGCCCGCATGGGTGTCGATTTCGACAAGATATATTATGAATCGGAGACATATCTCGAGGGCAAGGAGAAAGTGCTCGAAGGCCTCGAGAAAGGCGTCATGTATCGCCGCGAAGACGACTCTGTCTGGGCCGACCTGACTGCTGACGGTCTCGACCACAAGCTGTTGCTCCGCAGCGACGGTACATCGGTCTACATGACCCAGGATATCGGCACCGCCAAACTGCGTTTCCGCGACTATCCCATCGACAAGAT
>ERZ836877.3634-NODE-3634-length-17102-cov-4.534229_pt1 | contig 17102 bp, 10 predicted proteins | sample MGYA00519469_ERZ836877 | MGnify/ENA primary metagenome ERZ836877 (study PRJEB31850, sample SAMEA3708809) | human gut metagenome | biome: human gut; feature: human-associated habitat; material: faeces | place: China | collected 2014 ... | reverse complement strand
CCCGCCGATGGAGTGAGCCGGGCGTGGCTTATTTTCTTCTCGCCGTCGCCCGGAAAGTCCTGGTATATGGAAAGCAGGGCACGGGCCGTGGCCGTAAACCAGCGGTAATGGTACTTGGCGTTGAGGCCCTGGAGTATGGAGTTGCGGTGCGGGCGGTTGTGCTGCTTCAGGTTGCTGTGCAGGTCGTTGTAGAAATAGTCGAACGCATACGACAGCGACAGCCCCGTGACAGGCGCGCACAGCAGCGTGGCCGCGCCGTATGCCTCGCGCTGAATATAGCGGTTGTCGAGCACGCCGCCCGGATATTTGCCGTCTCGGTCGGTGTATCTGTTCTTGCTCCAGTTGAACTTGCCCAATACATTGAGCGAGAATACGTTTGACAGGCGGGTGCGGTATTGCGCCTGGCCGAACATGTTCACTTCCTTCAGCGCCTCGTGGCTCTCGTTGTTGTACAGGATGGCCGGGCCGGGCAGATGGCGGAACGAATCGAAGTAGTAGTACTTCACGTTGAGCGTGGAGGCTGAGTTCGGTTTCCAACGGAAGTTTGCTTCGATGTGTCCGTTGTCGATGTCGGAGTTGCTGCGACGTTCCTTTACCGTCTCGCTGCCGTTGGGTATGGAGAATGTGTAGTTGTTGTTGCTGTGGATGTAGTCGCCTGTGACCAGCCACGCCATATTGTTGCCGATGCCCGAACCGACTCTGATATAGGGGGATACGTATCCGAAAGCCCCGGCAGTCAGTTTGGCGGTAAGATTTAGCTTGCTGTCGCCCATCACAGGATTCCATGATGAAATCATGATAGACGAGGATGCCGCCGCCGTACGTGCCGGCATGAAGATATCCTCGTTGTCGCCTATCACCATGGAGATGTCGCTGACGTTGTCGAGCGAATATCTGGAGAGGTCTATCTGTCCGGACTGGGTATCGCCGAGTTGCGCGCCGTCGTAGCTGACGCCGGTGTGCTGAGGACCGAGACCTCGTATGGATACTGTCTTAAGACCTCCCGCACCGCCGTAATCACGGAGTATGACGCCGGGCATACGGTGAATGGCGTCCGAAATGCCCGTGATGCCCATCTTATCGAGGTCCTGATTGGCGATGGTGTGTGTCGGGGCTACCGAAACAACTTCCTTCGGAGCTTTGGCAGATGTAACTTCAAGAGTCTGAAGGGTGACTGATGCGCTGTCGGGCTTTTGGCCGGCGGTAATCGAGCCGGAGACCATAAGAAGCAGCGCTATTGCCGATGTGTGTCTGATTGAGTGTAAATAATTTTCCATCCGCGTAGAAAATTGTCATCTTCCAAGGTCGGACTGTAACCGTAGCGGGACTGTCCGGGACTTTCACCCGGTTCATAAAGGAAGACGAATTATTCTGTATCTAATATAATATCTATTATCCGGTATCTAATATTTAATATTAATATCTAATATTTAATATATGTTTAGTCGTCGTTGATTTCCTCCTGCACTATGTAGGAGTTCCTTAACATTTTGATCAACATGAACATCACATGGTTCGTTGCCGATTCAATCACTTGGTTTCTGTCGCCCTTGAACTGAATCAGCTCCGACACGGTCGTGTCGTGGTATCTTACAGCCATCCACACCGTGCCTACGGGCTTGAACTTGGTTCCACCCTCGGGGCCGGCGATGCCTGACGTGGCCATCGCGCAGTCAGCCCTCATCAGCGATGCGGCTCCACGGGCCATGTCCTCGACCACCTGTTTGCTGACGGCACCGAAGCGCGACAGATTGTTTCGGCTTACCTTCAGCACATTGGCCTTCACCTCGTTGCTGTAGCTTACGACACTTCCTAAGAAGTAGGCCGACGATCCGGGAATCTGCGTAATCTTGTGTGCGATGTTGCCGCCGGTGCAACTCTCGGCGCAGGCCACGGTCAGCTCGCGCTCCTTCAGCAGCTGACCTAATACCTCCGGCATGGTCAGGTCCTGTGTCGACACGAATTCCTCGTTGAACAGGTCCATGAGCTGCTGCTGGAACCGGTTCATCTTGAACCGCAACAGTTCCACCGCATGGTGGGAGCCTGTCAGCAGAACCCTGGTGACAAGATTCAGTGTGGTGGTGACCATGCTGACAAAATCAGGGAGCTGGCTCCTGAAGTGCTTGATGATGTCGGCAAGTTCCTCCTCAGTGTAGCCGTATATGGTGACGGTACGGGTTTCGGTATGGAGATCTTTCTCCGTGCCGGGATCCTTGTCGTGAGTGTCGTTCGGGGTTTTCATAGGATGATATCAAACGGTTACGCGCGCGAAAGGAGGGAGGGCGAGCGAGCTGTAATCGTGGTTAAGGTATTTGAAGTAACCGGCCATTGCCACCATGGCAGCGTTGTCGGTGGTGAACTGACGCGGCGGAATCCATGCGGTGAGGTCCATGTCGCGGCACAGGTCGGCCACAGCCTGGCGGATGCCGCCGTTGGCCGATACGCCGCCACCTATGGCCACATGCTTCACGCCTGTCTCGCGGATAGCCGCTTTCAGTTTGGAGAGCAATATGTCGATGATGGTCTTCTGCAAAGAGGCGCACAGGTCGGCCTTGTTGTTCTCCACGAAGTCCGGATCATTCTTGACATTGTCGCGCAGTGTATAGAGGAAAGATGTCTTCAATCCGCTGAACGAGTAATCGAATCCCGGCATGTTCGGCTTGGCGAACTTGAAACGTTTCGGGTCACCCTCCTGGGCGAGACGGTCTATATGCGGGCCGCCGGGATAGGGGAGGCCCATCACCTTGGCGCATTTGTCGAAGGCTTCGCCGGCCGCGTCGTCGATGGTCTGGCCTATGATATTCATCTTATAAGGAGACTCCACCACGACCAGCTGTGAGTTACCGCCCGAAATCAGCAGACAGAGGTAAGGGAACTCCGGCACCGGGTCGTCGGCATTGTTGCGGATGAAGTGCGACAGCACATGGCCGTGCAGATGGTTCACGTCCAGCAGCGGGATGTCGAGCGCTATGGCCAGGCCTTTGGCAAACGAGGTGCCCACATGCAGAGATCCGAGCAGACCGGGACCGCGCGTATAGGCGATGGCGCTGAGGTCGTGTTTGTCCACGCCGGCCTGACGCAACGCGTCGGACACAACCGGCACTATGTTCTGCTGATGCGCGCGCGATGCGAGTTCCGGCACGACGCCGCCGTAACTCTCATGCACTTTCTGGCTCGCTATGACGTTGCTACGCAATATCCCGTCGACTATAACAGCCGCCGAGGTATCGTCGCACGACGACTCGATGCCCAATATCACTGTAGGTTTCTCTTTACCCATCATACCGCAAAATTACCACTTTTTTCGCTGTTATCCAAAAATAAATACAAACCGGCCTATACAGAACTCCATAGGGATTGCAAATTTTGGTGTGTTCAGAATTTATTATTAATTTCGCGATGTAATTAACATATTCTATTATTTACTTCGATGCAGCTTTTCAAGACTATTTCATTTGTCGAAGGCGAGTCCAGGACCCTCACCATTTCCTTTAACGATAAAGAGGAGGATCTTTATACTTCTCTCTCTGTTTTATCTTCAAATGATATAAGGAATCTGATCGGAGTAAACTCCTTGAAAGAATTGTCGGAATTGGCTTACACCGAGCACAGAACCCTTAGTCAGCAGGCGAAATATCTTGCATCTGATGCAATCAAGAGAAAAAAAATACTCCCGGCCGAGGTTACATTCAAGGCAGGCAAAAATGATCCGTTTCAGAGATGGTATCCGTATATTGAAGGATATTCTCCAAGTTTCGTCAAGACCCTCATCGAAACCAATAATATTTCCGATACATTAGTTTATGAGCCGTTTGCCGGCACCGGCACTACTGTCTTCGCAGCTGATAGTATGGGGCTTGACACTGTGTATTCTGAAATCAATCCGCTTTTACGCTCGTTAATTTCTGCAAAAATCGAGGTCCAATCTTTACCCATAGAGAAACGCAAGGGGCTTGCCGTTGATTTTTTGAGGGCCTATGAAAGTATCATATCTTCTCTTGGCCCTGTTGATACCGACTTGATGAAGGCATATCGGAATGTATTTGGAAAAAGTAAATACTTTGATGACGAAGTTCTTAAAAACATTTTGCAATTATCCTACAGAATCAGAGAACAGGAGGATTCTCTTGTCCGCTCCTTGCTAAACATTGCCGTTTGTGCTGTCTTAGTGCCGGTCTCTTACTTAAAGAAACAGGGAGACCTCAGATTCAAGACCAGTAAGGAGAGGGAGACTGAAGTTAAATATATTTCTGATGTGTTGCCTGTAAAGGTATCAGAAATTTACGAGGATATTCTAAATTTTGATTATAGATTGTCGGCTTCTCACAAATGTATTTCCCCGAATGCCAAGGCGATAGGAGGGGCAGACATTTCTGATATAGGCGCAGTAATAACAAGTCCTCCATACCTTAACGGTACCAATTACATTCGAAATACTAAATTGGAGTTGTGGTTTTTAGGTCATCTGAAAACCGATGCCGATCTTCGCATTCTAAGAGATGAAATCCTTACAAGCGGTATTAACGATGTTAAATCCTCCTATCGTGAGGCATATTCAATATGTGAATCGAGTCCACACTTAAACAGTGTCATCACTGAACTCAAGGAGAATGCGTATGATAAGCGCATACCATTAATGGCGGCATGCTATTTCAGCGAAATGATGCAGGTTTTCTCCGGGCTTGCTTCTAAGTTGAGAAATGGCGCCCGGATTTTAATTGATTTAGGTGACTCTATTTTCTGCGATATACATATTCCTACAGATAAGATACTTATAGAACTTCTGGAGACATTGGGCTACAATTTGGAGAGCAATCAGGTTCTGCGCACCCGCCGATCGCGAAACGGTAGTGTATTGTCACAATTTCTAATTACTCTCAAATACATCAAGGCATGATACAAGACGAATGGATTGATAATTGGCGTCATTTTAAGAATGAACTGCCACACCAACAGGAACCGTTTTCAAAAAAGAATTGGGGACATGTCAATCATTCATTGTGTTCATATCAAGGTAAACTGAAGCCGTCGATTGCACACCATTTGGTAGAGACCTTTGTGCCTGTCGGCGGACGAATGTTCGATCCGTTTTGCGGAGTAGGAACCATACCCTTTGAAGCCGCCTTGAACGGTAGATATTCCATGGGTATGGACATCAGTGCAATGGCCTATTATATCTCTCAGGCTAAGGTCGGGTTAGGTTGCCTAACGGAAGCTGAGCAATATATAGCTCGTTTGGAGTCTTTTATTTCCAATAATAACGTCTCGTCGGAGTATCAAGATATTCATGGAAATTTCGGATTGAATAAATCTTTAAAAGAGTATTATCATCCCGACACTTTTAAGGAGATTTTATTGGCTCGCCAATTCTTTACCAAGGAACCTCCCGTCAATCCATCGGAGATGACCGTGCTCGCATCCATGTTACATATTCTTCATGGCAACCGTCCTTATGCGCTTTCCCGCAAGTCACACCCGATAACGCCCTATGCTCCAACCGGAGAGTTTGTATATAAGAGTGTTATTGATAAGTTGCGTGATAAAGTAAAGAAATCTTTTTCAGTTGAAATCCCGAATGATTTCATTCCGGGTAGAATATTTCTTCAGGATTCTACTACCGAATGGCCCGATGAAGTGTCTGATCTGGATGCGATTATAACCTCACCGCCATTTTTTGACAGCACCCGTTTCTATTCCGCCAACTGGATACGGTTGTGGTTTAGCGGTTGGGAAAAGCAAGATTTTATATCGATGCCTCCCAGATATGTAGATGAAATTCAGAAAAAGGATATGCGTATTTACGATTGCATATTCCGTCAGGCTAAAGATAGATTAAAAGATGATGGAGTTTTTGTTCTCCATCTGGGGAAAAGTAAAAAGTGCGATATGGGAACCGCACTGCTTACCATAGCTTCCAATTATTTTGAGGGCACGGAATTGTTCTCTGAAAGCGTGGCGCACTGTAATAAGTTCGGAATAAAAGATTTAGGTACAGTTACTGACCATCAATATCTGGTGCTCTGGTAGTTAATATCCCAACATCTTTTTATGTTGTTCATCTAACAGATCGACTAATTTGTAATCTTCCAATACTTTTCGAATATCCGCAACGCGTTTCGGCAATGCGTCATTACTGTTGCGCACAGTCAGGTATCTGTCCACTCCTTTATTTACATCGATATTGTGATTAATAATCGGTGTAGGACTTGACAGCATCTCTAAATCAGCACCTGTTATACGTGACAATTCCACTAACTGCTGGGGAGTATAGAACTGACTTGGCCACATCGCCTTCTTGTTTTCATTAGCTTCGCTTGACAACAACGCTGCATTTCTGACTGTCAGGGGCCATAGATATTTTGAGGGCATTATATGGTCTATGTGCCATGTGTCTGTCGCATTGATGTCCAAAGGGATGCCGGTCTTGAAACATTTGCCGCCGAATCTTTCAAATAATTCCGCAATGTCAATGCGCTCATTTACTTCTGCAACAAACATGTCGGCAATCCTTCTTCTGATTGAACTCTCGCGGTGTTGCTCAGTTGTCCGTCTCGGATTGCCTATTGCGTTGATTGCAGCCTTGCAACTTCTGCATTCCATTTGCTTTTCCAACGGACACCAACCGGTGTGTTTTGCAAAATCTGCCCAAGGTAATATTCTTCCGCATACATTACACTTTTTCCAATAATACTCCGGATGCAATGTCGCTTGCCTGAAAAACGCTGCTCAGAACGCATTGGCGGTAGGAGTGTCTTCTTCAAGATATTCCGGCTGCCAATGTACCCATGTTGAAGGTAACGGAGAATCTACGGCATGTATATATCCGCAATGTTCACACACCCAAACGCAATTATCAAAATCTTCCGATGATATGAGTGTCTGCCCTATATTCACAAAATTAGGCTTTCCGCATTGGACACATACATAGCTGACATAGGCATCCTTGAACGAGCCTTCGATTTGAATGCGTGAAATACCGTTTCTATTAACCGTTTTCCTTCTTGCCATTTTCCAATAGAGAGTCTAATGTTAAATTGAGCGCGTCTGCAATCTTCTTGGCATTTTGGAGTGAAATCGACCGTTCGGCACGTTCCACCATGCCGATATATGTGCGGTGGAGTCCGGCTCTGAAAGCCAACTCCTCTTGCGAAATGTTAAGTTCCTGTCTTGCAATCTGAACATTTCTGCCAAAAGTTATCATCACAGTTTCTATTCGACTCACTTTGCGCTATAATTAGTATGCGAAATTAGACACTATAACGGCTGGTGTCAACATACTACACGTGGCAATACTATCTGTAAAGTTACAAAACAATGGCAAGATATAGAAATCCGTCAAGATGCCGATAATGTAAGATTTGTTTGTGAGAGCTGATGCGCGGCACGGAATGCCCACGCCACTATTATGACGAATGACGGGTGAATCGGAATGAGGGATGGAATTGGGATGGGTTCGGTAGGCTAAGTTTTTCAATGTGAGAAAAAATTAGTAATTTTGCGGTATGACAGCCGTGAGGAATGTCTATCGTGTAGCACGCAGCATATTGTTCGCCGCCATTCTTACAGTGGGGGCTATTGTCGTGTTGCTTTATGTCGCGATGTCTATGCCTCCGGTGCAGAAATTGATCCGCAATGAGGCGGAGAAACAGTTGACTCAATTGTTCAAGGCTCCGGTCACGATAGGCGATGTCTCCATAATGCCGTTCAACGAACTGCAACTCAACGATGTGGAAATACGGACGCCGGACAATCAGAAGTGCATATCGGTCAAGAACCTCGGAGCCGGAGTGGCCTTCTGGAAACTGCTGATATCGCAGAAAATAGAAATTACTTACGCAGAAATCATCGGTCTTGACGCGGGCATAACACAGGCTAAAGAGGGTGCGCCGCTGAACATCCAGTTCATAATCGATGCTTTTAAACCGAAGAAACCCAAAGCGGAACCCACGAAGTTCGACCTTGTGCTGCATAACATCGTGATCCGCAAGTCGAATGTGAGATTCGACCGTCTGTGGCAACCCGTAAAGGAGCAGAATGTGTTGGATCCCAATCATCTGAAAGTAAGCAATCTGCGCGCCGACATATCGATGCCCAGGCTTAAGAATGACGACTATGTAGTGAACCTCAGACGCCTCAGTTTCAGGGAGAAATCCGGGCTATATGTAGATGGCCTGTCGTTTTTCGCCAGCGTGACTCCGCAGGAAATAGAACTACGTAATTTCCGCCTCGACCTGTCGGATGCAAAGGTGCGCGTCAACAATCAGAAACTCCCCATCTCCGGATTCAAGAACATTGTCAACGACCTCAGGAAGGCCGATCTTGATGTAATCGTCAACATCGACAACCTGCATCCTGGCGAGCTGGCATTCCTGTTGCCGAGTCTCGATCAGATCTCGGGAAAGTATGACATCGACGTTCATGTAGATGGATCGGTCAACAGGTTCAGAGTCGAGAATCTGTCTGTGACAGACAATAACGGTAATGCCGACATAAATTTCAGAGGCAATGTGTCAGGTGTTGCAACGCCTGAAGAGCTGGAGCTTATTGCCGATGACCTGGAAGTGGAAGTGGAGGGCGGTTACATGACCCAAGTGCTTGATGCCGTGGGTGTAAATACAGGACAAGCCTCAGAAATATTGTCGAAGGCAGGACAAATCTTGGTTAAGGGCGACGGCGGCGTGTCGCTGGCCAGGTCGGGCGGCGTGTTCCAGGGGCTGGTGTCCACAGATCAGGGACTTATAAACTTGGACGTGAGCGGAAATCTGCATGACAAGAACATAAACGGCAAGTTTATGGCAGACACCGAGGGCTTCGATCTTGGTTCGCTCATAGCCACGCAGCCTGTCGGCCAGATCAAGGCTCGGGCAGAAGGGGAAATTGGCCTGACACTCAATGATCTGCAGCGCAGCAACGGCAACGTCAGGGTTGAGGCTCCGTCGGTATTTGTGAACGGTCAGGAAATGACCGACATATACGTCGAAGCGCTGAAGAAGGGAAAGCAGACCGACCTGCAGGCGCAGGTGTCGGGCATGGCGGCAAACGGAGAGGTTACGGCAAGCTGTACCCTCGACGGCGCCGCATCCACTTGGGACGTGACGGGCAATGACCTGAGACTGGACTGCAACGCATTCGGTATATTGCCGAAACAGGCCGCCGTGTTTCAAGTGGCGTCGCTCGACGTGAAAGCTACCGGTAACAACGAAGACAATGTCACAGGCTTTGCCCGCATATCTGACATAAACTATACACCCGAAAACGGAAATACATTGGCGCTGTCGTATCTTAATCTCGATGTCAGCAACCTCAATGAAATCAGGCGTATAGACCTGGCGAGCGATGTAATGGACGGCACGGTGCAGGGGCAGTTCGCGTTCAAGGACCTGCCGGTGATCGCCACCGATATGCTGTCCAGGGCATTGCCGGCATATATCAAGGCACCGGCCAGGCAGTCAGTCAACGCCAATAGCCTTAATTACGACTTAACCGTCAAGTCAGACGCCAAGATATACGAAGCGCTTAACCTTAAGGTCCGTCCCGGTGTGCCCGCGCGTCTATACGGTACCATCGACAACGACCGGATGAACGTGAATGTGTCCGCTCCGTATCTGATTCAAGGCGAAAGCAAGCTGATAAAGAACGTGAATGTAGCTGTCGAATCGACCGTTGCAAACGGAATGACTGTAAAGGTGGGTGCCGATTACCCGATAAAGACCCAGTATGTGCATCTTGACGTTGAAGGTCATGCGCTGAACGACCGGGTGTCCGGTCTGTTGGCGTGGAAAGGGGAGAGCGGAAAGGAGAACGGTACCATCGACCTCGGACTGAACATTGTAAGCAACGAACAGGGCAAGAAGGACCTGGACATTGCCATCAACCCCAGCGAGATAGTGATCAACAACGAGACGTGGCGTATGTCGCCGGCCACGGTTCGTTTCAGCGACAAGCGACTGACGGTGGATAATCTTAGCCTTAATCACGGCGACCAGTATCTGACCATTCAGGGCGCGGCATCCGATTCGCCTGACGACGAACTGGTGGCCAATCTGAGGGATATAGACCTGTCGTACATATTTAACACGCTGAACATAAACTATGTGACTTTCGGCGGCCACGCCACGGGTCAGGCGGTGGCTTCGAATCTGTTCAGCGGAGCGCCATTGGCCGAGACTCGAGGACTCCATGTGAAGAATTTCAGTTACAACGGCGCCGACGTGGGCGATGCCGACCTGCTGGGATACTGGGACAACACCAGCAAGGCCGTAGGCATCGGCGCGGACATACAAGGGGACACCAAAGACGTGTACACCAAGGTGGACGGCAAGATATTCGTGACGCAGGATTCTCTGCGCATCAATTTCGACGCCCACAAGATAAACTTAGCACTGATACAACCGTTCCTGAGCAATGTGATGGAAAAAGTGGAGGGCGCCGGATCGGCCGACCTTACGCTGTACGGCAATTTCAAGAGGATTAGGCTTGTTGGTAAGGCATTCGCTGATACCGCAGCCATCAAGATAGGATATACCAACGTGACGTACTACGGCTCGGACTCGGTACTGTTTAACGAGGACAAGATAGTGATACCCGGCTTCCGTATCAGTGACCGCTACGGCAACGGGGGAGTACTGGCCGGCACGGTGAGCCACGAATACTTCCACGACGCTAAGATAGACCTGAACCTGAAGGATATAAAACGGATGCTGTGCTACGACATGACATCCGCGTCCGGACAGGCTTGGTGGGGCCGCATTTTCGCATCGGGGTCAGGCCGAATATCCGGCTATCCGGGCTATACACTCGTAAGTTTCGACGCCACGACCGAGCAGAATTCCACTTTCACCTTCTCGATGGAGAAGACACAGACGGCAGAAGAATACGACTTCCTGACATTCACCGACAGTCATAAGAAGGTCGAGACCGAGATAACGGAACAGGAGGAGTTCGAGACCCAATTCAAGAAGCCTGCGGAGGAAGAGGAGGAAGCCGGAATCTTCGAGATGGACCTGTCAGTTGCCCTCACACCGTCGCTGAAGATGAACGTGATAATGGATCCCGCCGCCGGCGACAAGATAACGGCCACCGGTTCCGGAGCGATGCGCCTGAACTACAACACGTTTAACGACAACGTCGAGTTGTTCGGGCGTTATGCCATCAACGACGGCAGCTACCGTTTCACGTTCCAGGACATCATAATCCGAGACTTCAAGATAAAGGAAGGGAGCAGTATCTCGTTCAACGGCGACGCCATGAAGGGAATCCTCGACCTGACGGCAGGATACCGGGTGAACACGAATCTGTCGGATCTTGACAAAAGTTTCGCCACCGACCGCGACCTGAACCGCAGTTCCGTACCGGTCGAGGCGTTGCTGAAGGTTACCGGCGAGTTGCAGCATCCGGAGCTGGCCTTCGACATAGCGCTGCCTACCGTGACCGGCGATGTGGAGCGTAAGGTGCGCAGCATCGTGTCGTCGGAGGAGATGATGCAGCAGCAGGTGCTGTATCTGCTGGCGCTTAACAGATTCTACACCCCCCAGTTCTCGGGTACATCCGACGGCGAATTGGTGTCGATGGCGTCATCCACGCTGTCGTCGCAGATATCCAACGTGGTGTCGCAACTGACCGACAAGGTGTCGCTCAATCCATCGTTCAAGTCCGGACGAAACGACTTCTCGGACATGGAGGTGGACCTGGCGCTGTCGTCACAACTGTTTGACAACAGGCTTATAATCAACGGCAACCTCGGTTACCGCGACCGCAGTGTGTCGCAGACCACGTTTATCGGCGACTTCGACCTGGAGTATCTGCTCACCAAGGACGGCAAGCTGCGGCTCAAGGCATACAATCATTTCAACGACGCATATTATTATCTGAAATCGGCACTGACCACGCAGGGCGTGGGCATCATTTTCCGCAAGGACTTTGACGACGCATTCAAGTTCCTTCGCAAAAAGAAGAAACAGAATGGGCTAAAAACCGATTCCATACGTTGAATAATTAGTTAAGAGAGTTGAAAAAGTGGAAAAAGTAAAGAGGAATGTGCAGACTTGCCGATGACGGCACTATTATCTTGACTTTATAAACTTTGTAAACTTAATAAACTTATAAAACGACATGGATATTCCATTCAATATAAATATTGACAATATAGCGAGCTATCTGGGCATCAAGAGGCAGAAGAAGATAGGGATAGCATTGGGAGGCGGCGGCGCGAAAGGATTCTCGCACATAGGCGTGCTGATGGCCATGGAGGAGTTCGGGCTGAAGCCGCAGATTATCTCGGGAGTATCGGCCGGTTCGATAGCCGGCGTGCTCTATGCCTCCGGCCTGACGCCCATGGACATCAAGGAGTGTTTCATGGAGTCGGGCAATTTCGGCGACTTCACCGAATGGTCAATCCCCAAGGCCGGAATATTCAGGCTGAACAAGTTCGCCAAACTGCTGGATTCCTGGCTTCCGGTGAAGAACATAGAGGAACTGAAGATACCTGCCATAGTTTGCGCCACCAATCTGTCGCGCGGCACGCAGGTGGGATGGCGCAAAGGCGAGATTGTGCCGCGCGTGCTGGCCTCATGCAGCGTGCCGGTGATATTCAATCCCATTAAGATAGATGGAGAGTATTACGTGGACGGCGGCGTGCTGCACAATCTGCCGGCTTGGGCCATACGCAAGGAATGCAACGTGCTGTTCGGTTCCAACTGTTCGCCTTTGGACCGGAAGTACAGATACAGAAACTCGATTCTTGATATCGCAGCCAGGGCTTTCTCGCTGTCGATGAAGGCCAACGTGATTCACGACATGGAGATATGCGACTACGTCATAAAGCCGCAGGAAATTGTGGAAACAAAGCTGTTCGACCTCAAGGCCCTGAACCGCAACATCAATATAGGATACGAGGCCACCTGCCGGATACTGAGCGAGATAAGCAGAAGCGGGTCAGTAAAATAGGATGCCTGAACAACTTGACAACCGAACAAAATCCATCAACAATAAACAACAACGAACAACCGAGCATAGAAACAGAACGATGAAAGAGAAGCCAATAGTTTACCAGATGTTTCCGCGCATCATGACCAACATGGAGTCGGAATGCGTGGCCGACGGCAGCTACGAGCAGAACGGCAGCGGCAAGTTCAATGAACTTACCGAAAAGACATTGAAGTCCATCAGTAGCCTTGGTGTGACCCATGTATGGTACACCGGCGTGATAGAGATGGCTACCAAGACCGCTTTCCCCGGCATACCGGCCGACAACCCCAATGTGGTGAAAGGACAGGCCGGGTCGCCCTACGCAATAAAGGATTATTACGACGTGTCGCCGGCTTTGGCCGAGGATGTGGACAGACGTATGGATGAATTCCAGGCGCTGGTGGACCGCACTCACGACGCAGGACTGAAGGTGCTGCTGGACTTCGTGCCAAACCATACCGCCCGTGTCTATCATTCGGACGTGGCTCCCGACGGCATCGACGACTTCGGAGCGCACGACAACATCGGCATGTTCTTCACTCCGAACAATAATTACTACTACATAACCAACCAGCAGTTCGCCCCCGGTTTTGACCTCGGTGCCGAAGGCGATACTCCATACGTGGAGTTCCCCGCCAAAGCCACCGGCAACGACTGCTTCACAGCCTTCTGCGGCAAAACAGACTGGTACGAGACCGTGAAGCTGAACTACGGTTTCGATCCATGGGAGCATAAGGGATATTACAATCCTGTCCCGGATACGTGGCTGCGGATGCTCCATATACTGCGATTCTGGGCTTCGAAGGGGATAGACGGTTTCCGCTGCGACATGGTGTTCATGGTGCCTGTCGAGTTCTGGCATTGGGCCATACCGCAGGTGAAGGCCGATTATCCCGGCCTGATATTCATAGGCGAGATATATGACGTGAGCCTGTATCATACGTTCCTGAATTATTGCGGTTTCGATTATCTGTACGACAAGGTGAACCTGTACGACACGCTTGTGGGTATAGAGCGAAACAACGTGTCGGCGGCTCAGCTCACAGGGTGCTGGCAGACCGTAGACGGCATCGGCGACCGTATGCTCAACTTCCTGGAGAACCACGACGAGGTGCGTTTCGCCAGCCCGGCGTTTGCCGGCGACCCCATGAAGGTAGTGCCGCACTTAGTGGTGAGCGCCATGATGAGCAAGGGACCGTTCATGATATATTACGGCCAGGAACTCGGCGAGCCGGCCCGCGACAACGAAGGATTTGCCGGCGACAACAACCGCACCACCATATTCGACTACTGGAGCCTCGACACGTTGCGCCGATGGTACAACAACGGCCTGTGCAACACCGCGCGCCTGACCGCGCACGAAAAATGGCTGCGCAATCTGTACAAACGCGTGTTGACACTGTGCAACAAGAGCGACGCCGTGCGTGAGGGTGCATTCTTCGATCTGATGTACGTCAACCTTCAGCAGCCCGACTTCGATCCGCACCGCCTGTTCGCCTTCGTGCGCTACACCGACACCGAGGTGCTGCTGTTCGTGGCTAACTTCGCCGATCAGTCCAAGACGCTGCGTCTCAACGTGCCCGACCTGTGCTACGACATGGCCGGAATAGCCGAGGGAGACTATAAGGTGGAGGACCTGCTGTGGAAGCAGCCGCACGTATTCACCATGCAACGCGGACAACAGACAGTGCTGGAGGTCGGACCCCACGACGCGTTGATATTGCCGCTTAAAAAGGTGAAGCCGGCAAAGAACGCAAAATAAAATTAATGTTAATATAACATTTCATTTGCATTAATAACGGATTATCTTTAATTTTGTAGCATAAAACCGGCGTCTTAACAAAGAAGGCGCAAGGAACAAAATAACATCATACCCCATGAGCAATTCTCTACCGCCGATCAAGGTATTTGCAGGGTCGTCGTCCAAGTATCTTGGCGAGAGCATCTGCAAGGAACTCGGCATTGAATTAGGCAAAATGAACAGAGAGCGTTTTGCCGACGGTGAATTTGAAGTGTCGTTCGAGGAGTCGATACGAGGCAGTGAAGTGTATCTTGTACAGTCCACGTTTCCGACGGCAGACAATCTGATGGAACTGTTGCTGATGATAGACGCGGCCAAACGTGCGTCGGCAGCATCGATCATCGCTGTGGTGCCTTACTTCGGCTGGGCGCGTCAGGACCGCAAGGACAAACCCAGAGTGTCCATCGCCGCCAAGCTGGTGGCCGACCTGCTCAGCGTGGCAGGCATCGACCGGCTCATCACCATGGACCTCCATGCCGACCAGATCCAGGGATTCTTCGACGTTCCAGTCGATCACCTCTATGCAAGCTCCATCTTCATCCCCTATATCGAGAGCCTGCACCTGAAGGATATGGTAATAGCATCGCCCGACGTAGGCGGCGCAAAGCGCGCCAACTCGTATGCCAAGTACTTTGACGTGCCTTTGGTGCTCTGCCACAAGACCCGCGCCAAAGCCAACGTGGTGGAGAAGATGACCGTCATCGGCGACGTAGAGGGCAAGAACGTGGTGCTGATCGACGATATCGTAGACACCGCCGGCACTATCACCAAGGCTTCCGACCTGCTGCTGACCTACGGCGCCAAGTCCGTACGCGCACTCTGCAGCCACGGCGTGATGTCCGACCCCGCTACCGAGCGTGTGCTGAACTGCGGTATCGAGGAACTGGTATTGACCGATTCGATCCCTTATATCAAGGAGAACCCCAAGGCAACAATTCTGCCTGTGGCAAAGCTGTTTGCCGACACAATCCGTCGCATACACAACAACCAGTCGATCTCCAGCCAGTACTTATTCAAATAATAAAGTCATAAACCGACAACTTTAACAATCATAATATTATGAGCAAACCGTATGTAGTAGGTATAGACATAGGCGGCACCAACACGGTGTTCGGCATTGTCGATGCCCGTGGCCAGGTAGTGGCCAGTGATTCAATCAAGACCCAGAAGCACACCAATTTCGACGATTATGTGGCCGAGCTGCACGAAGGTCTGAGCCGCCTTATCAAAGTAAACGAACTGGAGGATCAGATTCAGGGAATCGGTATCGGTGCGCCTAACGGCAACTATTACACCGGTGAGATCCAGAATCCGCCGAACCTGCCCTGGGGCCCTGAGATTCCGCTGGCCAAGAACGTGAGCAAGGCATTCAACGGCATACCCGTGGCTGTCACCAACGACGCCAATGCTGCCGCTCTCGGCGAGATGACATACGGCGCAGCCCGTGGTATGAAGGATTTCATCATGATTACCCTCGGCACGGGTGTCGGATCGGGTATCGTGATCAACGGTCAGCTGGTTTACGGCTCGGACGGATTTGCCGGCGAGCTCGGCCACGTGATCGTGAAGCGTAACAACGGCCGCGTATGCGGATGCGGACGCACCGGATGTCTCGAGGCTTATTGCTCGGCTACGGGTGTGGCACGCACTGCACGTGAGTTCATCGAGGTGCGTCAGGAACCCTCGCTGCTCCGCAACCTCGACATCGACGCCATCACATCCAAGGATGTGTACGACGCCGCTATCGCAGGCGACAAGCTGGCCAAGGAGATATTCACGTATACCGGAACAATCTTAGGCGAGGCCATGGCCGACATGGTTGCCTTCTCCAGCCCGCAGGCCATTATCCTGTTCGGCGGTCTGGCAAAGAGCGGCGACCTGCTGATGACCCCTCTGCGCGAAGCCTTCAACAAGAATATACTGAACATCTTCAAGGGTCATACCAAGCTCCTTATTTCTGAGCTTAAGGACAGCGACGCAGCCGTGTTAGGCGCATCCGCGCTGGGCTGGGAGGCCAAGTACCGCTACGAGGCGCCGGCCGCCGATGCCGCCGCTACCGCCGCCGCCAACATCGCCTCCGCAGCAGCAGCGGCCACAGTCACCTCTGCTTCAGCTTCCGCCGACACAGAGAAATAAGTCAGTATGCCTACATAATAAAAGAGTGCAGCCTAGGCTGCACTCTTTTATTATGTATTATGCGTTCATTTGTGAGTTAAAATAAGGAGAGTTCCTTATAGAGCTGGTGGACGGGGAGACCCATGACGTTGTAGAATGAGCCGTGGATGGATTCGACTGCCACGCAGCCTATCCATTCCTGGATGCCGTAGGCCCCGGC
>ERZ836877.3622-NODE-3622-length-17182-cov-14.467507_pt1 | contig 17182 bp, 14 predicted proteins | sample MGYA00519469_ERZ836877 | MGnify/ENA primary metagenome ERZ836877 (study PRJEB31850, sample SAMEA3708809) | human gut metagenome | biome: human gut; feature: human-associated habitat; material: faeces | place: China | collected 2014 ... | reverse complement strand
CAAAAAAATTTTCTATGCCCCGCCGAAACTCCCTACGATTTGTGGCAGTATAGCAACTATCAGTACACCAACGCTTGTAGTAATCATACATGGCTGATGTACGGGTATATTCATTTATGCCATTGCCACTAGCTTTACATCCATTACAGTTAGTGCAATCTATCAAAAATTGTCTAACATTATCATTACTCGTTTTATATTCTTCTCTTGCTTTTTGGCAAACTTCGGGTACATCAAAATATCCGCCTCGCTTTATCAATTTTTTTAAGGCTATGACACTATGATATATTATTGCTTCTCGCTCTGCATATATTTTTTCAATTAAATTTCTATCTCTTTGATCGAATGGCACAACATTATTACATGGTAATGTTATCATGCGGTCATATACATGTTCTCCTCTATCTCCTCCAAATTTAGGAAGATTATTGCAACAAAATATCAACAATCCTGTGTACTTAGCGCTAAATCTATCCTTGCCCTTAAATTCATAGTCAATTGTATCTCCTCCTGTGATAGCCTTAAATTTTTCTAACTCATCGATTTTAGCTGACCCCATATCTGCATTACCTGCAAGCCTTTTGCCCCACAATGCAGACGTTCCAAAACGCATTTCTAACTGCTGTAATGTCATACTACAATAGTTTTCACGACCAACCAACTTTTCCAGCAGCGATAAATATTGTGATTTACCAGTGTTGCCTGGACCGTACAATATCAGCGCCTGTTTGCATCGATAACCTGGGATATTAGATACTGCATAGCCAATATACTCCCATAATAGTGATTTTACTGATTTATCCCCGCTGGAAAGAGTGTGGAGGAAGTCGTTAAATACAGGACTGGACAAGGCTTGTGGATTCCATCCGCATGGTATCTGTACAGTGCTGTATATATCGGGAGTATGAGGGTGTAATGTTAGCGTGTCTAGGTGCAGCAACCCATTCTCAAAATTTATGATATTACTGTCTGCGTTTAGCATATTTGCGGGTATAACATTATCTAAGTCAGTCTGCAATAGCTTGTAGACCTTATTAAGAATGGACGGCTCAACCAGTTCTTCGTCTATAACCTCTATATACTTTTTAATTTGTCCTTGAAAATACAAATCATTACATTGTCTATAATATCCGTCCTGATACCAATATGGTACAGGCTTTTCTCCCGCACTATCTATAAAAAAGTATCGGTCATTGTTACGGATAAATGCGGCTAATCTCTGCGACTTAATCGAGTATGATATTACTCCTGTTTTGTTATCCTCGTGTGCGTCAACATACGGATATATAGATTTCAGCATCTTCAGATATTCTGGAAATGACATTCTGTCCAGTTCGAAGTTGTTCCGGGCGAGGAAAAACTCATTATCATCAGCATTGGTAAAGCATTTATTGATTATTGATATCATTTTCCCGCCACTTTGGCTGTTGCCTTTGGGCTTGCTTATTACACTTTGATATACCTTGTCAACCTCGGCAGTGGATAAGGGCGGGGTACATCTGGATATGTTGGCTTTGGTTAACTCACAAAAGATATCAGCATCATCTAATCCTTTGCCCTGCAAGCTGCAACCATACCTATATAGGCTGTCGTTGCGGCTGCCTTCGCCAAAACTTAACTGATTAATGTCAAGGGTGTTTTGGGCAACAGATGAGTTAAAAATGGTAGGCATAGGCGTTACGTTTGAACCAATTAACATTTTAACTGTATTATCAATCCTTGCTAGATTGTTAATGCTAAAATCATTATTCCACTTATATCTTCTGCCGTTGGGATGTATTGAGGGTGGGGCGACAATATACCCACCATCAGCACGTATATCAACATTTGGTATTACACTTACATGATTTTGATAATTACCATCACAACGATAAATTAAGTGCCTACCGCCATTACCTGTGATACTAGTCATGGTTGTTGGCAGATTTCCGTGTTCTTCCTGCCACTTCCTTATACTATCTTCCCCGCTTTTTCCGTCTCCTTCGTCTACATCAATCACCACTATACCATTACCTGTTGCAATACCAATGTTATAAAATGGGTTATCAGTCCACCATTTTTTAATAACAGATATATCATCAGTAGCCTCTTTACAACCTCTAGTACCCCCTAATGGTTTTTTGTCACATGGGCTAAGAGGGAATATCCTCAACCCCGCCTGCGCATACTGCAACGCATAGGGCAACATATCATAGACAGTAGGGGTATTATCATACACATCATCGTCATAATGCTGTTCCGCCCATGCCCTGGCGTCTGGTGATAATGTGTCACAGGTGCGCCAGTCCACAACGTCTGTTATGTTGTGGTATTTGTTTTCCGCGCCATATCTTTGTGACCCGACTACTACTGCAACTACTGTTTTATTGTTCCCGATAGCATTACTAACAATTTCTGCGGTTTTAGCTGCATAACTAATTTTGCGTCTATACGCACCAGATGGCACCTGTGGCATTAGTACTCTGTCTTTTGTGGTAAAATAACCACGCCAATCCCCATACGCTATATCGAGTATCAGGTCCAAATAATCCTGCGAAACATTATATTTATCTACATACGCAAGATAGGTACCATAAGGAATATCTATAATTTTTGGCATATTACATCACCTCCTCTAGTACATAATTTAATTCGTCTGTCAACTTATCAGCCAAATCCGCATATGGTGCGTCACTATCCCGCTGCGCAGCAATATAGTGGTACAGTGCTTGCAGGTATGGCGACTGTATGTATATTGTATTACCCTTGTGCTCATAGTAGTCTATTATTGGGTACTGGTTACAATCCACATACCCGCCATACTCAATGAGGTCCGTGATACAATCATCAACAACGGACAGTGGATAATACCCCTGCACATCATCTGCGGTAATTGTTATATTATCATCGTTACGCAGATTTTGACGTGCTCCCAACACTAATACCAACAGCAGTATTGCACTAGCTGTTGGTGTCATAGGCTTACTTACACCTACCTCTGGGCGTTCTGACACGCCCGACATTATAGCCTTTTTTATTTCCTCCATTTCTTGTTTTCCGTCCTTTCGTCATAGATTATTTTAAGGAAAATAAAAAAGTCCTAGTATGGGCATACAATGCCCGTATCAAGGACTGCTATAACTATATTGCGACCAATCTATAACTATACAACATCAATGGGGTAATATTACGATTTATTTACCCCTATGTTTTGCATTATACAACTAATCATTTAATTTGTCAACCCCTATTTTTTTACATTTTGCTGCTGTTAGCTACGACTAATGTTAAACAAACCTATACTATTTGTACTCTTACGTACTCTAAAAAATTTTAAAAATTATTTTAAAATGCCTTAAAACGGCCCCAAATAGGGGGTAAAATTGTCCATAATTTACCCTGAAATGCGGGTGTACCTTTTAATTTGAATTCTTTTGGTAATTTTTACACCGCCCTAAGTTGCATATTTACTTTACAGCAATAAACCTAACTGTGCTCAATATCAAACTAAAGTTAATTCCGAATTACAATGATAGTAGCAAAATATAGAGCAAGATAACCATATAGCATTAAATTGCTATGTTATCTTTCGACGTACAATCATTTTACTTATTTGTGATTGTATTTTATGTGAAGTCCACATAAGCAATATACATAAAAAACAAAAGGAAAATAACATTTATTTACAACCAACAATCTATTTTTCCCTATTCGCAAGAATCTGCTGTATTTCCTGCTTTATCTTACTACAAATTTTCGATATTGAACTCGACTTACAAGAGTGCTTTTGTCGGCAGAACTTTTCTTTATTTATATCAATAAAATCGTAGTTTATATTTTGGCAGAAATAGATTGAGCTTGACTGAAATTGGATATTATCTTCTGCACAATTAAAAATAGTATAGTTCTTGCCATTTGTAAGTGAGCTTCGATAACATATACCATCAATTCCATGCTTACGAATATAATCTGAAATATATTGAGTTACAGTATATTTTTCACTATTAGAAACAACGGAACAAAACTCATACATGACATTTGTGATTAGTTTAGCAATAGATACATTGTCATCATCAGATGTTAGAGAATGAACATTTTGATTTTCTGAAAAATCAAGGATAACAAGAGACCTACATACTTGAAATTCTGCAACAGAAATAAAATCCATTAACCGGGGTCTAACTTCTGCACATGCTGTGTATTTATTGTTTGCAACGTACAAATATGTAGAACCAGGACAATTAGCTCGTCCATCTGGGGCTAATCCTAATGGCGGTTCTTTAGAATTGTATTTATCAAATCCAGTGATATGATTATGCTCAATGCTTATTCCATTATTGGAAGTTTCCCAATCCTTTTCTTTGATAATGCGGCATCTATATAAAGTTGTTCCTGGCTCTAATTTATGCCGCATAAGGTTATCACGAGTTATCATTCTATGAATAGCCTCAAAAACTCTAGATTCCTCAATAGCTTTATTGTCTTTTGATTTTATGGCTTTAATAAATTCATTATATAAATATATTGAATTTAAATTCTGCATAAAAGCTCTGAGCTGATAATCTTTTGTTTCCAGTTCTGTCATTGCATATAACCTCTTTCCTTTTCTAAATTGATTTATTTAATAGTTTCAACTTCTAAACCCAATTCTGCACTATCAGGAAAATCGCGCATAAGTAAGTCCATTAGTGAATACTTTAATTTCAAGATTATTTCTATTGAATTGCTTTTAAAAAGAAAATCATCTATCATTTTTATAAGCTCGTTAATGCTATATATAGTTAATATAAGAAAAATTGCAATTACGATTATTTGTAGATTGGTTTCCAATGATGCCTTTTCAGCAAATACACCTGCACCAAAACTTAATACGGCGATAAAACCACTTTTTAAAAACTCATTACTTGTTCTGGTTTTATGAACATTTTCATATGCCATTAAATCGCACATTTTAATAAGATACTTTACTCTATCAGAGTTATACCATGTTATGTTATTTCCTGATGATAAGTAACTAAATGATGACAAAATACCAACTAATTTGTTTAAATCATCATTATAAGCTTTATACCTTTCTGATATTCTTTTTCTATTATGCCTTTCCTGAACTGATAAAGAAATAAAGAATGCCATAAGTGATATAATTATTCCTATGCAAAACCATAAACTTAACGAAGCCAAAAGCATAAATACAATTACTAAAACTAAAAAAAATATCGGAATTATTAAGAAACGATTATATTTAGGTTTAACCATTTTTATATAAGAATCAAGGACAAGATATATCATATTAATTACCCCCATTTTTTGCTATTATACTACAAATCATGCTAAATGTCAAGATATAAATTTCATCATATACATCAAGCTATATAGCTATTGTCCTCCACCCTCAACCCAGATAAATTAAAAATCGGAGGACAAAAGGAGGACAACACCCTAAAAACAGCAAAAATCCGGCGCTGGATAACCAACGCCGGAAATTTTATTTATCTTGCGGAACCGCATGAAATCAAGCCTTGAGAGCCTCTTCAACGAGTACTGCACAAGCAACAGTAGCGCCAACCATGGGGTTGTTGCCCGAATTTCGATAAAGAGCATCAATGCTCGTGGATGGCTCTGTTATGCGGAAGGAAGGTTTGCGAAATCGAGTGGATATAGGGTAATTTCAGTGTGTGGAGGACATGAAGAGGACAAGGAGGACATCAAGTTGTTACCTCTTCTTTTTTCGTAAACTTGCATTTAAGTACATCACCGCTATCAATAACAAATATTTGTTCTAAATATTTATCATAGTCGGTTTCTCCTACACCAATATTTTTCATTACCTCTCTCTTCTTATCATCAATATAATCTAATGTATCTTGAATATAGGGGCTATTATGAGCATTTATACCACTACCATACTCATATGCAACTAATCGATGAGTTCCAGAGACTTCAAGCCATTTTTTTATCACATCCCACCTTAACTTGTCGGTTTTGCCAAAAGAAACTCCATATGTATATATAATATCACTGGCATTTATTAAAGATACAAAATTTCTTTCTCTATCACTATATCCTGCTGCTTGATTAATTTTGCTTTTTACGCAATATTTTTCAGTGTTTGGATTAGTCTTTAAGGTATCGTTGGTAAATTGTTCTGTGGAATCAATTCCAATAATAACATAATCATCGGGATTTAATGAGCCATGGAGGTGTAAAACATCATTTTTAATTGTTGCAGTATAAGTGCTGTTGTTGATTCTTTTTTCTGAAATTTTTAAAGAACCATAACGGTTCTTATAATTGGTTATGATCTTCTCAAGTGAATCAGTATAATTAAAATTAATAAACTGAATTACAAAATCGTTCAGTCCCCCAATCTGATATTGAGATAATATATTCTTATCTCTTCTAATAATGGTAGAAAAGCCATTTATTAAGAAGTCTCTAAAATTATCAGTCACTTCATCAGTGCATTCAAATCCATTAGATACCCTTTTCAAATATGCAGAAAATTTAATGGTAAAATCACGCAAAACTGCTCTAACATTACTCTCATCACCATCAAGATTAATAGCTAGAGCTTCCTCAAAATCTTTCCATTTATCAAATATTTCGTCTTTTATTTTATCCCAGAATTCCTTTATCATTTTATTGTTTGGATTACTATCATCTAAGTCTTTTATTCCTTCAAGGTATTCTTGATAATAATCACTATATTTTGTAGGCAACCCTAGATTAACATCAAATCCATTACCCATTAAATATGTAACAACCATTTTGGTTAAACCTCCTGCTATTTGTATAATATGACATTTATATTATATACCATACACTTGTAAATTTCAAGGCAGAAAAGTAACCAAAATGACATTAGGAGCATTGTACAAAATGCTCACTTTAGTACCGCTTAGTAAATAAATATTATTTAGCTGATATACCATAATAGCATTATAAATATCCTTTATTTAGTGAAGTAGATTGTTAAAAAAGTATGGCTGCCATTCATGACAGCCATCATTCAATAAGTTGTATCAGCAATACATTGATTGTAGAATATTGTTACCCTGCTCAATAATGGTATCAGATGTATGCTGATATATTTGCATAGTTACTTGTATATTTTTGTGACCCAGCCTTGCTTGTACATATTTAGGGTTGGCACCTGCTTCTGCTAAATTTGTAGCATGGGTATGTCTTAAACTGTGAAAGTCAAAATCTTCACAACCTAGTTGGGTATGTATAATCATTGATGTATGTTGCATTACCCTGGACTGTACATACTCGCCATTCTCCCTGCGGCAGATTGGGTATATTTCTTTACCCCTGCTTTCAGTATTAAGTTCCCTACTGTTATCAGCTTCATATAAGCGGGTATAATTATCTGCATAGTATTCGGCTGCTCGTTCCTGTTTTTGCTTTTCCCTTTTCAGCAAATCAATTATGGCATTATCAAGGGATATTGTGCGAAAGGAGTTATATTTAGGCTCGCTAAAATACCAGTACCCTTTGCCATGCTCCTTACTTCCACCCTGCCACTGTACCTGCCTATTTACTGCTAATGTTCCCTTTTCAAAATCTATATCAGACCACATCACCCCGAATGCTTCTCCCAACCTTAACCCACACTTATAGCCTAACATTAGTGGGATATGTGCAGAACTCCCTTCTGGAAATCTCTCAAAGATTTTATTAATCATATCTTTGCTGATGTATATATGAGGTTCTGAACGTGAGGGTATAGCAGGTTTAGCCCTGGTAGATGGTAGCTTTACATAAGTCATCGGAGATGATTGTATATAGTGTAGCGGTTCGACTGCATAAGATAGCGAGTTGGATAATATACCCTTAATTACTGTCATTGTATTTCTGCTGAAACCCTGATTAAATATGTCATTTATAAAATCTTGTAGAACAGCAAAGGAAAGAGAAGATAACATATATTTACCCAGTTTGGGTTTAATATATAGCCTTATTTTCTTCTTGTAATTTTCAAGTGTAATCGGTTTGAGATTGGTTACACAGTAAGCCCCTAACCAGTAGTCAAGGTAATCTGCAAAGCTGCTATTATTAGGCTCAAATACTGCTCCTGCCTGGGTATAATCGCTATATGCTTTTGCACCGGCTTCCATTGCTTCTTTTTTAGATAAATACCCACTCTTGCATATCTGTTTCCGCTGACCTGCTACTGAAGCTGCCTCAAATCTGTATTCCCACTTATTACCCCGTTTCCTTGCGTGTACTGTTGCCATATTATTTGTCCTCCATTTCAACCTTATGGGTTTGATTGTGAGTCTATTATAGCGTCATCAGCATAAAAAATCCACGCACGAAATCACCAGTAAATAAGTTGGGACTTTGTTTATTTTATAGGATATTTTTTATTAATTTATCTGTTATATTATTTTTTAAGATTCTGATTTATATTGAATAAGTACCACCAAAAAAGGTGGTAAAGAAAGCGAGGTAAAATATATGTCAGATTTGCAAATAATCAATCAAGGAACTCATCAGAACAGAAAAACAAAGCAAGTTGGAAGTAACATATCACAGGTAGTAGAAAATGATATATGGGTAGCATACAACCCCTCTGCCCCTATCGGAAGAATGTTAGTAGCGGATAATGATTTTTATAAATCAGTACATAATATAGCTGCTAAAAAATCATATTCCTTTATGCCTTACTTACTGCCAAACACAGTATTTAATGCAACCCCCAAAAGGCTGAAAGACATTTCAAAAAATGTGATTAAGCTGACACCATATAACCTGTTAGAGGGTGCAGTGCAAGCTGGTAAACAAATATATACCAAATCGGGAGTTAATGTAGGGCAAGTGGATTATCGTTATCTATCGCAAACATACTACTTATACACCTCATTATGTGTAGGTATATCCGCAGATGGCAGGGTTAGTCTAATTACGGCATCGATGAATGTACTAAAACAAATGCCTATTTTACATAATCCCACCAAGCATGCGGAACAGATAGCCCAACGACTACACCCTAAGACAGACGATATAGTCAATGGCATTATACAATGCGTGGAATTGATACCAACAATATCAGGGTATGATTTAAAACCAGCTATTGTAAATGCTAATTTACCCGATTATGTTATTGCCCCTAAGGCATGGGTAGATTATTTGGTTAATAGTATCAACAATACTATGACGGTGTTCCCTTGTAAAATCACTTATCTTCGTCCAGACGGTAAAACAACTTCTGTAACTGCATATAACAAACCGATTAAAGGAGAAAAACAGCAAAATATATTATGTGACTACTTAAAATATCAATCACCAAATAAGTATGGGGTAATACAATGTGTAGATGTACAGAAAGGAGTAATAACCATATTTCCTATAACTCATTTCGTGAGTGTGGAAGCTATTAAAGAAGTGTAAAACAAACAATTGTTAATATCACAAATATTGTTAAGGCGAAGGAATAGCGTAAATTGGATGGCATCAGAGTAAATTAATAATGTAAAATTGATTTACTCTGATAAACATATATATTTTTTTATGGGAGGAATTAATAATGGGAATTGTATATGGATATGCAAGAGTATCAACAACGGGACAATGCCTGGATAGACAACTTGACGCATTAACGCAAGCCGGTGTAGATAAGGATTTGATTTACTGTGAAAAGATGTCAGGTACTAAAAGTAATCGTCCAAAGTTAAAGGCTCTATTAGAAACAGTTGAAGAAGGAGATACAGTATATATTGAGTCTTTAAGTCGTTTGGGTAGAAGTTCGGCAGACTTAATCACTCTTATGCAAACATTTCATAATGAGGGCGTCACACTTATTTCATTAAAAGAAAAATTAGATTTTGGTAGTGCCGCAGGAAAAATGATAGCACAATTTTTATGTGTCCTAAGCGAGTTCGAGCGAGAAACAATTTCTGAACGTGTAAAAGAGGGTGTAAAAAGTGCGCGTGAGAGGGGGAGATTTGGTGGCAGACCTGCCACTCCGGAAAAGACATTGGACAAAGCATTGAAGATGTATGATTTACATAATTTGACTGTATCGGAGATTTGTCGTGCGTGTGGTATTTCTCGACCGACTTTGTATAAAGCCCTGCGAGAACGTGAAAATAAAATAGAGCTGGAAGAAATGGATAATCAATAATACATTAAGGGTAGGTTGTTAGCCTACCCTTATGTTATAATACTTCTATATAATTTACCGAAAGGAGTAATAAAATGAGAAAAGAAATTATTTTGACTGATAAATCAATAAAGGGATACATAGAGTATCTAAATGAACAGGAGCGTAGTGAAAGTACCATTAAATCATATAAACGTGAGTTGATGTCTTTACAGTTGTTTTTAGACTGTCAGCCTGTGACTAAAGATAAATTATTATCATACAAAACAATGCTAACGTCTCATTATGCACCAACAACTTGTAATGTATCTATTGCCGCTCTAAATAGCTATCTCAAATACATAGGCAAACCAGATCTAATGCTTAACCCCTTAAAAATCCAAAAACAAATTTACGAAACAGCAGACAAAGAATTGACACGCAAGGAATATGACAAACTAATCAGGGCGGCAAATATTAATGGGCAAGAACGACTAAGTTTAATCATACAGACCATATGCTCAACAGGTATAAGAGTTTCAGAATTACAATATATAACGGCTGAAAGCCTAAAAGAGGGTAAATGCTTAGTCACAAATAAGGGTAAGAGCAGGATAGTATTCCTGCCTACCTCTTTATGTACAATGTTAAAAAAATATGTAGTATACTCAAATATTACATCTGGTTCTATCTTTACAACACGCTCTGGGAAACCAATTGACCGCTCCAACATTTGGGCGGCAATGAAACGATTATGCACTATTGCAAATGTCAACCCCGAAAAGGTTTATCCGCATAACTTGCGCCATCTTTTCGCCCGCTCCTACTACTCACAGTACAAGGATTTATCTAGACTTTGTGACTTACTAGGCCACACAAGTGTTAATACTACCAAAATCTACACTAAGGAATCAGGAGCCATTCATATAAAGCAAATAGAGGGTTTAGGGTTGGTAAGAGATACCACATAATTTAACCACATAATATTTATTATGTGGTTAAACAAAAATCATATAATTATCCATATATAATTATAGCATAGCAGTCAGCCTTTGTCAAGGAGTTAATAGTTAAAGGAAATAAAAAAATAATAGAAAAACGCAAATTATTTGTAAATCATATTCGCACAAAGCCTTTTGTAATGCGACTTTGAGCCATATAACCACATAATAAATATTGTGTTGTAAATCATTCTAAATGCTCTATTTTAGGGCTGTTCGAATTGTTTCTGAAAGGAAAAACTATGAAAAAGATTACTGCTATACTGTCCGTGCTTCTTTCTGCACTTCTGCTTCTTGTCGGCTGCAGCAATGTAGCTGATACCGCAACATCCTCCTCCGCCACCACAGCAACAGAAGCTTCTTTATCAACATCAGGAATGCAAACAATAATAGGCGCAGACTCGTCCGTCAAGGTGCTTAATGCGTATGAATCATTGGACTATGCCCTGAACAAGCTGGAAGGCTACATTGAGCAGGGTATTGTAGAAGAAGACTACATGGAAACCCTAAAGGTACTTTCAGTAGCGTTAAAAGACATAGAAACAGACCTTAATGCAGACAATGCAAGCCACATAAAGGATTTAATGGTAACAGCAGACGACACCGTATCCAGTGTAATGTATATGAGTGATGATTCAGCATACCTTGATAGTCTGAATGACATCTCCGCAACAGTAAGCAGGATAAAAGAATCAGCAGATAGGTTAATATCTAATACAGGAACAGGTGGCAACAAGGAAGATACCAACACTTCCAGTGATAGGGTAAATGAAGATTCTACAGTAGCAGAAGATACAAATAATGAGGGTATCACCACTTCCAACACCACAACCATGACTCCCGCAGAGGAAGACAGCGAACAAACAATAGACACAAGTAAGGTAGAGCAGGGAGACTACACAGCAGGCGGTTATGCATCTACCAAGGCTGATTCTAAATATAAGGATAATGGTGTATTGACATGGAGTGAAAGTCATGGATTGTTATTTGACACAACCCAAACTAAGGATTTATATAATTTTGTAAAATCAGGTTATACCAGTTTAAGAACAGTAGACGCTAGAATTCAGTCAAGAAAAGGTGGAGCAGATAACCCCAGAATAGCATGGTATGAAAGTTATGAGTTGGGTAAAGATAATGCTTTTTTTACTGCATTTGAGGATGGGGATACGGGTAATACAATAACAGTAACGTATGAAAATATAAATTGTAGTAATACTTTATTGAATATGTTGAAGAAGCCAATGAAAGAAGATACAGACGGTGACGGGGTATTTGAAACTGCATCAAAGGCATGGAATGATTTAATAAAACGAAATGATACGGAAGATGTGCAAAAAGCATTATGTGTAACACCAGAGAACACATCAATAACTTATAATTTTAGAAATTATTGTGGTGACAAGCTTAGGGTAGATATAAGGGGTCCAAATGTAAATAGTCATTCAGCATATTTAAATATAGGAGATACGGAAGTAGAGGGTAGATTAGCAGGAGTAGATTATACATTAACTTGTGAGGAGGATCCTGAAGCCTTCAAGTTAATATCAGGTGATGAGTTAAAGAATTATTATAGTTGTGAAACAAAATGGGGTATTAGTATAAATGAAGCTAATACGCAAACACTTGTAGATGCAGGATTAATGAAAAATAGAGCAGCCATAACAAAATGCAGCGATTATAGTTCAGCAGGAGTAACAAAGCCAAATTCCCTAGGAGCAGGAGCACAATTCTACACCGGCGTAAAACCAGGAATTTACCATTGCACAATCACTCTAAAAGACGGCAAACAGATACCTATTGTAATAGAAAACTTACCAATTCATTATGAAGATAAGTTATGGGGAGGTAAGTCACAGTCAGAAATAGACGCTTGCGTAAAGTATGTACAGCAGAGTAGAAATATGTTATATGGTCAGTACATAGGTTTAGACGGAACAAACCTGTTAAACCGCTTAATGGGTGGTAGTACAGCAGCAGAAGATAAGATAAATGTAGCAGATGATACAAGAGAAAATTTATCTAAAGCTGTAAAAGACTTTAATAACACGAATTTCCATGAATTTGATGGTACAAGGGTAGAATTAAAAGATACAGAAGCGGCGGGAGAATGGTGGCTTCATTTTACCTGTGTATCACCTGACGGTTACTTTGTCTGGGGCGGCAGTCATGGAACATACAGGGCATTGGAGTTATTCACAAATGACCCCAATGGTGACTGTGAAACAGCATCGGCGGGTATGTCATGCATATTGAATGTAATGGGTTATACGACAAGATATATAACGAACAGCAGTCATGCCTATATAGAGATAAAGGTACCCGCAGCGATAACCAAGTCAGGAAAAGACCAGTGGATAGTAATGGATAATGGCGTATTGTGTTCGGGTGAGCCAAGTACATTCGGCACAAGGGTAACAAAGGGGCACACAATAAATTTTGTAAACAAAGGTTTCAACAGCTATTGGGTACAAGACTATCCAGAGTTGTTAAAATAAATATTGAGGGGTATTTAATCTAAAGGTTTGATACCCCTTAAATAATGGTCAAAGGCTGGGACACCTATTGGAATGCAGATATGCCAAGATAAAGAAGATAAGGGGTATCCTAATTAAAGGGTACCCCAAAAATATTTTAAATTTTTTTTTAAAAAGGCCTTGACAAATTAAAAATTATATGGTAAAATACAAACATGGAACACAAAGCGAATGCAATGTGTGAAGTTTACGCAAATTGTAACGTTTAGATTTCCCTCTGGTGAGGAAGTGCGACCCACGGTTTTATAGCCGTGGGTTAGTTTATTAATAGGAGTGTCGAAATATGTGTAAACCGATAATGATGATGTATATTGATAGTAATAATTTCTATAAGAATGTGCAAGCTTTATATGGCGCACAAAGAGTTAATATATACTGGAATAAGGTAATATTAGGGATAAGGAATAAAATACAGCAAGATTACGATTGTTATTTTTCTAAGGCTTATTACTATTCGGCTCTATCGGATAGAGAGGATAATCCTACTATCTACGATAAACACAGTGCTTTTTTAGCTAGTTTGAATGCAATTCCATATATAGATGTTGTTATAGGAAAATTAACTAGGGTACCTATTGATTCAAAAATACCGATTGATAAGAATAACCCAGCTACATACAAGCATGTGGAGAAAAATACAGATATTAATATATCTAATGATATGCTATTATCTACAGCAGATATAGTAGTGCTTTTATCAGTTGATTCAGATTTTGAAAATACAGTAAACCTTATAAAGTCAAAAGGTAAAAAAGTGTTATTAGTTGTTCCTATAGGAGCAAAGAGTTCTCAAATGCAACAAATTGTAGGAAGAGAAAATATAATTTTTTTAGATAAGGCATTTTTTGATAATTGTTCAGCACATAAAGTCTAAATAGCGAATAAATAGAATAAGGGGTATCCTACTTAAGGGTACCCTCAAAATATTTTAAAAATTTTTTTAAAAAGGCCTTGACAAATTAAAAAGTATACGCTAAAATAGAAAGCGTAGAGGTACTGGCTAATAAGCAATACCCTCTCGACAGTTCCAATGGAATTAAATCTCATTAAGAACCGCCTAGAATGCGTCTAGGCGGTTACTTCTTTAGAGTGACAATCAAATCAATAGCTGATATCGCACAATTTAAAACTGCGCTTATGCAACTAATCAAAGAAATCAACTCAAAAGACATAGACAACACCTCCTCTGTGAATAAATTCAACAAAGGTTATGTATCATCAACCTCCTTTCCAACCTTTGCTGTGTCGGTCGGAGGTGTAACGCCTATTAGCATCAATGACAGTAGCTATAACACAATATCCCTAGCTTGTCTATATTATAACACATATTTAGCAAAATGTGCATGAGGTTTTAAAGGCTTGTAATTCAGATATTGTAACAACTTATTGGGAAACAAATAATACAGCACAAGACATAATTAAATATTATCCTGACGGTTTTGTATATCCCTCGGTAAACAGTTGGGACACAATAACTAATTGTATACGATTTGTCATGAATGAAACTGAAATGTATAATGTAGCTTTGACAGAGCAAGGGTATAATAAAATTTATGAATATGAAATTAGAAAGTATGAGGATGAGGGATGGCAGGAAGAAAAACATTTTACAGCAGAAGAATTATTAAAAGATAACGAATAAAAGGGGTATCAGCAAAAGAGAAAGAAGCAATGCTAAAGACAACAGTATATAATGAGGTCAAAGGCTGGGACACCTATTGGAATGCAGATATGCCAAGATAAGAATAATAGGGGTATCCTAATTAAAGGGTACCCCCAAATATAAAATGTTATTTATTATCCTTGCTGAGTAAATCACTTAATTGTTGGTTAATAGTATCCTTTAATAAAATACAAAACTTATAACCATTATCTATATATTGCTTATACATTTGGTCATAGATTTCTGATTTACTTTGGTCTCTTCCCACTTCAAGCAATTGTTTTAATAAGTTCTCCCCATTTGTTTGTAGTTTATCTAGTTCCGAAATGTACTTATTATCTAGCAATGGTCTAGATATATCATATCTTCTTGAGTCATCCAAAAACGCATTCATAAGACGTTCACTTGCAATTTCCTGGGTGGTTTTTCCTTTCCATTCGGAATTATAATCGCTCCAGTTAAGTATTAGTTCATATAAACGACTATATCTATACTTTTCAATTTCAGTCATTTGCTTGTTTTTCTCAATTGTTTTCAATCGACTGTTATTAAATATAGAAATCACAATATTAGCAACCGACGTTATTAAAGCTGCAAAAACTCCAGCAGTTAAAACAATGGAATGCCAAAAATCAAATTCACCGCTCATAATATACCTCCGATTATAATTGATAGTTTGTACCTTTGCTAGTAATTAAATTATAACACATACGCTATGTTTTTTCAACCCCTTTTTTGATTTTTTTTGATGTCATTTTTTGATATTGAGGTAAAACTCAGATGATTTCCATTTTGGAAAAAGTAGATATTTAAAATTACAATTAGTCAATTAACTTCTTACTGCTAAGTAGACATAATGCGAATAACATTACATCTCATTCTTGATATAATTTTTATATAAATTACTTCTTGCTCTCAAACTTTTTTATTTGCTGTATATAGTGGTTGCGCTTTCGATTTGCCTATATATTGATTTTTTGTATATTTTGACGAATTCTTTACGGGGCAAACACTTGATTTTTTACGAAAACACTTGAATTTTTTTAGGAAACACCTGCCCTAAAATACAAAACACCTAAATAATTTCCCAAAACACTTGACCAATTTCTGAAAACACTTAAAAAATTTATTGCGACACCTCAAAAATTACATAGCACTTTCCACATTTAATTTTAATCAATAAATATTTGGCTATTATGCGAATTTACAAAATCCAATAAATACTGTATAATGTAATTACAACATCAGACAGGATGTTGTAGAAATCAACCCTATATAAGTCTGATGGGGCAGACAAATTAATTAATCTTAGGAGGAATAGAAAAATGAGTGAAATGGATGAAATCAAGAATGTTGAGGAAGAAGCAGAGAACGAGATGTTTGACGAGCCAATGGTTGGATTATCATGGAAATTTAATTTTGATAAAATGAAGTTTTCCATGCAGGTTTTTAGACATAAGAAACCCGCCTACGAATGGCTGCATAGAGAGCAATTTGACAACCGCACCCGCGAACTGCTGACATTTGACGAAGCAGAAGAAAGAATGGGTACAGAGAACATGGAGTACCTAATCATATCTGATGAGATGAGAGAAGGGTATAGTAGTTGGATGTACATCGACGAATTATACAAGTGCAATAAATACGATTACGAAGAAGAGGAGAATGAGGAAGAAAACGAAAGTGAAAATGAAGAATAAATTGAAAAAGCCCAGGTAATACTGGGCTCTTTCTGTATCAATAATGACACAAATAAGGTGGGGCAATGCCCCACCATTATCTATATTTTTCCCTCCTCCACTTCACCAAATGTGTCAATTATATATTGTACATTATCAGCTGGGGTGCGGTTATTGGCAGCAATTATATCTATACCCCTGGATAATGCTGATGATAATTCCTTGATTTGCACAAC
>ERZ836877.3621-NODE-3621-length-17184-cov-69.839745_pt1 | contig 17184 bp, 10 predicted proteins | sample MGYA00519469_ERZ836877 | MGnify/ENA primary metagenome ERZ836877 (study PRJEB31850, sample SAMEA3708809) | human gut metagenome | biome: human gut; feature: human-associated habitat; material: faeces | place: China | collected 2014 ... | reverse complement strand
AACCGCAATTACTATATATTCACCATAACCCCCGACGGATATGAACGCGAAGTGGCATATTATTAATCACCTGGCATGCGCCGTCGTCTTCTTGTCGGTATGCTCTTTTTCTGCTTTTTCACAAGAGAGAGATACCATCTTCATCATAGAACACGATACCGTATGGATGGACCTGCAACCGGATGCCGTCATTGAAAGCCAGACCAGAGAGAACCGTTATGACCGCCGCGTACACCGCTACCGCAGGCATTGGGAGGCCTTGATTCCGACGCACACCAAAATTCAGTTTGCCGGCAATATGGGGTTGCTGTCATTCGGTACCGGATGGGATTACGGCAGAAGAAACCAATGGGAAACAGACGTATTCTTCGGAGTATTGCCCAAATATGACTCCAAACGTACCAAGCTGACATTCACCGTCAAGCAGAACTACCTTCCCTGGAGCCTGCAAATCAAGCAGAGCCGTTTTTCTGTAGAACCGCTGGCTTGCGGCATGTATCTGAACACGGTATTCGGCGATGAATTCTGGGTCAATGAACCGGAACGCTACCCTAAAGGATATTATGGTTTCTCCTCTAAGGTACGCATCCATGCATTCTTAGGACAGCGCATCACTTACGACATCGACCCGCAACGACGGTTCACGGCCAAAGAAATCACTTTCTTCTATGAAATAAGTACATGTGACCTATATGTAGTCAGCGCCTTCACCAACAAGTATCTGAAACCCAAGGATTATCTGAGCTTGTCATTTGGCATCAAACTGCAACTGCTATAAATTTTTTCAGTACCGCCATGAGCTCTTACTGAAGTTGCTACAAACTAATTTCTGTTTTACTTAAATCTATTCGTCCCACAATCGTTATATTATCGTCCGACAGCTGTTGAATTATCGTCCAACAGTTATCGGACGATAATTCAACAGCTGTCGGACGATTAATTCTTAGCAAGCAAAAATATAAAATAAAGCGGCATAAGGATTTGCTAAATGAGAAGGAGAATCTTAATACTTTGAAAACTGAGAGATTTACCGAATATAATGCAGATAAATCATTAACTTTGCCTGCAGAAAACAGAAATAGTTTATGGCAAAAAAAAATGGAAACATCCTGATTGTCGATGATAACCGAGGCGTACTTACCGCCTTGCAGCTTTTGTTGAAGCCATATTTTGAAGGGATAATCACACTTCCCTCTCCCGTAACCCTGCCCAGCGTATTGCGGGAAAGGTCATGGCAAGTGGTTCTTCTTGACATGAACTTCACCTCGGGCATCAACACCGGCAACGAGGGACTATACTGGCTCCATAAAATAAAGAAGCAATGTCCCACCCTGCCCGTAGTGCTGTTTACCGCCTATGCCGACATTGACCTTGCCGTACGGGGAATCAAGGAAGGAGCCACAGACTTCGTCGTGAAACCCTGGAACAACCAGAAACTGGTGGAAACCTTACTGAATGCCGTATCAGCTTCTGAAACAAAATCTCCGGCCAACGGCCCAAATGCCGGACGTACGGCAGAAAGCAGCCACCTGTTTGCAGATACCCGCAACATGTATTGGGGAAACAGCCCCGCCATGCAGCAGCTCCGCCTTTTGGTGGAAAAAGTGGCCTCTACCGATGCCAATATCCTTATTACGGGCGAGAACGGTACCGGTAAAGAGATGCTGGCACGCGAAATTCACTCCCTTTCACCGCGCAACCGGCAGGAGATGGTAAGTGTGGATATGGGTGCAGTCACCGAAAGCCTTTTCGAGAGCGAACTGTTCGGCCACATGAAAGGCTCTTTCACCGATGCCCATGCCGACCGTGCCGGCAAGTTCGAAGCAGCCAGCCGCAGCACCCTCTTTCTCGATGAAATAGGCAATCTCCCCTACCATCTGCAAGCCAAACTGCTGACCGCCATCCAACGACGCAGCATTGTCCGTGTAGGCAGCAACACTCCCATTCCCGTAGACATACGGCTGATTTGCGCTACAAACCGCAATCTGCCCGAGATGGTGGCAAAAGGCGAATTCCGCGAGGACCTGCTATACCGCATCAACACGATACATCTTGAGATACCCTCGTTGCGCGAGCGGCCCGAAGACATCATCCCCCTTGCAGAACTTTTCATCGCCCGCTTCTGCAAGCAATATGACAAGCCCCCCGTCCGCCTGACGGACGGCGCTTGCGAGAAACTTACGCTCCACCCCTGGTACGGCAATATCCGCGAACTGGAACATGCCATCGAAAAAGCCATTATTATCTGTGACAACGAAACCCTTCCCGCAGAACTGTTCCAGCTGGCACGGCGAACCGGCACTCCCGAAGCAGCCGCATCCACGCTCGAAGAAATGGAAATGCAGATGATACGGAAGACGCTCGACAAATGTAGCGGAAATCTCTCTGCCGTCGCCGCACAGCTGGGTATCACCCGCCAGACGTTGTACAACAAAATGAAGAAGTATGGCCTTTAATTATTCATTCCGCGTTGCCGTCAGTCTGGCAGTAGCGCTCCTTGCAGGGGTGATGTGGACTGTGGACGTATTTTGGGGCGCGCTCTGTACTGCGCTGCTTTCCATAGCCCTGTACTGGCAGCAGAAGCTATACCGCCATCATGTGCGGAAGGTGCTTTTCATGCTCGACGCCATCGAAAACAACGACAATGCCATCCACTTCTCCGAAACGGAAAACACTGCCGACGCACGCCTCGTGAACCGTGCATTGAACCGGGTTGCCCATATACTTTATAATGTGAAAAGTGAAACAGCCCAGCAAGAAAAGTACTACGAACTCATCCTGGACTGCGTGAATACCGGTATCCTTGTCCTGAACGACAATGGTGCCGTATATCAGAAAAACAGCGAAGCCCTCCGTTTGCTGGGCCTCAATGTCTTTACCCACGTCAGTCAGCTGAACCGCGTAGACCCGCGTCTTTCGTCCCTTCTTGCCAATTGCCGCCCGGGAGACAAATTGCAAATGCCTTTCAACAACGAGCGAGGCACTGTCAACATGTCTGTCCGCGTCAGCGACATCACAGTCCGTAAAGAACATCTGCGCATCCTCGCCTTGAACGACATCAACAACGAGCTGGATGAAAAGGAAATAGATTCCTGGATTAGGCTTACCCGCGCACTGACGCACGAAATAATGAATGCCGTCACTCCCATAACCTCCCTGAGCGATACACTGCTGGGACTGACCGAAGCGCAAGTTTCCAAAGAAGAAATCAGAAACGGCCTGCAGACTATCAGCAGTACAGGCAAGGGCCTGCTCTCTTTTGTGGAATCATACCGGAAATTCACCCGTATTCCCACCCCCGAACCATCCTTGTTCTACGTAAAAAGCTTTATCGAGCGGATGGTCGAACTCGCCCGTCACCAGCACCCCGATGTCCGGGTCACCTTTCATACGGACATCGCGCCAAGCGACCTTATTCTATATGCCGATGAAAACCTGGTATCACAAGTGGTCATCAACCTACTGAAAAATGCCATACAAGCCATCGAATCGGATAAAAATACAGATAAAGAAGGACATATCAACATACGTGCCTACTGCAACGAAGCGGAAGCCATACTGATAGAAATTTCCAACAACGGACCTGCCATTCCCAATGACATTGCCGAACACATATTTATCCCCTTCTTTACGACCAAAGAGGGCGGAAGCGGTATTGGATTGAGTATTTCCCGGCAAATAATGAGGCTTTCCGGCGGAAATTTATCCTTATTGCCTGGTAAAGAAACCACCTTTATTTTAAAATTCAATTGAACTATTTTAGATTTGTATTTGTTAAACACATTGCATATCTTTGTACTATTAGACATAAGAAACATCACATTTCAAACTATATAGCATAGAATTTATGATATTTACAGCAGGAAACATACTACTTATAGGTTCCATATTACTTTTCGTCAGCATCATTGTCGGCAAGACCGGCTACCGTTTCGGAGTGCCTGCGTTATTGCTTTTCCTTGTCGTCGGTATGCTGTTCGGCAGTGACGGATTGGGATTGCAGTTCCACAACGCCAAGGAAGCACAGTTCATCGGCATGGTTGCACTCAGCATCATTCTGTTCTCCGGTGGCATGGACACCAAGTTTACGGAGATAAAGCCCATATTGACTCCCGGCATTGTTTTGTCAACTGCAGGAGTGCTGCTCACGGCCCTCTTTACCGGATTATTTATCTGGTGGCTGTCCGGCATGAGCTGGACCAACATCCACCTGCCGTTGATAACCTCCCTTTTGCTTGCATCCACCATGTCATCTACCGACTCAGCCTCTGTATTCGCCATTCTGCGTTCACAAAAAATGAACCTGAAGCATAATCTGCGCCCCATGCTGGAACTGGAAAGCGGTAGTAACGACCCGATGGCATATATGCTGACAATCGTGCTGATTCAATTCATCCAGTCCTCCGGAATGGGAGTTCCCCAGATATTGGGCTCTTTTGCCATACAGTTCATTGTCGGTGCCGCAACCGGTTATTTCCTCGGAAAGCTGGCCATCCTTATGCTGAACCGGCTGAATATAGACAACCAGGCACTCTATCCTATCCTGTTGCTGTCCTTTGTATTCTTCACCTTCTCCATCACCGACCTGCTGAAAGGCAACGGTTACCTGGCCGTGTATATCGCCGGAATGATGGTAGGCAATAACAAAATCATGCACCGGAAAGAGATTTATACTTTTATGGACGGACTGACCTGGCTTTTCCAAATCATCATGTTCCTCTGCCTCGGTCTGCTTGTCAACCCCCATGAGATGCTGGAAGTTGCAGTCGTGGCATTGCTCATCGGCGTATTCATGATTGTCGTGGGACGTCCTCTCAGCGTTTTTCTTTGCCTGCTGCCTTTTGGCAAGAGAATCACCCTCAAGTCACGGCTATTCGTATCGTGGGTAGGATTACGTGGCGCAGTACCCATTATCTTTGCCACCTATCCCGTGGTGGCTAATGTGCCCGGTGCCCATGTCATCTTCAACATCGTATTTTTCATAACCATCGTCTCACTGGTCATCCAGGGTACCACAGTCTCCTGGGTAGCCCGGCTGCTTGGCCTCTCCACCCCGCTGGAAAAGACCGGAAATGATTTCGGAGTTGAACTGCCCGAAGAGATTGACTCCAACCTGCACGACATGACCATTACACAAGAAATGCTGGAGCAGGCAGACACCCTGAAAGACATGAACCTGCCCAAAGGCACACTGGTGATGATTGTAAAACGTGGCGATGAGTACCTCATTCCGAACGGAACATTAAAACTTCATGCCGGTGACAAGCTGCTTCTTATTTCGGAAAATAGCAAGGAATAAGAATTACAGATAAGTTTCTATCCGTTTCAGGGCAAGAAAAAAGTGGAAACTATTTGCTTTGCATCACTATAAGACCTATCTTTGCGCAGTTTTAACTAAAGTGTGCAACAGCTGAATGGAACAAGAACAAGGGTTCATCGATTATATAGAACAAAGCATTATTAAAAACTGGGATCGCAACGCCCTGACAGACTACAAAGGAATTACACTGCAATACAAAGATGTAGCACGGAAAATAGCCAAATTCCATATCGTATTGGAAAGCGCCGGCATTAGGCCCGGTGACAAGATTGCCGTTTGCGGACGTAACAGTGCACATTGGGCAGTCGCTTTTCTGGCTACAGTTACCTATGGAGCTGTCATTGTTCCCATTCTGCATGAGTTCAAGGCCGACAATATCCACAACATCGTCAATCATTCCGAAGCCAAGCTGCTGTTTGTCGGCGACCGGGCATGGGAAAACCTCAATGAAGAGGCAATGCCCCTGCTGATGGGTATCGTACTGCTGACGGACTTCACTCCGGTAGTTTGCCGCAACGAGCAGCTGATGGAGGCTTTCGAGCATCGCAACGTCCTCTATGGCACACGTTTCCCCAAGAATTTCCGCCCCGAGCATATCAGCTACCGCAAGGAGGAATCACCCGAAGAACTGGCTGTCATAAACTATACTTCGGGCACCACGGGATATTCCAAAGGGGTCATGCTCCCCTATCGCAGCCTTTGGTCCAATGTTGCATATTGCCATGAGATGCTCCCCGTACGTCCGGGCGACCATATTGTATCCATGCTGCCTCTGGGACATGTATTTGGTATGGTGTACGATTTTCTATACGGTTTTTCCGCAGGCGCCCATCTGTATTTCCTTACCCGTATGCCGTCTCCCAAGATTATTGCACAGTCATTCTCCGAAATCAGGCCACGGGTCATTTCGTGTGTACCGCTCATCGTAGAAAAGATTATCAAGAAGGATATCCTGCCCCGGATAGACAATAAAATAGGCAAGCTGCTATTGCGGATGCCCATTGTCAACGATAAAATCAAGGCTGACATGCGCAAAAAGGCAATGGAAGTATTCGGCAGTAATTTCGATGAAATAATCATCGGAGGAGCACCGTTCAATGCCGAAGTGGAACGCTTCCTGAAGCAGATAGGCTTCCCCTATACCATTGCATACGGAATGACGGAATGCGGCCCCATCATTTGTTCCAGCCGCTGGGAAACATTGAAACTGGCCTCTTGTGGCAAGGCAACCACCCGCATGGAAGTAAAGATAGACTCTCCCGACCCTCAGAACGTGGCAGGAGAAATAATCTGTAAAGGTGCCAATCTGATGCTGGGCTATTACAAAAATGCCGAAGCGACTTCCCAAATCATCGATGTAAACGGCTGGCTGCACACCGGCGACCTTGCAACGATGGATACCGAAGGATATGTCACTGTCCGCGGACGCAGCAAAAACATGTTGCTCACAGCCAGTGGTCAGAACATCTACCCCGAGGAGATTGAAAGCAAACTGAACAACATGCCCTATGTGTCCGAATCACTGATCGTATTGCAGAAAGACAAGCTCGTGGCTCTTATCTATCCGGATTTTGACGATGCATTCGCCCATGGTATGGAACAATCGGACATCGAAAAGGTTATGGAGGACAATCGGAATGAATTGAATCTGCAATTACCGGCCTACAGCCAGATTACAAAAGTCAAGATACACTTCGAGGAGTTCGAGAAAACGGCAAAGAAGAGCATTAAAAGATTTATGTATCAGGAAGTAAAAGGGTAAGGGGAATGTGTCAAAACCTTCTTTAACGCTTTATTTTAGGCGCGGATGACGCAGATTTCACGGATTTAGTTTATTGAATCCGCATTATTCCGCGTAATCCGCGCCTAATATTATAACATTATAAAAGTCTTCATGTGCTTTTGACACATTCGCATCCTTTTTGTTAACAAAAATAGAAGCAAAGGAATAAACGGCTAATAAGTGTTATAAAACATACTTTTTTAGTTGGATAATTTGCAGATTTATCAAAAGTCCGTATCTTTGCAATGTGTTTTTCATAGTATTAGATTTAAGGTTAACAAAGGTTGGAGTACAGCGGTACTCCTTTTTTTATGCCCGTAAATCAGATATTCCCGGAAAGCCTCTTCAGTCCCTTCAATACAGATTTATCTTTCACCTCCATGATGCTGATGGCATAGCCGCCACCGGAAGCAGCTTTCAGTTTCAAGACCGTTTTGGGAGAAACGATACCTTCACGGATAACATAAGCTTGCGGATTTGTCTTATAATCGGCATCTTTTGCATCGGCATAGACGGTTGCAATATACTGCTTGTCTGCATCCAGGAAGTCCAGTTTCAGAGTTGAAGCATGTCCGTGCTCACTGCTGGTGCAACCGATAAACCAGTCATTCGTACCTTTTGCCTTACGGGCAACAGTGATGTAACGTCCCGGCTCAGCTTCCAGATAGCGGCTGTCGTCCCAATCCACAGCCACATCTTTGATGAACTGGAAAGCATCCATGAAACGCTCATAATTCTCAGGAAGGTCGGCAGCCATTTGTAGAGGGCTGTACATAGTGACATAAAGTGCCAGCTGACGCGCCAAGGTAGTATTGGCATGCGTATGGCTGTTCGGATTCAACTTATTGATGTCCATTTCAAAGATACCGGGCGTATAGTCCATCGGACCACCCTGCAAACGGGTAAACGGAAGTACCGTTGTGTGGAAGGGCTTGTTACCGGCAAAAGCCTCGTACTCCGTGCCTCGGGCAGATTCATTGCCTATCAGATTGGGATAGGTACGGCATAAACCAGTCGGACGTACCGCTTCATGGGCATTGACCATTATCTTGTGTTTGGCAGCTTCGGTCACGGCGTATAGGTAATGGTTGTTCATCCATTGTCCATAGTGATGCTCGCCACGGGGAATCATATTGCCTACGTAGCCACTCTTTACCGAATTATATCCATATTTATTCATCAGACGGTAGGCAGCTTCCATGTGCCGCTCATAGTTACGGACGGAAGCCGATGTTTCATGGTGCATCATCAGACGGACACCCTTGGAATGAGCATATTCATTCAGATACTTGATGTCAAAATCGGGATAAGGAGTCACGAAATCGAAAACATAATCCTTGGAATTACCGAACCAGTCTTCCCAACCCGTATTCCAACCCTCCACCAATACCTGGTCAAAACCGTGTTCGGCAGCAAAGTCTATGTACTTCTTCACATTAGCCGTGTTGGCCGGATGAATGCCGTTCGGTTTCACCTTGGAATAGTCCGTATCATCCAGTTTCACAGAAGGGAGGTCAAAAGTATATGCCCAGGGCTTTCCCCCTGCAATCATTTCCCACCATACGCCGACATATTTCACCGGCTTAATCCAGGAGGTATCATCATACTTACAAGGCTCATTCAGATTGAGAATCAAATTGGAGGCCAGTATCTCGCGGGCATCATCACTGACTATGACCGTACGCCAGGGAGTATGGCAGGGAGACTGCATATACCCTTTATTTCCTTGAGCATCCGGAGTCAGCCAGGATTCAAAAACGAGGTTCTTGTCATCCAGGTTGAGATGCATGCAAGAGTAGTCCACCAAGGCTGCCTCGTGCAGGTTAAGGTACACTCCATCAGCTGTTTTAAGCTGTATGGAAGTCTGGACACCTGTCGGCGAAAAGACAGTTTGTGACGCATTGTCACTCACAGCTCCCTGCAGCAGTCCACGGATTTCAGAGAGTTTGGACTCCGTGTAATCATATTCCTGGGTATCATAATCTCCCGGAATCCACCAGGCAGTATGGTCGCCGGTCATGGCAAACCGGGAATGCTCTTCCTTTATCACAAAATAAACCAGATTCTTCTGTTGCGGAAACTCATAACGGAATCCCACGCCGTCATCATATACCCGAAAACGGATATTCATAAAACGAGTGGTAGACGGTTGTTCAAGTTCTACCAGCAATTCGTTGTAGTGGTTGCGGATATCTTTTGTTTCCCCCCACACCGGTTGCCAGGTTTCATCGAAAGTGGAAGTAGAAGTCTTTACTACTTTGAAACCATCCATCAGGCTGGTAGCTCCTTTCAGTTCCAATCCCAACGTACTGGGATTGATGACGGGAGTCCCTTTATAATCCACCTGATAGGCTAGTCTCCCGTCTTTTGTCAGTTCAAAATCCAGCTTCACCATGCCCGAAGGGGATGAAATGCCTTCAGCATTCCCCGCCAGGGCAGAAAAAAGCAAAGCTGCGCTAAGTACAAATTTCTTCATAATAATGATATGTTTTTTGTGTTAATAGACAAACTCAATGATATGTTCCTTTCCATCATCCGGCAACCTCAGCAGGCAGGTCCCCTGCTTCTTGTCGGGACACCAGGCAGTTATCGTAAACTCTGTCTCCCGATTTTCTTCCAGCTTTCCGACATTCGTTTTCTTGATTTTCTGACCGTCCAGCAAAGCTGTTTTCGGCATCTGTTCCGTATAGATGCAGAACATCAGGTTTCGTTGGCCGGGTAAGCTATATTTCTCACCGGTCCGTGTACCTACTTTCAGCGTATAGCCTGTGTCGGTAGTCTGGCAAGTAATAGGAGTGCGCATGAACTCTCCACGCAAATATCCTAAATCAGTTCCTGCATCTTCATAAAGCGAGAAGGTAGTTTCACTGCCCGCTGCAGCAGGAAATATCTCAAACGTAACCGGATAGACCGGTTTCTCATCCGTATAGTTCATGACCGGCATTTGAGGTATGATACTTCCCTGCTTTACAAACATAGGAATAGTATTGAGGGGAGCATCCACCGTCATCCATTGCTCACCGCTATATGCTGTGTGTTTGTTGTTGTAGTCAATCCAAGTTCCTTCAGGAAGATACACATTCTTGTTTCGCGCTCCTTTCTTTACCACCGGAGCAACCAGCAGTTCGCTGCCAAACATGAACTGGGCATCCGTAGAGAACGTTTCCATATCTGCCGGATATTCCAGAAACATCGGTCGCATGAGAGGCAACCCCGTTTCGTGTGCTTCGCGGGCATACGTATAGATATAAGGCAAAAGACGATACTTCAATTCGATGGCTGCCTTGGCATTCTTCTCGGCCTCTTCGCCGAACAGCCACGGCTCCACAGCCACGTTGCCCTCATGATGAATGCGGCTCAGGGGATTGAAAGCGCCCATCTGTATCCACCGCGTATAAAGTTCAGCCATCGCAGGATAATCCTCTATATCTCCGCAATAACCGGTAATGTCACAAGTAGTAAAAGGAATAATTCCCAAACCGGCAGACAACAGTACCGGAATCTGATTGGCCATCTGTCCCCAACCCTGCGTCACGTCATCACCGTTTCCACAGTCACCGGTCCAGCCGAAAGTATAGCGTTGCAAGCCCGCAAAAGCGGCACGTGTCATCTGAAATACGCGACGGTTAGGATTCCGTTTTTCAAACTGCTCCTTCACCACCTTATCCCACGTAAGACCATAAACATTGTGAATCTCATCATGCATGCCCAAATGGTGTTTCATCACCAGGCGTTCCGTCTGCTCCTCATTGCTCCAGGCAGGTTCACCCATATCAGTCCAGAAACCGGCAATGCCATCATCAATGGGCTTCTGCTGATAAGCTCCCCACCAGTCTGCCACAGCAGGAAGGGTGAAGTCCACTACGCCACAATTACCGCCCCAGGGCCAGGGCATGTCATAACTCCTGCCGTTGGTGGAGTCCTTTACCAGATACCCTAACCTATCGGCTTCCTCCCATTGCCGCTTATTGGCTTGTGAAATGACCGGATCTTGCGAAACCACCACCTTGAAGCCCATATCCTTGAGGTCTGCAAGCATCTTTTTCGGATTCTCGTAGTTCCCTTTCCGCCACTCAAAATCCTGCAAATACTGTGTCCAGCCTATGTCCTGGTAAATAACATCACAAGGAATTCCGCGCTTACGATAGCCTTCAGCTATTTCATAAGACAATTTCTCGCTCGTCAGCAGTCCCCGGCATTGTGCAAAGCCCAATGCCCATTTAGGAGGCATTATGGGTTTTCCCGTCAGGTCGACATATTGTTTCATGATTTCCTTATAATCCTTCCCGAAGATGAAATAATAAATCATCTCTCCCCCAGGAGCCTCGAAACTGTAGTAATCGCGGCTTTCCGTACCAAACTTAAATTCGGTTTTATACGTATTGTCCAGGAAAATACCATAACGATAACTGCTCATAAAGAACGGAATACTCTTGTAGAGCGGGTCCTCAACGGCACTATAACAAGGCTTGTCACTGTTCCACATCTTGTAGGCTTCGCCGCGACGGTCCAGCTTGCCGGTCTTTTCTCCCAAGCCGAAGAAGTGTTCGTCACGACGGAGGGTCTTGTATTCCAATTTGCGCTGCCCGTTACTGATATGCCCCTTATCGGCATAATCACTGAACAGCAGTTTCTGATACTTGTCGAATATCTGTAAGTTAAACGGAGACTTGTTTACCCGGATACGGAGTTTAGGGGTAAAAATCTCGTAGCAGGCATTCTGCTCGTCCACATGGACGGTACCGACATCCTCCAAGTCCTCATTGACGACGGCAAAGGAAGGATTACTCCGCTGGAAACTACCGTCGGGAGAAAACCATATACGTACCGTAGACTGGCTACACAGACGTAATTGTATGGCAGAACTGTCATTTAAATAGAAGGTCACACTCCGGTCATCACTGGTATAGGAAGTGCAGTCTCCGGTGCGGTTCTGTGCATTCGCATATACTGAAAATGCACAGACGGCAAAAAATAAAAATATATATTTCTTCATTACTATAATCTGTTTGTTCCTTTATTGGATACTCTTATTCCATCACAAGCATGCTCCAGTACTTCAGCAAAGGCAAGATAAAGGTAACCGTGCCGTCCTTCTGTTCGAATGACAGTTCCTGCGAAGCACCGGCATGGAAATCGGGCGATGCAACCCATATCTTGTTCACTTTACCGGAAACATTCATCTTCAACGGCACGTCGGACACCAGACGCGGTTCGGGCATTGTTCCGTTCAAATCCCTCCAGCTTAAGTTATCCGCATTGAGGAAGTTGAGCAGATGAATGACTTGCCTGCCATTTACATTCTTGGCATATACAGTGATGGCAGACTTCTGCGGCGGCCATGCATTCAGAGAAAGATTCCGCGCAGCATCCGTACAGTTCAGAGAAACGGAAATCTCCGCCTCCGTATCTTTATCACGAAGCAGGTTCTGATAAGCCGTCATAAAGTCATAATAACGAATCATGGCTGTTTTCAGTACATCGTTCATCTGCAAAGCCGTGCTTGGAAAGTACTCGCGGCATAGCATGTGGTCACCCAATTCCAAATGAGAGCCTCCCAAAGCAAATATCACAGCATCCGTCAGCAGCACACCCGGTGTATTGAACTCACCGGTACTGCTACCTGCCTTGTCATAGTTCATATATGCGGCAAACACCGTTTTCAAGGCATGGTTGCCATACTGGTCGTTCGCTTTGATAATGGTGTGCAGATCCTTGAAGCCTGCCTCATCGCCCCATACTTCATTATAAAGGAAATCCACTTTACCCGTACCAGCTATCTGGGAAGCTCCATAGCTGGAGACGGCATTCATCACCAAACGCTTGTCCGGATGCTTCTGTTTCATGGCTTCGATGAACGAGGCATATCCCTTAGGCAGATTTACCTTATTGCCATCATAGTCATAGCGGTCACCCCGGTTTCCCAGTTGGTCTATCTGATAACCGTCAAAGTCCAGATTGGCATAAACATCATCGTTTTTCTGGGCAATATATGCCTGCCATTCCGTATTGGTGGGATTGAGCAGGAAGATATTACTTTTCCAACTGGAGGGCAAGTCATGCGAATCCTTATCCATGCGTCCCGTGTTCTTGAATATGTACCATTCTTCCTTTACTCCGTCGGAAACGGCATCGTCCAAAGCTCCGAAACATAGATTGTAAAACATGGACTTCATGCCCAGGCTGTGTTGTGTAGAGATATACTTCTTCACTACCTCGGTATAGACCTCCCGGTTGGCAATGTCCTTATAGACCTCGTCCAGATGCTCACGCGTACCGCCCAACGGCCAATGATGCTTGTTGTGCCAATCCTGAAACTGTACCCCGTTAATGTGGCAACGGTTCAGGAAAGCCATCTCCTTCTCTATCACTCCATCCACCTTTTTCGAAGCATCAAAAGTGGCAACGAAACCATAACGTGGAAAACGTGTCCAGTCACTGGATACATCTACGGCAATAGTACCAAGAATAACCTCTGTTCCATTCTCTTTTGTACGGTATACATCCACCAGATAACCGGTATAATCGGTTGCCGGAGCAGTCCAAGTCCAAGTAGTACCGACAGCAGCCTGCTCCGATACAACCTTGTCCATTGTCCGGTAGCGGATTTTAGCTCCGGCAGGAAGGGCGTCAGCTGTAAAAGAAACACTCTCGCCCGGCCGGTAACATGCCTTGTCGGTAGTGAGATTGACCGTCAAGTCCGAGGTGACTGGGGTTACTTCCGTAACCCCTCCACTCTCTCCGCCTCCACCGGTACCGCTACCGGTATCATCACTCTCCTTGCTGCATGCAACCAGCAGCAAGGCTACCATTGTTGTATAAACTATCTTCTTCATCTATTGTAGATACCTATTGTTTCACGATTGAAATTGTCTCTTCCAGCTGATTCAAAGTAATCAGATAGGAACCTGCTGTCGTAATCTTCCACTTCTGGTCGATGCCGCCTACCATCACGTCCAGATATTGCGCTTTGAACGCTTCGTCTGATTTATCAAGGAAAAGCATCGGTTCTGTTTCTCCTGCAGGCTGTTTGTCTGCTACAGCCGGCATGAACCAAGCTCCATTCCAATCTTCCTGCTTATCACAAGTAAATTTCAACTCACCGGCATTCAGCGTACCTTTCCAAGTAAACACATACGGATTATCCGTTGTCTGCATCGGCGTAGCATCACCAATCGTCCAACCGGCCGGAGTAGCATCACCTACCATATAAATCATCTCATACGGAGTAAATTCGCTCATCATCATGCGTTCCTTACCACTACGGATATCCATGCAAATCTTGTAGGCCTTGCCGCATTCCCCGTCTTTCAGCACCCATTTATTGTCCGGGTCGAACCCTTTCACAAACACCACTTCTGTATCGGTATAAGCAGCATCGGCATTCTTGGCCTTATACATGTTCTCCCAACTTCCATCGGAGGTTCCGAACTTGAATTCCCCTCCTTTGCCCACTTCAAAGAACTTGCCGAAGCGGAACAAGTATGGATCGAGCACATCTTGTTTCATCTTCACGAATCCCCAATCCGTAGCGTTACCCACAAAATAAAGCTGGTCGTAGGCAGGTGCCAACGTCTCTGTCTGGGTCAATGTAAGAACACCGGTAAACAGATTGGCTTCGACGATGTAATTATGGTCTTCTTCGACAACAAAAGGTTCATCCGGCTGGTCATCACTGCTACGAAGAACCAGCAATCCATCTGTTCCTTTGTTGTAAGAGGGCAGGAATGAGCCTAAGGTCGTGATGAACTTAAACTCACCGGCCACAAGCCGGCCCGTCCATGTAAAGATACCATTGTCCTTGCGGGTCATCTCTGTCGCATCATCGGCACTCCAGCCGCCCGGAGTGGCACTACCTATCAGATAAAGGGTGGATGTGAGCGGTTTATAGGCTGTAACACTGAAAGCAGTGGTAGACACCTGTTTTTCGTCCCGTTCTGTTACAGTAGCTGTCAAGCGCGCTTCCAACGAAATGTTCTCCCCGGCAGTTGCCCCAAAATGGTTGCGTAGGATGTCATTCAATTCCTCCACGCTCTTTTTCCATGAGTATTCTTGTACGGCATTCTCCACAGCTACATAAGAATCTGCAAAATCACTGCCGGTCTTGGTCAATTCCAGCGTATAGGAAATTTTATTACCCGTCCCATAATTGGTTCCCGTAGTCCAGGAAAGCTCCAGGGCATCATCGGCATGTGCCTGCTCATTCAAAACAACTTCCGTCTTGCTGGCCGTCAGTACAAGTTCATTCTGTCCTTTATCCAATTCCATGTAATCATCATCTACACAAGCAGATAAGGCTGCACAGCCCAGTAAGGCAAATACAAGGTGTGAAATATATTTCTTCATATTCTTCTGATTAAATTAATTAATAACCCGGGTTCTGCACCATTAAGGTATTAGCATCCATCTCCGTCTGCGGAATAGGGAACAGCAAGCGGTTCTTGTTCACGTTGCTCTTTCCAATGGAATGCAGGAATTTAATGGCATACTCTCCATTGTTGACACGAATCATGTCGAACCAGCGATGCCCTTCGAAAGCTAGTTCCATGCGGCGCTCATGGATAATCTTTTCACGCATGGTTTCCTGTGACAAGCCCGAAACCTCCGGCAGTCCGGCACGCTTACGTACAATATTCAAAGGCACGGCAGCCTGGTCAGGGCGTCCCATTTCATTCAAAGCTTCGGCCTTCTTCAGCAGGACGTCCGCATAACGATAAATCACGAAGTTGGCAGGATTGGTATTGTATTCCGGAGAAACCGTTTTCGACACCAGAAACTTGCGTACATTGTATCCCGTATTGGAATAAGAGCTTTTGTAAGCCTTACCGTCAAAATCCGGACATCCGGCATAAAGCACGGTCAAATCCTTACGTTTGTCACCGCTCTCATATTGACCCACAAATTCTTCTGTAGGCTGGTTCCAGCCATAACTGCCGGCAACAAAGTCCGAATTACGGGGACCCATGAAAGTAGAAAGCCAGGAAGACTGCGGATTGTTTCCCCAAAAATCATATTCCGTATTGCCCGAATACTGGACCTCGAACAAAGATTCCGGCCCGTTATTGACCAATGCATCGAAATTGTCCTCATACTTGCAGGAAGAAAGGTCATACCCCAAATTTGTTATCTCATCACACAAATCAGACACCTCCTGATAATATTCCGTATGATTAGGAGCCAGCGTCAGATAAATATCTGCCAACATGGCCAAAGCTGCATCTTTGCAGGCACGTCCCACGTTCTCGTCGTCGTAAGAAGACTTGGCAGGAAGCAGGTCAACCGCATTCTTACAATCGGAAATTATCTGGGCATAAGTCTCTTCGACTGTAGCGCGTGCAATGTCTGTCGGTTCTCCCGGATTATAAGGAGCCAAACGCAGTGGAACACCACCGTACAGACGTACCAATACATAGTAATAATGTGCACGGAGAAAATAAGCCTCTCCCAGACAGCGGTTCTTGATTCTCTCTGACACAGCTTCAGCCTCCAGAAGACTATTCAACACAATGTTGCATTGTCCTATCCCCACCCAGGGAGAACGCCACATGTACAATGCCATGCCATTGTCGCTCTGCGTTATGAAGTTAGAAGCTTGTATCGTTTCAAGGCCGTCGGTACCGCCACCGGCACCCACCAAACTGTTACCCGCCACAATATCCAGTGTCCAGATACGCTGGTTGTACATATTGGAAGACTGAAGGGTGCGATAGCAGGCATTGGTCAGAGCAATGGCCACATCATCGGTCACCGTCGTTTCCGGGTCAACCGTATTTTTAGGAGACTTGTCCAGAAAGTCGCTGCAGGAAGCCAGCAGCAATACTGCCAGCATATATAGTAAATTTGTTATCTTTTTCATATCCGAGTCAATCATTAAAAGTTAAAGTTTAATCCTAAGCTGAACGTACGGGAAATGGGGTAACGGTTCTGGTCTATTCCGTTAATACCCACTTCAGGGTCGAAACCGGAATATCCGGTGATGGTAGCCACATTCTCACAAGATAGGGAAAGGCGTGCATTTTCATTTACGGTATTTACAAACAGTTGTTACTCAATGCTTTGTAAACAATAAGTCTGAAATATG
>ERZ836877.3618-NODE-3618-length-17193-cov-2.761641_pt1 | contig 17193 bp, 15 predicted proteins | sample MGYA00519469_ERZ836877 | MGnify/ENA primary metagenome ERZ836877 (study PRJEB31850, sample SAMEA3708809) | human gut metagenome | biome: human gut; feature: human-associated habitat; material: faeces | place: China | collected 2014 ... | reverse complement strand
AGACGTCGAGGTAGAGCGGCTCGCCCAGGGAGCCGGGCTCCTTGGTGCGGTCGAGCACGGCAATGCGCTTGCAGGTTGCCGGGATGGCGTCCACGAAACGCTTGGTGCAGAACGGACGATACAGGTGAACGCTCACCAGACCGACCTTCTCGCCCATCTCGTTGAGCTTGTTGACAGCCTCGGTCGCAACGTCGCAGCCGGAGCCCATCGCCACGATGACGTACTCCGCATCCGGAGCGCCAACGTAGTCAAACGGCTTGTGCGGACGGCCGGTGATCTTGCCAACCTCGTCCATGACCTCTTCCACAATCGCCGGAACGGCGTTGTAGTACTTGTTGCCAGCCTCGCGGCCCTGGAAGTAGATATCCGGGTTCTGCGCGGTGCCGCCGAGGGTCGGATGATCCGGATTCAGCGCGCGGGCGCGGAACTCGGCAACCTTCTCAGCCGGGAGCAGCTTGGCCATGTCCTCATAGGCAATCTCGTCGATCTTCTGAATCTCGTGAGAGGTACGGAAGCCGTCGAAGAAGTGCAGGAACGGCACGGAGCTCTTCAGCGTGGCGACATGGGCGACGAGCGCCATGTCCTCCGCCTCCTGAACGGAGTTGGAAGCCAGCATCGCGAAGCCGGTCTGACGGCAGGCCATCACGTCGGAATGGTCGCCGAAGATGGACAGCGCATGGTAAGCCAGCGCACGGGCGCTCACATGGAAAACGCGCGGCAGCAGCTCGCCGGCGATCTTGTACATGTTCGGGATCATCAGCAGCAGGCCCTGAGACGCGGTGAACGTCGTGGTGAGCGCGCCGGCCTTCAAAGAGCCGTGCACGGCACCGGCAGCGCCGGCTTCGGACTGCATCTCAGCGATGCGGACCGTCTGACCAAAAAGATTCTTGCGATCGTGCGCAGCCCAGTCGTCCGCGACTTCCGCCATCGGGGAAGACGGGGTGATCGGGTAGATCGCTGCCACTTCGCTGAACGCATAAGCGACGTGGCTGACAGCGGTATTGCCGTCAACGGTCATTTTCTTAGCCATTGGTAAAAACCTCCCTATGTGAATCAAGGTTGAACGCCTCTGTGAGAAGCCCGCCCGCGCAGGGATCGTCGCAAACGGACATTTCTCGACGTTTTCTATTATAGTCTTTCGGCAATTTAATGTCAACCGCGGCAGGAAAATTCGCGCTGTTTTTGAGCACATTTTGGCGCTTATGGAAGAAATTACGCTTTCCTTATGTCCTCTGCACACAACGTCGGACAACTTTCACCTCTCCGCCGCGCTTTTTCCTTGACATTCTTCCCGCTTCTTTGTACAATCGTTTCTGTACGCTTCGTTTTGCGGCGTTTCCGATTTATATACAAAGGCGGATGTAACATGGTCTTTCAAAACGTCCCCCGCGTCAGGCGGTGCGCATTCTGGACGGTTGTTTTTTCGTTTTTGGCCTACGGCTATCGCTTTTTCTCAGCGGGTTTCGGCGGCGACGCCGCGCTGGTTTCCCTGTCGGGGCAGGCCGCGTATCAGGCCTCTCTCGGCCGCTTTTTACAGCCGGTTTACTGGCTGATTCGGGGCAGTCTGGTCGTTCCCAGCGTTGTCGGGCTGTTCACCACGGTCTTTCTGTTTCTCACCTGCTGGCTCATTGCGAATCTGTTCGGCCTGAATCAGACGCGCGACATCGCGCTGCTCAGCGGCCTGCTGGTCACGCATGAAACCCTCGTCGTTTCGGGCGCGACCTATCTGCCGTGGATGGACGTTTACGCCCTGTCGCTTTTCTTTGCCGTGCTGGGCGCTTATCTTCCCATGTCCGGCGGCCGCCGCGCATGGCTCAGCCCCGTATTTTTCTTTCTGTCGCTTGGCTTATATCAAAGCTACCTGCCCTGTGCGGCAGCGCTCATGATCCTCGCGCTGGCGCGGCAAACGCTGGATGGCAAGCGTCCCGGCCATGTTTTTGCGCGGGGCTGTCTGTCCTGTCTGTCCATTCTGGCTGGCCTTCTGCTCTACGCCCTCGTTCTTGCGGGCGTGCTGTCGCTGACCGGCAACAACGCTTCTTTCGCCTATAACGGCGTGGGTTCGCTCGGCTCGTTCGATTTTTCGAGCATTCCGCGCTATCTGGCGGATACCGTGCTCACGCCGATCCGTTTTCTGTTTATCCCCGATTCGGGTGCAATCCCGTCGCATGCGTCGTCGATTTCGCCTTATCTGAATTGGGCGCTGCTCCTGCCGGGGCTGATTCTGCTGTTTATCCGCGCAAAACGTCTGCGTCTCGGCGGCCGGGCGATGCTGCTTCTGCTCGTCTGCCTGCTGGTGCCGGGCTGCAACTTCGTCCAATTCATCTGGCAGGGTGTCATCAGCGGTCTGACCATCTATGCCTACGTTTTCTTCGACGTCGCCGTGCTGCTGCTAGCTTCATCCGCGCTGAAAACAGATGCTTTCCCTGCCCGCGCCGCCGCAAGAGGCGCTCAGCTGCTGCTTTGTCTCGTCATCCTGCAAAACGTCCCGCTTTCCAATCAGCTCTGCGTGAAACGCGATCTGGAATTATCCTCCACGCTGTCCGCGTTCACCCGCATTCTGGATCAGGCCGAGCAGACGAAGGGCTATGTGCCCGGCGAAACGCCCGTCGTGGTCGTCGGCATGCTCCCCTCTTCGAGCGTCTCCATGGAACGGCCAGGGTTTGAATCGCTGGCCGATCATCAGGGCGTTCGTTACACCTATGCCGCCGCCTATGAGGATGCCAACGCCTGGTATCTGCGCATGATTCTCGGCTCGCGCGTTCAGCTCGTTGAGGACAGCGTCATGCGCGCCCTCTCCGATTCACCCGAAGCGCAGGCCATGCCATGTTTCCCCAGCGAAGGTTTCTGCCAAATGATCGACGGCATGCTCTATATCCGGCTCAGTTGATTTTCCGCATTTGAGGAGTGAATACATATGAACCTGTCCACCGTTTTCCCCGGCGCAAGCCCGAAGGCGCTGCGCAAAACCGCCGTGCTGGCCCTGATTCTGGCGCTTGCCGCGCACGGTTTCTGTTTCTTCAACCTGACCTATTCCGGCGAATCCGTGATGCTCAACGCCGCCAAGGGCAGCGCTTCGCAGATTGCCTCCGGCGCATTCCTCATGCCGCTGTATTGGCGTGTGCGCGGGGCGATCAGCGCGCCGCTTTGGGTCGGTCTGCTGAGCAGCTGCTATCTGTCGCTGACGGTCGTTCTCCTCTGCGGGCTGCTCGGCCTCGCTTCGCCTTATCTGATTGCGATGCTTGCGGGTTCGGTCGTGCTTTCGCCGTCCGTGCTCTCCATCTTTGCCGGGTCGATTCACACCGCCGACGCAGCGTTTCTCGCGTTTCTCCTCGCCTCGTGCGCCGCTGTCTTCTGTCTGCGCGTGCGCGCGGGCACACTGCTGGGCGCGCTGCTTCTGGCCGCCGCTCAGGCGCTGGATCGTTCATCTCTCTCCTTCTTTCTCGGCGTATCGACGATTTGTCTGATTCAGTCCCTGCTGAAAGCGGATGAATCCGCGCGCGCTCTCGTCGGCCGCGTCCTCCGCATTCTGCTCTGCGCCGCGCTCGGCATGGCGGTGTATCTGGGCGGCTTTATGCCGTTCCTCCACCGCGCCGGACTTGACCGTGAAGCCGCGCTTCAGGCTCCGGCAGGCAAAACCGTTGTCGGCGCATGGCTTTATCCCCTCGCGCTGCTCTTCAAGCCGCTGACGATCTATGCGCATGTCGGCGTGGTGCTCCACGCTTTGCTGATCGCGCTGGGCGCGTTTGCTCTGCTTCGGCTTCTTCCGAAAATGAAAGGCCGCGTGCCCGCGCTGGCGCTGCTGCTTCTGGCTTTCCCTCTTCTTGTCAATCTGCCCGCCTATTCCACGCTCTCTGCCGAGCAAACGAGCATGCCCTACGTGCTGCTAGACGCGCTGCTCATCGTGCTGCTGCAAGCCGCGTTTGAATCCTCCGTGGACGAGCGCCACCTGGCTTACCGCGCCGGCACGGCCATGCTGGGCGTTTCGCTGCTGGGCACGACGATCTTCGCCAATCAGGTCTACCTGAAAAAAACGCTGGAATTTGATTCCACGCTGTCCGTAATGACGCGCGTCATCGCCCGCGCCGAAGCCGTTCCGGCTTTTAAGCCCGGCGAAACGCCCGTCGCGCTCGTCGGCTCGATTGAAGATTCCGAGCTTTCCGTCGTACACGAGGGATTTGAAAAGCTCGACGCGCTGGACGCGGCGGCGAACAACTTTGCCGCGACGGATGATACCGGCAATATCTGGTATACCTGGGAAGTGCTGGGCTATCCGTTCAGCCTGGTGGATGCTTACACCCTCGGCCAGCTTGAGCAGCGCGACGATGTACAGGCCATGCCCGCGTTCCCCGCGCAGGACTGCTGCCAGATGATCGACGGCACGCTGGTCGTCAAACTCAGCGCCATCTAATCAGGAGGTTTTCGGAATGAATCTGGCTTTCGGCCGCTGCCGCGATATCAACGGCCCGTTGATGGAGGCCGCTTTGGCCCTGTATCGTTCCAGTTTTCCCGCTCACGAGCTGCGTCTCCCGCCGGATCAGCGCGACGTGATGGGCGATCCCCTTTATCACTTTGATATGTGCCTGCTGGATGGCGCGCTTGCGGGCCTGATTCTCTATTGGGATTTCGGCACATACATCTATGTCGAGCATTTCTGCGTCGAACCGTCGCTTCGCGGTCACGGTCTGGGCACGCTGATTCTCGCCGAGCTGGCCAGGCAGAACAAGACGATCATTCTGGAAATCGATCCGCTTGTTGATGACGCATCCGTCCGCCGTAAGGGCTTTTACGAGCGCTGCGGCTAATGCCTTTGCGCACGTCCATCCGCCGTATCAGGCCGCCAACCGCGGCCACGAGCTGATTGTCATGAGTTATCCGCACGCGATTTCTCAATCGGAATTTGATTCCTTTACGCTCGATCTTGGCGAAAAGGTCATGAAATACAGCGAGGGAAAGCGAAACGCTTGAAACTCCGTTTTGAGTTCCCCCACTTCTTTCATTTCGCAACAAAAAGCAGGAGCGCGCAGGGCGCGTCCGATTTTTGTTGCGAATTTGTTTCTTCTCTTTCACAGAAATCATAAAACGCGATGTTTCAACTGCCGAATCGGCAGTGTACATCGCGTTTTATGATATTTCAATATCGAGAGGATTCGGCCTTCCTCCTTGAGGGACGTTTGAAATCGTTACCGCCTGTGGCCGGACTCAAGCGATAGAAAACGCCGAAGGTTGGCACGCCGCAGGCGCGACGGAAGGCGTTAATACGCCACCGTTTCCCCGACGCTGATTCCATCGAGAATCTGCGTCGTATCGTCAGTCATGATGCCGATTTCCACATGCCGGGTTTCTCCGTTTTCCAGCGTCACAAAGTAGCCTGCGTCGTCCTTTTGCAGCGCGTCCGTCGGAATCATCGTCGCTTCTTCCGCCGTATCGACGATGATTTCGCCGGAGACGTTCATGCCGCCCTTAACGCGCGCATCTTCGCCGAGGATGGCCACGGTCACGTCGTAGGTCGTCACGCTGGCGCTGGTGTCGCCCAGCGGCGCAATCTTCTGCACCGTGCCGCTCAATTCCGCGTCGTCCAGCGCATCGACGGAGAGCCGCGCCTCCTGCCCCGGCTGAACGGAGAGAATGTCCAGTTCGTCCACAGCCAGTGTGAGCGTCAGACCCGCGCCGTCCTCGACAATGCTCATCAGCTTTGTTCCATCCGTCACGTCGTCGCCCTTATCTGCATCCAACGTCGCCACAACGCCGTCGCACGGCGCGGTAACGGTCAGCGCGTCCCGCTTTTCATAGGCTGTTTCCAGCGAAACCAGCGCCTTATCGTAGTCGCGCAGCACAGACGCGTTATCCAGATACAGCGGAATTTCGTCCCACTCGATGCGCGCCAGCGCGTCGTAACGGCTGCAACGGTCGCCCACTTTCACCAGCAGACCCTTGATCGTGCCGCCGTAAGCGGAAACGGCCATCGGTTTGTTGATTTCAAGCGTGCCCTCGCCGATCGTCTCCCCGTCCTGCGCATACACCGTCACGGGGATGTCCATATCGTATTCGTCGCTGCCAACCTCGACCGTCGCCTCCGTGCCACGCCGGGTCAGGCTGACGACCGTGCCCGTCGTCTCCACATTGCCGCCTTTGACGACGACCGTCTGCCCCAGTTCAAGTGCCTCGCCCGAAAGGCCGCTCAGCTCCACCTTCATCTTTCCGTCGGTGGAAATCATCATCACCGCGCCATACTGCCGATAGACAGCCAACGCGTCGTCGCCTTTTTCGATGTAAATCGCCTTAATCAAACCGTCGGCAGGCGCTCGAATCGTGATTTCGTTGGAGAATTGGCCCAGAAGCGGTTCCCACGTGTTCACATCGTAACGCAGATCGCCGTCCTCGTCATAGAGTTCTTTATAGACATACTGCGTATGCGTCTGCGTAGCGCGCACTTCCTGCTGTGCAGTCTGCAAATCATATTCCAATTGCTCAATGTCTGCGTCCAGCTCGTCGTTTTCCAGCCTGGCCACGATATCCCCAGCTTTCACGCTGTCGCCGACTTCAACCGTGTAGGCTGCAAGCATGCCGTCCGTCCGAGCGTATACGCCGGGCTGGCTGGCGGGCTGCACCTCGCCCGAACCGAATACGGTCTTTTCAATCGTGCCGAGTGTCGCGGTCGCGATCCGTTTTTCCGTCTGCGGCGCGTTATCCGCCGCTTCGCCGTTCATCTGCGGCAGAATGACGAACGCCGCCGCCGCGCCGAGCGCTGCTGCCAGCGCCAGAAAGACCGCCGTGCGGACGACCCGCTTTCTCGCCCGTTTTTTCCTCAGCGCCTGTCTTGCGGCGCTCTCTCTTTGTTCCATGTGCCGCCTCCCATGCGCTTAGTCATAGTGCAGCGCGTCAATCGGCTTGAGCTTGCTGGCCTTGTTGGCCGGATACAGGCCGAAAATCACGCCGACCGCCATCGAGAATCCAATCGCCAGTTCCGCAACGCCCGCGCTCATCGTCAGTGTCATGCCCAGCGCGTCCTCCAGCACCCGCATCAGCAGGTAGCCAAATCCCAAGCCGAGCAGGCCGCCCATGCCGGAAATGACGATGGACTCGATCAGAAATTGCAGCAGGATGTTCCTGCGCTTCGCGCCGATGGCTTTGCGAATGCCGATTTCCCGCGTGCGTTCCGTCACCGACACGAGCATGATGTTCATGATGCCGATGCCGCCGACCAGCAGCGAAATGCCCGCAATGCCGCCCAGCATCAGCGACAGTGTGCCGGCCGTCTCGTTGGCAGTTTCAAGCATCTGCGTCTGATTCATGACCGAATAGGTGCTGTCATTCTGATATTTTTTATAGAGGAAGTTTTCTACAACCTCCTGCGCCGCGTCCACGCTGGCGGAATCGACGGCGGAGATATAAATCGATGAGATCGTCGTCGAATCGAGCATGCGCTGTGCCAGCGTGAACGGCAGAATCAGCGAATCATCCGAACTGCCGCCCATCGACGTGCCTTTGCTTTCCAGCACACCGACGATCTTGAACTTGCGGCCGTCGATGTGCAGCGTGTTGCCGACCACATTCGTGTTGCCAAAGAGATCTTCCGCCAGATCCGGGCCGATGACACACACGGCGCTTCGGTTGTCCACGTCCGCATCGATGATGTATCGGCCGCTCTGCACGCCCTGATTGACGATCTTCGCGTAGGCCGGGAGCACGCCCATCACCGTCGCGCTGGTGTTGGCGCTGCCAGCCTTGACCGTCAGGCTGCCGCTCGTCGTCGGAGAGACATACTGAATGGAATCGTCATCCTCCAGTGCGAGAATGTCGTCGAGTTTCAAAATGACCGTGCCCTTGGAGGAGCTGCCGCTGCCAAATCCGCCGAATCCGCCCGGCATGCCCATGCCCACGCGCCGCGTCTGGATGGACACGGTGAGCAGGTTGGTGCCCATGGAAGAAATCGATTCCGTGACGGAGGCCGTTGTGCCCTGGCCGATGGCGATCAGCACGATGACGCTCATCACGCCGATGATCACGCCCAGCATCGTCAGAAACGCGCGCACCTTGTTGCCGGATATCGCCTTGAAGGCCATGGAGACCGTCTGCGTGAGCTGCATCAGATCACCACCTCGTTTTCATCCGCCGGTTCGAGCACGCGCCCGTCGTGGATGTGGATGGCGCGCGGGGTCTGCGCGGCGATCTTCGCGTCGTGCGTGATGAGCACGATGGTGTTGCCCGCCTCGTGCAGCTCGTGGAACAGGCGCATCACGTCCGCGCCGGTGCGCGAATCGAGGTTGCCCGTCGGTTCGTCCGCCAGCAGCAGCGAGGGATGTCCCGCCAGCGCCCGCGCAATCGCCACGCGCTGCTGCTGGCCGCCGGAAAGCTCGGTCGGCTTGTGATCCATGCGGTCAAGCAGGCCGACGCGCTTAAGCACCTCCTCGCTGCGGGCGTGGCGCTTGCTGGCGCTCATGCCCTGATAAATCAGCGGCAGCTCGACGTTTTCCTGTGCCGTCAGCTTGGGCAGCAAGTTAAACTGCTGAAAGATAAACCCGATTTTGCGCCCGCGGATGTCCGCCAGCTCGTCTTCGGAATAATCGTCGATTTCCTGGCCGTCGAGGTAATATGTGCCCTCGTCCGCCGTATCCAGACAGCCGATGATATTCATCAGCGTCGATTTGCCGGAACCGGAAGGGCCGATGATGGAGACGAATTCATGCGGTTTGATGTGGATATCCACGCCGTCCAGCGCGGCCAACACGGAATCGCCCATGTGATATTCCTTACGGATTCCCTGCATTCTGATCATCCGTATCCCCTCCTTAGAAGCCGCCGAGGCCGCCGCCCATGCCGCCGTTTCCGCCGCGGTCGCCGCCACGGTTTCCGCCATTACCACTGCCCATGTTCATCATACCCATCATCATGCTGGATGAAGAATCCGAGCTGCTGCCGGTATAGAGCACGATATCGTCCTCCGACACGCCGGAGAGTATTTCGACATAATCGTCGTTCTGTATGCCTGTCTCCACCTTGACCAGCGAACCGCTGATCTGCTGCGTATCGGTGTTCACGCCTTCATAGAGCCACGCTTTCACCGCCGCGACGGCTTTGGTGAACACGTTGCCGCTCTCCTGTTCGGTCTGCTGCGCCGCAAAGTCGCCACGCCCGCGCCGCTGAGCGGTTTCACCGCTGTCCGATGTTTCAGCCGTGTCGCCCGTCGCATCGGTCGGCGCGCCGTCCGGCGGGGTCATGCCGCCGAAATCCGCATTATCCGGCAGCGTCATGCCCCCAAAGTCCGGCATGGCCGCCATCTGTCCGTCGCCGTTTTCCACCATCAGGTACGTCGCGTCGCCAATGGTCATCAGCGCTTCGACCGGCACATACAGCGTGTCGTCCGTCGAAGCCACTGTGATTTCGCCCGTCGCGTTCATGCCCGATCGCACGCCGCTTCCCGCCGCGTCGAACGTCAGCTCCACGTCGTAGGTCGTCACGCCGCCGGAGTTGCTGCCGACCGGCGCGATTTTGTAAACCTCGCCGTCCATCTCCGCGTCGGAGAGCGCATCCACCGTGATCTTGACCTTCTGGCCGACGGCGACTTCCACCACGTCCAGCTCATCCACGGCGATGGTCAGGTTCATATCTTCGCCTTCCAGAATCGATCCGATGAGCGCGCCGTTTGTGATTTCGTCGCCTTCGCTGACATTGAGCGTGGCGATCGTGCCGTCGCACGGCGCAATCACAATCAGGTTTTCACGCTGCTCTTTGGCCTCTTCCAGCGACTTGTTGGCCGTTTCGCGCTGCAAGCGCAGATTTTCAAGTTTGAGCGTAATCGGAGAATCCGTCAGCTTGAAGAGCGTGTCGCCGCGCTTGACGTTCTTGCCCACTTGCGTGTGTACGCTTTCAATCGTGCCGCCGTAGGAAGAAACCGCCATCGGCTTGTTGACTTCCAGCGTGGCCGTGCCAAGCGTCACGCCGTCCATCGTCGCCACAGCGACGGATGCGCCCATCGGCAGACTGTCGTCCTGGATGGTAAGGGTCAGGGACGTACCCTGCCGCGTCAGGTCAACGACCGTGCCTTCCGCCGTGAAATCCTCGCCCGTCACGGTCAGCTTGTCGTTCAGCGCCACGCCTGCGGAAGCATCCACATCACTGAGTTCCACCTTCATGCGTCCATCCGTGGAGATGATCGCCAGCGCGCCTTCCCGGCGGAACACCGCCAGCGCGTCATCGCCTACGCCCGCGTAAATCGCCATCACGCGGCCTGCCGCCGGGGCTTCCACGGCCGTCACCTTCGAGCCGACGCCCGTATCCAGAATGGTGTCGTCCAGCTCCCAGAGGTCAAATTCCAAATCGGTGATCTCGTCATCCAAATCGGCGTTGGTCAGCACGGCGAGAATGTCGCCCGCTTTCACTTCGTCGCCGACGCTCACGCGCAGATCGGTCAGCGTGCCGTCCGCGCCCGCGAGCACATTTGTCTGATTGCGCGCGGAGGTCGTGCCTGTGCCGTAAACGGTTTCCTCCATCGCGCCGCGGGTCACAACCGCGCGGGAATAGCTCTCGCTGTCGCTGCTTTCCGCCTGTTTCTGAATATAGGCCTTGAGGCCAAACAGCCCCACGCCGACGATAACAGCCAGCACGACGACGGTTCTCACCGTTTTGCGGACGATTCTGCCCGCTTTACCGCGCTTTTTCTTTTTCGTCCTGCGCGTGGGCTGCGTCACGTTCTGCTCCGGTTCATGCGTATCCTTTTCACTCATGAAATCCATCCTCCCGATTCGTAATGATCGACTACGTCGGTCATTTTACTGGGATTTCATGGCAGAAAAGTGAACCCATTGAATCGTTTCAGCAAACAAAAAGGGCGTTTCCCTCCATAATTGGAGAAAAACGTCCTTTGTTTTTCATTTGTCCGGCGCTTCAGCCTTCCGCGCTTTCCAGCGACACATCCTTGAGCGCAAACCCCAGCGCGTCGCAGGAAACCAGGTCATAACGCACCCCGCGGTAATTCCCGCTGAAGCCGCGCTGCACGCTCTGCCCGTGCAGATGGCCGTAGACGCACCGCTTTACGCCGTATTCGCTCAGCAGACGCGTGAACTCCGTCCCCTGACGCAGCGTCTCCGGCAGCAGCGGCGGATAGTGCATCATTGCAAAAATCGGCCGTCCGTCCGCCATGCGCGCCGCGTCTTTGAGGGACATTTCCAGCCTCATGGCCTCGCGCCGATAGAGCTTTTCATCCTGCGCCGTCGCGTTCTGCCCCAGCGGAATCGTCCATCCCCGCGTGCCGCAGAACACGCATGTTCCGGCGTCAAAAGCGTCGTTTTGCACGGCGTGCATATTTTCCGGCAGGCACGCGCGCAGCTGGCTAAGCGAAGACCACCAGAAATCGTGGTTGCCGCGCAGCAGCAGAATCGTGCCCGGCAGTTTGGCAATGTCGCGCAGATCGCTCAGCGCATCGCCCAGCTGCATTGCCCAGGAAATATCCCCCGGAATCAGCACGATATCCTCCGGCTTTACGCGGCTGCGCCAGTCCGCGCAGATGCGCTCAAAATGATGTTCCCAATGCGAGCCGAAAACGTCCATCGGCTTTTTGTCTCCGCCCGGCAGATGCAAATCGCCGATTGCAAATATGCTCACCGTTTACCTCGCTGGGGACAATCAGGAATCCTCTTCCTCGTCCTCGTCGTCTTCCGCTTCCTTGCTCTTTTCCTCTTCCAGAGAAATCTGTTCGCCGATCTCTTCCGGCATGTCTTCCGGCATGCCGCCCAGCTCGATTTCATCCATTTCGGAAACGTCCTCCATGCCGAGGCTGACCTCGCTGGTGTCCGACTCTTCCATTTCGTCGTCGCGGCGGCTGCCCTGCTGCTGGGTCATTTCCTTGTAGCACGCATAGCAGACGTCCTTGCCCGGCATCACCGGGTTTTCGTTGCAGATTGAGCAAAGTTCAAAGGGATCGTTGTGCGATTCGCCCTTCATTTCACGCTTGCAGACGGGGCAGTACTGCTCCTCTTCACGGATGTAATTGAGTTCACATCTGGGACACTTGATAAAGCCCATAGGCCATCCTCCTGATACCTTACCGATATTTTCCTTGGCAGCCGCCTGCCAGATTGCTTGCTTTCCGCGCCGTGCCTCCGCTATACTGCCTACGGCGCATCCCCCAACCCGCGTCTATCGCTTATGAAGGAGGAACACCCATGACAACGTTTCGGAGTTTGTGCATTCATAAGGCCGTCGCCGCGCTTGCGGCGCTGACCCTTGCCTTCGCGCTTCCCGCGGGCAGGGCCATGGCGGCATCCACATTCGAGGCACATTATACAACAGCTTCTGTGACTTCGCAAGAGCAAATAGCAGGAAATCTGCTGAATTTGGATCGTTCAAATTATAATCTGCCCGGATTGACGATCGTCCCGGCGCTCAGCCGCATCGCGCGTCTGAAATCCGAGGATATGCGCGACAATCAGTATTTCGCGCACACCTCCCCGACATACGGCGACGTGCGCAGCATGCTCACAAAAATGGGCTACGCTTACACTGTGGCCGGGGAGAACATCGCCCATCATGCGACGATTGAAAAAGCGCAGGCCGCGCTGATTTCCTCGCCCGGCCACCGGCGCAATATTTTAAGCACGGGCTATACCAAGGTCGGCATCGGCGTGGCGCTGGATCAAAACGGCTATGTTTATCTGACCCAGATTTTCTGCCGCTGATCGTCTCCGCGTTCCAGCCGCTCCCACACGGTTTTCGCCTGTTTCAGCGCTCCGCGCGGCGCGCGTTCGCCCGCGGGCAGCATGGCGGCCTCCAGCGGCTCAAGCGCGGCCCTGAAAACGACGTTCCCGGCATTCCATCCGGCTTGCGGTTTGCGTTTCATACAAAATCCCTCCCGCATCATCGTATGCGGCGAGGGATTTTCTGCGTGAACGAACGCCTTCAATCGGCTTGCGCAAAGAAGGCGGCAGCCGAATGTATGACGGAAGGATTCCTCATTTCTCCGTCAGCGCCAGCATCAGCCGATCCAGCGCCGCTTCTTCTCTCACTGCGCCGCGCTTGATGTCAAAATCCGTGCTGACGCAAAGCTCCATCTGCCGTTTCAGCTGTTCGGCGCTTCTGCGCCCCGCCCTCCGGGTCAGCTGGCCCAGCGCGAAGGGCGGCACGCCCAGCGCCTTGGCCATCTGCGGCTGGGGCATGCGGCTTTCCTGCATGTCCTTGACATACATCATCTGGCGGTACTGCCGCGTAATCAGCGCCAGCACGCCGATGCGCTGCTCGCCGCTTTCCAGCAGCACATTCAGCAGCGAAAATGCGCGTTCCGCCTGCCCATCCACCAGCGCATCCACCATGGCGAACACGGTGCATTCAGCGGTGTGCGTCGCAATCTGCTCCACGTCTTCCGCCGTGATGGTTTCCCGCTCGCCGACATAGGCCGCCAGCTTCTGCAATTCGCCGCTGAGCATCGTCAAATCGCGTCCGCTGGTAAAGGCCAGCCGGGCGCAGGTGTTCGCGTCCATCTTTTTGCCGAAGGGGCGGAGCGTCTGATTCATCCACTGCGTCAGCCGCGCGTCGCTCAGCGCGTCAAAGGAAACTGCGCCCGGCAGTTTCATCAGCGTCTGGCAGAGTTTTTTGCGCTTGTCCGGCGTTTCGCACTCAAAGACGAGGCAGGTGCTCGGCGGCACGCGCCCGATGTAATCGCAGAGCGTCTTGCTTTCCTGCGCTTCGTCCTTGGCCTTGCCGCTTTCAAGCAGCGCCAGCCCCTGCACGATCACCAGCCGCCAGTCGCCCATCATCGGCAGGGTTTCGCAGTTTTCCACAATCTGCTGTGCCGTCGGGCTCTGCATAAACGTGCAGTTCATGGCTTCCAGTCCCGGCATCAGCAGCTTTTTTTGCAGCGTCGCCAGCGCGCTTTTGCGGATGTATGCCTCCGGTCCGTAGAACAGATACACGTTGCGCACCGTTCCGGCCTTGAACTCGTCAAAGAACGCCCATTGATCCATCGTCGTTCACCACCATTCCGGGATTGCGCGTCAGCCTGCCGCGCATGCACAGCCCTCCGCTCAGTTCGTCCAGCTGCTCGCCGTCAAAAAAGAAGATCACGCTCTGCTGGCTCCGCCCCTGCGTCATCGTATTGACCATCGAATAGACCTTCTCGCGCGCCGCGTCTCCATCCAGCGTTTGCAGCCACGCGGCAAAGCCGCCCGACAGGTTGACGACCACATTTTTCGCTTCCGTCGATACCGCGAGAATATCCGCCGCAGAAACTGCGTCCTCGTTCCAGCGCGCGATCAGCGTTTCCAGCCGGGCGCGCGTCTGATTTTGTTCGCTTTCCCGCATCAGGCAGCGCGCACGGATCAGCTTGCCGCTCTGCTCCGCCCCGTCGTAGACGATGACCGGCGCGCCGATCCAGCTCAAAAAATCGTCGCTTTCCATCAGCTCATTTTGAAAGCTCACCGTCGAGCCGTCCGGCGTGTCCGCTTCGCCCAGCACCGTCACCGCCGCGCCGTCGATCAATACGTGTACGCCGTCCACGCCCGGCACAACGCCCATCAGCGTCCGCGTCAGCATGCCCAGGTACACGCCCAGCGTCAGTTTCTGTTCCTCAAGCGCTTGCGTCAGTTCGCCGGAAAAGCGGATTTCAATCGCCTGCTCGCCGCCCTCCATCCGCACGATTTCCGGCATTTCGGCAATATAGCCCATCGGTTCGGGCACATGCTGCTCTATCAATTCGTCTGCGGAGACGCTTCCCAGCGCTTCAAGCACCGTATACAGGCAGTCGATCGCCGCCGCGCCCGCGTCGTAGGCCAGCGTGCGAACGACGGGCAGAAGCATCTTTCCATCCGCCGAAGGGAAAAACAGCGTCGTCAGCCGCGTATAGCCCGCGCCGGAAAGGCGCTGATCGTCAAGCCTGTTGTAACGCCCCTGCACGTCGAGATCGTCAATACGGGTCAGCGTGCCGACCGGCGTCGTCGCGCCAAGATCAAGCCCCTCTTCCCGGCCGCCAATGAGCACGTTGACGTAGGCGATGCCGGAAAGACTGCCCAGCGTATTCGCCACGGCCTGCCGCACGGCAAAAAGCGTCTTCGGTTCCAGCGAGCGGTATCGCGCGGGCAGGTTCACCGTCGCAATGCCGTCGGAGACGGACAGCGTGGGGGCTTTGCCCTCGCCGTTCATCGGCCACGTTGCGTCCGTTCTCCCCAGCTTTGCGCCGTCCAGCAGCGCCGTCAGCGCCGCCTGTGCCAGACTTTCGCCGTCTCGCATCGTCACTTCGGCCGGAACGGGCACAAGCCGATCCCCGTCCGCAGACAGCAGATAGAGCGTCGCCATCTGCGTTTCCGCCGCGAAAGCGTCCTGCGTCGGAACATCCGCCCCCGTCTCGATCGTCCAGCCGGAAAGATCCTCCATCGGCCTTTCGCTCACCATGCCCTCGCAGCCGCACAGCAGCGTCAGCGTCAGCGCAAGCAGCAGCGCAAGGCCGCGTTTTTTGTGTTCCATGGAATCTCCTTTGTCAGTCGCGAATCATCAGCGATTCCAGTGTCGCCAGCGCGACGCACCAGTTGTCGCTCTGCCGAATCAGCGGCACGGACTCCCGCACGATCTGCGCGTCGCCGCCCTCGTCGCTGTGGATGGCCGCGTCCAGCACGACGGTCGCGCGCTGTCCGTCCAGGCTCACCGTGCCGCTTGTGCTTTCGTAAGTCATCAGCTGCACATTCGTTTCGCGATTCAAACCCGCTGAGCGTCGGCGTTTCCTCCTCGCGCAGCACAAGCGCGTAAAGCGCCTCCCAATCCTGCTTCTGCCATGCGGCGAGCATCAGCTCCAACGCGCTTTTCGGGGTCAGAATGGCCTGTTCGTCCCGCGCGCATGCCGCCAGCATCACGCCCGTATCGCTCACGCTCCGGTCAAACCAGTACAGCGGAATGCGCTGGGGGATTTCGTCGTCGCCGCCCGCCACATAGAGCTGCACGCGCTGAAAGCGCCCGTCCTCGGTCAGCGCCAGCACGATGGATTGAAACGCCAGCCTGCGGCGAAGCGTCGCCTCCGCCTGCCAGCCGGCCAGATCCTCCCAATCGGCGGGCGCGCCGTTCGGTATGCCCAGAAACGCGCGGTTCAGCGTGACATACGCCGTATCGCCCTCGCTCTGCACGGAGATGACTTCCGTCCCCTGTGGGAAAACGCCGCTCAGTCGATCGTGCGCCGCATCCGGCCCCACCAGCAGCGCCTCCACGATGCTCTGGGCGACCGTTTCCTCCCGCCGCATATCCAGCTGCGCGCCGACCGCGCCGAGCAGGTTGGTGTCTCCATATCGAAAATAGAGCGTCACGTCGATGAGATTGCTCTCCTGTTTCACGCCCAGCTGGCTTTCAAACGTCACGCCGGGCGCATTCGGCTCGTTCCGCCTGTTTGGGGCAAACCACGCTTTGGCCCGCTCTTCAAGCGGCTGCGCAAAGGCAACCAGCGCCAGCGCCGCCAGCGCACAGACGATTGCTTTTTTCATCGCTCCGCCTCCCGATTATTTCACCGGCAGCTGCACGGTGAACGTCGTTCCCTTGCCAAATTCGCTCGCCACCGTCACCGTGCCCGCATGCAGGCGCACAATCTGCTTGACGATGGACAGGCCGAGACCCGTTCCGCCCGTCTCGCGGGAACGCGCTTTATCCACCCGATAGAACCGGTCGAACACGTGCGGCAGATCCTCCGCCGGAATGCCCACGCCCGTATCCGAGATATCCAGTACCGCATCGCGCCCGACTTTGGCCAGCGAAACCGTGATCGTTCCCCCGTCCGGCGTATACTTGATGGCGTTTTCAATGATATTATAACAGACCTGCGCCAGTTTGCCGGAATCGGCAAACATCTCGCATTCGTCCTGAATCTTCACGACAATCTGCTGGCCGCGCTTCTTGGCCAGCGGATTCAGGCGGGAAACCGTTTCGCGCACCGTATCGGCCAGCACCATCATTTCCCGGCGCAGGCGAAGCTTGTGGCTGTCGATATGCACCAGCGTCAGCAGATCGCCGACGACGGAGGACAGCCTGTCGATCTCCTTGTCGATGTCGCCGAGAAACTCTTTGCGCAGCGCCGGGTCCATATCGTCCTGATACATCATCGATTCAACCAGAATTTTGATGGTCGCCAGCGGCGTTTTCAACTCGTGAGAGGCGTTGGAGACAAACTGGTTGCGCGCCTCGTCGAGGTTATGCACCTGTTCGCTCATCTGGTTGAACGCGGCGGCCAGC
>ERZ836877.3616-NODE-3616-length-17206-cov-3.014868_pt1 | contig 17206 bp, 14 predicted proteins | sample MGYA00519469_ERZ836877 | MGnify/ENA primary metagenome ERZ836877 (study PRJEB31850, sample SAMEA3708809) | human gut metagenome | biome: human gut; feature: human-associated habitat; material: faeces | place: China | collected 2014 ... | reverse complement strand
GGCATGATTCGGTGAAACTCCGAAGCCGACAGTACAGTCTGGATGAAAGAAGATAAAGGATAGAAACACAAGAACCCGTGTATGGTTGTGGTGGATATTGAAATGTTTGCTCTGGAATTTATTTCCAGAGCATTTTTTATTTCCTATGAATAAAAGGATTTGAAAATATATCCCCGGCAGCAGAACACGGTAAAAAGAAGCCCTGAGCATTTGCTTGGGGCTTTTGTGGTATGGCGAAGCCATATCACTGATGAAAAAGGAGAAAAAATGACAGATGAATATTACATGCGCCGAGCAATAGCACTGGCACAAAAAGGAGAAGGACAGGTATCCCCGAATCCTCTGGTAGGTGCTGTGATTGTAAAAGATGGAAAAATTATCGGAGAGGGATATCACGAACACTACGGACAGCCACATGCAGAACGGAATGCACTGGCTAATTGTATACAATCCCCGGAAGGGGCTACGATTTATGTGACCTTAGAGCCGTGCTGTCATCATGGAAAACAACCACCATGTACCGATGCTCTGCTTGCCGCAGGAATTCGCAGAGTAGTGATTGGTTCGAAAGATCCGAATCCACTTGTTCATGGAAAGGGCATCCGGATTTTGCGGGAACATGGAGTAGAAGTGACTGAACAGGTATTACAGGACGAATGTGATGAAATGAATGAAGTATTTTTTCATTATATCCAGACAAAACTTCCGTTTGTCATTTTAAAATATGCGATGACACTGGATGGAAAAATTGCCACGTATACCGGGGCATCCCGCTGGGTGACAGGAGAAGCGGCGCGTGCGCATGTACACCGTATGCGGAACCGTTACCATGCCATTATGGTTGGCGTGGGAACGGTACTTGCGGATGATCCGATGCTGACCTGCCGGCTAGGAAAAACAGAAAATGGGGTAAACCCGGTGCGCATCATTTGTGATACAGTATTGCGGACGCCATTAGAATCACAGATTGTGCGTACCGCAAAAGAAGTTCCAACGATTATAGCAAGCTGTAACCGGCAGGAAGCCATGCATATGCCATATGTGGAGGCAGGATGTCAGATTTTAGTCACACCGGAAAAAGATGGGCAGGTAGATCTTTGGGATCTGATGCGACAGCTTGGAGAACAGGAGATTGACAGCGTGATTCTCGAAGGTGGTGGAACTTTAAACTGGTCGGCTCTGCAAGCTGGGCTTGTACAGAAGGTGCAGGCATATGTGGCGCCTAAGCTGTTTGGCGGGGCAACAGCCAAAACCCCGGTTGAGGGGCAGGGATTTTTAAAACCTGCAGAGGCCGTGACATTAAGCCGGACAAAAGTTACAGCGTTGGGATCGGACTGGCTGATAGAGGGATACCCGGCGACAGAGGGGAGGCCATTATCATGTTTACAGGAATCATAGAGGAGATGGGAACCATTGAAAACATTGCAAAAGGCGCACATTCTGCGGTGTTGACGATTAACGCCAGAAAGATACTTGAGGATGTGCATATCGGAGACAGCATTGCGGTCAATGGTGTCTGCCTGACGGTCACTTCCTTTGACGGTGAAACATTTACCGCGGATGTGATGCATGAAACATTAAACCGGTCGTCACTGGCACAGTGTAAGCGGAAAAGTCCCGTGAATCTGGAGCGTGCCATGCCGGCAAACGGAAGGTTTGGCGGGCATATTGTGGCAGGACATGTGGATGGAACCGGACAGATCACTGAAAAAAAACGGGATGACAATGCCGTGTGGATACGGGTGGAGGCACCACCGGAAGTGCTTCGGTATGTGGTGGAGAAAGGCTCGGTTACCATAGATGGAATCAGCCTTACGGTCGCCGCTGTGACGGCACATGACTTTTCCGTGTCCGTGATCCCCCATACGGCGGAGGTGACAACGCTTGGAAGCAAAAAAGAGGGAGATATTGTGAATTTAGAAACGGATATCATCGGAAAATATGTGGAAAAACTGCTGCATCCACAGGAAGAAAAAAAAGAAAGCCACATCACCCGGGAATTTCTGGAAAACTGTGGATTCTAAAACACCATGGATATAAAAAGAGAAAAAATAACAGGAGGAATGAACAATGGAAGGATTTGCAACCGTTGAGGAAGCACTTGAGGAATTACGAAACGGAAAACTGATTCTTGTCACCGATGACGAGGATCGCGAAAATGAGGGCGATTTTATATGTGCCGCGGAATTTGCCACAACGGAAAACATCAATTTTATGGCAATGCATGGAAAAGGGCTGATCTGTATGCCAATGTCCGCTGAATATGTAAAGAAGCTGCATTTTCCGCAGATGGTGGAAAACAATACGGACAATCATGAAACCGCGTTTACGGTTTCCGTGGATTATGTGGGAACAACCACAGGCATTTCCGCTGCCGAGCGTTCCATGACCGCCATGCGCTGTGTGGCAGAGGATGCAAAACCGGAGGATTTCCGGCGTCCGGGACATATGTTTCCGCTTCTGGCAAAGAAGAACGGGGTGCTGGAGAGAAACGGGCATACGGAAGCAACCGTGGATCTGTGCCGCCTGGCAGGCTTAAAAGAATGTGGGCTCTGCTGTGAGATCATGCGCGAGGATGGCACCATGATGCGCACAACGGAACTGCTTGCACTTGCAAAAAGGCACGGTATAAAAATGATTACCATTGCCGCACTCCAGGAATACCGCAAATGCCATGAAAAGCTGGTGGACTGTGTGGCTGTGACAAAGATGCCGACGAAGTATGGAAAGTTTCGGGCATACGGTTATGTGAACCGTTTAAATGGTGAACATCATGTGGCATTAGTCAAAGGAGAAATCGGGGACGGAGAAAATGTACTCTGCCGTGTACATTCCGAGTGCCTCACCGGAGATACCTTTGGCTCCCTGCGGTGCGACTGTGGACAGCAGTTTGCCGCTGCCATGACACAGATTGAAAAGGAGGGACGAGGGATTTTACTTTACATGCGGCAGGAAGGCCGCGGTATCGGACTGATCAACAAACTGCGTGCATATGAACTGCAGGAACAGGGAATGGACACTTTAGATGCCAATCTTGCCTTAGGATTTGCCGGGGATGAGCGCGAATATTACATCGGCGCACAGATCTTAAAGGATCTGGGTGTGCACAGCATGCGGCTTTTAACCAACAATCCAGACAAAGTATACCAGCTCGGAGAGTTTGGAATTTCCATCACAGAGCGCGTGCCGATCCAGATGCAGGCCACACCGTATGATCTGTTTTACTTAAAAACAAAGCAGAATCGTATGGGACATGTATTAAACTTTTAAAATGAAGAAAAGGAGAATGAACATTATGAGTACACTGGAAGGAAAATTAGTAGCAAACAATATGAAGGTAGGAATCGTCGTCGCACGGTTCAACGAATTTATCACTAACAAACTGCTGGGCGGTGCCATGGATGGCCTGCTGCGTCATGATGTGAAGGAAGAGGACATTACGGTGGCATGGGTGCCGGGGGCATTTGAAATCCCATTGATCGCAAAGAAGATGGCAATGAGCAAAAAATACGATGCCGTGATCTGTCTGGGAGCTGTGATCCGCGGAAGTACAAGCCATTACGATTATGTCTGCAATGATCCAAGGGTGTGGCTGCCGTTTCCCTGGAGAGCGAAATTCCGGTAATGTTTGGTGTGGTTACAACGGAAAATATCGAGCAGGCAATTGAGCGTGCGGGAACGAAAGCTGGAAACAAGGGGTATGATTGTGCACTGGGTGCTGTGGAGATGGTAAATCTCATCCGCCAGATTTAAAAAGAAAAGGACAATGCAGGCACGATATGAAAATATAAGCTATGCAGTATGATATAACTAATTAAAATTAGTTGATAAAAACTATCAGAAAAAATGCTTGCTATTTTTCAATATGTCAGATATAATCTTTCTTGGGTTAGATACAACTAACTTCCTTGTGTAAATCATTGGAAGACTCCTTCGCAAACACATAACTGCTGAGTGTGTTTAACGGAAGTACAGACGACGCCATTACCGCTTCCGGAAGGAGTTCTTCGCATATCGAAAGGAGAACAAAAAAGATGAATTATCTGGAGATTGAAAAAGTAATTGGGAGAGAAATTTTAGATTCAAGAGGAAACCCCACTGTGGAAGCAGAGGTTACATTGATAGATGGTACAATCGGAAGAGGCATGGCACCAAGCGGTGCATCCACCGGTGAGTTTGAAGCATTAGAACTTCGTGACGGAGACAAGAGCCGTTACCTTGGAAAGGGCGTGCAGAAAGCCGTTGAAAACATCAACACCGTGATCAACGGGACACTGCAGGGGATGGATGCATCCGACACCTATGCAATTGACAAGGCAATGATCGATGCGGACGGAACAAAGGACAAGTCCAAACTCGGAGCAAATGCAATTCTTGCCGTTTCCATCGCATGTGCCAGAGCGGCAGCAATTTCACTGGATATTCCGCTTTACCGTTTCCTTGGCGGAACTTCCGGGAACCGTCTTCCGGTTCCAATGATGAATATCGTAAACGGTGGATGCCACGCACTGTCTTCCGGACTGGATGTACAGGAATTTATGATTATGCCGGTAGGAGCCCCTTCCTTTAAAGAATGTCTCAGATGGTGTGCGGAAGTATTCCATGCACTGGCTTCTATTTTAAAGGACAGAGGACTTGCCACATCCGTTGGGGATGAGGGTGGTTTTGCACCGGCACTGAAATCGGATGAGGAAGCAATCGAGACCATTCTTGAGGCTGTAAAGAAAGCTGGATATGAGCCGGGGAAGGACTTTAAGATTGCAATGGATGCCGCTTCTTCCGAGTGGAAGACCGGAAAGAAGGGCGAGTACAAACTGCCAAAGGCCGGAACCGTATATACTTCTGAACAGCTGATTGACCACTGGAAAAAGCTTGTGGAGAAATATCCGATCATTTCCATAGAGGATGCACTGGATGAAGAGGACTGGGAAGGATGGCAGAAGCTTACCGCCGAGCTGGGGGACAAAGTACAGCTTGTCGGTGATGACCTTTTTGTTACCAATACCGAGCGTCTGGCAAAGGGAATCAGCCTTGGCTGCGGAAACTCCATTCTGATCAAGTTAAACCAGATTGGTTCCGTTTCCGAAACTTTAGAGGCAATCAAGATGGCACACAAAGCCGGATACACAGCCATTTCTTCTCACCGTTCCGGAGAGACAGAAGATACCACAATCGCAGATCTGGCTGTCGCATTAAATACCTGTCAGATCAAGACCGGTGCACCGAGCAGAACAGAGCGTGTGGCAAAATACAACCAGTTACTCCGTATCGAAGAAGAACTTGGCGCAGCAGCTGTTTATCCGGGTATGGGAGCATTTAACGTACAGGAGTAGTATCCGGATATTATAATTGACAATATCAAATTTTTGTTTTACATACTTCAATTTTTTCTTCTTATTTGAGAGAGACCGTAAGGTCTCTCTCATTTTGTGCATGTATCCGAAAAAAGCAGAAAAATTTTAAAAAGTGCAAAACATTGACGATACAGGCATAAGAAACTATAATAGGGACAGAAACAAAAGAGGGAGGGAATCGTTTGTGAAAAAGAAGGGTAACATTTCTATTAAAGCAAAATTACTTGGAATTATTATTCCGGTAGTAATTGCGATTATACTGATTCTGGTGTTTACCGCATATCATGTATCATCCGGAATTATCGAGAGTTATTCCAAAAATTTACTGGAATCTTCGGTAAACAGTCAGGCATCAAAAATTGAGGCATGGCTTGAGGAAAATCTGGCTTCCATGCAGATGGCAAAGACCATGATTGAAAAATTGCACCCGGATGAGGCGCAGCTGCAGACTATTTTGGATGCATCCTGCGGATACAGTGAAAATTATCCGGATGGTCTTTTCCTTGCAGATGCCAATGGCAGCTTTTTAAAAGGTACAGACTCCAAAAAGCAGGAGCCGAATCCGAAAGAGAGTATGTGGTATCAGGAAGGAATGACAAGAGTTAATATGGCAGTCGGTTCTGCACACCAGAATCCGGACGGAACGAATGTTGTCAGTGCATCCGGACTTTTGAATGACGGTTCAGATACCGTGCGTGTAATTGCAGCCGATATGACATTGGACCGTATTTCCGTGATTGTAAATTCTTTTATCGAAATGCACGATGCAGAGGCATTTCTTGTGGACAAGGACAGCAGCGTGATCCTTGCAAGCAGGGATTCCGATCTGATTTCCAGGACACTGGGGGCAGACGGACAGAGTGCATTTTATAAAGATGTGGAGAAAAAGGTTTCCGGCAAATCGTATGATTTCTGTACACTTGATGGAAATATGACAGTATTTAAGGAAGTAAACGGAACCAACTGGCTGCTGGTTTCCTATGTTCCTACGCGTGTTGTACTTGCGGATCTGGTAGGATTGCGGAATCTTATGATCATTTTCAGCATTATTTCGATCCTTGTATTATGTGTTCTGATCGAACGTGTGACGCATGTGGTGATTCGTCCGGTGAAGGAGATGACAAGGGTAATTACCAGCATGGCATCCGGTGACTTTACCGTATCCATGAAGGTGAAAGGAAATGATGAGATTGCTGTGATGGGGCGCAGCGTGGAACATTTTATTGCATCAATGAAGGAAATGATCCGGCAGATGGGACATGTTTCCGACCGCCTGGAAAAACAGGCTGGATCAAGCAAGAATGTTTCGGGTGAAATGAATTCTGCTGCAAATATCCAGTCACAGTCCATGACGGAGCTGAATGCAACGGTTGATCAGCTGTCGGTTTCCGTCAATGAAATCGCACAGAACGCAACCCAGCTTGCCGGTGTTGTTGCGGATACCAAAGAGGACAGCGATAAAGTAGAAGATAAGATGCGTACCACTGTGGAAGTATCAGAAAAAGGAAAAGCCGATATGGAGAGCGTTGGAAATGCGCTTCATAATATCGAAATTTCCATACATAACCTCGAAGAAGCGGTTGATAAAGTGGGTACGGCTTCCGGAGAAATCGTAGATATTATAAAACTGATCGGGGATATTGCAGAGGAAACAAATCTGCTCTCCTTAAATGCATCGATTGAAGCAGCGCGTGCAGGGGAAGCCGGACGCGGATTTGCGGTAGTTGCCTCACAGATTGGGGTACTTGCAAAAAACAGTGCGGATTCGGTAGCGCATATTACATCACTCATCAATGAAATTAACGGACTTGTGGATGATGCCGTCAAACAGGCCGGAAGCAGTGCAAGCGATATCGAAAGCAGCGCGGATCTGATCCATACAGCGGTGGATACATTTGACCAGATTTTCCAGAATATCCAGGAAACCAGCCATCTGATAGAGGGTGTGGTAGAAAAAATCAACCAGGTGGATCAGGTGGCAACCAATGTTGCCGCAATTTCCGAAGAACAGGCGGCAAGTTCGGATGAAATTCTTGCCACTTCGGAATCCATGCTCCAGCAGGCAAAGAGTATTTCCAAGAACAGTGAACAGGTGGAAGCGGAAGCCGGAAATCTGGCAGAATCTGCAGACCAGCTGGCGGATCAGGTCAAGCAGTTTCAGATATAGGGAGGGTAAAAGGTCATGAAGAAAGGAATCAGTTGTATGATATGCGCCCTGCTTCTTGTGGGCTGCATGGCAGGATGCGGCAGTACCGGAGGCAAATCCGGCAGTGGAAACGGAATCAAAATCATGATGTCGTTGTCACAGGGAGATGATTTCCGCAACACGATTGTGGAACAGGCAAAAAAGACGGCACAGGAAAAAGGTGCAACACTGGATGTCTATGATGAGGATGGTTCCCTGGAGAGTCAGGTGGAACATATCAAACAGGCAGCAAAAGAAAAATACGATGTGATTTTATGTGGACCGGTTAATGCAGATACCGCGCTGGAACTGGAATCACTGGCAGACGGAATTCCTGTTATCTTTTATAACAGTTGTCCGGATGCATCGTATCTGGAGACCGGAAAATATATGTATGTGGGTTCCGATGAAAATGTAGCGGGACAGTATCAGGCAGAGTATATTCTGGATAAGTTTTCTTCTTCGGATGAAATCAATGTGGCAATCTTCAAGGGACCAAGGAACCATTCGGCAACGAAAGGACGTACGGGTGCATTGAAGGATACATTGAATGCGTCCGGCAAGAAAATCAATTATGTATTTGAGGATAATGCAGACTGGGATCAGGCAACGGCACAGAAGATGTTTGAACTTTTCTTAAAGACCGGACAGTCCTGTGATGTTGTGGCATGTAACAACGATTCCATGGCGATGGGAATTGTCGATGCATGCAAAGAGGCAGGAATAAACGGTATGCCAATTCTTGGTATTGATGCGACGGCCGGTGGATGTGCAGCGATCGAGGCGGGAGATATGGCATTTACCGTCTATCAGTCAGGTGTTGGACAGGGAAAGATGGTTGTAGAGACTGCGATTGCTGTGGCAAATGGTTCGGATGTAACAAAACTGGAAGGGGCAACGAAGGATGGCCTTTATGTATGGGTGCCATTTGAAAAAGTTGACAGTTCTAATGTAAAAGATTACGAATAGACTTGCAATCATGCGTGCATTTTGGGATAATAAAAAAAGTTTGAACAAAGGTGGACGTAACAGTGAGTCAAAGAATAAAAATAACGGATTTTATGGCACCGGAGCTGGATGTGTACGCGCGGCTGACCGAAAATCAGCTGCTGAACCGTGCGCATCCGGAAGAAGGAATGTTTATTGCCGAAAGTCCAAAGGTGATTGAGCGGGCACTGGATGCGGGATGCATACCGGTGTCTTTGCTTATGGAAACAAAACATGTTCAGGGAGAAGCAAAAGAAATGATCGAAAGATGCGGGGATATTCCGGTGTATACGGCAGAATTTGATGTGCTGACAAAGCTGACCGGTTTTGCCCTGACCAGAGGGGCACTTTGTGCCATGTACCGGCCGAAACTGCAGGAACCGGAGCAGATTTGTGCCAAAGCCAGACGCATTGCAGTACTCGAAAACGTGGTAAATCCAACCAACGTCGGTGCTATTTTCCGTTCGGCGGCTGCGCTTCATATGGATGCGGTGCTTCTGACGCCGGGATGCAGTGATCCGCTGTACCGGCGCGCCATCCGGGTAAGCATGGGAACCGTCTTTCAGATTCCGTGGACATACCTGCAGATGGAAAACGGGGTGAAAAATCCACCCGGCCAGGCGGCAGGAGCGGACATTGACCATTTGCATAAAATGGGATTTCGTGTGGCAGCCATGGCACTTTCCGGGGATTCGGTTGGAATTGATGATCCGGCACTGGCTGCGGAAGAAAAGCTGGCTGTCGTGCTTGGCACGGAAGGGGATGGTCTGGCAGGACATACGATTGCGGACTGCGATTATACGGTCTGTATTCCGATGTCGCATGGCGTGGATTCACTCAATGTAGCGGCGGCAAGTGCCGTGGCATTCTGGCAGCTAGGGAGAAATAATTGTACAATTAAGCATTAATGTGGTACACTATATATTGTTTTTATTAGCTTACAATACTTTTCAAAGGAGAAATATATATCATGAAACTCGGCATTGTCGGACTCCCAAACGTGGGAAAAAGTACCTTATTCAATTCACTGACCAAAGCAGGTGCACTGTCTGCGAACTATCCGTTTGCGACCATCGATCCAAACGTAGGAATCGTTTCGGTTCCGGATGAGAGAATCGTAAAACTCGGTGAACTTTATCATACAAAAAAGGTGACACCTGCCACAATCGAATTTGTTGATATTGCAGGACTTGTAAAGGGTGCCAGCAAGGGAGAGGGACTCGGAAACCAGTTCCTTGCCAATATTCGGGAGGTCGATGCGATTGTACATGTAGTGCGCTGTTTCGAGGATACCAATATTATCCACGTCGACGGTTCCATTGATCCGGCGCGTGATATTGAGACCATCAATCTGGAACTGATCTTTTCGGATATTGAGATTCTCGACAGAAGAATTGCAAAGATTGCCAAGCAGGCAAGAATGGACAAGACACTTGCCAAGGAACTGGAGCTGGTTGAGGCAGTGAAGGCACACCTTGAGGATGGCAAGATGGCAAGAACATTTGAAGTACCGGACGATGATGATGCACAGATCTGGTTTAAGGGATACAATCTCCTTACCGCAAAGCCTACTATTTATGCGGCAAATGTAGCAGAGGATGATCTTGTAGACGATGGAGCTTCCAACCCGCATGTGGCAAAGGTTCGTGAGATGGCAAAGGAAGAAGGCGCAGAAGTATTTGTGATCTGTGCACAGATTGAACAGGAACTTTCCGAACTTTCCGAGGAGGAAAAGAAAGAATATCTCGATGATCTTGGGGTGGCATCGAGCGGACTCGACAAGCTGGTTGCAGCAAGTTACCGTCTGCTTGGACTGATCAGTTTCCTTACCGCAGGGGAGGATGAGTGTCGTGCCTGGACGATTAAAGAAGGAACGAAAGCACCACAGGCAGCCGGAAAGATCCATACGGATTTTGAACGTGGATTTATCAAGGCAGAGGTTGTCAATTATCAGGATCTGCTGGATAACGGAAGCCTTGCGGCAGCCAGAGAAAAAGGAATCGTTGGCATGGAAGGAAAGGATTATGTGGTCAAAGACGGCGATGTGATTCTTTTCAGATTTAATGTCTAGTCAAGAAATATGTGATAGTTATGTGGGAGCATATGACAGAGCAGCAGTATCAACATGAGGTTATTGTGCCGGACAAAGGCTTTCCGTTTAAACTTTTTTTATTCGAGGGACACAGCGGAAAATATATCAGGGAGAAACACTGGCACCGGTCGATTGAGATTTTTGCAGTGCAGGAAGGAGAACTTGATTTTATTCTTGACACAACGCATTATCATCTGGGAGAAGGCGAGTTCATCATTGTCAACAGCAACGAGGTGCATGCGATCCATGCGAACAGGCCGAATCACACAATTGTGCTGCAGATTCCGCTGAATCAGTTCGCGTCGTACTTTACGGGCGAGCAGTTTATCTGGTTTTCGCACAGTGAACGGACATACGATGAGCAGGTGGCATGTCTGATCTTTCGTATGTATAAGGTGTATCGGATGCAGACAGATGGCTATGATTTTGAAATTTTAAGTATGTTTTATCAACTATTACATATTCTGGTGAAGAAATACAGGAAGCTGGATGTGCAGGATGAATTGCTCAAAAGCAATCAGCAGCTGAACCGGCTCGGTATGATTACATCCTATCTCAAGGATCATTATATGGAAGATATTTCGCTTGGAAAACTGGCGGGAATATTTGGATATTCGCCGTCTTATCTGTCAAAAATGTTTGCACGCTATGCGGGCATCAATTATAAGGATTATCTGCAAAATATCCGGCTGGAACATGCGGTAAAGGATTTGGAAAATACGGATAAGCAGATCGTGGATATTGCATTTGATCATGGATTTGCCAACAGTAAAGCGTTTACCAATCTGTTTCGCAAGCGGTATGGAATGCTGACGAGTGAATACCGAAAGCAGCTTGTTAAGAAGAAGCAGAGGGAATCATATGCCCATCATCGGGCATTGCTGGAAAAAGACAAAAAAGTGACATTGTAAAGACAAAGAAAGGCATGTCTCCATGGCTACCAAACTGTTATACTCAGAAAAAATGAGTATGAGGAGGTAATCATGGAGATTTTTTCTGTTAATGATGAAAAATTCCGAAAATACGGTAAGGTTTGGAATAACATTGAATGCACAAAACTGATAAAGGGGATGGAGCACACACCGCTTCCGGAGGATGTTATTTATGTGCCATCAGTCGAGGAGCTTGAAGCGGTTCCAGAAGCAAAGACATTCAGCGAGTGTGTCTTTGGCGGACTTCCAATCCAGATTGGTTACTGCAACGGAAACAATCACAAGTTAAACGCGGTAGAATATCATAGAAATTCCGAAATCAACATTGCGGTAACGGATATGATCCTTTTATTGGGATGGCTGCCGGATGTAACGGATGAATTTACTTATGATACAGCAAAAATCGAGGCTTTTAAGGTTCCGGCAGGAACGGTCGTTGAAATGTATGAGACGACACTTCATTATGCACCGTGCAACGCAGCAGACGGTGGATTTAAGTGTGTTGTGATCTTGCCGAAGGGTACAAACACACCGATTGATTTTACCCTTGCAGCAGATGGTGAGGACAAACTTATGACCGCGAAAAACAAGTGGCTGATCGCACATGAGGAGGCTGCCATCAAGGGTGCATTTAATGGATTAAGAGGAGAGAATATATCACTTTAATCGTGCTTGCGGATGCGATTGCTTGTCCTTTGACAGAAAAAAAGCTATAATAAAAGAAAGCTTTTGAGGAGAAGGTAGAGTTATATGAAAAAGAAAATCGTATCAACTTTAGTTGTGATTGGATTGCTTATTGTACTTGGGGGATACAGTTACAACGTTCAATATAGGCAGAAACCGGAAATTAAACATTTTACCGCTTTTTTCAGTGTTACGGGCAGACCACTGGGAACGCAGAACGATATAAAGGAAATCATTGCTGACGAGATCGGAGCAGACTGCGAGGAGAACTGGCTGGTTGGACAATCCAAGGAAGAGGTGCTCAATTCGTACATTGCTTCGGGAGAATATCCGGATTTTATTCTTGGAGAGAAAGCATTACTGGAGGCAGATGCTTTGATCCCGATTGATGAATACTGGGATGATTATCCGAATCTCAGAAATTATCTTTCCGACGAGCAATGGGAGCACTTCCGGCAGGAAGACGGACATATTTACTGGATTCCACCGTTTTGTGTGTCTCAGGGAGAGAATATTGAAGTAACGCATACGGGCGAGGCATTCTGGATACAGACGCGCGTTTTAAAATGGGCCGGATATCCGAAGATTACAACGGTGGATGAATATTTTGATCTGATCGAAGCTTATGTGCAGGCGAATCCGGTCATGCCGGACGGAACAAAAAATGTTCCGTTTACCATGTTGTGCGATGACTGGAGATTCTTCTGTCTGGAGAATGTGCCGCAGTTTCTGGATGGATATCCCAATGACGGAAGTTGTATGGTTGATCCCGGGAATGATCAGGTCATTGATTATAATACGACGGAGACTGCCAGACGGTATTTTCAAAAGCTGAACGAAGAGTACCGCAAGGGTATTTTTGATCCGCAGTCGTTTACCAGTACATACGAAGAATATGTGGATAAATTAGGAACCGGTGCTGTTCTCGGAATGGTTGACCAATGGTGGCAGTTCTATTACAATCTGGCAGAGCCTTATGAGACAAACGGACTGAGTGATCTGGGGTGCGATTATGTTCCGCTTCCGATTACAATGGACAAAGGTACGTCAAACCAGTGGCATACAAGCCGGAATGCAGAGATAGATACATCGAGCGGACTTTCGATTACCACATCCTGTGAAGATGTGCAGGGGGCACTTCAGTTTGTAAATGATCTGCTGGATTCCGATATTACGAAGCTTCGATTCTGGGGAGAAAAAGACCTGGACTATTCGGTGGACGAAAACGGTATGTTCTATATGAATAGTGAACAGGGAAAACGTCACGGAGACAGCGTGCTGAATGAATCTCATTTTTGTCCCTATTCGTATTTTCCACGAGTAGAAGGTCTGCTTGACGACGGAATCAATGCATTTTCGATGGAGTATCAGCCGGTGGAGTTTATGAAAAGCCTAAAGCCCGACATACGGGAGTGTTTTGAAGCGTATGGTGTACAAAACTATGTCGAGCTGCTGGGAACAAATGAAGCGCCCGGCGCATGGTATCCGATGTATTCGTATACACAGTCTTTGTCATCAAAATCCAAAGGCGGCATGATTCGTGATGAAATAGACGCGGTCAAGAGAAGCTGGTTACCGCAGGTGATCATGAGCGATGACTTTGCATCGACATGGGATGCATATATGGCTGCATATCAGGAATGCAATCCACAGGACTATTTCGATATCCTGCAGAGGCATGTGGATCAGATTCTTCAATAATACGACAATTATGTGATATAAGTGATAGAAATAAAATCCTCATTCATAGTGCGATATTTTTGATCGTACACGGATGGGGATTTTTATTTACGCTGAGCAATGAAAGGACAGGCAGATGGGGAGAAGTAAATGGAAGTGTTGAAATTGTATATTCATGTGAATGGCTGCGAGAAGGTGGAATCTGAATGCGCTGCCGTACAGATGATTTCGTTTGACGGAAGGTGCGATGGAGATTATTTCAGAGGAGAGATCCTTCCGGGCGGTGTGGATACGCAGATTTATTATAAGGATCAGCCATCAAAATTATCGGCTCGTTATCTAGTGCAGGGAATCGATCATACGGGGCGCCGATGCCGGATCTTTATCGAAAATAACGGAATCATGTATGACGGTGAAACGATTACCAGACCGATCATCTATACGGACAGTATTGCACTGAAATGGATGGAAACGGCATCTATGTATGGAACCCTTACGGTTGTGGAAGGACAGCCGGTAATCACGATTTATACGGATAAAAATAAAAATAGTGGAAAAGGGGGAAAAGGGAGCGCAACATGAAATTTATCATAGAACAGAGTGCGTATTCAGGGGTTTTGAAGATCGCAGGAAAGGTTGCACATGACATGGAACTTGTGACCGGCACGCTGCCGGAAATCCGTGTTGTCGAAACGATTGATCGTGAAGAGGTAAGAAGCAGTGCAGCCCGTGAACTGACGATCATTGTCGCAACGATGGAGCATAGCAGGTGGCTGGATGCACAGAAAAATATCCCGACGGATGTGTTAAAAGGAAAACGGGAGTGCTACGGATGGTTTTTCCCGGATGATGGCTTGCGGGAGAGACTGCTTGTCATTGTCGGAAGCGATAAGCGGGGAACAATATACGGACTGTTTCATTTGTCGGAGATCTTTGGTGTATCCCCGTTTGTGAACTGGTGTCATGTGGTGCCGGTGCATCGGGATGAAATCCGGCTGAGCACGGATATGGCATGTATCGCAAAGGAACCATCGGTGGAATACAGGGGATTCTTTATCAATGATGAGTGGCCTGCTTTCGGCACCTGGAGTGAGTACCATTTCGGGGGATCGAATGCGAAGGCATACGAGCCGATCTTTGAACTGCTTCTTCGCCTGAAAGGAAATTATCTCTGGCCGGCGATGTGGAGTGCACGGTTTGAGGATGACGGTCCGGGACTTCTGAACGCAGAACTTGCGGACGAGTACGGTGTGATCATGGGAATGTCACATCATGAGCCGTGTCTGCGGCAGGGTGAGGAATACAAATATCTGCGCGGAAAAGACAGTATTTACGGAGATGCGTGGAATTTCAAGACGAACCGGGAAGGAATCATAAGATTCTGGGAAGATGGTCTGAAGCGGAGCGGTAAATTTGAGAATGTGATCACGGTTGGTATGCGTGGAGAAGCGGACACCGCGATCATGGGAAAAGGGGCAACGCTTGCGGATAATATTGAACTGCTCAGGGACGTGCTCAGAACGCAGCGAAAGCTGATCCGGGAGAATGTCAATGAAGATCTGTCGAAAGTTCCGAGAATGATCGCTTTGTACAAGGAGGTGGAGGCTTTCTTCTACGGGGATGAGACGACGCAGGGGTTGATCGGATCCAAGGAGCTTTGCGATGTGATCCTCATGCTTTGCGATGACAATTACGGGAACTTAAGAACGCTTCCGACGGAGGAGATGCGTAAGCATCTGGGCGGATACGGTATGTATTATCATTTCGATTATGTAGGAGCTCCCCGCAACTCTAAATGGATAAATATCACCCAGATACAGCGTACATGGGAACAGATGGCTCTGACCTATGACTATGGTGTACGTGAACTGTGGGTGGTGAATGTGGGCGATCTGAAACCAATGGAGTATCCGATCACCTTCTTCCTGGATATGGCCTGGAATACGGCACGTTTCAACGAAAATAATCTGTTTCAGCATACGGTGGATTTCTGTCGTCAGCAATTTGGCGGATACTATGCCGAAGAAGCAGCTCGTCTGATTGATACTTATACTAAATACAATCGTAGGGTGACTCCGGAAATGTTGGATGACAGGACTTACAGCCTGGAAAATTATAATGAATGGCAAAGTGTAAAAGATGAGTATGCCGCATTATGTCTGGATGCCCTGAAACTCTATTATCTGATGCCTGCTGAGTATCGGGATGCTTTTGACCAACTGGTGCTTTTCCCGATACAAGCATGCTCCAACCTATATGATATGTATTATGCCGTAGCGATGAATCGTAAACTGGCAGAGGCCAATGATGTGCAAGCCAATAAATGGGCTGACAAGGCACGTGCGTGTTTTGAACGTGATTCTGTATTGACTTATCACTATAACCATATAATGAGTGGTGGCAAATGGAATCATATCATGGATCAGACACATATTGGATATAAATCCTGGAACGATCCGAAACATAATATTATGCCTAAAGTTACTTTTGTTCCGGAACCTCGTATTGCCCCTGCACCACCTGTATTTGTAGAAAAGGATGGATATGTATCTATTGAAGCGGAACATTATACCCGTTCAGCTAACAGTACATCTGCTAGTTGGGTTACAATTCCAAATCTGGGACGTACGTTGTCTGCAGTCACTACTTTACCTACCACAGCCGTTCCGGGAGCAGATATGTATGTGGAATATGATTTTGAAACGGAGAAAAGTGGGGATGCTACGGTTATCGTTCGTTTTTCTTCAACTTTGAATTTCAATGATTATAAAGGATTGCGTTATGCGGTCAGTTTGGATGGTGGGGAAGAACAAATAGTCAATATCAACAGTGATTATAAAGGTGAGCTTGGTAAGTTGCAGGCAGATCACATTATTACTACTCAAACCAAACACTTACTTGATAAGAAAGGAAGGCATACTTTACGTATCCGTCCGCTTGATCCGGCACTTGTTATGCAGAAAATAATGATTGACATGGGAGGTTTGAAGCCTTCTTTTCTGGGAGCGCCTGAAAGTTTGATAAAAGAGTAGGAATGTTGAAAATTACAATATTATGAGATATAAATTTACTTTATTGGTAGTATAGGTCTGTATAAATCTTATACCGCACTACCTTATTTTTTGCTATAGAGATGTATAATGAGACGAAAGTTCCTGTCAGGATTATTAATTCAAGTTGGGGCGGAAGTTCTATTGAGGCTTGGATGAGTGAGGATGCTCTACAGGAATTCCCAAAAAAATTGCGTGAAAGGGATATTTATAATTCTGACGAATATAAGGTTTTAATGAAT
>ERZ836877.3615-NODE-3615-length-17207-cov-3.188724_pt1 | contig 17207 bp, 8 predicted proteins | sample MGYA00519469_ERZ836877 | MGnify/ENA primary metagenome ERZ836877 (study PRJEB31850, sample SAMEA3708809) | human gut metagenome | biome: human gut; feature: human-associated habitat; material: faeces | place: China | collected 2014 ... | reverse complement strand
ATACAGATATGAGCGAGGCAGAACTTGTACAGCTAAACAAAGACCATAACTGCACTCTTTACACCATTCAGTTCATCACTGAAGATAAGGGTGAGTATCTTCGTTTCTATAACCGCTTCAAGGACGATGCGACTTATAATGAAGATTTGGCCCGCATAGCCAAGTTTGTCGAAAGCATTGCAGACCTTGGAGCTTTGGAGCATTTCTTCCGACCGGAAGGAAAGATGAGTGATCGAGTCTGTGCGCTCCCGGTGGTAAAATCGAAATTGCGCCTGTATTGTCTGCGACTTTCAGACAGCATACTTATCCTCGGCAATGGAGGAATTAAGAAAACGCGCACCTACGATGAAGATGATGAGTTGCGCGGATTTGTGGTCACCCTTCAAAACTTTGATAAGCTTATCAAAGAAGGTGTGAAGGATGGAACTATTATCATTTCCGAGAACGAAATTGAAACCGACAAAACATTTGATATATGAAGACAGCCTTTGAAGAATACAATCGTATAGTGTCATCTATACCGGATAATATCCGCAAAGAAGTGGATATGGAAATGGCTGTATCCAATCGAATTTATGACCTTATGACCCAAAAGGGGTTGTCAAAGGCTGAGTTTGCCCGTTCGATTGGCAAGCGTCCGTGTGAAATCACCAAGTGGCTGAGTGGGCAGCATAATTTCACCCTTTCTACACTTGCCATGCTCTCCTCATTCTTCGGGCAACCGATAATAACAGTCGGCTAAAATTTGCTTATACGACGATATGACAAACAAGGCAATTAGATTTTAGGAGGAACATCGGAGTAAGCCCCCTTCACGATCTGTAGACGAAAGCCACACATGCAAGTTGGCTCCGCTGGTTGCGTCAGCATGCCGTAACTCCTTATTGGTTACATGCAGAATACCCCTGATATATACAGACAGAATGCCTTACCCAATCCGCAAAGGTACTAAACCCACTGACCGTTTTCGGAATAAAAACAGGCGCAGGGTTTTGCAAATTGGAGACAAAACGCTAACTTTGCCACGTGCATGGAGTGTGGCAGCCTATGCCGCACCTCCACATATTTTTACAGTTTAAATATTTCATTACCAACTATGGTGTATCTGCATCTTACTGAAAACAATTTCGGTTGCGCGGCTCCCCCGGGCTGCGTGAGGATGCGGCGCGCATAGTTCCCCCACCGACATTTTTCAACCGGAATCGGCTACTGACAGCCATTGGTATGTCCTGACGTACCATAGCTCCAGTGGCCGACTGCGAGCACATTGACATGTTGGGGATAGCGACGGAGGAAGGCCTCCGGCCATAGAATATAAGATTAATTAACTGTAAAAATATGAATAAAACTGAACACCATCTGATTTTACCAGACCTCAGCCTCGATGCCTACGAACCCTCAGAAGAGGAGACTGAGGTGAAAACCGATCCCTTTGATCGGTTGCTTGATGAATTCATCGCGCAGGAGAAAGAACGCCTTTCGCTCGATGATGACTATTTTACCGACGGCGCCACCGACAATGATGACACTGCCGAGAACGTTCCCGAAGAAGATGATGACGCTACTGCTGAACCTGACTGTAAGGAGCCACCGGCTACCGTGCCCCTCTACACCGGTCCGTTACTCTCTCCGCTCGACCATCTTACCGGCCTGAAAGCCGTAAAAGAGAAACTGACCGTTTACGAAAAACTCGTGCGGTTCAACAAAATGCGCCATGACTGCGGCATGCCTGTAAGTCCGGTTCCACTCCACGCCATGTTTCTCGGATCACCCGGCACAGGCAAAACCACCGTGGCCAAGATGATGGGGCTGATGCTCGCCAGAGCGGGAGTTCTCTCCCGCGGACATGTGGTGGTGAAGGAGAGAGCCACACTGCTCGGCCCGAACTACAGCATGGAGGAGACCAACACCCTTAAGGCCATAGAGGAGGCACAGGGCGGGATACTCCTCATTGACGAGGCATATCAGCTATATCAGCCCGACGACCCGCGGGATCCGGGAAAATTCGTTATAGAAACCCTGCTGACCGCTCTTGCAGATGACTCATCGCGCGACTGGATGCTCATCCTCGCCGGTTATCCTGAGGAAATGAAACGCATGTTCAGGATGAATCCCGGATTTGAATCGCGCATTCCGCAATCAAACATCTACGTTTTCGATGATTTCACAGCCACGGAACTGATGGAGATAGCGGAAAAATACCTTACACGCCACCAGTACACACTCACTCCCGAAGCTCGCGACGCACTGTCTGCAAGACTCAGCGCCGACTATTCCAGACGCGACAGAACCTTCGGAAACGCGCGCCATGTGGTGAACCTCATACAGACCGCCATCCTCCCGGCAATGGCTGTGAGAGTGGTATCGTCTGATCCGGCAGGGCGTCTGTCGCTTTCCGAGATACAGGCAAGCGACATCCCTCGGGCCGCCAAGCCGGTATGTCCGCCTCGTGAACGGATCGGTTTCCGTGCCTGAAAAGGCATAACAAAGTCGGTGTGTCAAAAATCGCGATTTTTGACACACCGACTTTAAAGTATATCAGTATCAATTTCAGAAAAAGACGGCCGCATCCTTGCGGTCAAGAACATCCAACAGATCCTGTATGCGGAACGCCCTGTTGCCATACATTCCGTATTCCACCGGAATTTCCTCGCCGAACTGCTCACGAAGCACGGAAGCGAACTCCGTTACGATCTCTCTCATCGTATGCCCGCATATTATCAGCTTGGAATCATCCACAGGCCACCACCATGTCTTTTCTGGGATATAATCGTAGACCTCCAGATACATTCCGCCATTGTGGGTCTCCCCTCCTTCATATCTGCCTTCGCAGCTCACGGTAATGCCTTCTGAACTACAACTGAGCATTCTTACAAGAACGGGGGAAACCGACGGATTTGACAACTCCTTGCCGTCATCGCTTAAATCATAGAGCAGGAACAGCCCTACCTTCTTGCCTGTGACTTTCTCATACGCCCTGACCGGAGTATAGAGAATACTCGGTCCCGACGTACTGAAATATCTTAGCTCGGAATACATCTTCCCCTGATAGAATGACAGGTTTTTCGGGAAAGAAGATGTCCAGCCGAAAAGTTCACTAAGGTTTATCTGTTTCCACATGCCGTTTGTATTGTCGTTCTTGTCAAACAGGCTTATTTCCCCCATGCCGTATGTCACCGGCTCACTGGAGGTAACAAACTTGTTTATCACCTCCTGATCTATTTCCGAGGCAAAATCATCGGCTCCATTAACAAAATTCACATCTCCGGCAGGCTCATCAGAGCCACAGCCTGTAAGCACGCCTGACATACAGAATACCCCGGATATCAAGGCCGACTTGAACCACATTCCCATTGTCCGTTTATCCATAATGAATGAAGTATTAGTTTATTATGAGTTTTGTTGTGTTGCCTCCGACTGTCACAAGATACACTCCGGCGCAGACAGGAATCCTGCACGTGCCTGAGAGCGACGTATGCGACGCCACCACACGGCCGTCCGCCGCTGCCACCGACACGGCCTCGCCGTTCAAGCCGCTGATCACAACAGCACCATCGACTGCTGTGACAGTATATGTGGAACCGGCAACCGAAGCTACGCCGCTGCCGTCTATCAGCGCCGCGGGTGACATGCGCGATTCACCGCGGTCATACACGGCCGTGACACGGTAGGAATGCGCTCTTCCGTCGGCCGCAGTGGTATATACCCGGTCACTTACAGGCGCGTCGTTGATCCTCACCCCGTCGCAATATACATGATACCCTTCCAGGATCGACGCAGGCACAGGCGCGCCCTGTTTTATGAAACGAATGTCATCGATGATGGCGGCAAACTGCTGTGGCGAGGTACAGCGTATGGCGAAATAGCGGGTACCTTCAGGCAGCACTGCGCCAAACTGTGTCCACTTCTTGGAGAAAGCGCAGGTGGCAAGAAGTTCGAAACTATCGGGATCGGTATCCGTATAAGATGCCAATACCTCAACCCTTTCCTTATAGGATGTCATGATGCTGCGTCCCATGAAAGTGATTATCTGACGCTTGCCGTCAAGCTCCCCGGAAATAAGCCAGTCGTCGCTGAAACCTGTGCGCGGCGCATACGAGATCAGCATCTGCGAGCCTGAATACGGACGCCAGTCGGGATATTCCATGGTGTCCTCGGGACTTTCGGAATAATCCACCGACAACCCTGCAAGCACAGGATTGAACACCTGCCAGGCCATCGGCTTGCCGGCATTGTCATACTTGAGTATGGAACCGTTGCCGGTACCGTCTGAGATGCCCCAGGTGGCCTGTCCGTCGCCGTCATACATCGTCCAGTCGCCCACACCGTCGATAATGAACGGGGTATAGCTGTCAAATGTCTCTGTGGAGGGTTCGGGCAGCGCGGTAGTGATATCAGGCTCGTCCCATGACAGAGCCACCTGCGAGCCGCTTCTCTCAGCCTGAAGCGCCGTCACGTAAGCCACATGGGGAAGATCCACCGATACGGTCACTATCTCCGAGCGGTTGTCACTCTCCTTGAGGTCATATTCATAAAGGATCTCGGCCTGCAGATCATTGCTTTCCGGCGTACCAAGTGTCACAGGGAAAATCAGTGTGAAGTCGGCAGAGTTGCCCGGCTCGATATTCCTTCCCTCAGCCTCGGTGACAAAATCACCGGCAAGCGATTTAAGACGCACCTTGTATTCGTCGGCATCCTCCTGGCCACGGTTTGTCACCGTCACCTTCACCTCATGCCTGTCGCCGGGAGCGGCAAGATAATGTGTGTTTATGGAGGTAAGCTCCAGATTGTCGGTGAGCATGTCATCCACATAGATGTTGTCCACAAAAATCAGACCTTCGTCCCAGCCGGTGCCACGGAATCCGAGCTGAATATACCGTTTCCCGGCAAATTCTCCCAACGGCACCACAATATGCTGCCATCCGTCATGTCCGGCGAAATCCTCGGCGGTAACGGCACGTACCGTGCGCCATCCTTCCGTTTCCGGATTCACCACTATCTCGAGGCGGTTGCGGCTGCCCTCCTCCACATTGCAGTAGAAACTCAGCGCGGCGTTGAGGGTGGATCTGAGGCTGATACGGTTGGTATACAGCATGGCGGAAAGACCCTCGTCACCGGGAATACCGTAGCCGTTGAGACCGAAGAGTGCCATACCCCTGTCATTATCATACGGGGTAACGCCCTCTATCTCGGCAGCCACTCCCCACTGCGCTCCGGTGTCGGAAGAGAGATATCGGAGCACCGGACTTGTGGAGGTCTGACCCGGGAACGATTCATGTACCGGAAGCGCGGCATCCTCCCCTCCTACAAATACCGACGGGGATGTGGAGGTCTTTCCGGTACCCACGCTATTCGCAGGCGTCACACGGTATGCCACCTGGGTCTGTACACCCGCCGTGACTTCCGTGTCCGTAAAACTCAGTTCCGAAATCCCTTTGGCCACCTCCTGCGAGTTATACTCGTTGAAGTATCTAACCACAGTATATGTGGCTTTCGACGGATCCACATAATGCCCTTCCGGACCTTCGCTTGACGGAGCCTCCCAGCTTACGGTGATCTTGCCGTCGATATCGCGCACTGTCAGATTGTTGACGGTACCCGGTTTGTCATATCCTACGAAAACTTTCTTTACCGATTCGAGACCGCGGTTCTTGCCGTCGTAAGCCACTACGCGATATTCGTTGATACCCTGCACGGCTTCCTTGTCGGTATATTCGAATTCCTGTCCTGGTGCCGCGGCTGTAAAAGTCTTGATCACAGCGCCGTCGCGTATCACCTCAATCTTGTCGAGAGTCTCGAGCGGCGTGGCGTCGATAGCGTTTGTCGGAGCCTTGAATGATATATGCGCCTCATACGCTCCTTTTTCTCCCGGCACCACACTGAAATCTGTCACAGCCGACGGCCCCTCGGCCATGGCGCCCTCTACAATCCGCAGATTGTCAAGCACAAGGTTCCACATGAGATTGTCACCCGGTGTTGTGGCATGAAAGCCGATATGGTATTCACCTTCGGTATCCACATGTATCTCATGTTCATAAGTGTTGTACTTGGTGTATTCGTTGTCGATAAGCGAATTTTCGAGCAATGTCTCGGTCATCCCCTCCACCGAGGCCGATTTACCAAGCTTCACTTCCATATATTCCCTGAAACTCGGCACTATGGAGTTGCCCTGGCTCATCGCCTGGTAGATCACCTTGTATGTGCGGTCGTTGCGCAGATGCACAGGCGGGGTGAACAGCCAGTCGTCCTTGGCGTTGCCGGTATACTGTCCTCCGGCGGGAGTTGCGGTAGCCACACCCTCCTTATAACCAGAGTAGCCCCATGTTCCCTGCGCGCCTGCCGCATCATTGTCGACATCCGCAACAGAGAAGGTGCTGAAATCAACCGGAGTGTCAAAAGTCTCGATATAAGGTACCTCGGCCACATGGCCTACAGCCACCTTGTTGGTAAGGCACGCCACACCCTGCTGTCCGTGCGACACCGGTGTGATCATGTATCTGTAGCATTTCAGCGCCGTGTCTTCGATATGGTCTGTAAACACCGTATCGGTCAGCGCACTCGCCACCCCCACGTTGTCGGGCAACCGCACAACGTCGTATGTGATGTTCGGAAAATCAACATATCCGCCGTGCATGCTGCCGCGCGGCTTGCGCCATTTCAGGCTAACAGTCCCACCGCGGTCTGAATTGGTTGCAACAGCCTCGGGACATGCCGACGGGGCATCCTGCCCCATATACTCGCGCAGTGAAGTGGGGAAACTTTTTCCGGAAGCGTTCTCGAGTGTCAGCGAGAAGGTATAATACCCGTTTTCAGGGAGTGTAAGCTCTATCTCGCAATTGCGTTTTCCGGCACGCACACTGCCGGTATGGGTCTCTTCGCCGTTTACTTTCAGCCGGTAAGTGATGTCTCCCGACAGTTGCGAACCGTCCTGGCAGACCTTGGGCGCATCGAAAGCCACGACACCGGTCAGTGAGCCGTCGATGAAATCGGTGAACAGTTCCTCAGGCGTGGCGGGTGCGCCGGGAGCAGTCACATCGGGGATATACAATCCTGCGAACTCCTCGTTGTCAGGGAAAGCGCCCGTTTTTGTAGCGCGTCCGGTCGTCGTGTCGACTGTATAGAGCGCCGTAGTCAGGTCGGCGTGGAGGGCCGCCCAGTAAAGCGTGCCGCTTTCCATGTCGAAAGTCGCTGACTGCGCGTAACGGTTGTCGACCGACACACCTGTCGCACCTACAGCCACAAGCCTGCGCTCCCCTTTGTCAAGGCGGTAGAGCACACCGTCCTCACCGATCGTGAAGATATTTCCTTTGGGATCAGAAGCTATGGCCACATGTATCTGGTCAAGGTCGAAAAGTTCCTCGATCCGGTAGTCTTTCAGATCCATGGCCCCGAGCAGATACCGGTTCTCGAGCGCTCCTACGGAGAATATGCCGTAAGCCCTCTGCTCTATGGGATCGAAAGTGAGGTCTTTGGCGATATGACTCATCCCCAGGCTCACGCTTGTGGTATATTTGAACGGACTGGCATCGTTGATATACAGAGTGGTGTACACAACCTCCTGATTGTCGAAAGTACGGATCTCATAGTCGATGCAATAGTATTTGCCCTCGGCATAAAATCCGCCGCCACTCATCTTATACATATCCCCGAGATAGAATTTTTCCACTTTCAGGGGAGCGGTGACTGTTGTGGTATATATGCCATAAGGAGCATAGCTTGAACTCCACGCATCGCTGGATACCACCCCGCCATACAGTCGGGTACCTGTCGCGGAAGACACATACGCCACTTTGGCGGGCGGCTCCGGCATTGTCACTCTTCCACCGGCAGGCAACTGGCGCCGGCTTTTCCTAAGCTGTTCGGCCATTGTGGTGCTGTCTGCCTGTACATCCGCCATTCCGTTTCCGGCAATATCTGTCACCAACCCGGCCGGAGCACCCCCCGCAGCCGCCGCGGCTGCAAGGAGTGCCGTCAAAAACGCTGAAAGACTTCTCTTCATCTTAAGTAACTGTTCAGAATTATTTTACATTCACTTTTACCACTGTACGCATCCCTTCCAGGCCGGTTACCTCCAGGATGTATATTCCTGTCGGCAGTGTCATCTCGGCATTTCCGTCGGCTACGGCGGCAGCCACTGTGCGCCCGTCGGCGGTATAGGCCCTGACTGTTCCTGTCACACCTGCCACAATCACTGCGTTGCCGCTTACCCGGACTTTCACGGCAGGCATCTCGGCGGCACCGAGACCGGTCATCTGGAGATTGACAGTGACATCGACAGGATCGGTACCTGTCATTCTTACAGGACGCGGATAGCTGTATTCGGTACCGTTGTAATCTACGAAGAGAGCATATGTGCCTTTCTGGATCACAGGTATCTCGAATTTGCCATCTGCATCGGTGACACCGCTGTAATGCACGTCGCCGGCCTTGATTGTAATCGGGGCGTCAGCCACCAGAGTCTCTCCGTCGACTACGGTACCGGTAAGTTTCATCGGCTCGACAGGCACAGTGAAGATCACCGTGGGCGCTTCGCTGAGCAGATCGGTCTTCTCGTCTGACATGGCATATGATTTCGAAACACTCAGCGTGCGCAGGGGCGCGTCACCCTCCATCGCGGGGGCATTGTTGTATGCGAATTTCAGTCCGGAAGCGAATCCGTTGGCACGTGTTACCGTCATAAGCAGGTCTCCCCCCTCGTATACATAAGGAGCGTCAAGTGTAAGGACGAATTTGGCAGGTTCGGTTTCCGATCCGGCTTTGGGGAACACCACATCTTTCTCGGCGAACACAAATGTCTCCGGCGCGGTGAATGTATCGCCATCCACAAACGCGCTCTTTTCTGCCGGCTGCAGCGCGAGAGCGAATTTCTTTGTAGTCTCATAGGAGGTGTTGGCTCCGAGCAGCGTTATCTCGGTTATTTCCGTGCCCGGGTCAAGCCCGATTTCACCTGCTGTGATTATGGTCTGCATCTTCGATGCGAATGCGTCCATGTTCAGGGGGATACTGTTGCTGATCCCGTCCACTGCTCCTGTCTGAACCGGCATTTCCGAGGATTCGGCAGCCACGGTGCAGCTTCCAACGGCTGTCAGAAGGCGGTCGGCGTATGAAAGCGCCACTTTATATGTATTCTCACCTTCAGAATGCGATACATAGCTGATCTTCAGCTGTGCGGAAGCATATGCGTCTATCGCGGGAGCCGTGACGTCTGCTACCTCCTTGTCGTTTTCAAAAAGATGCAATGTATAGGAACCCTCCTCTACGGGAGTGCCGAGCATATTGAGCAGATCCACTGAGAATGCCATGGGATAGTTGACCATACCTTCAGCCGGCACACCAAACGAATCTATTATCATATCCTGTCCTATAGCGGCTGCCGGCAGTGTGTACACATTGTCAAGCATGCACATACCGGCCTCAAAAGCGAAGTAATAGCTGCCGGCTTCCAGACGGGACAGGGCAAGGTTGTACCACTCCAGTTGGTTGCTTTTCTCGTCGGCCCACTCGAAAGTGTTGAATGGCTTGCGCTGTGACCCTACGCTCTTTACAATACGGCCAAGCTCGGTCCATGTCTCGCGGTCAGATGACCAGTAGACTACCAGAGTGGAACTGTCGCTCACAGGCACATAATTATGCCCTGCCATGAAAGTAAGGTATCGCGAAGGATCCACGCTCACAAGCGGTGTTATAAGACGCGATTTCTTGTCTGTGTCACCCTGTGTGAGGAGCGGATTGCCGTTTACGGTGCGCGTACTCCAGAGGTTGGCAGACTCAACTCCAGGAGCCGGTGCCACATACCACCCTTCCGGTATGCCGTCGGTGAACCCCTCTACTACATCTTCCTCTCCGGTCAGGGCGGCACGCACTGTGTAGCCGAATTCCTTGTCGGCCACGGCGTCATTGTATTTTATCGTCACGTTTCCCTTCATCCCTTTGGGAGCACTCCCGAGCGTCATGGCCAGATCTGCCGACATCCCCGCCTCAACTGTCAAAGGGAAGACTGTCGTGGCAGCGGCTCCCTCAAGTTCCTCGCTGAAAGCCATCCCGCTTATCGTCAGCGGTGAACGTCCGGTGTTGGAGATAGTCACCGTGACATCCGACGCCGACACAGCAAGCATCCCGTAGTCCACCGTCGAGGACTCCGATACGGTTTGCGCTCCGTTCTTCACGGCAATCTTTGCAACCGGCGAGAGCACCGACACCTTCTTGCACTGGTATGCCATTTCAGGCACCACGGTATTATTGAAAAATTCCTTCACTTTCACAGTGACGGTCTTGTCGACCGCTACATCGGGCAATGTTACCGAACATGGCATAGTCACCGTAGCGGTACCCCCTACGGCAAGGGGCGCATCCCCCTCTGCTGTCCCCAGTTCCATTGTCAGACTTCCCAGGAAGTTGAATTCCCCTGCCTGGAATTTATATCCCTCGTCACCGACAGCGATATCCTCATCGCCGGTATTGGTCACTGTAAACGTCAGTGTGAAATCCGCTTTTCCGGAAAGATCCGCCGTAACCTCGGCGGGAGAACAATTGAAATCTGATAGTGTCACGCTTTTTTCGGCGGACAATGCCTGCGCCATAGCGGCAGTGACGCACACAACCGCGATTCTGGGTAAAATTTGTTTCATCGATTATGATTATTTCATTTGTTGAATTGCACTGCTTTTTTCAAAAACGGCCGTTTCACGCCTTATCAGACGCAATTTGTACAAAAGCACCACACCACGCGAGCAAATTGCCATTAAAACGCCGAAATCTTTAGCATCACAAAATTATGTAAAAAGATTCCTCGTCAGCAACACACGCACTTAATAAATGTTAAATCCACTCCCAAAACCCCAATAAAAACAAAAATACCCCTATTCATAATGATGTTCCCACGAATAAAAACATATTTCAGGAAATAATGCCCATCTCCGAATAATAACATGACGGATCTGTTTTCAGAATCAATGTCACACTATTATATGCAAATCGGTACATACATTGGTGGAAACCACATATACAATAGATTATATATTTTATATCATTAATACTAATGTATTTCACATGATTATCTATCCTTTGTTGGAAAGATCCACTCCCATAAACCATATTTTGTGACAAAAGCGACACAACATATTATTGTTATTAACAAGATTTAACTTTAACAACTTTGTTTTAACTCCTATTACACATATCTTTGCGATTATCAAGACCTAACATATACATACCATGAAAAAATTTATTTATTATTCACTTTTCGCAGTATGCCTGGTCAGCTGCACTGCGGACGATCCGATGCAGGATGAAACATCAGGCATTCCTCCGATATCCACTTCGGAAATACGAACAGCAAATGAGGCCATAGAAATAGCTTCCGCTGTTTCATCTACTTTTCTACCTGACAGAAATGCCAGTTTAAGCAGAAGTGGTGGAAGAGTTGTCGATCCCGGTACAGAAGTATACACAATTCATAATCATGCTTCCCGCTCTGGAAATACCGATCCGCTACTGTATATTGTCAACTATGCGGAAAATAAAGGTTTCGCCATAGTGCCGACAAACAGGAATGCGCCTGATGTGATCGCTGTCACAGAAAATGGCCATTACAATCCCACCGAGGGTGTTGAGATAGGAGGGTTTAACGAATGGTTGGAAGATATAACCGAATATCTCGTCAAACTTGAAAGTGAGGAACAGCCAGTGGCTTATGCATCCGGTGCTTTACGAAAGGTAGTAACAGATACCATATTCAACAGGACGGTTGATCCACGAATAGAAGTGATCTGGGGACAAAGCAATAAAACACTGGATAATCCGTGTGAAAGTATGTTTTTTGACAATGAAAATGCCGGATGCGCAAATGTCGCTATCGCTATGGTAATGTCATACCTTGAGAAACCACTTTCACTGAGAACCACTTATCTGGCACCGGAAAACAATTTTGATGTTCGGCTACGTTGGGATGAATTGAAGAAATATATGTCGGTGCATGACAATCCTCCGCAAGTCTTTCCGCAAGCAGAATATCCTGGATATAGCATCCGTACAAGTCTCGGATATTTACTCAGAGAACTGGCACAACGGAACAATAGTACTTTTAGAGATAGTCTAACTACTGTAGCCCCCAATAATTTTGCAAATACAGTACGACAGTTTGAATTAACATCAGCACCAAGTTGGGAATTTGCAGACAGTACGTCTTGTCACGACATACTATTTAATTATAGTGGAAGTGTTTTGTTTGTAGGAGGTTATGAGGATGATTATAGAAATGGACATGTATGGGTCTGTGATGGAATGAAAAACTTCAGATTGCGTGACCGTATTTATGAAAGCACAGACAATGGCGTTACATGGAATCTAATTGACACTTCATATTCAAAATATTACAGATATGTACATTATAATTGGGGCTGGCATGGCAATTGCAATGGCTTTTATCTGGACAGTGCAACAGAGGCTATCCCCGGTGGTCCTGATAGTGGGAATACGGCAATATATAATTTCACATTCTTGAGAACATATATAGCAGTTTATCGATAAACAACAGATAAAAACAATAGTAATAGCATGGAGAAAATGCATAAAATATTGGTAACAGTGGCAATCTGTACGGTTCCCTGGTTGCTAAGCGGCTGTTCAGACAATGATGAACCTGAAGCCGGCGATACTATGGCAAAATCAGATCCAGTAGAAGAAGTTGATCCATATGAGCCTCTAATCTATCATGACCTTGACCTGGATTTCAGCACTATGGGCATCCAGGAATATTATGATTATATGCAACAGCTAAATGTAAGTCCTGCATATTCCGACCACCTGTTTTCCGACGATGCTGTGAATACCAGATTCTCTGCGGCAGGTGGAGAAAAAGTGATAATTCCGGAACGTGGTTGCATAGCGCCCCTATTTAAATGGGCGACCACATATGATGTATTGAACGACGGTGCATCAGAGTTCAAATATGATGAAAAAGACTGGAATGGCAACGAGTGTTTCAGGATCTGTGTTTGGGATGCTCTGATAAAAGCAGACAAACTCCCATTGCAGCCCGGTGATATTGTAAGCGTGCAATTAATTCCTCCCGGCTCGATGAACTACTGGCTGTTTGAAGATTTTTATAAATATCTTGACGAGCGTGGCGTTGAGAAAGTTTCAGACCAAAGCCCTGGTTACCCAACCAATAAGGTTCTGACGCTCAAGCCAGGAGTGGATAAATGGCTTGAGATAGCAATCGACTCCCGACGCAGGACTATCACTCTGAAGGCGTCCCCGAACAACACCGGCGTTAAAAGAGCTATTACCATCTCGTTCCGCGCCTATTTCGATAAAGAGTGCATCAATAATGTTGTGACAGATTTTTATGATGGTTATTACCGGAAGCCTTACCTTAACAATGCCATAAGGGTAGAACAGGCTGCTGAATAACGTATACAACCCTAAATATATCTGCCGCGTCGTATCATGGCTTATTGCCAGATCCGATGCGGCAGATTTTCATCTACGGGAAAGCAAAATAGTTTGTCATAAAGTAAATAATTGGTAAATTTGCAGTTCAAAAGAAAAATCCATAACAGCATAATCAAATGCTTACTCTTCAACAGATAAAATCTAACCCGGCAGAGGTGGTGGAGCGCCTCGCCATAAAAGGATTCGACGGCAAGGAAGCCATCGACAAGGTGCTCGCACTGGACGAACAGCGCCGTCTGCTCCAACTTGACAATGACAACAAGGCCGCCGAGCTCAACCGTATAGCAGCCTCCATCGGCTCACTCATGAAAGAAGGCAAACGCGAGGAAGCCGAGCAGGCCAAAAGCCAGGTGGCAGGCCTTAAAGAGGCACAGCGCACTATCGCACAGCAGCTCGCCGAGACCGAACAGGAGCAGCACAACCTGCTCGTGACCATCCCCAACCTCCCCTGCGCCATGGTGCCACGCGGCACATCGGCAGCCGACAATGTGGTGGAGAAAACGGGCGGCCCGATGCCTGAACTCGGTGAAGACGCACTCCCCCACTGGGATCTCGCTAAAAAATACAACCTCATCGACTTCGACCTGGGTGTGAAAATCACCGGCGCCGGATTCCCGGTATATATCGGTAAAGGAGCACGCCTGCAGCGCGCCCTCATCCAGTTCTTCCTCGACGAGGCCAACAAGGCAGGTTACCTTGAGATAGAACCTCCCTATGTGGTCAACGCAGCATCGGGCTACGGCACAGGACAGCTCCCCGACAAGGAGGGACAGATGTACCACTGTGAGGTAGATGACCTCTATCTTATCCCCACGGCAGAAGTGCCCGTGACCAATATCTACCGTGACGTGATCCTCCGCGAGGAAGAGCTTCCCAAAAAGAACTGCGCCTACTCGGCATGTTTCCGCCGCGAGGCAGGCAGCTACGGCAAGGATGTACGTGGCCTCAACCGTCTGCACCAGTTCGACAAAGTGGAGATCGTGCGCATAGAGCGTCCCGAAGACAGCTATGCCGCTCTGGAGGATATGAAAGACCATGTGCAGGGACTGCTCGACAAACTGGGCCTCCCCTGGCACATACTGCGTCTCTGCGGCGGCGACATGAGCTTTACCTCCGCCATCACATTCGACTTCGAAGTATGGTCCGGCGCCCAGAAACGCTGGCTTGAGGTATCGTCTGTCTCCAACTTCGAGACATACCAGGCCAACCGTCTCAAATGCCGTTACCGCGGTGCCGACAAAAAGACAAAACTCTGCCATACCCTCAACGGTTCGGCACTGGCACTCCCCCGCATAATGGCCGCCCTGCTCGAGAACAACCAGACCCCCGAGGGTATAGTGGTTCCCGAATGCCTGCGCCGCTACACCGGCTTCGACATCATCGACTGATCTTAAACCCTACGTCAACATAACGACACAGGAGTGTGCTCGGACAGGGCTACAGCCCCGAATCCGGCACACTCTTTTTTCTTTTCGTCAACATCCACATAACCATAAATTCAAAAATCACATGAAACTTATCGACAGACTGAAACGCGCAGGCATCGCAGCTTGCCTCGGACTGCCGGTCATCGCAACGTTTGCGGCAGACCGCATGGAGCGCGATTTCAAAGCGCCACCCAAATCAGTAAAAACAGCTGTCTACTGGTACTGGATTGAAGGCAATATCACAAAAGAAGGTGTCATCAAAGACCTCGAGGCCATGAAAAAAGCCGGCATAAACCGCGCATTCATAGCCAATATCGGAGGTACCGGCACCGGCGACCCCAACGCCCTCCATAAAGTGGAGTTCATGAGCGACGAATGGTGGGACATAACCCACGCCGCTCTGAAACGCGCCTCTGAACTCGACATAGAGATCGGCGTGTTTAACTCCCCGGGATGGAGCCAGTCGGGAGGCCCATGGATAAAACACAACGAGACCATGCGCTACCTCGCATCCTCACGCACAGACCTTAAAGGCCCCGCCACAGTGAGCGTGCCCCTGCCTCAGCCGAAAGAGGAATTCGAGGATGTGAAAGTGCTCGCATTCCCCAATCCAACACCGGAAGGCACATGCCTCGGCACAGCCAACACCACAATCACAACCCTTCCGGCAACAGACAATGTGTCGAAAATAGTCGACGGAGACATCGGCACAGGCATGAATTTCCCGGAAGGGAAAGAGATGACGATAGATTTCGTGCCCGCCAGTCCCTTCACAGCACGCAGCATCGTGGTGCGCCCCATGGCGGCTCCCATCAATACCGACATTGAACTGCAGGCACTCGGGGCAGACGGCACTTACCGCACCGTAAGCAGCTTCAACCTCAACCGCACCCGCGACTGGAAGAAAGTGGGATTCGACCCATATGCCGAAGTCGCCATGTCGTTCGATCCGGCGACAGCCACCGCCTTCAGGGTGATATTCCGCAATACCGATCCGCATGCGGGAATTGCCGAACTTACCATCTCGTCGGTTCCCAGGGTGGAACGCTTCAAAGAGAAATCACTTGCGAAACTGTACCAGTCGGAAGTGCCGTCATGGCACGAATATCTATGGCGTGACCAGCCCGACGACCACGCTTATGCGCTGCGCCCGTCGGAGGTGCTTGACATAACAGACCGCCTCGGGTCAGACGGCACACTCAATTGGGATGTGCCCGCAGGCGAATGGACAGTACTGCGCATGGGCATGACCCCCACAGGTGTGGTAAACGAACCGGCATGCCCCGACGCCACCGGATACGAAGTCGACAAAATGAGCCGCAAGCATGCCGAGACACACTTCAACGCTTATGTGGGAGAGATGCTGCGCCGCATTCCGGCGGCCGACCGCAAGACGTTCCGCGTATTGGTACAGGACAGCTATGAAGTAGGCGGACAGAACTTCACCGACAGCCTTATCCCCGCCTTCAGGGACAGGTACGGCTATGACCCCACACCGTTCCTCCCCGTGCTCAACGGCATCGTGGTAGGCAGCCAGCATGACTCCGACGCATTCCTCTGGGATCTGCGCCGGTTCGTGGCCGACAGGATCTCATACGAGCATGTGGCCGGAATGCGCGATGTGGCAAACCGCCACGGCCTTACCACATGGCTTGAAAACTACGGACACTGGGGATTCCCCGGCGAATTCCTGCAATACGGAGGACAGGCCGACGAGGTGGGCGGCGAATTCTGGGTAGATCCCCCCTATGGCGAAATAGAGAACCGCCTTGCCACATCGTGCGCCCATATCTACGGCAAACGCCTCACATCCTCGGAATCGAGCACAAGCGCCGGACCCGCATATCTGCGCACTCCCAACGACCTCAAACCGCGCATGGACCGCTACTTCACCTACGGAGTGAACAATACCGTGCTGCACCTCTACATACAGCAGCCCGACGAGCGCCGTCTGCCAGGATCAAACGCATGGTTTGGCACGGAATTCGACAGAAACAACACCTGGTTCAGCCACATGGACCTCTACACCACCTACATCAAACGCTGCAACTACATGATGCGCCAGGGGTGGTACCAGTCAGACGTGGCCTATTTCATCGGCGAGGACGCTCCCCGCATGGTAGGCATGATGGAGCCATGGATCCCTGCCGGCTACCAGTTCGAGCATATCAACGCCGAGGTTATCATACGCGATCTCCAGGTAAAAGACGGCATGCTCACACTCCCCCACGGCATCACATTCAAGGTGCTCGTGCTCCCGCCGTATCTGAAAACCATGCGTCCGGAACTGCTCGCAAAGATCGAACAGCTCGTGGCTGACGGCGC
>ERZ836877.3613-NODE-3613-length-17216-cov-3.269681_pt1 | contig 17216 bp, 21 predicted proteins | sample MGYA00519469_ERZ836877 | MGnify/ENA primary metagenome ERZ836877 (study PRJEB31850, sample SAMEA3708809) | human gut metagenome | biome: human gut; feature: human-associated habitat; material: faeces | place: China | collected 2014 ... | reverse complement strand
ACTGCGGTTTCACAGAGGAAGGAGAATGGACCTACCTCGCTAAACTGTTTGGCAGTAATGCGGTACCGGGTGAGTCCGCTTCCGTTATTCAGCAGGCAATCAAGAAAGCTGAGAAGGAAGGGACAATCACGAGTAAGAACAGGTGGCAACTGATCGAGTACCTATGCGCTGACTACCTCAGTGGCAGGTAGTTAATGTATGGCAGCTAAGCCAAAATACAATGCCCCTTACCACGATAACTGGGCGTGGTCTTTGGCTGCAATGGGTGCCACCAATGAAGAGATCGCCCTTGCCATGGGAGTCTCCGAACGAACCATTATGCGATGGGCCAAGGAACATGAATCATTCGGCAAGGCGCTTGGAGAAGGTAAAGGCGTATCAGATGCGAAGGTAATAAGGAGCCTCTACGAGAGAGCTACCGGCTATGAGTACGAGGAAGAGAAAAGAATTGTTGAGTATGACAAGGACGGTAACGTGAAACCGGTCAAGATCGAAAAGACCAAGAAGCACGTACCGCCGGATGTCACAGCTCAGATATTTTGGTTGAAAAACCGTCAGAGAGACCGCTGGCAGGATAGACCACAGGACTATGTGGCTCAGACCGGCAACAATGACACAGAGGTTCAGATTTACCTTCCAGATAATGGGAGGGACGGTTGATGAAAGAGAAAATTGTATTAGCTCCTCAGAAAGGACCGCAGGAAATGTTCTTAGCGACATCTGCGGATATTTGTATTTATGGAGGCGCTGCTGGTGGAGGAAAAACCTTCGGTTTGCTGTTAGAACCGCTTCGGTATATGAACAACCCGGACTACAATGCAACAATCTTCCGACGTGACTACACGCAGGTAACATCCCCAGGAGGCTTATGGGACAGTTCACGAAAGATTTACCGCTACGTGAAAGGTTCCCAGCCGTTAAAGACACCAAAACTACACTGGACTTTCAAAAAGGGGGCATCGGTCAATTTCGCCCACCTTGGACGTGATGAAGATTGCGACGACTGGCAGGGTTCACAGCTTACGATGATCGGATTTGACGAATTGACGCATTTTAGCGAGTACCAGTTCTTTTATATGCTATCTCGAAACCGTACAGATTCCGGTGTAAAGCCGTATGTACGAGCCACCTGCAACCCGGACGCAGACTCTTGGGTTGCTGAGTTCATTTCCTGGTGGATAAATCAAGAGACTGGCTATCCGATACCGGAACGGTCGGGAGTGATCCGCTGGATGGTGCGACTGAATGAGGTTGTTACTTGGTTCGACAGTAGAGAAGAGGCAGTGCAGGGAGCCATTGAGAACGGTGTCAAGCCAAAGCAGGCGGAGACGATGCCTAAGAGCGTGACGTTCATTGCGAGTACGCTGCATGATAACAAAATTCTGATGAAGAATGACCCTGGGTATTTAGCAAACCTGCAAGCAATGGCTCTTGTGCAGAGAGAGCGACTATTGCATGGCAACTGGAAAATTAAAGCCGCCGCAGGCTTGATGTTCAAGCGAGTAAAGGTGAAAATGCTGGAAGAGATACCGCCTGATGTTATCAAGTGGGCGAGAGGCTGGGATCTTGCGGCAACGTCTGAGGATGAAAAGGGAGACCCGGCATACACAGCAGGCGTGCTGATCGGAAAGAGAAGAAATGGACGGTACATTGTGGCCGATGTTATCAATCGCCGGTTGAGTTCGTCCGATGTGCGAGAAATTATAAAACAGACCTGCATAGCTGATAGGACGAAATATGGAAGGGTAGCAACCAGGCTTCCTCAGGATCCGGGACAGGCAGGTAAAGATCAGGCACAGAGTTTTATGAATCTCCTGGCCGGTTTTACTGTTAAGTGCATTCAAGAGTCCGGGGACAAGGTAACGAGAGCAGAGCCGTTCTCGGCACAGTGGTTAGGACTTGAAGGCATGGATAAGGGAAATGTTGATGTGCTGATTGCACCGTGGAATGAGGAGTATTTTAATGAGTGTGAGAGTTTTCCGCAGTCCAAGTTTAAAGATATGGTAGATGCTAGTAGCGCTGCATTTAATGAAATTACAGTTGGTATGAATTTTGATCTTAATGGATTAGTAAATTAAGCGATAAGGAGGTGAGGACCGCAAACGATGGATAGCAGAGTAGAGCGATATGACGGATACGTGAATATGATCAACAAGGTCGGGACTAATAAGGATCCGCTTGAGGGATACACTTATCAGTATGAAAACCCAACAGCAGATTCTGAGCTTGCACAAGTATACGCAACATCCGGGCTTTTCGCCAGAATTATAGATAAACCAGCGGAGCTTGCAGTTAAGAATGGCTACGATATGGGCATAGGCGACCAACAAATCGAGGAGAGGCTAGAAAAGGACCTTTCAAAGCTGAAATGGAAAGACCAGGCATCAACGGCGCTTAAATGGTCACGTTTGTTTGGTGGAGCCGCTATTTTAATCGGTGTTGATGATGGTGGTTATTGGGATGAGCCGGTTGATCGGGATCAGGTTATGAAGGTAACCAATCTAGTGGTCTTTGAAAGACCGGAGATTCAGCCGGATTACAATTCGGTTATCAATCGTGAGATTGACCCGTTGAACATGGAACGGTTTGATCTGCCAGAGTATTATTTTATCACACCGATGTATGGAGGCAGTCAGATCCGGGTGCATGAAAGCAGACTTTTGATCTTCCGTAATGGTAGGTTGCCCAGAACCGGATCAATGAGTACCGAGTATATGTTCTTTGGTGCGCCGGAGTACAACCGGATCAAAAGGGAATTAAGAGATACCACAACAAGCCACGGGAACGGTTACAGACTCCTGGAACGTTGTGTACAGGCAGTATACAAGATGAAGAATCTGGCGGCCTTTCTGTCAACGGAAGATGGAGAAGATGATGTTATCCGCAGAATGCAGCTGATTGATATGGCCCGGAGCTTGTTGAATACCATGGTGATTGATGCCGATGGTGAGGAATGGACCTTTCAGACGTTCCAGCTTAGTGGTGTAAAGGACATCACTGACGAGAGTTGCAACTTGCTTTCAGCAGTGACCAATATCCCACAGACGGTCTTGTTTGGCAGATCCCCAGCTGGTGAGAATGCGACAGGAGAAAGTGATCTCACGAATTACTATGATTACGTGGAACAAATCCAGGCGTTGAACATCACGGATAATTTGCTTTATCTTTTGCAGCTGATTCTTGCCGGATATCATAATTCCGGGAAGATTTCGGAGGTTCCTAGCATTGATTTAACCCCAAAACCGTTGTGGAGTATGTCTGAAAAGGAACGGGCAGAACTTGACAGTTCCAAAGCATCGGCCCAGCTTGCCAAGGCACAGGCAACCCAGATATATGTGGATATGCAGGCCTTAGACCCTCAGGAAGTCCGTAGACAGCTTGCGAAGTCTGATGATTACCAGATTGATGAGGTGATCTCCGATGACGATTTGAATTCCGATTTGAACCTGGAATCCATTCTGGGACAGATGGGAAACCAAGAGGGGAAAGCAGTCACCACAGAACAGAGTGAGCAGCAAAACGATTCAGCGGTGGAGCCGAAAGGTGCCGCCGTTATTGTTGTCCGAAATGGACGGATCCTGTGTGGTAGAAGAAGCGATGATGGAAGCATCTGTGGTCCAGGTGGTCATGTAGAGCTAGGTGAGACACCGGAGCAGGCGGCCTCCAGAGAGGCCCAAGAGGAGTTTTCTATCTCACCCTATAATTTATACCACTTAGGGGAGTACAAAGGCTTCACGCCCCTGTATTTGCCCTCAAACGTGTATCTAACTACTTCATATACCGGAGACGTGCAAACAGACGACCAAGAGATGTCAAATGCCCGGTGGATGACGCTGGAAGAACTGGACGGGGAAAACTTATTCCCGCCATTTAAGGCAGGCCTTGAGATGTTGATGGGAGCATTGACCGGCAGAAACCAGGAGGTGCTGGTGAACGATGGATAGTAGAGAGGTGATCAATGAACAGATCCAGAAGCAATTTCACGGGAAAAAGGCCGTAACCAGCAAATACCTTCCCAAATTCCCGGAATCAGCGGAGAGGGACTACCAGAGGTTCGCAAATACTTTTCTTGCTGATATCTACGGTGTGGTATTAAAGGAATCAATACCGGATCTGCTTCGGGCGTTAAAGGAATCTGATACAGAATTACGGACAGATGCCAAAGGAACCCAGGCCAAGGAAAATGAAAAGAAGCGGTCTTTGCAGAGGTGGAGAAACATTGATAACACGGTCATCCGGTTACGGAGAGTGATCAATACCATACGGCAGAAGCTGGATCGCTCAATCGGAATGTATCAGACCAAGAAGAAATTAAATGCTATTGCCAATGCAACCAGAAAGCTGACAATCAAGGAATGGAAAAAGGCTATCGGAAAAACTCTTGGGGTGAATATCCTGGAGGATTATTTCGATGGCCCTTTTTATGCCGAAATGTTGGATAAGTGGGTAAAGGAAAATGTGGATCTAATTGCTACGATTCCCTATGATGCCCTGGATGAAATGGAAAAGATCGTGATCCGATCCTATCTGGACGGTAAACCAATAACAACGATCGCAAAAGAAATCCAGCGCAACTACAGCGTGACCAAATCCCATGCCCGTTTAATTGCCAGGGACCAGATGGGAAAGCTGAATCGACAGATTACGCAGCACCAGCAACAATCATGTGGAGTGAGCCGATATAAATGGTCTGATGCAGGAGATTCCAGAGTGCGTGCAGATCACAGACGATTGAATGGAAAAATTTTTTCCTGGAATGCCCCGCCAATCGTTGATATGAGAACCGGACGCCGTGGACATCCAGGGGATGATTACCAGTGCCGCTGTGTTGCCATTCCCGTGTTTGAGTTTGAAAAGTTAGATATTCCCGTTGATGGAATACAGAAATGAAAGGAGTGAGAGAACCGTTGAAATTGAAAAGAGTAAGCCGCCTGGATAGTACCCCGTTGAATGCGGCTTATTTCACGAAAGAGGGGTACTTGCGGGACCGGCCCATCGTTACCACCTGCGGTATTTTTGAGTACCAGGGGGATGATGGCAACATTGAGCGGGAGTTGAGACTTCCGGAAGATGTATTCGCCCAGGAAAGCCTGAAAAGCTATCGGGGAAAGCCGATCATCTTCACCCATGAGGCCGGGGAGATCACCAAGGATAATGTTCATGAGGAGATCATTGGTACGATCCTGAGTGACGGTATCCGGGATGGTGATAATGTCCTGGCAGATATTGTGATCCATGACGCAGACGTATTGAAACGAGGTCTGCGAGAACTGTCACTGGGATATGACTGCGACCTGGAAGAGAATCCGGGAACATGGAATGGGATGCCGTATGACTGCATCCAGAGGAACATCCGCATCAATCACCTTGCAATCGTTGACGAGGCCAGAGCCGGTCACCAGGCAAGGTTGAATTTAGATGGAAAAACAAGAAAAGGAGAGAAAAAGAACATGAGAAAGAAAAGAAGAGATGGTCTCGCTGAGAATCTGACACCAGAGCAGCTGCAGGCGGCGGTTGATATGTATCTGGCCGCACATCCGGACGCAGTAACCCAGCAGGACGATGATGAGCAGAAGGATCCGGTTGAGGAAGTGCGACAGAATGTTGACCGCCGTGACGAGGACATCAGCGCAGTAGGTGTTGAAGAGATTCCGGCCATGCAGGAGGAGATCAAAACTCTGTTAGACGTGATCGATGAAATGAAAGGCAATGCCGATATGAACACCGATGATGGTGACGATGATCCAAACAAGACTCAGCAGGATGAGGGCGATGATCTGGATAACACCGATGATGATGACCCGGAGAAGACACCAGATAACATGGATGATGATACACAGGCACCTGCAGAGGACAAGAATATGACTATGGATTCCGTAGAGCGTAATTTTGGCGAGCTGTATTCCATCGTTCAGATGGCTTCCAAACTTGGTCTGGTCGGATATGTACCACGTAATGTTATGGACGGCAAGAAACGGATCATCAAGGCCATCAACCCAGCGGTGAAGCTGGACGGTAAGAGTCGTGCATACATTGACGGTGCGTATAATGCGGCCGTGGCCATGGCTGGTAGCAGAAAGAATGCAGCAGCCAATACAAAGGCTCTTCTTGGCAACGGTACAAAACGCCAGGATAGTGCTGGGATCAGCAGTGCGGAGGCTGCTCGTAGAAATATGGTAAACCGTCAGTTAAGAAAGGAGAGCAAATAAGTATGAGTCAGACAAATTATGGATTTAACATGGCCCTGGGTGTGCCTGGAGGGATTTATGATCTTTCCCCACACCACATCGTTTCCGAAACCCTGGATAATGGAGTAAGCGCCAAACCTGGTATGGGCCTGGTGAGAGGTGCCACTGCTGGTGAGACCGTAAAACTTCCGGTGACAGCATCCACCGCCGCTGAGTTTGAGGGCGTATTTGTCAACGGATCAAAACAGTTAGAGCATGATGCTAATGGCAGTGTGGCAGCAGTTGGAGCCGATACCGTAGGTGTTATGAAATCGGGCCGTATCTGGGCGCTGATTGCTTCCACAGCGACTGTGGCGTATAGCGAAGGCGTGGCCCTGATTACAGAGGGTACAAACGCTGGTAAATTTACTGATGCTTCCGATGCCAGCGAAACAAAGAAAGTGGCACTTACTGGTGTGACCTTTACCGGAAAAGTCGATAAAGAAAACGGTATTGCGGTCATTGAGATCAAAGCATAAGGAGGAACGAACGAATGGAAAGAAATGCAAGAAGATATGATGCGGCAGACTACCGCAACCTGCATGGAAGTGTGATCGTGCAGGAGGTCGCAGGAACAGAAATCGGTGTGAGAAGATTTGACGGAGTAGATGATGCATCTGCTTTTTTTGCCCGTGAGCTGGATTATATTAAGGCCCAGGCATATGACAAGTTATTCCCGGAGTTATCTTCTCTGCGCTATATGCCGATCACTTCTGACGTGCCAGAGGGTGCGGAGACTGCAACCTGGTATGGTTATGAGCCAACCGGCATGGCGGAGATCATTGCCAATTACGCAGATGACCTTCCAAGAGCCGATGTAAAGGGAGAACCAAATACTTCCCACATTAAGTCTTTGGGCGTATCCTATGGCTATAATGCCCAGGAAATGAGGGCCAGTGTGTACACCGGAAAGAACCTGGATGCTAGAAAGGCAACCGCTGCAAGAAGAGCCAATGACCAGGCCGTTAATAAGATCGCTTTTATGGGATCCGGCAAGGACAATCTGGTCGGTCTGTTTAGCGATGCAGCCGGAATTCCGGAGTTTACACTGTCCGAGGTAGATGTAAACAGCGTAAAACATACAGAGTTTAAGTACAAGACTGCTGATCAGATCCTGGAAGATCTGAACAATATGCAGGCGTACATTGACAAGCTGACAAACTCCATTGAGCGGCCAGATACACTTGCATTGCCATCCCACATTTTCATGGATCTTTCTACCAGACGAATTCCAGATACACAGATCACAATTCTGGCATTCCTGAAAGAGAACAGCCCATACATTAATAACTTTGAGTCCTGGAACGAACTGAGCGCCGAGGCGACTCTGTTTAACCCAACCAATAAGAACGTGGCGTTCCTCTACACCAAAGATCCGGAGAAATTCAGCCTGGAGTTACCGATGCAGTTTAAACAGTATCCGGTACAGGTAAAGAATCTGGAGACTGTGATCCCGTGTGAATCCAGATGCGCAGGTCTGATGATTTACTATCCACTGTCTATGCTGCTTGCAAAGGGTATTTAGTCACTGGACCGATAAAAGAATAGGTATTGATACAGGCGGAGCGAAGATGAAGAATCTCGTTTCCGCCTTTTATAAAAAAATCATAGGAGGATGGTCATGTTGAAGACGATCAAAAACGTAAGTAGAAAAGTAATCGGTAACAAAGAATTTATGCTGCTTCCAGGCGGGACCATGGAAGTGACAGGTACTGAGCTGTGGGTGAAAATGTACCTGGCAGCAGGAGTTGTGGTAGAGGTAACGGCATCACAGGCCGCTCCGGCAGAGACAAAAGACGCTGATCTGGAAGCGGATGAGGAGCCGGGACCGGATGAAGCACCAGAAACAGAGAAGACACCAGAATCCAGTGATACTGTAGCAAAAAAGACAGGAGTTCGGAAAGCAACAAAATAAGGAGGACAGGCTATGCCAACACCGTCAAATGGAATGACCGCACTTGAAATTATCCGGCTTACCATGCCGGAATTTGAAAAAGTAAAAGATGAAGAACTTGAAAAGTGGATCAGTTTATTCCGTCCGCTGGTGAGCAGAGTGAAGTTTAAAAGCCAGTATGAGCAGGCGGTGGCATTACTGGTAGGCCATAAGCTGAAACTGGCCGGATATGGCACTGTGGAGTCTGTAGGAGGCTTAACAACGGTGATCGCTGCTTTGTCTAATAGCGGTGTGTCAAGTGTATCTGAGGGCGAAACCAGCGTCTCCATGGACACAACGGCGGGAACCCTGTTATCTTCCGGATCTGCAGACGCCGAATTTGGCAAGACGGTCTATGGCCTCCAGTTCGTTTCCCTGCGCCGCCAGATGGTCATGAGTATCGCCATTGATGGAAGCGGGGTGAGATCTTGGCAAACGTAAGGGTTACCAGAGATGAGTACACCGCAGAGGGCAGGCAGTTCCAGAAAACGTTGGAGGAGTTGAATAAGCTGGCTTGTTTCATTGGGTTTCAGCATGGCAATGGAACCGAGGAGGATGGCACAGATTTATGTGATATAGCGGCGTGGAATGAACTTGGCACTAGCCGGGGGATTCCTTCCAGGCCGTTTATTCGTAATACCGTTGATCTGCACCAAGACGAGATCAATCAGATGCTGGATAAGATGGCAGAGCAGGTGATAAACGGGGCAACAGCGGAGCAGGTCTTACGCCAGATGGGGGTATATCTCAAGGGACAAATGCAGGAAGAGATCACCAATGGAGAGTATGTTCCGAATGCACCGGTAACGATCCGGAAAAAGAAATCGGATAAGCCCCTTATTGATACCGGTAGAATGAGAAGCAGTGTGCAGTATCAAATCAAGAAGAAGGGAGATCTGTAATGGTCATATTTGGAAAAATGTATCCTATCCGCAGGTTTCGATCTTCCATCGAACACGGAAGAGAATCCGTAACCTTTGCGGATGAAGAAATCTTTGCGGATATCCAGTTTCCTTCGGATTCTTCTAAGAAGGAGACAGAGGGTGGCCGCCGGGAACCACGTATCAAGGCATGGACCAATGAGAAGATACAGCCGGAGGATCAGCTTGACGGCACCCATGCGGACTGGGTCTGGTATGACAATCACTGGTGGAAATGTATGCTGTGCCGGTACGCTGGAAATACCATGCTTTCCCATTACGTGAGTGAGTTTGTCCGAGTCCCGGAGAATGAGCCAGAAGAGTACCTTGAAGAACCGGAGGGGGCTGAAAATGAGACTGTATGATTTAAAAGAGTACCTGCATGATCTGGTGTCCAGGTATTTTCAGCAGGCCACGGTGATCTGGGCCAATGAGGTCAGCACCAAGCCGTCATTGCCGTTAGTGATGCTGAGACTGGGTAACCTGTCAAGACAGTCTTTCCCATCAGAAGAGCCAGTAGAAGACGGATCGGTGCGGTATTACGGAAGTACCATTGATCTGGAGATCCAGATATTTTCCAAGGGCGGAAAGATCGGCGGCGGGTATTCGGATGATACGGTAGCCGACTTAAATGAGTTCCTTCTGTATTTGGAAAGCCCGGAGATCACGGATGAGCTGTTTAACAAAGACCTGGCGATTGATATTGGAACGCCGGTGCAGTCCATTCCGGCTTTGCTTGGAGAAGCGAAGAATGAATTCCGGGCAATGGTGGAACTGACGGTCAACTTTACGCAGGAAACAGCCGGAGCGTATGATCTGAAGCAGTCAGAAAAGGATCCTGAGGAATGGACCCCAACATCGGCAGGTGGTGGAAGCATCGAACAGGTGTCAGAAGAAAATGAGTTTATTGAACATATAGAATTTGAGGAGGAGTACGATGGCAAACACGATCGATGGAATTGTAAAATGTGACATCAGCATTGAAAGTCCTGCAGTGTCTGAAGAGTCCATGTCCGGGCTTTTAATTCTGGTTGGAGAAAAAGCCGAGGAAGATGATGGAACCGTCAAATACTATACGGATCTTGAATCTGTGGAGAAAGCAGGCTATGGAACGGATTCCGTTGCTTATTTAGCTGTTCAGACAGCATTTGCCCAGCAGCCGTCACCAGACGGTATTTACCTGGTTGCTGTGAAAAATGAAGAAGAGCCAACAGCTGCAGTACAGAGAGCATTGCATACGGATGGATGGTATCACATCCTTCCAGCGGGGGTTGATCATAATAAATACAATGCTCTGGCGGTTTTCGTAGAAACTACAGAAAAACTGCTTGGTTTAACGCTGGATGCTGGGGAGACGACGCCAATCTTGCAGAGCGGACTTATGAGAACCCATGTGTGGAGACTGGCGTCCAATCAGAAGACGGCGTATGATCCATATTTGCACGTGGCAATCTGTGCAAAAACGAGTGGATATGATCCGGGATCTGAGACATGGGCTTTTAAACAGTTGTCTTTGATCACACCTGGTGAATTTGACAGTAACCAGATCAACACCATGGACGGAGCCAACGAGAACTATTATGTGTGCATCACCAAAAAAAACATTACCCAAAATGGAAAAGTTCTTGGCGATGAGTGGATTGATACGATTCGTTTCCGTGATTGGCTGAAGAACAAAATTCAGCTAGGAGTTTACAATGTGTACCTGTTAAATACAAAGGTGCCGTTCCTTGATTCCGGAATTTCTTTGATTCAGAATGCTGTATCATATGCCCTAAAGAAAGGGCAGGAGGCAGGCGGGATTTCTGGAGATTTTTACGATGAGGATGGTAATAAAACGCCAGGCTTTACCATTTATGCGCCATTAGCAAGCAGCTTTACAGCAGCACAGAAAAAATCCAGGAAACTTACTGGTTTAAAGTGGAGTGCTTACCTTGCGGGAGCCATCCACGTTACAGAACTGAGTGGTAAACTTGGCTATTAAGGAGGAACGACATGGCAAGAACATATTTTAGTAAAAAGGTTACGGTAACTGCTGGATACCATATTGTAACTGGATTTGCGGAAGATTCTTTTGTCAGCATTGAAGAAACCGGAGACGGTGTTCAGTCTGTCGCTGGAGCGGATGGGGAGGTGGCAAGAAGCGTCTCTTCTGATCCACGATGTACGGTTAAGATTTCATTGCTGCAGACAAGCGCATCCAATGCGTATTTCATGCGGCGATACAAAATGGATAAAGCTGATGGAAGCGGATCTTTCCCACTGCTGATCAAGGATCTGACATCTGGAGATATTTTTTCGGCGGATGAAGCCTGGGTAGTTAAGAAACCGGCATTCAGCCGTGGAAAAGCAGTGAGTAACTGCGAATGGGAGATCTGTGCAGTCGGTGAATTTGAAGATTAGGAGGACATAAGATGTATAACGCAATGTTAAATACCAAAGAAGTTCAGATTGATGGTATATCATTTTTTATTTCCCCGTTCCCTGTTTTCACAGCGGCCAGGATCACGGCCCAGTTAAGCAAAGTGTTGTCACCGATTCTTGGCGGTGTGATTGCCCTCCTTGGATCGGAGGATGAGACGGGGGAAGATACAGAGAAAGATCTGTCAGAAAACGTGGTGGCCGCAATCCCAGCTTTTACAGCCGCTATGCAGGGCTTATCACCAGTAGAGTTTGAAAAGCTGGCTAGGGAGCTTCTGGTGAATTCCAGAAATATCGCATTCAAGAATCAGGATTATCCAAACGGTGAGATTTTGACGGAAGACGCTGTCAATGCCATTTTTGCCGGAAATACCCAGAACATGTATATTCTGGCGTTCCATGTGATCAAGGAGAACTATGGCGGTTTTTTCGGGAAGTTCAAGATCCCATCTGGCAATGCAAAAGTGAAGGAGATTCTGAAAATGTACTCGAACGGTACGGAAAACTCAACACCAGCTGCTTCGGAGATCTCGAACTGAGATGCTACACCTTAATTAAGGCTGGGATATGCAGCAAGCGGGAATTGTCTGACGGGACCTATACCCTGGATGACTTTTTAAAGCTGTATGCGCTGTATTCCATGGATCGGGATATTGAGCGGATTCAGGCCCAGGAAATGGAAAGGGGAGGTGAATAGGATGGCGGCAAGTGGAATATTAAGGCGGATCGGTATCGCTCTTGGCGTTGAGGTTGATGATAAAGAAGCCAGGAAAGACGTAGACGCTTTAAAGGACTTTGCCAAAAAGGCGCTTGGAACCATCATGGTGGGGATCTCGCTGGCTAAGGTAACGGCTTTGGCCAATGAGTTTAGCGCCGTGAATAAGGTAGTGAAAGCCGCTACACGGGAGTTGGGAGACCAGCGGGATATTCAGCAAAAGATCCTGGAAGCGGCAAACCTAACCAGAACGTCCTACGGTGATACCGCAAAAGCTGTATCCTCCCTGGTTCAGAGTGATGCAGATCTATTTGGTAACGTGGACGAAGCCGTGAAATTCAACAACGCCGCTACCATGCTGTTTAAGACTGCCGGTAAGACGGACGAGGAGATCGCAGGTCTGATGGAGTCCATGAACAAATCCTTTGCCAAGGGAGCCGTTGAATCAGATGTCATTGGTCAGATGCTGGAGCAGTCCCCGGAAGCGGCGGCACTGCTTGAGAAAAAGCTGGGCACCACCAAGGACAAGCTGGAGCAGCTGGCATCCGATGGAAAAATCAGCTTGAAGGATCTGAAGGAGGCGTTCACGGATTCTGCTGATACGATTGAGGAACGTTTTCTGGAATCCAGAGCCAGTATCAACGACGCCATGAAAAACATCCGGAACCAATGGGGACTCTGGGTATCTCAGATATGGGATAGCGCTGGGGTATCTCAGACGGTCGGCAAGCTGATGATCAGGGCTTTTAATAGCTTCATGCGGGTATTGAATAAAGCCCAGCCGGTGGTCACTGGAGCGCTCACGAAAGCCATGAGATGGCTGGAAAGGATCGCGGACTGGATATCAAGAGTCGGATCCGTTCTGGGACGGCTGGTCGATAGAATAGGCGGCGTGGAAAATGCTATAAAATTGCTGTTGATCGCTGCTGGAGCCATTTGGCTGGCATTTAATTTTAGCAAGATTGTAAATGGCCTTATTGGTGTAAAAAAGGTTCTTGGTGGAATCTTTGATCCGAAAAACCTGAAACTAATGGGAATTGCGCTTGCGATTACGGCGGTTGTTCTTATCGTTGAAGATTTTATCAACTTCATGCAGGGAAATGATTCCGTTATTGGAGCGCTCTTTGAGAAGCTTGGGATTGATTCTAATGAGGTCCGGGAAACAATCATAAATGGACTGAACCGGGTCAAAGAAACGATCCAGACGGTGATATCTACTGCTGGCAAATTTGTTTCTGAGCATCGGGCGGCATTTGAAACGTTTGGCAAGATTCTTCTTACACTTGGAGGAGCATTTCTTACCGTCTTTGCATTTGTAAAAGCCGGTATGGTCGTCTTTACTGCGCTGGGGGCTGTGATAGGTTTCTTTTCGAGCCCGATTGGCCTTGTAATCGCTGCGATAGCGGCACTGATTGCGATCGGTGTATTGCTGTATAAAAACTGGGATAACATTGTATCCTATGCATCCAGCCTATGGCAGTCTGTAGTTGAAACGTTTGAGAACATGAGAGCGGGAGCAGCCGCTAAGGTATCAGCGATCAAGGATGCTGTGGTAAATGGATTTCAAGCAGCAATCAGCTGGATTAAAGGTTTACCGTCTGAGGCGCTGAAATGGGGAGGCGATGTCATTGACGGAATTGTCGATGGAATCCGGAGTAAAATTGATAAGGTTACGCAGGCGGCAAAAGATGTAGCAGGAAAGATTAAGTCATTCCTGCATTTCTCACGCCCAGATGAAGGCCCTCTGACGGATTATGAGACCTGGATGCCGGACTTTATTGGTGGGCTTGCAAGAACCTTAAGGGGAAACCGTGGAATCCTAGCCAAGGCTGTTACAGACGTCAGCAGCGCACTTAATATCCGTCCAACTATTCGCACCTCAGTCAATTCCATGGGATCTAATAAAGCTGGAAATGTCATCAACCAAAAAGTTGAAATCAATAATACGGTTCAGACCACGGACACTAAGGCCGGGAAAGCAGCAGCGAAGCAGATGGAAAAGAGCGGTGATGATGTTACCAATCAGATCACCAAAGGACTTGCATACGGGAGGCCATAACGATGGGAAAAAGAAGAAAAGTAAAGCGTCCGGCATCGTTAGACGGCATTCAGTTTGATGCGTTGCTGTCCCAGGACGAGCAGTATTCGGCCCAGGTGCCGGATTACCCGGTAGAAAGTGGATACAACGTGCATGATTCTGTTCTGCCGGAAGCGTTGACGATCAAGACCACATTGTATTTGTCAAACACGCCGGTTACCTGGAAGAGCCGGATCGGTCTGAGTAGTACCAGGGTGCAGGACGTAGAGGAACGCCTGCGTGAGATCTTCTGGAACCGGGAGCCGGTCACATACAGGACATCTGATAAGCGGTGGAGCAATATGTGTATTACGTCCCTTACAATCTCCAAAACCGAGGAAGACGGGTATGCCCGTAAGATTCCTATTGAGTTGAAGCAGGTGGAGATCACAGCGACCAAAACCGTCACGGTGCCAGAATCTTACGCCAGAGGTGGAAAAAGCGAAGCCAGCGGCGGTACGGCATCGACAAGGGCATCTGCGGGAACTTCCGGCGGTGCTTCTAAGACCTCAACAAGTGAACAAAAATCAGAGTCACAGAAGAAAGCCTCGATCCTGTACAACGCAGGAAAGGGGCTTGGACTCATTAAGTAGAGGAGAAGAGAAACATGACCATTTATATTGATGTTCCGGACATGAATGACAGTAAGAGTCGAATTACCCTGTCTGGCAAAGAATTTATGATCCGTTTTACCTATTCTTCCGTACACGACCACTGGTATTTCAGCCTTTACTCTGCGGAGGATGAACTGCTTCTTGGAATGATCAAGATCCTGCCGTTGTTTCCGCTCACGGAATATTATACGGATGTCCGGCTTCCGGATGGAAAATTCGGATGTATCACAAACCTGGCCAGCATTGGGCGAAATGCGTTCAAGGATGGCCAGGCAAATTTTACGTACATACCAAACAGTGATTTGGAGGGATGGAGCCCATGAGAAATTGGAAACGAGCTTACCGGCTGGTGGCGGGAATTGCTGGACAGTCTGGTTTTGAAATCGGTGAGGAAAGTGATCAGGGACGTGCGTTGCATATCAAGTTTGACCTGGAAAAGACGGATGTATCATCAAACAATACCGGAACTATTTCCATCTGGAATCTGAATGATGAACACGTGAGTATCCTGGAACAGAAAGACTGCATCGTTGCCCTGTATGCCGGGTATGGAAACACCAAACCATTGCTTTTTTCCGGGAATGTCATAAATCCGGAAACATCCATGGAGAGTTCGGACCGGAAAACGGATCTGGATGTGGTAGATGGCCGGGTAGCGGTTCGGGATACCTATGTATCGTTATCTTATGTGGGTGAGACCCTGTTGCAGACAGTCTTTGTGGACTGTATCACACAGATGGGGATCACCTGCATTTACAGCCAGGGAGCGACAACCTTGTTGGCGGCCACAAAATTACCATTAGGGTATGCGTTTATCGGGGCGGCAGCAGACTGTTTGACTCAGCTTTGCAATGCGTATGGGCTGAAATGGAATATCCAGAACGGGGTATGCCAGATCTTACTTATCTCAGAGCCAATATCGCAGCAGGCGTATTTGTTAAGTGAAGAAACCGGACTGATCGGAGTACCGAAGCGAGTGGCCATGTCAGCGGAGAGTACCCAGGGAGCGTCTGACGGAAAGACCGTATATGGTTATGAAGTTGAGTATTTTTTAAACGGTGCGATTAATGTAAATGATCTGGTACAGCTGCAGTCGGCCAAGGTCTCCGGCTATTTCCGGGTCAAGAATATCCAGATATCCGGAGATAACCTGGAAGGTGACTGGACCTGTACGGCAAAGATGGTGGAGGTGAGTGGATGAGAAGTGAGATGGTAGATGCGATAGGAAACGCCATGCGGTCGCAGGTCAGTGAACTGCATGTGGCGCTTCCAGCGACAATCATGGGATATGATGGGAGTACCGGGCTTTGCCAGGTAAAGCCCATTGGTAAAGTCAAAAACGGAGATGGGCAGGAAATGGAATATCCGGTCATTGCGGGGATTCCAGTCTGTACTCCATCATCGATTGCAGTTCCGATCAAAACCGGCCAATCCTGCCTTCTGGTGATCTGTGACGCAGATATATCCGGGTGGCTGTCTGGAAAGACGGCGGTACAGTCCATGGCTCACAGCCTGCAGAACGCAATCTGCATTCCGGAAGTCCATAAAACGCCTGGAAAGCTCCAGAGCTATGCCAATGCCAATAACTGCGTGGCCATCGAAGGAAATCTGTATGTGTCCGGTAGTATCACCTGTGTGGGCAACTGCAACGCACCCAATATTCCATAAAGGCGGTGAACGGTATGGAAAATCAAGACATTCTTTTAGATGGGTCTGGAGACATCCGCCTGAATGAGTATGGTGATGCTTCCTTGACCGGATCCGTGATTCAGGATGTCAATGTGCATCTGCGGTGGTTCCTTGGTGATTGGCCATTTGATGAATCAAAGGGTGTTGACTGGTTTGGTGAAGCATTTGTAAAGAATCCAGACACGGACCAGATCGCCCGAATGGTCCGGAGCGAGATTGCAGGTATTGATGGGATCAAGAGCGTAGAAAATGTATCCGTGAGTATGGACAATGCCACCAGGACGGCGGTGATCCGGTGGGTAGCGAAGACAACTGAGGACATATTGAAAAGTGAGGTGAAACTATGGGGGAATATGGCGTCACAAAAAATGGCTTTGTATTAAAGCGGTTTGATGCTGTATATGAGAGCCTGGCAGAAAAAGTAAAGGATTATGCTGGGATTGACATTGATAAAAAGTCAGATTCAGTGTTGAATCTGGCTATTTTTTATCCGGTGGCGGACCTGATCGCCAGACTGCATGAGGAAAGTCTGGATGTGTATAATAGCCTGCATCCAAGCACCGCAGAGGGTGTGGCTTTAGATGATGCTTGCCAGTATGCCAATATCCGAAGAAAAGCGG
>ERZ836877.3609-NODE-3609-length-17236-cov-5.748385_pt1 | contig 17236 bp, 15 predicted proteins | sample MGYA00519469_ERZ836877 | MGnify/ENA primary metagenome ERZ836877 (study PRJEB31850, sample SAMEA3708809) | human gut metagenome | biome: human gut; feature: human-associated habitat; material: faeces | place: China | collected 2014 ... | reverse complement strand
GACTGACCTATACCACCTACCAATTCAACTACAATCGGGAGTGTCGGTATGAGCCTGTAAAACGGGTCGGTCGTTTCTATTCTGTCACGAGGGAACAACTTGAATCCCTGTAATATCATTCTTTTTTTTGTTGAATTGATGAATAAGGATATAACTATGCTGACAATAAACAATATACACTCTCAACAAAATCTCAACAATCGAAAAGAGAAGTTGAGAGAGGAACAGCACCCGATTGTTGATTTCTCTTTTGGCGAGTGGTTTGTTGAGAAGATGTTGAGCAAATATCTTTCTGTAAATAAATGTGTTATATAAGCCATTCAACAAATCAACGTTTTTACAATCATCATCAAATCTATAGAATATCATGAACATACAAGAAGTTAAACAAATCAGAATCGCAGACTATCTGCAAAGTTTGGGTTACACGCCCGTCAAGCAACAGGGCAGCAGCTTTTGGTACAAATCACCGCTGAGAGAGGAAACGGACGCATCTTTCAAGGTAAACACAGAACTCAACAAATGGTACGATTTTGGACTTGGCAAGGGCGGTAACATCATCGCATTGGCAGCGGAACTCTACCATACGGAAGATGTAACCTGCCTGTTGAAGCGCATAGAGGAACGGACACCATACATCCGCCCTGCATCGTTTTCTTTTGGCAAGCAGCAATCCGACAACCGCACTTATCGGGTATTAAGAGTTGGCGAGCTGTCATCACCTGCGCTCATTGCCTATCTGCAAGAAAGGGGGATAGACATTGAACTCGCCAAAAGGGAGTGTAAGGAACTGCGGTTTGAGAATGCCGACAAACCCTATTTCGCCATCGGCTTCCCGAATATGGCAAGAGGGTATGAAGTGCGTAATAGATACTTCAAGGGATGTGTCGCCCCGAAGGACATCACCCATATCCGACAGCAAAAAGAGCCACGAACCGTCTGTTATCTTTTCGAGGGCTTCATGGATTATCTCTCGTTCCTGACCATCCGAGTAAAGAACAATCCGCAACACCCACGATTGAATGCACAGGATTACGTCATTCTCAACTCCGTTTCCAACCTCTCGAAAGCGGAAAGCATATTGGCAACCTATACCCGAATCGGCTGTTTCCTTGACAATGACACAGCAGGACGGAACGCATACGCCAACCTGCAACGGATGTTGGGTGACCGCTTGCAGGATATGTCGGTTCACTATGCAGGGTATAATGACTTGAACGAGTACCTGTGCAAAAAACTCTTGTCCCAATCGACAGAGCCGATAAAGGAGGAGAAGCAAGTACAATCCGCAAGGCGGATGATGCAGCCACCGAAAAAGAAAGGGCTGAAAATATAGAGGGGAACAGGTTCGCTTTCCCAAGGGTATTTAGACAGAAATACCATAGCTCAATAGGGCGTTTTCTTCACGCATTACACGGTAATGCTAAAAACTCCCTATCGAGCCAAAGGGAAATCCCTTTGGAAACCCTGAGAGCCAATGCCACAGGCAGAGAATACACTCATAACAATAACCGTAAAAATCAAACTACATGGGATATTTTTCATTGGACATAAAGAAAGCAAAAGGTTCATCGGACACCGTACAATCCGACCATATAGAGAGAAGAATCATACCTAAAAACGCAGACCCGACAAGAACGCATCTGAACAGGGTACTTATAGAATACCCCGATGGCGTTCATGGCAGGGATGAAGCGATTGCCCACAGGCTGAACACGGCAGGCATCAAGCGGAAGATTACACATGACCAAGTCCGTGTAGTCCGAGTGGTTCTGTCGGGAACACATGAGGACATGATGGACATACAGGAAAACGGAAGACTTGACGAATGGTGCAGCGACAGCATCCAATGGCTGCAAGCCACATTCGGCAGGGAGAACGTGGTTGCCGCCCATCTTCACATGGACGAGAAGACACCGCATATCCATGCAGCCATTGTTCCCATCGTGACAGGTGAAAGGCGCAAAGCCAAGAAAGAGCAGGAAGACGGCAAACGGAAGTATCACAAGAAAGCAAATACCGTCCGTTTGTGTGCCGATGACCTGTTCAACCGTCAGACCTTGATTGCGTACCACGACAATTATGCAAGGGTTATGGCTAAATACGGATTACAGCGAGGTGTGCGAGGTTCCGAAGCACGGCACACCACCACGACACAGTATTATCGGGACATACAGAAAAAGAACGCTGCCCTTGATGCAGAAAACAAGCGGTTACAGGAGCAGAAAACCGAAACCGAACAGGAACTCAGACAAGCCAAGAAAGAGGTACAGACCGAGAAACTGAAAGGTGCAGCCACCACCGCAGCGACCAACATAGCTGAAAGTGTCGGTTCTCTTTTCGGGAGCAACAAGGTCAAGACTTTGGAAAGGGAGAACACCGCCCTGTATCGGGAAGTTGCCACCCATGAGGAAACCATTGAGATACTGCAAAACCGCATACACACGATGCAAACCGAGCACAACCGCCAGTTGTTGGAAATACAGCAGAATCACCGTAAGGAGATGGCGGAAAAAAGTGTCAGACACAAAGATGAAGTATCAGGTTTGAAACGCATTATCGAAAAGCTGTGTGCATGGTTTCCTATGGCAAAGGAAATTATGAGAATAGAGAGCCTGTGCCGCCTTGTCGGGTTCAATGAAAGGCAGACCACGACATTGACTTATGGTAAGCCTTTGATATACGAGGGCAAACTTTATTCGGAGGAACATAATCGGAGTTTTACGACAGAAAGAGCAGGCTTTCAAGTGGTGAAAGACCCTGCGGACAAGTCTAAACTGACACTCGTAATCAACCGCCAGCCCATAGGCGAATGGTTCAGGGAACAGTTCGACAGGCTACGGCAGAGCATACGACAGCCAATTCAACCACAAAGGAAAAGTAGAGGAATTACATAAGTAGTTAAAACAGATTGCAATAAGCCTCCGATAATCGTATTTCCCTATCAGAGGCTTATTGCTGTTTAGATTTAGTTACGTTTCATAAATCATGATTTTTGTTTTTGATTGTCGACCTTTCTAAGTTGTGGAAGACATAAGGCTATTATAGCGAGAAGCAGAATAGCCATACCTGAGAACAAAAACCAACGGTTTACCCCGATTTGGTCTGCAAATGCACCCGACACTACCAACCCAAGCGGCATGGCAAACGACATGATGCTGCCAAGAAGTCCGAAAACACGCCCTAAATACTCGGGTTGTATCTGTTCTTGAAATAGCGCGGTCTGTACTCCATTATAGAATGGGGCAGAAAAGCCCATCAACGTACAACATATCGCAAATATCATAAAACCATTGGTTGGTAGCAAGCCGGAAACAGTCAATGACACTCCCATAAGAAAGATAGAGCCGATGATATTTGCCATGCGCTTTTTGAAACCTCCCCATGCGCCCAATAGAAGTCCGCCCAACAACATACCAACTGCAAAAACAATTTCCACCACGGAAGCATGCAAGGTACTTCCCTCGAAATAATTCATACTCATCAGCGGAAATAGCGCATTGATTGGCATATAAATGAACATATTGATTGCTCCTATCCAAAGCAATGTGAAAAGAGCTTTATTTTGTCGTATTGCGTTATAGCCAATGCGCAGTTCGGTGAAAAAGTTTTCTTGCTGCAGCGCTTCAATCGGTTGTTTTGGGATGTGAACCATTGCAACAGTGATACAGGCAATTATTGCTCCGAATACGTCAAGGGCAACCGCAGAATTCAACCCCCATTTTGCATAGAGAAAAGCGGCAATTGCCGGACTTAGGATGAAACTTGCCGATTGGATGGACTGGGTGTAGCCGGCACATTTGACTAACTGTTCTTCAGGCACTAAAAGAGGTGTTACCGCACTTAACGCAGGGGAATGGAATGCAGTGCCAACGCTTCTAATGAAGAGGATGAGCATTACTATCCATACAGGTAGTTCCGCTGACAGGGAAATTACGGTAAGTACCAGTCCAGCACAAGCTATGATGACATCTGCACCAATCATGACCATTTTCCGGTTCCAGCGGTCAACAAGTACTCCGATTGCAGAACCTAAAACCGCTTGAGGTAGAAACCCAACCAAGGTCGCCATTGACAACACCATCGCAGACCCTGTTGTATTTGTCAGATGCCAGATGATGGCCATTTGAAGAACCCCACTTGTTATCAGGGACACAGCTTGCCCCGCCCATATTGTATAGAAATCTTGTTTCCAATTTCTGATTTTTTCCATTTGAATTTTTCCTTTTATCTTTTGAATGTTTCTTGATTTTATAGCACAAAAAATCTCTCGACAAGCCTGAAATAGCATGCCGGATTACAAAGACAATGACATTCAAATCGAATTAATTAGATTTGAATGTGGAAAAATTACCAAGGTTTATGATATGCAATATTAACGGTGTTTTTACCTGTTAATATTGTACAATTGTTCATAATCATATTGAAAACCACTATATATGTTGCGACTTATCTTAATTGGGATGGTATTATATGCACACCGAATCCGCTGCAAAGTTACAATAAATTATTCGATTTTTGCACTAACTAAAGTAAAGAATTTCAATGCTTCCTGAATTTTGCCTTTCCTTTTTTATCCAAATCTGCAAAAAATAACGGCATAAGCAAATAGGTATATATCGAAAGGCAAAAAATGGCGAATACTGTTTGTATTGGATACTATATCAAAGATTTGTCGTATCTTTGCACCTGAAAGAGTTATTTGATAGTAAAACACCGCAAAACGCTGAAAATCGCACGGTTTCCTAGTCGTTACCATTACTTTTCAGATACTCCGTTAAATGTTTATTCATCAAACGGTTAGACGAAACCGTTCAGAATTTAAAATAGAAATCAGCGGCGGCCGCGGTCGCCCGAAGGCTGCCCCATGTTGCCGGGACGCTGTGAACCGTCAGGCCCGGTCATGACAGGCGGCCGGTTGACCTGACCGGGGTTACCCGATACCGGCGGACGGTAGTCGGGCACAGAAACCTGCGGCGGACGGGGTCGCGGCGGTGGTCCCGGAGGGCCGAAAAAGCCGTTGTTGTAATAGGGATAAGAATTCCAGTACCAGTTGTAATCGCTGTAATCGGGATAAAAATCGCCGTAGCCGAAATCTGTCGACAGCATCATGTCGGCGCAAGAACTCATGGCCATGACCGAAGCCAATGCCAGGCCGCATTTCAATATCACTCGTTTCATAGCCATACCGTATTCTTTATATATTTATATATTCAACATATATTTATATATTCAACAATTTCAGAGGCGTTAAGTTTCATCTGCAGCCGACACGTTTTCGTCGATAAAATCGGGCTGTTTGTCGATAAAGACGCCCCACCGGGCGATAGTGGTCTTGCGGCGATTAAACCATTTTTGTAATTTCGCATCATAATTAGGCGTATAACCTAATCAATCGACTTCACATGTACGTCAAAAAGCCAAACCGATTCATTACAAGACCATCTGCAATCATCACACTGCTGCTGACGGTATGCTGCTGCCACATAGCGTCGGCCTACAGCATCAGCGGCTCTGTCACTGACGGTGACGGCGAAGCAATGATAAGCGCCTCGCTAAAACTGCTGTCTGCGAAAGACAGCACCGTCGTCAAGACAACCGTAAGCTCGGGTACCGGACGCTACAGCATCGACGGCGTCGCAAAAGGACGGTATATCCTCGAAGCGTCGTATGTCGGATACAACGCCGAGCACCGCAACGTGAGCGTCACTGACAAAAACGTCACCCTCAAGCCTATCATTCTCACCGAAAGCTCGGTCATGCTGGCCGAAGCAACTGTCGTCGGCATCAAGACCCCGATCAAGGTCATGGAAGACACCGTCGAGTTCAACGCCGACACCTACAAGACCCAGCCCAACGCCGTGGTCGAAGACCTGCTAAAACGCTTGCCCGGCGTCGAGGTCGACTCAGAGGGCAAAATCACGGCTAACGGCAAGGAAGTGACCAAGATACTCGTCGACGGCAAGGAATTTTTCAGCGACGACCCCAAAGTGGCTTCGAAAAACCTGCCCGTCAACATGATCGACAAACTCCAGGTTGTCGACCGCAAGAGCGATCTGGCACGCATGACCGGCGTCGACGACGGCGAAGACGAGACCGTCATCAACCTCACGGTCAAAAAAGGCATGAAAAACGGCTGGTTCGGCAACGTCGAGGCCGGATACGGCACAGACGAACGCTACAAGGGCTCGTTCAACATCAACCGCTTCTGGAACGACAACCAGATAACCTTCATCGGCGGCCTCAACAACGTCAACGACCTCAACTTCACCGACGGCACCTCGGGACGCTTCCGCCGCTTCGGGGGTACAAACGGCATCACGACGTCGCGCGCCTTCGGCATCAACTTCAACGTCGGCAAAGAAGAGATATTCCGCGTCGGCGGCGACGTGATGTACTCAGAGAGCGACCGCGACACGCGCCAGAGCTCCGACCGCAAGAACATCTTCGAAGATTCGACCTCATACGTCAATTCGTCGAAATACGCCCGCGACAAGGGCCGCAACCTGCGCGCCGACTTCCGCATACAGTGGAATCCCGACTCGTTCAACACCCTCGAGATACGGCCCAACTTCTCGTGGAACCGCAACAACTCAAACTCGCTCGACTCATCGCTCACACGTGCCGGCGACGCCGCCATGAGCGAGATCGTGCGCAGCATCAACCGCGACAACTCGCGCGGCACATCGATCGAATTCGGCACCCGACTTATTTACAACCACAAATTCCGTTCGCATCCCGGGCGTTCGTTCTCGATCTTCGCCAACTACCGCCACAGCAACGTGCGCGAGCGCTCGAACTCATACTCGTGGAACCGCTTCGCCCTCTTCAACGACTCGATCGACCTCACCGACCAGTTCGGCGACAACCACACCTGGAGCGACAACGTCAGCGCCCGCGTGTCGTGGACCGAGCCTCTCGGCGATGTCAAGAAAGGCAACTTCCTGACCGTGGCCTACCGTATCCAGTACCGCTGGAACAACGCCGACCGCCTCACCTACGACCACCCCGTCGACTTCCCCGACGGCTGGGAGGGCGCGCCCGTCATATCGGACGACCTTGTCTATAACGCCGACCTGTCAAACCGCTTCCGCAACGACTATTTCAATCAGGACATACGCGTCGGCTACCGCCATGTCACCGCCAGCCACAACGTCGACGTCGGCCTGTCGCTCGTGCCCCAGATGTCGCGCTCGATAAACCTCGAGGACGACCGCCGCTCGATACCCTCGCGCTGGGTGTGGAACTACGCCCCCTATCTGCGCTACCGCTGGAAGGTCACCAAGACACGCTCGCTCAATCTCGACTATATGGGCCGTTCGTCACAGCCGTCGATGACCCAGCTGCAGCCTGTCGCCGACATGAGCGACCCCCTGCGCATCGTCATCGGTAATCCCAACCTCGACCCGACCTTCACCCATCACCTGCGCCTGCGCTTCCAGGACTTCCAGCCCGAGGCCCAGCGCGCCATCATGGCGATGCTCGACGCCCAGGTCGTCCAGAACTCTATCGTCTCGCGCATGACCTACAACAGCGAGACCGGCGGCCAGACGACGACCTACGAAAACGTCAACGGCGCGTGGAACGTCAGGGCGATGAACATGATTTCGTTCCCCTTCCGCAACCGTTCGTTCACGTTCAACAACCACGTGATGCTCTTCTACACACGCTCGATCGGTTTCAACAACAACCGGCGCAACAGCTCGGGCTCGCTGATGGCGGGCGAATCGTTCGGCGTCGCATGGCGTCCCGACAATATCGAAATCGAGCTTCGTCCGTTCTACAACCTTCAGAACGTCACCAACAGTCTCCAGAGCAGCGCCAACCGCACCGTCCACACCTACGGCGGAGCACTGCGCGCCACCTACTACACCCCCTTCGGCCTCGTCCTCAACTCAGACCTGAGCTACTCGGGCACAAGCGGCTACTCGCAGGGCTATGACACCGACCAGTGGATGTGGAACGCATCGATATCATACCAGTTCCTGCGCGACCGCCAGGCCACCGTCTCGCTGCAGGGCTACGACCTGCTGCAACAGCGCTCGAACGTGCGCCGCAACGTCACCCCCAACTATATCGACGACACACGCTACAACTCGCTCACACGCTACTTCATGGTTACATTCTCATATAAATTCAACACATTTGGTAAAGGCGGACAACCCCGCGACCGTAACGCCCGCCGTTTCGGTCCCGGCGGTCCCGGCGGCCCCCCGCCGAGACACTGACGCCATCAGTGACATCCGCCAGTTAGATAGAGGAAGATGACGCCGGACGCTTGTGAAAGTGGCCGGCGTTGTTTTTCCGGCCGCTCTTTGACAATCAAAATTAAATGAGTAAATTTGCAGACTTGAAAAAGAAAAAATAAATAAAAAACTCAGATATATGGACTTCATAGAAGAACTCACCTGGCGCGGCATGATACACTCAGTCATGCCCGGCACAGACGAACAGCTCAAAAAAGAGATGACCGTGGCCTACCTCGGCATCGACCCGACAGCCGACAGCCTCCACATCGGCCACCTTGTCGGCGTGATGATGCTCAAGCACTTCCAGCGCGCGGGTCACAAACCCATCGCCCTCGTCGGCGGCGCGACCGGCATGATCGGCGACCCTTCGATGAAAAGCCAGGAGCGCAAGCTCCTCGACGAAGAGACCCTGCGCCACAATCAGGAAGCCATCAAACGCCAGCTCGCCAAATTCCTCGACTTCGACAGTGACGCGCCCAACGCCGCCGAGATGGTCAACAACTACGACTGGATGAAAAACTTCTCGTTTCTCGACTTCATCCGCGACGTGGGCAAACACATCACCGTCAACTACATGATGGCCAAAGACTCGGTCAAGAAACGTCTCTCGGGCGAGTCGCAGCAGGGCATGTCGTTCACCGAGTTCTCATACCAGCTCGTCCAGGGCTATGACTTCCTGACGCTCTACCGCGACAAGAACTGCCGCCTGCAGCTCGGCGGCTCTGACCAGTGGGGCAACATCACCACCGGCACCGAACTTATACGCCGCACCCTCGGCGGCGAGGCCTACGCCCTCACCTGTCCGCTTATCACCAAGGCCGACGGCGGCAAATTCGGCAAGACCGAGAGCGGCAACGTATGGCTCGACCCGCGCTATACCTCACCCTATAAGTTCTATCAGTTCTGGCTCAACGTCTCAGACGCCGACGCCGAGAAATATATCAAGATCTTCACCGAGCTGAGCCGCGAGGAAATCGCCGACCTCGTCGCCCAACAGACCGCCGACCCCGGTCAGCGCCCGCTGCAGAAACGCCTGGCCAAAGAGATCACCACGATGGTCCACTCGGCCGCCGACTATGAGGCCGCCGTCGAGGCATCGCAGATACTCTTCAGCAACAAGGCCGCCGAGACCCTCCACAAGATCGACGAGGACACACTGCTCGCCGTCTTCGAGGGCGTGCCGACCTTCGAGGTCTCGCGCGACGACATCGCCGCCGGCATCAAACTCGCCGACCTTCTCGTCGACAAGGCTCCCGTCTTCCCCTCGAAGAGCGAGCTGCGCAAACTCGCCCAGCAGGGCGCATTCGCCATCAACAAAGAGAAAGTCACCGACGCCTACGCTCCGGCATCGACCGACATGCTGCTCAACGACAAATATATCATCGTCCAGAAAGGCAAGAAAAACTACTTCCTGTTAATCGCCCGATAACATGTCACGCACAGATTCAGAAGTCGGCCGTCTCACCCTCTTAGGCAACACCGGGGTGAAATATCCGACAGAATACGACCCCGGCATCCTCGAGACCTTCGACAACAAGCATCCCGACAACGAGTATCTCGTGACTTTCACCTGTCCCGAGTTCACATCGCTGTGTCCCAAGACAGGCCAGCCCGACTTCGCCAAAATCATCATCAACTACATCCCCCGGCAGAAAATGGTCGAGAGCAAGAGCCTCAAGCTCTACCTCTTCAGCTTCCGCAACCACGGTGATTTCCATGAAGACTGCGTCAACATCATCATGAAAGACCTCGTCAGACTCATGGACCCGCGCTATCTCGAAGTCATCGGCCTCTTCACGCCCCGCGGCGGCATATCGATCTACCCGTTTGCCAACTACGCCGACGACGAACATCAGGAGATGGCGCGCCTGCGAATGCTCGCAGCTTTCCGCAACGACTTCTAACCCACATGACGACAATGAAACGCGACACACTTATGGTACTCTCGGGGGGCATGGACTCAGTGACCATGCTCCACGAATACAAAGACTCGATCGATCTGGCCGTCACCTTCAACTACGGGTCAAACCACAACGCCCGCGAGATTGAGATGGCGCGGCTCAACTGCCGGCAGCTGGGCATCGAGCTTGTTGAAATCGACCTGTCGTTTATCGGCGAGAACTTCCACAGCTCGCTGCTCGAAGGCGCCGACGCCATCCCCGACGGCGAATATGACTTCGACAACATGAAGTCGACGGTCGTGCCCTTCCGCAACGGCATCATGCTCTCTGCCGCCGCCGGTCTCGCCGAGAGCCGCGGCCTCACACGTATCCTCATCGCCAGCCACTCGGGCGACCATGCCTTATATCCCGACTGCCGCGACTCTTTCGTCAAAGCGATGGCCGAGGCCGTCGCCTTAGGCACCTACGACAACATACGCCTCGAAGCCCCCTACTCGCTCATCTCCAAGGCCGACATCGCGCGCCGCGGAGCCGCCATCGGCGTCGATTATGCCAACACCTACTCATGCTACAAGGGACGCGAACACCATTGCGGCCGCTGCGGCACATGCCGCGAGCGTCGCGAGGCCATCGCCGCCGCCGGCATACCCGACCCGACAATCTACGACGACGAGGAGGATTAACCTAAAAACTTTTACCACGGATGGATATAAGACAATCAATGGCCGACATTCTCAAGGCCGAAAGCAAAGCCGTAACCGAAATACCATTTACCGAAGACTATAACGGAGCCGTCGAAGCCATCGTCGAGCACGTCAACCGCCGCGGAGGCAAACTCGTCACCGCCGGCATGGGCAAAGCCGGACAGATAGCGATGAACATAGCCACGACATTCTCGTCGACAGGCACTCCGGCCGTAAACCTCCACCCCAGCGAGGCACAGCACGGCGACCTCGGCGTTCTCCAGCCCAACGACATAATGCTGCTAATCTCAAATTCGGGCAAGACCCGCGAGATCATCGAGCTGGTCGACCTCGTCAAGGGCATCTATCCCGAAATGCCGTTCATAGTCATCACGGGCGCCCCCGACTCGCCGCTGGCCCTTCTGGCCAACTGGTGTCTGCCGACTGGCGGCTCGCCCGAAGTGTGTCCGCTCGGTCTGACTCCGACGACATCGACCACTGTCATGACAGTCATCGGCGACATCCTCGTCGTCAACGTCATGAAAGCCATAGGCTTCACCCGCGCCGAATATGCCAAGCGCCACCACGGCGGCTATCTCGGCAGCGCGGCCCGCGGCGACAACAAATAATACTCACACGACCAAAATGAAAAAAATCATCTGCATCGGCGAATGCGGCCTCGACATCATCTTTAAAGACCGCGAACCCGTCGGGTCTGTCCCCGGCGGCCGCATCGTCAACGCCGCGGCAATGCTCGCACGCTACGGCATGCCTGTCATCATGGCCTCTGAAATCGCCGCCGACCCTGTCGGCGACATCGTGGCCGACTATCTCGCCTCAGCCGGTGTCGACATGACATCAGTCGACCGCTACACCGAAGGCAACACTCCGGTACAAATCTACATACCCCGCGCTGACGGCTCTGTCGGCGTCACCCGCTACGAAAAATATCCCGACGACTGCTTCGATATCATCTGGCCACGCATCGATGAGGGCGACATTGTCGTCTTCGGCGGCTTCTATGCCCTTGACGGCCGTATGCGCCAGCGCATGACCCAGCTGCTCGCCCACGCCTCGCAGCGCAAGGCCGTCATGGTCTATCTGCCCGGATTCCCGACTGACCGCGAGCCCCGCATCACCCGCGTCATGCCCGCCATCCTCGAAAATCTCGAATATGCCAACCTCGTCATCACCCGCAGCCGCGACATGACCGCCATCTTCGGCACCGAACAGGGCGACGCCTGCTACCACAACCACATCGATTTCTACTGCCGTTCGCTTGTCAATATCGACACAGACTGCCACCGCATAAGCTACTACAGCGGCAAGGAAGTCACCGACACGCCTATCCCCGCCGAGACCTGCGGCACACTGCTGTGGAACGCCGGAGCCGTCGCCGGCATCGTCGCCGCCCTCTATGCCTGCGACATAAAGCCTGACGACCTCGACACTCCCCCCGAGGAGCTGCGCTGCAAAGTCATCACCGGCGCCGCCAAGTCGGCGCAACAAGCCGCCGCGACCATTGCCGTCGAATGGCAGAAGAGCCACTGACAAACATTTCATATCGTCAACGTGTTATAAAAATAATAATAAAACAATAAAATGTCGACTCAGAATCCTCATAGCGCCCCGCGCACAGCACTCCCGCATCCCTCTTCATGCCGCGTAGCCATCGTTGCCGCCGAATGGAACGGCCACATCACATCGGCCCTCACCGACGGCGCCCTTGAAGTATTCCGCCGTGAAGGCTATGCCAAAGAAGACATCGACGTCTACAACGTACCCGGCACAGTCGAACTCACCTTCGCCGCCTCACAGCTCATAGAGACCAGCCTCTACGACGCCGTCATCGTCTTCGGCTGCGTCATACGCGGCGGCACCCCCCACTTCGACTACGTCTGTGACAGCGTCACCCAGGGTGTCACGGCTCTCAACGCCGACTGTGATACGCCCATCATCTTCGGTGTCCTCACCGTCGATAACGAACAGGACGCCCTCGACCGCGCCGGCGGACGCCTCGGCAACAAAGGCTCAGAAGCCGCCGAAGCCGCCATAAAGATGATCGACTTTGTCGAGAAAGTAAAAAATTTATAACCCGTTAAAATAATTCGCTATCATGTCTCCTCAAAAATCACAAGGCATCCGTTTCTGGGTGTGGCTGCTCGTCGGCCTTATCGTCGCAGCCATCGTCATGGGTCTTCTCTATTACATCGGCTGGCTCGACGCGGGCACCCACGTCGACACCCCGCAGGGCGACAACGTCACCGACATCTACCGCACTGCCGCCGACAGTCTCTCGCCCTCTGAAAGCGCCTGGCAGAATCCCGACGGCCAGACCCTTGACGAAGTCATCACTGACCCCGACGTGCCTGCCACCACTCCTCCAGTTGGCGAATAAGCGCATTAAACTTCTATGAATTTACTTAAACTGACAGTCATAACAGCGGTTACAGCAGCCGCGACATCGTGCGGCGGCATCGGCCAGACAGGCGACCCGGTCACCCGCGCCGAAGCCCTCTATGAAGACGGCCGCTACGCCGAAGTGCAGACGATGTGCGACAGCCTCGTCACCCCGGCCCGCATAAACTCGCTCAGCGTCGACCAGCTCTGCCGCCTGACCCTGATGTTCATCAAGCTCGCCGACTACTCGGCCGAAGATGACAACATAGCCATGGCGACACGCTGTTTCCGCGACGCCGGCGAACGCTCTGCCGACTCGGTCTCGGCTTTCTTCCAGAAATGTCCGCTCGATCAGCAGTCGCAGCTTCTTCTGCTAAGCCGCATATCGCAGTCTCTCGACGAACGCCCTGACAGCATCACTGACGACACATTGATAATCGTCGACGAAGCCGACAGCATGCTCGCCGTCGAGCCGACCGAATACCACGACCACCCCAACCGTTTCAGTCAGGACTGACACTCAGTTTAATCACCTATGGACAATTGGCTTGACTCACTGCAGTCGCTGCGCGACACTATGGCTGACGCCGATGCGCCGGCCATTGACGTGCCTGACTGCGACGCCCCGACAGAAGAACGTCAGACGGGTCGCCTCGACATCGTGCTCGAGCGCAAAGGCCGCGCCGGCAAGACAGCGACCATCATCACCGGATTCACCGTCAGCGACGACGCCGTCGCCGACATAGCGGCACAGCTCAAACGCAGCCTCGGCACAGGCGGTTCGGCCCGCGGGGGCGAAATACTCATTCAGGGCGACCGCCGCAAGGATGTCCTCGCCCGCCTCACCGCCCTCGGCCTCAAGGCGAGAATAATCTGATTCGATGCACAATGCACAATCGCGTCTGACCACCCATAGCGCAAGCCCTGGAGACTGCGGCCGGGAGGCCGCAGTCGTAACAACCTATACAACAAAGTATTAAATCATAAGATCTGGCGCAGGGCAATCGCAGATTGCCGATTTACTCGTAGCCCTGACCGCCGAAGGCGCTCAGGGTTTTAGCGCAGCATATAAGCGCGGCGCCCGCAGGCCGCCGATTGTAAATCAGTGCCGCCGCTATGCGGCTCCAATGCTCTTATGACACATAAAACCCGCGCTGTGGGCCGCATAAATGCGTCCCTTGCACGGGCCTAATAAACTATCGCCGCTACGCGGCTATTTAACTGAAGTACAAAGGCTTAAGCCCTTGCGCCATAAAATCTTTATTTCTTCGTCTTTTTGGCAAGGATGTCGCGTAGGATTGGCGTCATCTTCTCGGCATAGTACTTGAAGCCGAGGTCGGTGAGATGGATGCCGTCGACCGTGCCGTCGTCTTCGACACCGTCAAGTTCGATTGAGTCGACATAATAGAGGTTGTCGGGGTTCTCGGCTTTCAGACGCTCGTAGTTGCGGCGGAAAGCGGCGTTCTTGGCCGGCAGATATTTGTTGAAGAACGAATCATAGCGCGCATAAGGATAAATCGGGCCTTCGAGCATGACAATGGGTACATCGGGACGCGCCTTGCGCAGGATGTTGATAAAATCATAAGTCAGTGTGTCACACATCATCTCGGTGCAGTTGGGCACGGGGTCGATGAGATAGAGGTCGGCGTCCTCGATCTCGGCCATTGCGCGGGCCATGCAGTTGTCCATCTTGCCCTCGCCGCTGATGCCGATGTTGACGACCTCGCAGTTGAGCGCGCGTGAGATGATATTTGTCGACGCCATGCCGGTGCGCGACGCGCAACCGCCCTGAAGAATGCTCGTGCCGTAGGCTATAATCTTGGTGTCCTTGTCGATGAGGTCGAGACGGCCCGGTGTGATGACCGCATCAGAGTCGACTTTTATCCACAGCTCCTCGACGCCGTCGTAGAGAGGCATGTAGACCATATATTCGTGCATCTCGCCGTCGAGATTGCTGACGTAGGTCGATTCGCAGATTTTCTCCTCCTTGTTGTTGACGTATGGGCGGTTGGTGTTGACGTGGCGCCACGTCGAGTCGCCCTCGAAGATATAGAGATCGGTGCCTTTGAGGCCGGTGTCGGCCATGTGTATCAAGTGAGTGTTCCAAAGCAGCTCATATTTTACACCGATTCGCGTCGAGTTTGTTGCGAAGCGCACGCCGATGCCGCTCGAACACTGCGAGCGCTCCCACAGGTCGGGGCGCACCGAATCCTTGAGGTTGGCCGGGATGCGGGTGTATTTGCGCAGGGTGTTGTCCCAGCCTTTGTTGATGACACGCAGCTCCTGGGCGTCGACATAGCGCCAGGGCTTTTCGGGTTCGTCGGCGGCGAAGAGCGATGTCGCGCATGCCGTCAGGCAGAGAAGATTCAAAAACAGACGTTTCATATTCATATAGATTTTAAGGAATTTATAATTCATGATTATATCGAGGGGAGAGACTGTGCGGTCGACAGGACATCGACGGCCTCAGCGACCGTCGTCACCGAGGCGACGGCAAAGCTGCGGCGTCCGTTGCGCTGTCGTATCTGGACACGTTTTGGGTTCAACTGCAGATAGTTGAGCAGACGGCCGAACATCGGCGACTGGTAGTATGCCTTGTTTTCCTCACTGACAAAGTAGAGATACATAGTCTGCTGCTTCATGACGACTTTCTCGATGCCCATCCGTCGGGCGAGACGGCGCAGACGCGGCACACGCATCAGTTCGACAGTCTCTGGAGGCACATGGCCGAAACGGTCTTCGAGACGGCTCTCGAAGACCTTGAGATCGTCTTCGCGCTCGAGGCTGTCGAGTTCCTGATAGAGGGCGATGCGTTCGCTCTCCTGAGGCACGTACCATGCCGGCAGCAGCAGCTCGAGGTCGCTCTCGATGACGCAGTCGGCGACAAACTCTGGCGGATTCTGAGTGCCGTCGTCGGCTGCTGCAAGATCCGAGAATTCCTCGGTGCGCAGCTCCATGACAGCCTCCTTGAGTATCTTCTGATAAGTCTCGTAGCCGAGGTCGGCGATGAAGCCGCTCTGTTCGGCGCCGAGGAGGTTGCCGGCGCCGCGGATGTCGAGGTCCTGCATGGCGATGTGTATGCCGGCGCCGAGGTCAGAGAAGCTCTCGATGGCCTGGAGGCGGCGACGGGCAACGGGCGACAGGGGCACATGCGGCGGCACCATAAGGTAGCAGAAAGCCTTGCGCGAGCTGCGGCCGACGCGGCCTCGCAGCTGATGGAGCTCGCTGAGACCGAACTTCTGGGCGTCGTTGATGATGATGGTGTTGACGTTGGGCATGTCGATGCCGCTCTCGACGATGGTCGTCGCCAGAAGGATGTCGTAGTCGTGGGCGGCAAAGTCGACGATGGCCTTCTCAAGCTTTTCGGGAGGCATCTGGCCGTGGGCGACGACGGTGCGGGCGTCAGGGACGACGCGCTTTATCATGGCCTCGAGGTCATAAAGGCCCTCGATGCGCGGATTGATGAAGAAGACCTGTCCGCCACGCGACAGCTCGAAGTTGACTGACTCGGCGACGATATCGTCGCTGAGAGCCGTGACGGTCGTGACTATCGGATAGCGGTTGGGGGGCGGAGTGTTGATAGACGAGAGGTCGCGGGCGCCCATCAGCGAGAACTGGAGGGTGCGCGGTATCGGCGTAGCACTCATCGTCAGGGTGTCGATATTGACCTTCAGCTGTTTGAGTTTTTCCTTGACGGCGACGCCGAATTTCTGTTCCTCATCGATGACGAGGAGGCCGAGGTCCTTGAACCTGACGTTCTTGCCGATAAGCTTGTGGGTGCCGATGATGATGTCGATCTTGCCGTCGGCGAGGTCGGCGAGTATCTCCCTGACCTGCTTTGGCGAGCGGGCTCGCGAGAGGTAGTCGACCCTGACGGGCAGGTCTTTGAGGCGGTCTCTGAACGTGTTGTAGTGCTGATAGGCGAGGACAGTCGTAGGCACGAGCACTGCCACCTGCTTGCCGTCGGTGGCGGCCTTGAAGGCGGCGCGGATGGCGATTTCGG
>ERZ836877.3607-NODE-3607-length-17239-cov-2.478527_pt1 | contig 17239 bp, 7 predicted proteins | sample MGYA00519469_ERZ836877 | MGnify/ENA primary metagenome ERZ836877 (study PRJEB31850, sample SAMEA3708809) | human gut metagenome | biome: human gut; feature: human-associated habitat; material: faeces | place: China | collected 2014 ... | reverse complement strand
AATATTATAACACAATATTTTACCAATAATCAGACGATATTTTAATTATTTCATTCTACTTTTCAGTAAAGGCATAAAATATCCGCCGACAACCGAACGAGCCTGAAATCCACGCTGATGTCCGCTGGAAGTCATATGCCAGTCACTGATAGGCACTCTCGAGGGAGTCTCATTGGCATAACGCCACACCGGATCGACCAATTGTCCGAATACGGCCGGATCATCGGTCAGCGATGCCACCCATAGGATCCAATCCGACTTGGTGTAATCCGCCCGGTTGTCCAAAGGAACTCCGTACTTATTCGCTTTTGTCGGATAATAAGCCAATTCTTTATTATAAATATCGTCGGCAAAAAGGTCGGTTTTAAATAGTTTATCCCACACCATATTGTATTTCAGACTCCAGGTTCCGGCTTTATCGAAAGTCAGTTTATAATGATCACCGTCAGCTGCCATTTGCTCCCATTGTTGTGCCATCTGTTTCGCTTTGCCCAGATAAGTGGCAGCAATATCCTTCTTACCGAGCATTTCGGCCATCTTACCGTAAGCAGCGATTCCCATAATAGCTTTTACCGACAGGTTGGTATTGTGAGCGAAATGCCCCGCAAAATCATCGGTACAGAGTTGGTTTTCAGGATCCATTCCATGCTCGAGTAAATAATTGGCCCAGGTGGTCATTACCTCCCAATGTTTGGCAGCATAGTCGGCATTGCCATCGATCATGCAGACAGCTGCAGCCATAGTCAGCATATTACCGCTCTCTTCAACCGGCATATCCCCGCCATAGGTCTGGCCGTTAGCCAAAGGATAAGTACCGATATCATGAGCCGCAAAAGGCTTCGTCCATTTTCCGCTCTCACTGTAATAGAAAATATGATTCATCAATCCTTTCGCCAGATCGGTATTGTAAACCAAAAACAAAGGCACAGAAGGATAGGAAATATCGACGGTACCGATTGAACCGTTACTGAAATTCTCCTTAGAAAGAAAAATCAGATTTCCTTCTTTATCTTCGATCAGCTTATGTGCAGCAATAGCCTGACGATAAGCCAAGGCACACAATTCAGCATATTTTTTCCCACCGACAGCCGCAGCTTTATTCATCAATTGTACATCAAAATCAGCACAACGATCCATAATGCCGGCATATTCTGTTGCAGCCGCGTTCAATTCTCCCTCGATAGTTTTATCCCCTTTCCGGTTCCAATAAGGACGCCTGTTTTCTCCGAAATATTGGATAGCATACAGGTCGTCGTATCCCAACAGAATATACCCGGAAGTTGTCTCACCCGCTACCTGTCCCAAATCCTGAGCAATGGCCAGCACTTCCAGTTCCACGGTCAAATCTCCGGATAAAGACGGATCACAACTGTTTTTCAAAGCTGTAGCCTGTTTAAACTGATTTTTCACCTCATCCGACTTTCCGATCTGTACCGTTTTACCTTTATCACAAGCCATATAGAAATATCCCCAATCGATCATCACATCGTCTCCCCGGCGTCCCAGGATTTTTTGTTCTTTAGTACCGGTCTTCAACAGATACTGACCGGCAGTCTCTTTCAACTCACATTGTACAGGCTGAAAAATGCGGTGTTGCGCCCACTGGGGAGTCGTCTCGAAATATACTCCCACTTCATGCGGTTTCCCGTCGGTAGAAGCAACCTGATAGGTAACATAATTCACCGGCCGCGACATCAGATCGAGATTATCCATCAATAAAGGAGCTGTAAAAATAACATCCAGTTTCACCCCTCCGCATTCAAAAGTATAATAAGTCTGAGTAGGCATCACATTGGCAGAAGTTTGTGTTGCAGTCCTGGCAAAAACCGATTTGTCGATTTGTTTCTCCCACAAACAGAAGTCCAGATAACCGGCAGCCACCCGGTTGTGACAATGCACAGCGATAATATTTTTTCCCGGTTTCAAGACCTTCATCGCTTCTTCGGGCAGTTGCAACTTCCGGTTATTTGCCGTCGTATTGCCACTATTCAGAATTTCCACTCCGTTGATATACATCTCACAATCATCATCGTGTGAATATTCCATCAACAGGGGTTTTCCGAGATCACTTTCATCCAGCTCCAAAACCCGGCGCACCCATACATGTTCCCCTCCCAAACGGTTTTAGTAGCCTGTTCCCCCTCCGTACCGAAAGCACCTACTCCTTTTTTCCAGGCAATATCATCATACTCTACTGCCGTCCAATTTCCCTTCGGTTGCTCAAAGGTATAGACTGCTTCCCAAGCTTCCCTTTCAGAAGGTTTCAACAACTGTTTCATCGGGATTCTTTCCTCCCCCATAAAACGATAACATTCGCCGTCGACTTTGATCACTCCCAACATCGACATTTCACGTCCGGTCCAATGTTTCACCGGACTTCCGTACAACTCGTCACTCGTCGACCAGGCTGAAGTATAAGGATCGATAGTCACCAAAGGATAAGCCGGTGCACGTAAATCATTCTTCACAGCAGCCTTATATTCGGCTGTTTTACAACCAGCCAAACATAAAGCTGCTCCGATAGCTAATAAATTGAGTTTTTTCATGTAATTGATATTATTAATAGAATACAAGTATGATCTGCTCTACAAATAAAGCCTATTTTAAGATTTCAAAACGATAATAAATGACCAATAAATTGTAATCCTTACTCAATAGGTATTCTGGGACGGACCTTTCGTCCCAGAATACCAAAAAAGAAGTGCCTGAATCAATTCAGGCACTTCTTTCTATTCAAATAACTCCTTTTATTCGCTCATCGAATAGGGGAAAGCAGCCGCTTTCGTTCCCCGTTGGGTATTCGGTTTATCGCTCATATCGAATTGTAAAGTCACCCCCTTTATTAAATCTTCGTAAGTGAAATAGTTTTTATCATATTCCTTCTTATTCATCTTCAATTTTTTAATATAACAATTTTCACTGTTATTATCCGGAGCAGTAATTACAATTTTCTTTCCGTTCTCCAAATTCACCGTGGCTTTTCTCACGAGCGGAGCCCCGATTACATACTGATCGCTGGCCGGACATACCGGATAAAATCCCAGACTGGAGAAAACATACCAAGCCGAGGTCTGTCCGTTATCTTCATCACCGCAATAACCGTCCGGAGTAGGACGATACATTTTCTCCATTGTCTGACGTAACCAATACTGGGCTTTCCAGGGTTCTCCGGCATAGTTGTACAGATAAATCATATGTTGTACCGGCTGGTTTCCATGTGCATAGTTCCCCATGTTCATAATTTGCATCTCACGGATTTCATGGATCACACTACCATAATAACTCTCATCGAAAATAGGGGGCACAGCAAATACAGAATCCAGCATATGTACGAAAGTTTCGCGGCTTCCCATCAAGTTCTGTAACCCCTTCACATCGTGGAAAACCGACCAGGTGTAATGCCAGCTATTTCCTTCCGTAAAGGCATCCCCCCATTTCAGCGGGTTGAAAGGAGACTGAAATTGTCCGTCTTTATTCTTACCCCGCATCAGGTTGTGAGATGGATCGAACAAATTTTTATAATTATGAGCCCGTTTCAGATACAGGTCGGTTTCGCTGGCCGAACGTCCCAGTTTTTTACCCACCTGAGCAATACACCAGTCGTCGTAAGCATACTCCAAAGTACGGGCTGCACTCTCATTAATACCTACATTATAAGGCACATATCCTAATTCGTTATAATATTCATAGCCGAACCGGCCGGTGGATTTCACCTGAGGATGACAATCGTTCGCCGTTTTCAGCATCGCTTCATAAAGTGCTTCCTGAATCTCTTTCGGAGTGATATCTTTCATGATTGCATCCGCAACCACAGAAGCGGAATTGTTCCCGACCATACATCCCCGATGTCCCGGAGAAGCCCATTCCGGCAGGAATCCACTCTCCTTATAGGTATTCAGCAATCCTTCCTGTATTTGGGCATTCATCGAAGGATACGCCAAATTCAACAGCGGAAAAAGACAACGGAAAGTATCCCAAAAACCGGTATCGGTAAACATATACCCCGGCAGTACTTTACCATTGTAGGGACTATAATGAACCGGCTTGCCACTGGCATCGAACTCGTAGAAACGACGCGGGAAAAGCACAGAACGGTAAAGGCAAGAATAAAAGGTACGCATTTCGTCGAGATCCATTTCTACGTCGAATACACCCAGAGTTTTATCCCATACTTTCCGGCCTTCTTCTTTTACCTGGTCGAAAGACTTACCTTCCAATTCTTTCAGATTACGTTCAGCCTGTTCAAAACCGATAAAAGAAGAAGCGACACGGGCCTGAATTTTCTCTCCGCGCTTGGTTTTGAAACCGATCAATGCGCCAACATGCTCATCCTGCAATTCTTTACCATCACACACTTTACCGTCTTTCCAAACAGACCAGGAATCAGGTGTTTTCTCCAACACAATAACAAAATAATTCTTAAAGTTTTCAGGAACTCCCCCGCTATTACGGGTCGTGTAACCGATGATTTTGTTTTCCTCAGGAATAACCTTAATATAAGATCCCCGGTCGTAAGAATCGATCACAATATATCCTTCGTCGGTTTCAGGAAAAGTAAAACGGAAATAAGCTGCCCGATCGGTCGGAGTAATCTCAGCGATAATATCATGCTCGGCCAGGTATACGCTATAATAATAAGGTTTAGCCACTTCTGCTTTGTGGGAGAACCAGCTGGCACGTTCTTCTTCATTGATTTTCATCCCTTTCACCGGCATGATGGCAAACATCCCGTAGTCATTGATCCAAGGACTGGGCTGGTGGGTTTGCTTAAACCCCCGCAGCCGATAGTTATCATATACATAGGCCCATCCGTCACCCATTTTTCCAGTCTGAGGCATCCAGAAGTTCATTCCCCAGGGGCGGGCAATGGCCGGATAGGTGTTACCGGTCGACAATTGATGTTCGGACAACGTCCCCATTAAAGGATTCACATAATCCGAATAATTCTTACCTTCTGCTTTGACGGGAGAATATCCGCCATATGCCAAAGCAAGCATAGTAAGTAAAGTTAAAAGTTTTCTTTTCATAAATGTAGTATTATAAATTTATTACGCTTTTTTACACCGCGACAAAATAAAATAAATTATTTCAATTCCACAATAACCCCTTGTGGGTCATTTTCAAACTTAAGCTGACAAGTGTGTGATTTTTCATCCCATTCGTAAGTTCCCAGCAAGGCTTTCCCATCAGCAGAAGTCACTTTCACTTCTTGTGGCTGCCAGGGTAAATACACCCTCGACACATTCGTGGTATTTGCCGGACTTTTTACTGAAAACAGATAACTGTCCGGTTTGCAAACTTCTCCCTGTATCCGTGAAGCACCGCACAATACCATCGGTTGGGTTGTATCGGTCAATTTCGTGACATCGTACAAAAAGGCTTGTTCTCCCGGCTTGACGTTTTTTTCAGTGATCACCGGCAATTCCGGATCGAACAAATCGATGTAGCATCCTTCGATCTTTAAAGGTTCGTCACTCACACTCTCGTCCATCACAGCAGCAATCACATAGGGGCCACGCTCCAGATAGAAATTATTCTTCTCGGTCAGCTTTCCGGCCACTTTTTCATAAGCCTCTTTGATTATATTGAAATAGGTCTTATCTCCTTCTTTCTTCATGACAAAATCTTTGGGTTCTTCCCGGATCACATAGACAGTTCCTTTACCGCATCGATAACTACCGTCTTTCGGATTCTGCTCCATCCCCAGCAATTTAAACAAATGCTGGGCAGGTGCAGAATAGCGGTATTTACCGGTATTCCACCATTCGAGAACGGATTGATAAGGATCGATGTCCTTTCCGCAATATACCAGTACCCCACCATTTTTCACCCATCGGGCGATATACTGATGATAGGCCGGTTCCTGAGGTTTCATGTTGGAATACGACATCACAAGTACTTTCAGCTCTTTCCAGGTTTCAGGATAACCGGTATTTTCGATATGTACGATCTCTGTCGGGATTCCCCGCTTTACCAAAGGCAGGGTTTGTCCATAGAAATTTGAAAAACGGGGATCGTCATAGCCGTCGTGATTCGGAAAACGCTGAAACATCAAGGAGTTGGACATGAGTACTCCGATACCGTGCGAACCGCTGACGGTATCGGCCGATGCAGGCATATCGTTCAAAGTATTGATCATCACCTGCATCTGGGTGGAGTAATGCCGTGGAATCCGGTCCCGGCAGTCGGTCCCGGCAACCCGGTAGAGACCTTCATAAATCCGGTCGGGCCAGGGCATTACCTCATAATCGGCAATCGTCGGATAAAGCAATTGGGCGGTGAATGTAGCCTGATAGTTCAATTTATAATCCAACCAATCTTTCTGCCGATCCTCAATCGGATCGGTCAGGAAAAACATCTTCCTGCCGGTAGGAGCTGTCATCGAGCACATAGAACCGTATTCGAGAAAGGCATTCTCGAACACCCGTTCCCGCACCTCACCGTTATAAAAGGTGGCTTCACGCGAAGTGCCGGTCCATACCTGAGCGATATAACCATCTACACAAGACAATGAAGCAAGGCTCGCTTCGGGACTGACAATCTGCCAGGAAGCATAATTCACCAACGAATGGGTAGGCACATAACAGCGTACATCCATACCTTTACTCCTGCCATAAGCTTTGGCAAAGGTAAATACTTCGTCCAGAGCCCGGTAATACAAATGATATTTCAATTTATTAGCGAGGTAGGTATTCTCCGGCGACTCGTGCTGTGCACGCCAGGGGAAACCATAATAAGCCTGCCACTCCTCTTTGAAAGCATCGCTATATCCGGCACGGGCCCAAAATTCCGGTTCTTCCATATAGATAGCATCGATCCCGGCATCGATCACCCGTTTGACATGTTTTTGCTTCATGTACTCGATAAACTCACGGGAAGGAACGATGTAAGGCACCATATGCCCATGCCAGATGGTATCACCGGCTTGAGTCACCTGTCCTTCGCGAAGATGATTCTTTTTACCGTCCCACTGTCCCAGAAAATAGTCCTGGTATTCTCCCCAGGCAATGCCGGTCATGAAATGCGTCCGGTATCCCCGGTCCCGCCAACTATTCACCCGCTGCTCGAAAGTCATCTCCGGCCGGTCGTTCACCCCATAGACGATCGAGGCATCAGCCCGGACATCTGTCGCTTTTTTCCATTGTCCACCGGTTTGGAACACCGTCTTTTCTTTTTTCAGACCGGTATGCTTCGACACAGAAAACGGACGATCCTCCGGTTTTATCCCCCAATTTTTATTGGGTTGTTTTCCCATTTCATAACGTAATACCCCTCCTCCGGTCAATTCGTCGAATGTAAGCCAGGTCCGGGTAAAGGCTTTCCCGTTAAGCTTAGCCGATTGGATATAAGGACAATCGGAAGCGTTGTTTTTGGCTTCGATCACCAATTTTTTTCCATTCTCGAAATGAATCGTCATCTTGGGAAACAGCGGGCTACCGATGACATACTGGTCGGTTCCCGGACATACGGCATACAACCCCATAGCACTGATCACATACCAAGCCGACATCTGCCCCTGATCCTCGTCCCCACAATAACCGTCAGGACCGGCATTATACAATTTCCGCATCACCTCTCTGGCCCATTTCTGCGTTTTCCAGGGTTCACCGGCATAATTATAAAGATAGATCATATGATGAACAGGCTGATTTCCATGGGCATACTGTCCCATATCGATCATCATCATCTCGGTCATCTCATGAATCATCCGACCGTAAGTACCCACTTTCACCGTATTCGGAACCGAAAAGACCGAATCCAGTTTCGCAGTAAAATTGCTTTCGCCTCCCATCAGGTCGATCAAGCCCTGAATATCGTGCATCACCGACCAGTGATATTGCCAGGCATTTCCTTCGATAAAAGGTCCGCCCCAAGCGGTCGGATCGAAATCTTTCTGAGCCCATTCTCCATTCGGCAAGCGTCCCCGCATAAACCGGGATTCAGGATCGTAAACATTCCGGTAGTTGAATATCGTTTTACCGAAAAAGCGTTCGTAAGTCTTGTTCCCCACTTCCTGAGCCAAACGCATCGCACAAAAATCGTTATAGGCATACTCCAGGGTTTTGGCTGTCGGCTCGCTTGTGGTACCGAAAGGGACATATCCTTTGAGGTAATAATCTCTCCATCCCGACCGCCCGATCGACTGTCCGAAAGGGGCCTTGTCAGTAGCATCGTGATACATCGCCTTCAGGGCCTGCTGAGGATCGAAGGTACGTACCCCCTTCACCCAAGCATCTGCCAGTAAAGAAAATGCATGATTCCCGATCATCCCGCCGCTATGTCCCGGACAAGACCAGGAAGGCAACCACCCGCTCTGATCGTAAGCATCGAGCAGGGATTTCAGGTAACGTCCGTGCATTTCGGGATGTAACAGTAAATTGAGTGGAAATTGTGCCCGGAAAGTATCCCAAAAACCATTGTCTGTAAACATATATCCCTTGTGTACTTTCCCGTCATAAGGACTATAATAAACCGGTTCTCCGGCCTGATTATACTCATAAAACTGACGCGGGAACAGCATCGAATGATACATACAGGAATAAAAAGTAGCTTTATCTTCTTCCGATCCACCTTCCACTTCTACTTTCCCGAGCTGTTTATTCCAGGCTGCCGCTGCTTTTGCTTTTACTTCTTCCAGGTCTTTCACTCCGGCTAATTCCTGCCTGAAATTCTCTTCGGCCTGTTCCTCACTGATAAAAGAAGACACCACCCGGGCATTCACCTGTCCTCCGGGAGCGAACTTCAGATAACCGCTTACAAAAAAGCCCTCTTCCTCCGCCACCCCGGGCCGGATTTTTCCTTCATCGGTCGTCCAGGTGCCATAACCTTCAATCGGCTGATCGAAAACAATCACAAAATAGTTGGCATATCCTTGGGGAACAGCCTGACTGGCATGCGTAGTATAGCCGACCACCTTGCGTTGTTCAGGAATGATCTTGATTTTGTTATGACTTTTATTCAGGTCCAGCACCACATAGGCATCTTTCCCTTCGGGATAGGTAAAACGCATAAATACCCCCCTTTCGGTCGGTGACATCTCGGCGGTAATCCGGTTGTCCAAAGTCACTTTGTAATAATGAGGCTGAGCGATCTCATCTTCATGACGGAAATGACGAAAGCGATTATGCTGGGTGACCTTCAATTCCCCCGATACCGGCATTAAAGAAAAAGCCGCATAATCATTCGCCCAGGGACTACATTGATGAGTCTGCCGGAATCCCCGGATAATATCCTCGGCATAACGATAAATAAAGCCATTCCGGTTTTCTCCGGTCTGGGGTGTCCAGAAATTCATTCCCCAAGGCATAGCTACTGCCGGATACGTATTTCCACGGCTCAATTCAAAAGAAGAATTGGTTCCTTGCAGGGTATTGACATATTTCACCCAATCTTTTCCGGCTGCCCCAGCCTCCGAAAAAAGGCACAATAATGCCCCTATCACAATCCATTTCAGTCTGTTCATAAGTATATTTATTGCTAATGTTTGAGTTTATCCAGACAAAGTAACCCATTTCCTGGTAAAAAATAAGAAAACTATAAACCAAGGAATAACAAATTTTGACCAAAAAAGTGAATATCAGCAAGAATTTAAAAGGGTGGCAGAACAATTCTAACCACCCTTCCCCAAAACCAATCAGGAAAAACTTATTTATTCATTCTTTGTTCCAGCATTTTCATAAAATAGCCTCCTACTACAGAACGGGCTTTGAAGTTCATCATATGCCCTTCGTTCGTATCGTGCCAGTCGCTTAAAGGTACCCGGGACGGTGTCTCCTCTGCATATTTATAGATCAGGGATACCAGAGAACGGAAATCTTCAGGCCGGTCGGCCAGACAGGCACTCCACATGATCCAGTCCGATTTCGTATAATCTTTTCGTCCGTCCAACGGTAAGCCGTACTTTTGTTGTTTCGTCAGATAGAAAGCCACTTCCTTCCGGGCTACCTCGTCCGGGAAGATTCCCATATCGAATACTTTATTCCATACCAGATTATACTTCTGGCTCCAAGTGCCCGGACGGTCGAAAGTCAATCGGTAATGATCACCGTCATCCGCCATTTTGATCCATTCCCGGGCCATATCTTTGGCAGCACCGATATATTTTTCAGCTACCTCCTGTTTGCCAAGCATTTCCGCCATTTGTCCGTAACCGGCCACAGCCAGAATCGCTTTTACCGAAAGATTGGCATTATGTGCCAGATGACCGGCAAAATCATCCGTACACAATTGGTTCTCCGGATCCAGCCCGGCATGGATCAGGTAATCTGCCCATACAGTCAACGTCTCCCAGTGTTTAGCCGCATAATAGGCATTGCCTTCTACCTTCGAAATGGCAGTAGCCAACAAAATCATATTCCCTGCTTCCTCGACAGGCATATCGCCACCGTACAACTGACCGTTGGCAACCGGATAGGTACCCAGGTCATGTGCCGGGAAAGGCTTGGTCCAGCGCCCGCTTTCGCTATAATAGAAAATCGAAGTCATCATCCCTTTCAACAAATCGGGATTATAAATCAGGAATAAAGGCGACGACGGATAAGTGATATCTACGGTATTGATACATCCGTTACTATGATTTTCCTTCGAAAGAAACAACAGATTACCCCGTTTATCTTCCAGCAGTTTATGGGCCGCTATCGCTTGCCGGTAAGCTAAAGCACACAATTCGGCATACTCTTTCCCACCTGCTTTTTCTGCCTCCTCCATCAATTGCACGTCGAATGTCCCGCAACGGTTCATAATCCTTTCGTAATCACGCACCGCCCGCTCGAAAGCCTGATAAATATCCACTTTCCCCTGGTGTTTCCAATACGCCAATACAGGTTCATAAAAATATTCGATAGCATAAATATCGTCGTATCCCAACATCACATACCCACTTTTACCTTCTGCACCGACTTTTCCCATCCGGTCACAATACGCCAATACGTTCATTTCTTTCAGCATGTTCCGTTCGAGTGTATCGGGAGCAGCGCTCACAGGCAAATGACCGTTTTGAATAAAGTGACGTTTCACCTGAAAATATTCGCCCAGGCTCATTTCCCGGTCAGCCGTCCGGGGAGCAGCCAGATAAGCGTATCCCCAGTCGATGCGGACACCGTCTCCTTTCCGTTCGAGTATCGGTTGATTTACCGTACCGGTCCTAAGGTAAGAAATACCGTTTTTCAATTCCCGGTCATACACCACCGGTTGATTATCTTCGTGTACGGCCAGCTGGGGCGATGCTTCGAAATATACCTGCACCTCATGCGATTTCCCATCTTGCGGGCGAACCTGATAAGTGATATAACTGATCGGCGTGGACACCAGATCAAGATCGTCCGCCAACAAAGGAGAAGTGAAGATGACATCCAGGATCACCGGCCCGCAACGAAACGAATAAAAGGTTTGTGTCGGCAATACATCTACCGAAAGTTGTTCTGCATCGGCAGAAAAATTATTATCGGCCGACTGTTTTCTAAACAGTCCGAAATCTACATATCCCCCGTTTTCTTTGTTGTGACAATGCGCTGCAATAACGTTCTTACCGGGCTTCAAGGTCTTTTTGACGGCTTCGCTCAATTCCAGCAAGACACCGTTTTTCCAGGTATAACCGGTTTTTACGACTTGAATACCATTGATGTACAGCTCGAAAATATCATCGTGGGAATATTTCAGGTATACCGGTGCTTTACTCAAATTTTCTTCCAACTCGAAAGTCCGGCGTATCCAAATGTCTTCGGTATCCCATCCGGTTCCCAGATGCTGCATTTCTTTCGTCCCGAAAGCAGCCTTTCCTTTTTTCCAATTTTGATCGTAATTCACCGCAGTCCAGTCACCGGCAGGTTCGCTTTCCGTATAATCCGCCTCCCATTTCTCCAGATCGGCCATCGGGAGTATCGTCTCGAAAGCCTGCTTCTCCCGGCCCATAAAACGGTAAGTCTTCCCATCCACCCGTAACGCACCGATCAAAGCCTGCTCTTTACCTGTCCAATGTTCGGTGTTACCCTCATACAGCTTATCATAAGGAGACCAGATACAAAAATAAGGATCGGAAGTCACCAAAGGCACAGAAGGAGCCCTCAATGAGTTCTTTTTCCCCGGAGCATAGTGATTCTCACCCCATGCAACCGTTAGCACAAATACACTTAATAACAATGTAACCCCTTTTTTAATCATATTTTTATCGATTTAGAAATTATTGCCCTTTTTCAACGCTGCAAACTTAGCCGTTCGATCCCTTTCTCACCGATAAAATGTGATCAATAAATATCAAATTCTCTTCATTTCGGGATGAAAGGTCCGTCCCGGAATCCCTTGGAATCGTATAAAAAAAATTGTTATTTTGGAAGTAGTTATCTACAAGGATAAAGGGAAACTTATTTATGAAAATCTGAACGAAATGAATAATTATCTGATTTTAATCATCTTATTGTTTTGTATTACGGGTTGTAAAGAAAAAAGGCCGGCCATAAAAGAGGCTGTTTTCGAATTTAATCCGAATAATATTTTGGTTTGTGATACGTTGGATATAAATCAGATTTGTGATAGTTTCAGGTATATCCCTTTAGAAACAAGGGATTCGGTTTTGATAGAAGAAGTGACAGATGTCCGATTGACCGATGACCGGATCGTCGTCCGGGATGGCCAGAGACTACTGGTATTCGATCAGAACGGAAGATTTCTGAATAAGATTGGGAAACGCGGACGCGCTCCCGGTGAATATGGGGCCATAGATCATTTTTATATAAGTAAAAAACAGGAGATCGTCATTTTTGATCCGATCTTACTGAGCTTACATTTTTATACGCTGAATAATCGATTCATTAAATCGATAAATATCCGGCCGGCCGTTCTGATCCCCTCTTCTGACGGAAAGGAAGTGGACTCCGGGATTCAAAATATCTATCCGCTAAATGACACTTTGTTATTTCTGGCTCATCGTATTTCCCGGTTTTCAGATATACTCTATTCTTTATACAATTTACAGACCGGAAAATTAAAAGTGATAAGCCATTTGGAACAGAAAATCAAGATGGAGGTTGATAGTTGGAGATATTCTATTCTTCCGGTTGCTCAATATGGAGATTCCCTAACTTGTATTCTGCCATTCAGTAATATTTTGTACCGGTTTGCCGATACCTCTCTCATTCCTTTATATGCGGTAAATCCCATACCGAAACAGGAAATTCCCGAGAATTATTTGGCGAACCGGAAAACTAAAAATAATACACAATTACAGGAGGAGTGGATAAGACGCAAATATGTGGTGCCTGTAAACATTATGGAAAGTGAGAATAATCTGATTGTTGAAAATGCGATAGGTGGAAAAAATTATTATCTGTTTTGGAATAAGAATAGCCGGCAGGGCATTTTTGCCGAAATCAATTCCGTTGACCCGAATATCGTCCCCATGCTTATTGTTAGAGGAATGTCTCGGATATATGTGTCGAATGGTGGGAAGTCATGCTAATCAAAGCAAGGTGTGAATACCTTGAGAATCAGGGACAGATTGTTCAAGACCCACTCAAACGACTTAATGAACAATTGAACGAAAACGATAATCCGGTAATTATTTTGAATTATCTGAAAAAAGATAGGTTTTGGGATTCCGGGACGGACCTTTCGTCCCGAAAATAGGACGAAAGGTCCGTCCCGGAATCCCTATTTTAGGGCACTATTCAATTCGAAGTACAAATAATCATAATGCACTTTGTCGTCTCCCGAAGCAGAATGGCGTCTATTCTTCAGTAGCTCTTTCAGTTTTACCAATTGCCCGTAATACAAAGTTTTAGAACTGATCCCCAAATCCGATATTTTGGTATTGGCAGACATTTGCCGGGCATGCCGGTGATACTCGTAGCAATAACACGGCAAATGGTCTTCAGTCAATAATTCCAAAGAGAGCCCTTTCGACTTCTCCGCATCCTTCGTGAGTTCCAGTTCTTTTAACAAATATTGCACATAAGCGTATTGCAGGTTACGGTCGTAATAATCCAAGGCTTTCCCTTGTTCGGTCTTATTCCATACCCCCTGATACAAATCGTTCAGGTATTCCTTCTGGGTATAAGGCCGCTCGGAATATTTGGCATTCATGCCCACTTTTCCGAGTGTAGAACTGTTCAATAGATTACGAAGCAGATTTGCCTGCAAATTAGCGACCATATCATTATTCGGTTCGAAAAGGGTCATAATTTCTTTCTTCGCCATCCATTTGGGTTGTTCTTTAAATTCGTCGAAGAAAAATTTCACGACCTCTTTCTGTTTCTCCCTGGACACGGGTACAAATCCTTTCTGCTCATCTCCGGCTACCGGATGGTTGAGATACAGCCCTCCGATGTAGGCCATACAATGTCCCATATACCTTTGGTATTGTTTGGTCAGTTCGTAATATAACTCACTGGTCTGATCATAAGGCCGATTTTCAATTGCACTCCATTCCACCAGATGGTCCATGATATACCGCAGGTTCTTAATCCCATACCGGCTGGCTTTCACCGCATCGTCCCCGAGCGATTCCGACTGGGAAGCGGGATCCAGGGTTCCCAGGATTTGCTGTTCACCATAGGTATACATCGGGTCGCCCGCTTTTTCCTGAATCCATTTATTCAGAGTAGCATATTCGTCGGCCGGTGTTTCGGCATCGTAAATCGGAGCATATCCCAATTTGATCATAAAGATATCGTACACACCCAACAGGGGCGGAATCAAGCGTACATTTTTATCTTCAGGCTGTGCCACATAATTATTCCGGGCGTAATCCATGATAGAAGTCGTCGTTCCGTATTTTGCAGTAAAAGCGGGGGAACGGAGCGAATCCACCGGTATCGAATAAGAAGCCCTCATATTATGCATCAATCCCAGCGTATGTCCGATTTCGTGTGAGGCGACATAGCGCAGGCTCGCTCCCATCGTTTCTTCGTCAAAAACGGCAGCCCGGGCTTTCGGATCGACCTGAGCTGTCTGAACAAACTTCCAGTTGTGCAACAATTTCAACACATCGTGATACATATACACCGATGCCTGAATAATTTCACCTGAACGGGGATCGGTCCAGGACGGTCCCATCGCATTGGCCACCGTCGTCGTCGCATAGCGGAAACAGGAATAACGGATATCGTCGGGATCGAAATCGGGATCATCGGTCGGGAAATCACGGGCTACGATAGCGTTTTTGAAACCGATCGCTTCGAAAGCAGGTTGCCAGTCCTCGATACCCAATTTGATATATTTTTTCCATTTAGCCGGCAGGGCGTTATCCACATAAAAAACAATCGGTTTAGCCGGCTCTACCAATTCCCCTTTTTTATACCGTTCCAGTTCTTCGGGTTTAGGTTCCAAACGCCAGCGATTGACATAAGCGATCTTCTCGCTCTGATCTTTTTCGGTGGAATACAACACTTTCCGATCGGAGAAATACCCCATCCGGGGATCGAGTAAACGAGGCCGCATCGGCTCATCCGGCAGCTGTATCATCGACAAATGGACGACAGCCGTAAAAGGAGTACCGTTGACCGTATAGGCCACCCGGCTTTTTACAGAAATATTCTGCGGGAAAGCCTTGAAATCGAGGATCGACGACAGATCGGCCTTAAAAACCCCTTTCATCTTTTTCATACCGAACAAAGCATCGAAGGGAGAGGCAGGAATAAAAGGACTTACCGGCCGTTCGTCGGCACAAAACAATTTAGTGGCATCGATCACCATCGCACTCGAATCTTTACTGAATGCTTTGATCGGAAAAGCCCGGATGACCGGTTTCAGATTGTTCCGTTCCATAGATATTGCAATCGGTTCGTTTTCATCACATACCGATCTACTGATCACATTATGGAGATAGACTTTTTCCTCATCGCAGCTCCATTCCACCAGCATCGGATCCTGAGGCATCTGTCCGGCCACCACATCCTTATTGTCGCTGATCTCCGCCACCCTACCGGCGAACAACATCGGTTTTCCCATCAACTTCACCGGTATTTCCATATAGAATGTACTTTTCACCATATGTAAGGTGATCAGTCCCTTCTTCGTGCGGGCTTCTTTAGTAATCACCTTATCATAGCTTTTGTCCTCCGTTTTTTCTTTCTTCAAGGCGTCGGCCAAAGCCGGAGTCGTCTCTTGCTTTTTACGTTTCTTCTTAAAATCATTGGCATTGGCCGATAAACATACAGCCAATAAAAGAATCACGAAATAAAAAAATCTGTTTTTCATACTTCTCGTTTTATTAATATTGATCATTTCCTATTGCCTGAATATCCACTCCATACACTTCTTTCAGTTGATTTACCAATAAATGGTATTTATCTTTCAGCCGATCGTACGGAGCGATCAATGCCTCCATTTCCGCGGTTGTATGGGTCGTAACCATATCGATAAATTGATTGATATCCAGCGTTTTGTTAGGAGCCATACAGTAGTTGGTCCCATTATCGGCCGTCCGGTCACGGTCCCAGAATCCATATTTCTTCATATCGATCTCATCGGGTTTGAGCCCACTATTCCCATCCACCAACTTCAGATTTCCCCCGTAATAATCCTCGCTGATATTCCAGAAAGCTTCGGGAAGATCCATCATTTCATTATTGTATAAAAAATTCGCCCAGAAAGCAGCCTGTACCTTTCCTCTCAATTCAAACAGGCTATCGGCCGGAATCTCACCTATCCCGTTACGGATTCGACCGATTCCCAGAAAACTCAAGCCTGCTGTCGCCGGTTCATCCGGGTACCATACACCATTTTTAAGCACTTGCACTGAATCGGCCAGTAAAATCTTGAAGGGGAAATAATGTTTTTTAAAATCATCGGTATAATATTGGAACAAAACGTTGTCCAAATAGGCCAAACCTTCGTTCAAAGTAACCTTATCCGTTTGTTTTATCAATTCCACATCCAATACGGTACTCATATTCCATCGATAATCGACTTCCTCATAATCATATAAAATAAATACACCGTAGTCATGATAAAACCCATAAATAAAGTGATCCAGGGGGTCTTCACTATCTTCCACCTTGTACTTGGGCTCGTCTTCTTCTCCCTCGATATTCTCCTCTTTATAACAGGAACTCAGGAAAACACCTAACAGAATATATATCAACCATCTAGTTTTCATAACAATTATCGTTTTAAGTTAAAGGTTTCATTGTCGAGACTCATATGATCAATTTTCTCCGGTAACATTCTGATTCTCCCGTTGTGGACGGGGATTGTCGACCAGTGTCGGATCATATTCCACTACCGACCGGGGTAAAGGCAAGGT
>ERZ836877.3572-NODE-3572-length-17382-cov-3.304150_pt1 | contig 17382 bp, 13 predicted proteins | sample MGYA00519469_ERZ836877 | MGnify/ENA primary metagenome ERZ836877 (study PRJEB31850, sample SAMEA3708809) | human gut metagenome | biome: human gut; feature: human-associated habitat; material: faeces | place: China | collected 2014 ... | reverse complement strand
GATGGCGCCCGGACGCAGTTGTTCGTTATATAAGGATGTTGCCGCGCAGGCTTATCAGAGCTTGCTGTCAATCAGCTTCACTTTATCCTCGAGGTCTTTGATATCTTCTTTGAGACGGTCGGCGCGACGCTCGAATTCCTTGAGCATCGAATCGCCCGACTTAGACTTGGAGCTGAGGAAGCCAAGGTTGTTCTCGTAAGTGCGCAGTTCGTTGCGTTTGGCCTCGAGCGCACGTGTGAGACGCTCGCGCTCGCGATAGAGTTTGTTTTCGTCGCCCTCGATTTCGGCCACGGCGTTTTTGAAGCGCTCTCTGCGGGCCTGCGCGCCGTTGAGGTCGAGATCGCTGCGGAGTTTTTCGAGGCGACGGCGGTATTCGTCATAGACCTTGTCTTTTTCCTTATAAGGGACATGACCGACCTGCTGCCATTCCTGATGGATAGAGCGCAACATCTCGACAGCCTCGTCCTTGGGTGTGTCGACGGTGATAAGATCGAGTCTGGCGATAAGGTCTCGTTTAGCCTTGAGGTTAGCGGCTTCGACGCTACGGACACTGTTGCCCGCCTGTTTTTTCTGTTCAAAGAAGTGATCACATGCGGCAAGGAAGCGTTTCCAGACATTGTCGCTGTATTTCTTTGCGACAGCGCCGACAGTCTTCCACTCTTTCTGAAGAGCGACAAGCTCATCTGTCGCACGGCGCCAGTCCGTGCTGTCCTGCAGGGCTTCGGCACGTTCGCAGAGAGAGACTTTCCTGGCAAGATTGGCGGCGAGACGGTCGCGCGTGGCCTTGAAATATTCAGCTTTGGCGGTAAAGAAACGGTCACATGCGGCACGGAAGCGGGCGAAGAGCTGGTTATTGAGCTTGCGCGAGGCAAAGCCGTAGTTTTTCCACTCGGCCTGCGCGTCCATAATCGTCTTTGTCATTTCGTCCCAGGCGGCAAAACTGTTGAGGGTCGAGAAGTCGAGGGCCTCGATGCGCTCGCATATGGCAGTCTTGCCGGCTTCGTTCTCGGCCTCGCGGGCTTTGCGGGCCTCGAAATATGTCTGATAGCGCTTGTTGATTTCGGTCGAGGCGTTTTTGAACGCATCCCAGATTTCCTCACGGAGCTCTTTAGCCACCGGACCTATGCGGCGCCATTTGTTGTGTAGTTCCTGAAGGCGGCGGTAGGCGACGATGACGTCTTCCTCGACGACGAGCTTGCGGGCTTCGTCAAGCAACAGCTGTTTGCTGTCGAGGTTTTTCTTGAAGTCGTAGTCACGCAGTTCTTTGTTTATCTTGAGGTTGTCAGAGTAGCGTTCGCGGGCCTCCTGGAAACGTTTCCACACCGAGGTCTCGTCGACAGCAGGCACATCGCCGACCTGATTGAACTCATCCTGGAGCTCGCGATAGCGCGGGAAGGTGCGGTTGACGTTGTCGGTGTCCTCAGCCAGGGCGATAATTTCGGCTATAATAGCGTTCTTACGCTCGAGGTTGGCCTGACGCTCGGCCTCCTGTTCGGCCGCACGGGCGGCTTTGCGCTCGCGCAGGGCGTTGAGACGGTTTTTAAGCTCGGCCTCTTCCTGGGTCTCGGTCTCGCCGAATGTCGCGAGGTCGTTGCCGTGTTCGACCCACAGAGCGCGCTGAGTGTCGATATATGCTTTGTGGAGCAGATTGAGCTGCTGCCTGAGTCTGCGTATCTCGTCGCTCGAAATGTCTGCCGGATCTTTTGCCTCGAGCTCGGCGAGCACGGCACCGATAGTCTCATAGCTAAGGGCTTCAGACACTTTTTCATCGTTTTCTTCCTCGTCGAGAGCTTCAGTCATTTCGTCTTCTGCGGCTCTCTCGGGATCGACAGCGTCATCACCGACAGTTTCAATAGTTTCTGATTCTGAGGCAAGATTTGCGGCTTCTTTTTTCTGAGCCGTTTCGAGAGTTTGGTCTTCAGCGGGGAGGTTTGCCGAAGACTTTTCAGGCATTTCCATAATTGCAAGGTTATTAATATATGTTTAACTGACAATCTGACACAAATCAGATTATACCGCCAAATTTAACAAAAAACTTTCAACTAACAGCCAAATTGCCATATAAAATTCTGCAATACCGTTTTCAGACGCCCGAAAACGCGCCGCAGCAGGGCTTTTTTTTATTAATTTTGCGAAAGTTTAACTCTGTGCGAACAAGACCGACCGTCTGTCGGTTAATATGTTACTAAAGTATAAAACAGGATACAATGGAAAATTTCACCTACTATTCTCCAACTCTATATGAATTCGGCCGCGGCGTCGAAGAGAAAGTCGGCATGCTCACTTTTCTGACAGGTGCCAAACGGGTGATGCTCGTCTTCGGCAAACACTATGTCAAGACCAACGGCCTTCTGGGACGAATCGAGAATTCGCTCCAGACAATAGGCATAGAATATGTCGAACTCGGCGGCGTCGAGCCCAATCCCACCGACACGCTTGTTTATGAAGGAATTCGCCTCGCCCGCGACAAGGGCATCGACGGACTCATCGCCGTCGGAGGCGGTTCGGTCATCGACACGGCCAAAGCCATTGCCGCCGGAGCATGTTACGACGGTGATTTCTGGGACTTTTTCATCGGCAAGCAGACCGTCACCAACGCACTCCCTGTCGGCGTGGTGCTCACCATCCCCGGCGCCGGCAGTGAAGGCTCAGGCAACGCCGTCATCACCAAAAGCGATACCCTCCAGAAACTGAGTCTGCGCACAGACAGCATTCTCAAACCGCGATTCGCCATAATCAACCCCGAACAGACGTTCACCCTCACGGCATATCAGACGGCATGCGGCATCGTCGACATGATGTCGCACATCATGGAACGCTATTTTTCGCCCACAAGCAACGTCGGCGTCTCCGACCGCATCGCCGAGGGGCTGCTGCTCGCCCTTGTCGACGAAGCGCCAAAAGCCCTTGCCGACCCGACCGACTATCAGGCGCGCGCCAATATATGCTGGGCCGGCACTCTCGCGCACAACGGCCTTATCGGCTGCGGACGCCGCGAAGACTGGGTCTCGCACTATATGGAACATGAAATCAGCGCCCTCTATGGCGTCACCCACGGCGCCGGTCTCGCCGTCGTCATTCCGGCATGGATGGCTTTTATGGCCCACCACAAACCGTCGAAAGTCGCACGCTTCGGACGCCGCGTATTCGGCGTCAAGGCCAACGACGACCGCACGGCCGCCATCGACGCCGTCGCCTCGCTGAGAGCCTTCTTCAGCGCCGTGCTGCGGATGCCTCTGACATTCAAAGGACTCGGCATAGATGCCCCCGACATCGACACCCTCGTCGAACATCTACACAAGAACAAAGGCGAGACAATCGGCGGCTACTATAAACTGACATCAAAAGAGACGCGCCAAATCTATACCCTCATGCTCGACGAAAACGTGCAGACGGGGCATGCTTAGGACTTGCTTAATAACAGGCCCTTAATCTTCAAACACCCCTTTACCCTCTCTGATAATCCCCGGCGAGGCAGAGTCGAGCAGACTGACGACAGTCGACCCCTCGGCGACGCTCTCGCCCCCGTCTATTATGAGGTCGGCCATATTATTATAGGCCACGGCTATAGCCTCGGGGTCTACATTATTATATATGTCGCTGTCGACAGCAACGGAAGTCGACAGCAGCGGGCCGCCGGCAGCCTCAGTGAGCGCCAGCGTAATGGGGTTGTCGGGGATGCGTATGCCGACAGTCTTGCGGCCCTTGAAAACCTTAGGCAAAGCCGACGACGCGGGCAGCACAAATGTGAACGGACCGGGCAGATATTCCTTCAGATAAGCAAACGCGCGGTTGTCTATCTTAGCATATTCAGCAGCCTGCGACAGCGACGCGCAGACCACAGAAAGCAGCTGTTTGTCAGGGTTGATGCCTTTGAGGCGGCAGAGCTTTTCGACGGCCTTGTTGTTGAGAGCGTCACACCCCAGAGCGTAGAGCGTGTCGGTCGGATAGATCACAATGCCACCCGAGCGGATGACATCGACGGCCTCGTCAATAAAACGGCTGTTGATCGAGCCGGGGTAAATTTTCAGCATCTTCATGACTGACAGGCTTTGACGGTTTCAAAAGTGATATTCTCAGCTGCGGCATAGTCTTCGAGCAGACGGCGCGTGAGAGCAATTATTTCGTCGTCGGGCATCTCGGGGCGATAGATGTTGATTGTCATGACAAGGTGTCGCGTATCGTCAGAGAGTTTCGTGCGGTCATTGTCGCTCGTCGGAGTCCCTACCCCGCCGACTGCGTCGCGGAAGACGGGCAGACAGGCGATATTGAGCTGTCCGCGGCCTATTGCCTCGTATGGTTCGCCCTCGCGCCCGACGCCAAGCGTCAGAGTGTCGCCGGCAATCCTGTCGCCGTCAAAGCCGCCAATCGAATGGCCGCAGCAGACCGACAGCAGATTGATCAGGTCGACCAGCGCCGTCGAACGATAGAGACCGAGCCCCTTGACCATGCGACGGCACAGCGCCTCGGTCGACGGGCGGTAGCGGTTAGGCTCCTTGCCGAGTCGCTTGTATGCCTCGCGTGTTCCGGCAATGCCCGGACGCTTGTTGATGTCGGCCATCTCGTGCAATTCCTTGAAACTCGACGCAAAAGACTCAATCTCGTTCCAAAGCCGGTCGTCGGTCGGCTGATTTCTGACATCTGCGGTCACAAATATCACTTTATAGTCAGGCGCCGCCTGCGCTATCTCATCTTCTATATTTATTTTCATTGTTCTGCCTTTTTCTGCAAATATAGCACTTTCTCTTTTACCCTCAGCTCCTTGAAAAAAAATTTTAGCACCCAACTAATTTTTTAGTCGAAAATATTTGCACAACTAAAAAATTAGTTTTTACTTTGCGCCATACACTTTTCACCATTCGCTATGGGACATCTGCTAAGCTATACATTATATTCAAGCCTGTTTCTGCTCGCCTCATATCTGATTTATAAAATCATGCTCGCAGGCGAGAAGCAGACGGCGGTTAACCGCGTGATAATCTTCGGCCTCTATGCCGCGTCGTTCATTGCTCCGGCATTGCTCGCACACGGTGACGGCATCGCTGCCGAAGCCGCCGACACAATCGCGGCAGTCGATTTCGGTGAGCCCGAGGTGACGCATATCGACACCGCTTCGTCAGATCTCTTCACCGCTCTCATACTCGCCTATATAGCCGGCATGGCAGTAACGGCCATTCTCACGCTGGTCTCAGCGGTCAACATATTCATAATAATCAGCCGCGGCGACAAGACGCCCCGCGACGGCTATACTCTCGTCACCGTCGACGACGGCAAAACCGCTCCTTTCAGCTGGGGACCCTACATAATCGCATCGCGCAGCGACATCGCCGAAGCCGGCGACATGATTATCGCCCATGAACTCGGCCACATCCGCGGACGCCACTGGCTCGACCTCGTCTTCGCCCGCATCGTCTGTGTCATCGAGTGGTATAACCCCGCCGCATGGCTCATGTTCGACGAGCTCAAGGATGTACACGAATATGCCGCCGACGAATACGTCCTCGTCCACGGATTCAACGCGCGCCAATATCAGATGCTATTAATAAAAAAAGCTGCCGGCACTCGTTTCCAGGCGCTTGCCAACAGCTTCAATCACAGTAAACTTAAAAAACGTATCACTATGATGTACAGTCAAAAAAGTCAGGGCGTGCGACGCTATCGCGCACTGGCCCTCATCCCGGCTCTCGCGCTGGCGGCGACCATCGGTCAGCTTCCGGCAGTAGCCTCAGTCGTCAACAGCATCGGAGCCGCTTCGGCCGGCCAGATCTTCGCCGCCTCCCCGGCCGGGGCCATGACGGCGGTCAACGCCTCCGGCGACAGCGAAGTTACTAAAAATAATCAGCCCGAGCAAATAGCGACTTATCCCGGCGGCGAATCTGCGATGTACCATTATCTTGCCCAAAACGTCAAATACCCCGAAGAAGCGGCCAAAAATGACATCCAGGGCCGCGTGACCGTCAGATTTACTGTCAGGGCCGACGGATCGCTGACCGACTTCTCCGTCGTCAACGGCGTTGCCCCGGCGCTTGACAAAGAGGCCGTCAGAGTCATCAGCGGCATGCCCCGGTGGAATCCAGCCACTGTCGGCGGCAAAGCGGTCGAGTCGACCTACACCATACCCGTCTCGTTCAAGCTCTCGGGAGACGACAACGCCAAAAAGTAACCCTCAACCACAATAATCTACAACATCCGATAAACCTAAACCAACATCAACGCCGGGGCAGAACACCTCGGCGTTGAACATTCTGTTTTATGTCAGTTATCGCTATTTATCCGTATCGGGAGCCTTGTCGATAAGGTCGAGGAACTGGTCGAGTTTCGGAGTGATGATGATTTCCGTGCGACGGTTCTGCTGACGGCCATCCGCCGTGTCGTTGCTTGCGATGGGATTATACTCGCCGCGACCGCCTGCTGTCATGCGCGAGGGGTCGACACCGAAACGGTCCTGAAGCACCTGAACGACAGACGAGGCACGCAACGTACTGAGATCCCAGTTGTTGCGGATATTTGTGCGCGAGATAGGCACATTATCGGTATTGCCCTCGACGAGCACGTCATAGTTCTTATAATCCTTGATTATCTTAGCTATTTTATCAAGAATGTTCATGGCCTGGTCGCTGATCTGGTAGCTGCCCGACTTGAAAAGCATATTGTCGGCAAGCGAGATATAAACGACACCCTTGAGTACCTTGATATCCACATCTTTCATATCCTCGGGCGAAAGCGAACGGGTCAGATTTGTCGTCAGCACCATATTGAGCGAGTCTGACTTCGACTTGGCCTCGACAAGCTGTCGTATATACTTGTTCGAGACATTGATTTCGTCGACAAGCTTCGAAATATTGGTGCCACCCTGGTTTATACTCTGCTCGAGAGCCGACTGGAGCGCCGTCACGTTCTTTTTCAGATCTTCATTCTGAGCCCTGCTCTGGTCGAGAAGCGCCTGGAGATTCTTCGCGTCAGACCGGCTGGCCGCAAGATCATACTGCGACTGCGCATAGTCTTTCGACATCGCATTATATTTGTCGTCAAGACGCGTATAGGTCTTTTTGCTCACGCAACCTGTCAGAGCCACAGCGCCGACAGCTGCAAACAGCATCATTCGTATTGCTTTCATAATCATTTCGTTTAAGTTTCAACATACTAAACAACAATAGAATAGATTAAGTTTACACATAACCGTCATGACATTTTTACATATTTTTATTTGAAATTAAAACATTTTGCTTATATTTGCCACATATTATTAATCATAAAGTTAGCCATTATGCCATTAATCACACCAAAACGCTATAAAAGAAAGCTATTGTCGGAAACAACCGAGGTGGCCATCAAACTCATAAAGGATGATTTTCAGAAACGTCTCTCCGACGCCCTGTGTCTGCGTCGCGTCACCGCACCGCTGTTTGTCCTGTCGGGTACAGGCATCAACGACGACCTCAACGGCGTCGAGAAGCCTGTCTCGTTCAACATCAGGGCGCTCAAAGGGCAGCGCGCCGAAGTCGTCCACTCGCTCGCCAAATGGAAGCGCATGAAACTCGGCCTTTATGACATCGCTCCCGGCTTCGGTCTATACACCGACATGAACGCCATCCGCACCGACGAAGACCTCGACAATCTCCACTCTCTGTATGTCGACCAATGGGACTGGGAGCGCACCATCACAGACGCCGACCGCAATCTCAACTTCCTCAAAGACATCGTCAGAAAAATCTATCAGGCCGTCAAGGAGACAGAGATGATGGTATATAAATATTTTCCGCACATCACCCCGCGTCTGCCCGAAGAAATCACATTTATCCATGCCCAGGAACTGCTCGACGCCTATCCGACGCTGACACCGAAACAGCGCGAGCTTGAAGCCGTCCGCCGCTACGGCGCCGTCTTTGTCATCGGCATAGGCGCCTCTCTCTCTAACGGCGAGCCCCATGACGGACGCGCTCCCGACTACGACGACTGGGTCACCGAAAACGCCGACGGCTACCGCGGCCTCAACGGCGACATGCTCTTCTACGACAATATTCTCGACACATCGTTCGAGCTCTCGTCGATGGGCATACGTGTGAGCCCCGACTCACTGACGCGTCAGCTCGACATCGCCGGATGCTCTGACCGCAAATGGCTGCCATTCCACCGCGACCTCCTCGCCGGACAGCTGCCGCTCTCTATCGGCGGCGGCATCGGACAAAGCCGCCTCTGCATGTACCTGCTGCAGAAAGCCCACATCGGCGAAGTCCAGGCCTCGCTATGGCCACAGGAGCAGATTGAGGAATGTCACCGCGCAGGCATCGAACTGCTCTGACAGCAGCGGTGGGAATACATAAATCGGTTGAAAGAGCAATTGTCCGGCACTTCTATACCACAGACCGATCAGATAGCTCTATTCAACCGATTTATATAGAGATGAACCTCATTATCACCAAATCCATCTCTAAGATTTTGCCTGCATTCAGTACTGCGCTGAATTACTCCGGGCTTCAGTTTGTCTACCTGTACCGTGACAGTCAGGGCATGGCACATGGTAATGATCTAACGGCACATATTGCCGGCAGTCCTCGCAATACTTTTTACCATGCATCCCGGGTGCATTTCCTGTCTCTATAATTGTACCTGTTCCGTTACATTTAAGACAAATTGAGTCCTCTTGCCTTGGATTTACATTGGCGCTCCCGTTTCCATCATTCTGCGTGGCAGTGAGTTTATCTTTTGTTTCCAAATAATTGATATATGCCTCATCCACCACACTTTCATCGGGATATATGCCATAAAGTTCTTTATAATTTTCCCGAAACTTTGATTTAAATTCCTGTTCCTCTTCATCAGGCTGATTCATTATGACATTATGCTGCTGAATCATAGCCATCTGCTCGTGTTTTTTGTCTTTGGCTTCTTTTGCTACACTTCCGGCAACGCCTGTTAATAAAGTAGAGTAGCAACCGCTCGTCAAGAACAAAAAGACGCTCACAATCAAAATTGCAAATTTCTTACTCATTGTGTTTGTATAACTAAACTTTGTGAAACATGCCGGGTAAGTATCCCAATTTATAGCCCGTATCAGAGCAGCCAGTATAGCTTGCTATTAAATATTTCAGCGCCATTTCTCTTCAGACGTTTTCAAAGAAAGCCGATATATCTGACCGTCTATCTCTACAGAAGGATTGATGTATTCTATTCTGCCATCCGCATCAATCTTTATGGTACATTCAACAATTTCTTCATTGATAAGCAACAGGCCGCCATCAGTCCTTTTTACTGAAAATTTTGTCGCGCCGCTGAAGAAATCGTTGCCGTCCCGTTCGATTATGCCAACTGAAGCGACATTGTTTTCCAAACGTTTAATAATGATTTTAACATCAGTGAGTTCTTCGAGATTTTTATTCCCCTGTGAAATATAGCCGTTACAAAAATATGTACCCGCCGCCAGTTTAGCAGCATCACCTCGCGGTCGTTTCACTTTTTGGGTAATTTTTTCTTTTACATTTGTTTCTTTCTTCTTTTGACCGGGACGTCCAACCCGTTGCTTCTCTTCTTCGCGTGATTCATTAACGCCTCTATAGCGAATATTCACCGGCGTAAAAACCATATCCTGGTTTGTATTCTGAGAAGAAAGATATTTATAATGATATTTATAAGCCGCCTGCTCATATCGCGCGCTTTCAAAAGCGGCCATAGACCCGCCCAAGGCCGTAGCAATTCCGCCACCGGCAACAAACGGCAAACCTCCGTCACTCTCCGAATCAGCACAAACAATAGTTGTACCAACTGCCAATGCGACGACACCTATACTCCCCAGACCAAAGCCCGCATCTTTAACAATTTCAGATCCTAATCGTTTTGAATTTTTGTAATTTAAACCAAAAGGCACTAAATTCTCACCGTTAGCTGTTCCCGAAAGTAAAAAGGCCCAGTATTGATCATCCGCCAGTTTTATCTTTAATTTTCCTGAGGAGGGTATCTGTCCGAGCCGACTGAAATCCGGCGCGAAAATAGACGTGCCCGGATTACCGGTTATAGTGATTTTCTGTGATGTACTGCATGAGCAGAATGCAATTGCTATAATAACAGGCAGCATTATTGCCAAAATATTTCTTTTCATAATTCAAATCATTTATAATCTATAATACCTCCATATACATAAGTATCTTTACCTATTCGCTCCATGTTGACCGTAGAATCGAAATAGATCAGAAAACATGACTCGCCAAGTGCATCGGGTTTCTTTGCATAAACATTCCTAAGGCCCTGATTGATAAATCGGCCCGAAGACAAAGGTTCTACAATATTAGAGCTTATATAGAGTTCGCTGTTGATTTTTTCAAAGCTCGTCCCCCCGTCGAGAGAGTAAGTTATGCAGACACTGAATCTATATGGAGACTGCTCCATATTTTCTACATTCAGACCTTTTTGAGGAAGAGCCACACCCTCATCTACCAATCCGACAATCTTAAATTTCTTCGACATAAATCCCGCTCCCTTTGGCGCAATGCTGACAAGCGGTTGGTCAGCGAAATATTGAGTATTGGCCACACTTTGTCCTGATGTCGCAGAACCGCCTACATTAATTCCACCCAATAATGACCCAACCGAACCTCCAATACCTAATGCTCCGCCGACAGCTCCAAGATTGACGCCTACACCACTTGTAGAAGAATTAAAATCTGTAATCGTCTGGCTTCTCACAGTGGGGTCATAATAGCTTGTCGACTGGCCGGTTGTGTTAACGACAAATGATTTAGTCTGATCTATTACGACCACCTCATTGGTGTTATTTTGCACATAAGCGAACAGCTCACCTTTGTCATTAAAAGTATAGCTGACGATTAATGCTCCCGTGTTACATTTTGCAGGATTAGGAGCATTGGCCAAACGCACAGCCTGATAAACAATATTCCTTGTTTCCAGCTTGGTGGAACCACACGCACACAATAGCAGTGTAGGAACTCCCATCACAATGGTGCGCAATAATAATTTCTTCATAATCAATAGATTTATGATGCCTTGCGCTCCCATCGGCATTATTATTTATACAAAAAGCGTGGAACGATGTCAGTTTATTTTAACGGAGGTATCGCCAAACACCTGCAGAGAAATAAACCGTCCACTCCCACGCCTTACCGTTTATCTGTTTCCCCTTGTCGGGGAGTGGATATACGACAAGCATGGCGCTTCGGACAACTTTTCCTTCTCTGCGTAAATTTTGGCGATTTTCCGTCAAAGGATAAAGCATGAAACGCTTTTAAAATATGTCTGTGGAAAACAATGCTTTCCACGCGGCAAAAGTAATAATTTTATTATTCACAACAAAGCCATACGCCATTTTTTATTCCCCGGCAATTATTTTAAACGGTGGCATCGAACTACTCTGACAGCAGCGGTGGGAATCGCGCCAAATTGCCAAACAAAATCACGCCAAATTGCCATATTCAAACAGTGGGTTAATTGATTTACAAGAAGTTAACTCATTTATAGTTTTTTGGCGTTTTTTTCGCAATTTCTATCTATTTTCACATCCTATAAAAACCAAAATCGGTTCTGAAAGGTTATTTTTCTGACGGGTCTGACATACAGATCCGTCAGATTACGTTTCAACCGATTTACGATGATAAAATATCTATCAGCTCTAATCATCTTCTTCACCGCGATTTCGTTCATCTGTCCGGCGAAAGAAAACAATGAGCCGCCCCTCGGTTTCACGATACCCGAGGCATGGTCGTCGCAGGGCGACCCCGGCGTCACCGACGCCGTCTGCCCGCAACAGTGGTGGCAGTCGTTCGGCGACACACTCCTCGACAGTCTCGTCACTGTCGCCGTCGAAAACAACTACGACGCCGCGATGGCAGCCGGACGCATCGCCATTGCGCGCGCCGCGCTCGGCAGCGCCCGCGCCGCCTACTACCCCCAGATCAACGCCTCGGCCTCATATACACGCGACAAAAGCTACGGACTTATGGCCGGGCGCACGTCGACGAGCACCACGGTGTCATATTTCGGAGCCTCGCTGTCGGCCAACTGGGAGATAGATCTCTTCGGCAAAATCACTGCGCAGGTCAAAGCCGCCCGCGGCGAACTCGCGCTGTCGCGGGCCGAACGCGCCGCCGTCGAGCTTTCGGTCTGCGCCGAGACCGCAAGCGCCTATATAGGGCTGCGCGTCCATCAGGCCTGCCTCTCTGTAGCCCGCGAACATGCAGCCGCACAGCTGAAGGTGCTCAACATCGCCCGCACACGTTTCGAGACCGGTCTGGCCTCGATGATGGACGTCGACCAGGCCGAGCAGGTCTATTACTCGACCATCGCCTCCATACCTCCGCTCGAGACATCGGTCCATGCCGACATTAACGCCATAGCGCTGCTTCTCGGCGTCCCGGGCGACAGCATAGCTCCGGCCCTCGCGACCACAAACCGCCTGCCATCCTACCGCCAGATTATCTGCGCCGATGTGCCGTCGGCTCTTCTAAGCCGGCGTCCCGATGTCGCACAGGCCCAAAAGCAGGTCGAAGTCTGCGCTGCAAAACTCGGCATAGCCAAGAAAGAGTGGCTGCCGACGCTCAGCGTCTCGGCCTCGGCCGGCACCGCCGCCCACGACGCCCGTGACCTCTTCTCGCGCCACAGTTTCGGCTACACGGTGGCGCCGACCCTGTCGTGGACCGTTTTCGACGGTCTCGCACGCCGCTATAACATCGTCTCTCAGCGCGAAGAACTCAAAAACGCCGTCGACAGCTACAACCTCACAGTCCTCACGGCTGTCAATGAAGTCGACAATGCCATAAACAGCTATATCAACACCGTGAAATATATCGACGCGCTTGACAAAGTCGTCAAATCGTCGGAAAACTACGACCGTCGCGCTGTCGACAACTATAAAAGCGGCCTGAGCCCGTTTATCAACGTGGCCGACGCACAGATTTCTTTTCTCGAAAATATCAACGCTCTCATCACGGCCAAAGGCGACGCCCTCAACAGCCTCGTAAGCATCTACAAATCGCTCGGCGGCGGATGGGATTCAGACCAAGCAGACTTATGAACACACAAATCAGACTCCCGTTAATCGCTATCGGCTGTATCGCCCTCGTCACAGCCTCGTGCAGCCATAAAAAGAGCGGTATCTCAGACGAAGCACCCGTCATCGACGTCGCCGCCGTCACCGTCGACTCGGTCACAGTCCACCGCTCGTTCCCGGCCTACCTCACAGCCAACAGAAGTGTCGACCTTGTCGCCCGCGTCAACAGCACGCTGACTTCGCGCCGGTATAAAGAAGGTGATTTTGTAAAGGAAGGCACGGTGCTCTTCACCTTCGACCCGACACAATACGCCGAGGCCGTCAGCCGTGCGCGCGCCGCCCTCGATGACGCCGAGGCTTCATACCGCTACGCGGCCGACCATTATGCCGCCGTCGAGAAAGCCCTCGAGAGCGACGCTGTCTCGCGCATGGAAGTCCTTCAGGCAAAAAGCGCCAAAGAAGCCGCCGAAGCTTCAATCGCGTCGGCAAGGGCGCAGCTCAAGACAGCCGAGACGACACTGTCATACTGCACGGTGCGCGCCCCGTTCGACGACCACGTCTCGATGAGCGAATACAGCGCCGGCGCATATCTCGCCGGCGAGGGCGCACCCATAAAGCTATGTACGATTTACGACGACGCCGTCGTGCTTGTCAATTTCTCGATTGACAACACCGAGTTTGCAAAGCTTAAAGCCAAGGCTGACTCGTCGGGTATAGGAGCCATGCTCCACCGCATCCCCGTCATCTTCGACAACCCGACTCAATACGACTATACCGCCGACATTTATTATATGTCGCCTGTCATCGACAAGAGCACCGGCGCGATGCGCATGCAGGCCGAAATCGACAACTCGCGCGGCGAACTCCGCGCCGGCATGTACAGCAGCGTCGCGATGCCCGTCGAGCACCTCGACAGCGCCATCCTCGTCCGCGACGCGTCAATCGCCACCGACCAGCTCGGCAAATATCTTTATGTCGTCAACGACTCGGACCGCGTCGTCTACACCCCCGTCAAAACCGGCGAGACAGTCGCCGACACAATGCGCATCATCACATCGGGTCTGAAGCGGGGCGACCGCTACGTCACCTCGGCCCTGCTCAAAGTACGCGACGGCATGACCGTCAATCCGCGAACCGTCAAATAGCACCCTGCCATGTTCTCTAAGTTTTTCATCGACCGACCGATTTTTGCCACCGTTCTGGCAATCATCATGCTGCTTGTGGGCCTCGTGACGGTAAAGACTCTACCCGTGGCACAGTATCCCGACATAACGCCGCCGACCGTCATGGTCAACGCCACCTACCCCGGCGCCGACGCACAGACTGTCGCCGAGACCGTCGGCGTGCCCATCGAAGAGCAGATCAACGGCATCGAAAACATGATGTATATGAGCTCGACGTCAGGGTCGGACGGTTCCTACAGCCTCACCATCACCTTCGAGAACGGCACAGACCTCGACATGGCCACCGTGAAGGTTCAGAACCGCATCGCCATGGCCGAAGCCTCGCTCCCCGGCCCCGTCAAGCAGCAGGGCCTGAGGGTTGTCTCCGAGTCGTCGAACATCGTGCTTTTCATCGCCCTGCGCAGCGACGACCCCGCGCGCTACGACGCCCTCTATCTGACCAACTACGCCAAACTCAACATCATCGACGAGCTCGCGCGCGTCGACGGCGTCGGCGGTGTCGGCGCCTTCGGTGCCGGCGAGTATTCGATGCGCATCTGGCTCGACCCCGACAAGATGCAGGTGCGCGGTCTCACGCCCGCCGACATCGTCGGTCTCATCGAGAGCCAGAACATGGCCGTCTCGGCCGGAGCGGCCGGAGCGCCACCGTCAAAGACCGCGTCAGACTTCCAGTATACCCTCACGAGCCAGGGGCGCCTGAAGACAGCCGACCAATTCGGCGACATCATCCTGCGCACCGACCCCGACGGCTCGATACTCCGGCTCAGCGATGTGGCCGAGATTGAGCTCGGCAGCGAGTCATACGGACAGATATCCCGCGTCAACGGCGACGACGCCGCCCTCATCGCCATCCAGCAGCTTCCCGGCGCCAACGCCCTTGAGGTCGCCAAGAACGTGCAGGCGCGCCTCGCCCAGCTTGAAGAGTATTTCCCCGACGGCGTGCGCACGGAGGTCGTCATGAACACGACCGATTTTGTCAATGCCTCGATTGACGAAGTGCTGTGGACCTTCGTCATGACGACGCTCATCGTCATGGCCGTCATCCTGCTCTTCCTCCAGAACTGGCGCGCGGTCATCATACCGATGATCACCATACCGGTGTCGCTCGTCGCCACCTTTGCCGTGATGAAGCTTCTCGGCTTCACCATCAACACCCTGACGCTCTTCGGCCTCGTGCTGGCGATAGCCATTGTCGTCGACGACGCCATCGTCGTAGTCGAAGACTGCTCGCGTATCCTCGACAAAGGCGGTGTCACACCGCGCCAGGCCGCCGTCAAGGCCATGGAAGAGCTTCAGGGACCTGTCGTCGGCGAGGTGCTTGTGCTGCTCTCGGTCTTCATCCCGACAGCTTTCATCTCGGGCATCACCGGTCAGCTCTACAAACAGTTTGCGCTCACAATCGCCGTCTCGACAGCCTTCTCGGGCTTCAACGCCCTGACCTTCACGCCGGCGATGTGTTCGCTCTTCCTGCGTCCGACACAGTCACCGAAGTCGTTTATCTACCGCGGTTTCAACAAGATATTCGACCGCTCGCTCCACATCTATGACAGTTGGGTGGGCCGTATGCTGCGCCGTCCGTTCGCCGCCCTCGCCGCCTTCGCCATCATCATAGCCGTCGCCTTCTGGGGATTCGTCAAATGGCCGACAAGCTACGTGCCCGAAGAAGACATGGGCTATTTCATGACATCGGTCCAGCTGCCCGTCGGAGCCAGCCTCGAGCGCACCGACTCGGTGATGCGTGCCGTCGGCAACGAGATTGCCTCGCTGCCCGAAGTCAAAAATGTCATCTCGGTCTCGGGCCAGAGTTTCATCGCCGGAGGAGCCGCCTCGAATATGGGCTCTTTCTTCGTCGTGCTCAAGCCATGGAACGAGCGCCGGGGCAAATCACACTCCGTCAACGCCGTCATCGAGCGCCTCGACGAGAAGACATCAGCCATTCAGCAGGCAGTCGTCTTCTCTATCAATCCGCCGGCCATCTCGGGCCTCGGTATGACATCGGGCGCACAGATGCAGATACTCGACATCAACAACCTCGGTGCGGCCGAGATGGGCAAGATCGTCGACGCGATGCAGGCCGCCGCGCGCAAAGACCCGCGTCTGGCATCGATAACATCTGTCTACGAAGGCCTTGTGCCGCAATATCGCGTCACCATCGACCGCGACCGAGTCAAAATGGCCGGCGTGACCGTCGAGGACGTCTACAACACCCTGTCGCTGTATATGGGCAGCAGCTATGTCAACGACTTTGTCGAGTTCGGGCGTGTCTATGAAGTGCTGCTCGGAGCCGAAGGCTCGCGGCGCGCCGACCCGCGCGACGTGCTCGACCTCAGCGTCCGCAACGCCGACGGCGAGATGGTCAGCTTCGGCGTCTTCGCCAAAGTAGAGCCCGTCATGGGTCAGGCGTCGGTAAACCGCTACAACATGTATAACACCGCCTCTGTCACCGGCACAGCCGCCAAAGACGTCAGCTCGAGTGCGGCCATCGAAGCCATGGAAGAGATACTTCACGACGTCGGAGGCAACAACTACTCCTTCGCGTGGACAGGCGAGGCCTATCAGGAGACTCAGGCCGGCACGACCATCACCACCGTCCTGCTCTTCGCCGTAATCATCACCCTGCTCGTGCTCGCCGCCCAGTATGAGTCATGGACCGACCCTGTCGCCGTCATCATCACCACCCCGACCGCCATACTCGGCACAGTCCTCGGCTGTATGATCATGAACCAAAGCATCAGCATCTACACCCAGATCGGCATCATCCTCCTCCTCGGCATGGCCGCCAAAAACGCCATCCTCATCGTCGAGTATGCCATGGACTATCGCCGAGCCGGCCAGCCCATACGACAGGCCGCCGTCGATGCCGGACACGTGCGATTCCGTCCTATCATGATGACAGCGCTTGCCTTTGTCTTCGGCGTCATGCCCATGCTCTTCGCCACGGGCGCGGGCGCAGAGAGCCGCATCAGCCTCGGCACCGCCGTCGTCTTCGGCATGGCCGTCAACGCCGTCGTCGGCACCCTCTTCGTCCCCAACTTCTGGGAGCTCCTCCAGCGCTTCCAGGAAAAGACCCTCTCGCGCGTCTTCGCCTACAAACCCAAAACTCCCACATCTCCGACCGCCGGCGACGATTCGACGAAAGCACCTACATGACCTTTACGAGATGTTTGGCCGATGCGGGCAGGTCGGTTGCGAGAGTGACGA
>ERZ836877.3567-NODE-3567-length-17406-cov-2.842084_pt1 | contig 17406 bp, 16 predicted proteins | sample MGYA00519469_ERZ836877 | MGnify/ENA primary metagenome ERZ836877 (study PRJEB31850, sample SAMEA3708809) | human gut metagenome | biome: human gut; feature: human-associated habitat; material: faeces | place: China | collected 2014 ... | reverse complement strand
AACTCAATTCTATCACTATATCTTTCCGCATTTCACTTTTTTGTAGTAACTTTGTAGCGTAAAACATACACACTAAGCTATGTTGTAAAATGATTAAGCGAACACTTGACAGAGTTTTAAGCGAGGATATGTCGGAAATATGGGCTGTGCTTGACAATGATGAGAAGCGCAGGATCATAGACGCATTCACAATTCATCACTTCAAAAAAAATCAGCGGATATACGCCGAGGGTGAGGAACCCGAATATCTATGGTGCCTTCTGCAAGGGAAGGTAAAGAAATTCAAAGACGGTGTAGGAGGCCGCGTGCAGATATTGCGCCTCATCAGATCAGTGCAATATTTCGGCTATCGCGCATATTTCGCCAAAGAACGTTACAATTCTTCGGCTGCCGCTTTTGAAGCCTCTGTAGTGGGCACTCTGCCTATGACACTGGTAGAGGACATGATCAATAAAAACAACAAACTCGCCTGGTTTTTCATACACTAGCTTTCGCGTAATCTTGGAGGTGCAGACACACGCATAGTAAACCTCACCCAGAAACATATCCGCGGACGCCTGGCAGAAGCCTTGATCGTACTCCGCGACCATTACGGATTTGAGGATGACAACCTTACCCTACGTATATATATGGCACGCGAGGATCTTGCCAATCTGTCGAACATGACTACCTCAAATGCCATTCGCACCCAGTCGGGTTTTGTAAACGAAAAACTCATTACCGTAGACGGAAGAAAAATCAGCATCCTGAACGAGCCTGAACTGCGCAAAATCTCCAAATACGGCTGACAATCAGATACACGGAACCATATCACTCCGCTCCGCCGAAACCATAGGTTATATCGCGGGAGCGGAGTTTTTTGTGACATATAGCCAGAAAAGTGTGCCTTTTATTTGTTTAATAAGTAGTCGGAACTATTTTGTGTTATATTTGCATTATATCTCAAATGACATTCAGATAAGCAAGGATAGTTCCGTCGGATAGCTATATTTCACGTTTAAGACTTTATTATGAGATGGATTTCTATACTGATATTAATTATATCCGCTGCTATTTATCCGGCAGTCACTGCGGCAGCGGTTCCTAAGGAGGTGCCTGAAGAAACGGCATCCTCCGCCCCGGCGCACATGAGCGGCGCGCTCTCCGACAGGAACAGCCTTTCAGCCGATACAACGACATCTATTACAGAAAACCTGGCAGACAAGCCGTCACGCCCCACCCGAAAGTTAAACCTCATTGAAAAAGTCATAAACTATCTGGACAATGCCAACAAACCGAAACCGGAGAAACGCTTCGACTTCACTATCGTAGGAGGGCCAAGTTATAATGAAGCTACCAGTTTCCAGCTTGCCATAATGGGAGCCGCCCTCTACCATTCACGTATGGACTCCCTCACTCCGGTATCAAACGCCTCATTATTCGTGCAGGGATCTCTTACCGGATTTTATCGCGTAGGACTGTCAGGAGACCATTATGGGCCCGAAGACAGATACCGCATACACTACTGCGCGGATTTCGCACATTTTCCCCTAAAATTCTGGGGAATAGGATATGAGACAGAATCACAGGACGCCAACGAGACGAAGTATACCGAACTGCGTTCCGCCTTATGGTGCGATTTCCAATGGCGTCTCGCGCCAAACCTGTATCTCGGTCCGTCCATAAACTTCCAATATGCGAAAGCGACAAAAGTGACACGGCCGGAATTGTGGAACGGCCAGGATCTGAGGATCTTCGATTATGGTCTCGGACTGGGATTCATATTTTCATTTGACACCCGCGACATATCCACAAATGCGTCGAGCGGCATAAACCTGAATTTCAAACAATACTTCTATCCCGGATTCCTGAAAAACAGATATGCGTTCTCATCTTCCGAACTTACCTTCGGCATCTACCGGCAGGCATGGAAATCAGGAGTGATAGCGGCACAGCTACATGGAATGGCCACCTACGGAGACACACCCTGGAGCATGCTCCCGACGGTAGACGAATCCAAAGGTATCCGCGGTTATTTCGAAGGAAGATACCGCGACAAAAACGAGGCGGATGTGGTCGTGGAAATAAGGCAACACATCTGGAAACGTTTCGGAGCTGTGGTATGGGGCGGCGTCGGCACGGTATTCCATCATTTCAGCGATATCCGGCTCAATACCCTGTTGCCAAGTTACGGCATAGGTGTCAGATGGGAATTCAAGAAGAAAGTAAACGTGCGTGTGGACTATGGTTTCGGCAAACGATCTTCTGCCATAAGTCTCGGCCTATATGAAACTTTCTGACATTCATGTATGTTTAAAGGATAACCTGGCTTCACGGACCGGACAACTACAGACACCCGCATATGGCAGGAACCGGATCGTAGAACCATCATCTGATCATCACATATATAACAAGGAGAGGGACAATAAAAGGGCAAATGAAACCAATACGCGAAATCATACTTTCAATCATTTCCGCGACCAGATGCATGGCGTTATGGATCGTCGTGGTATTGCTGATACCCAACGTGGTTCTCGACTGCACGGAAAGCGCGTCTTCAATCTGGAAGATAGCGAACATAGCGTTTCCCGCAGGGATCTACCTGCTTATACTCACAGCCAGCAAATACACCGGCCGCACAGGAATATTGCTTATTCCGATAATGGTTCTGTGCGCGTTCCAGATTGTGCTGCTTTATCTTTACGGCGAATCCATTATAGCAGTAGACATGTATCTCAATGTAGTCACTACCAACATGTCTGAGGCAACAGAACTTCTTGGGAATCTTGCTCCTGCCATCATTCTTGTGATAGTACTCTACCTGCCTGCGATCGCCTGGAGCATATATGCGCTCATCCGTAAGCTCAAAATGCCTCACGGAGCCAGGAAAGAATTCGCCATATGGGGGACATCACTCGCACTTTTCGGCTCTGGTATGGGAGCCGTTGGGATATATACCGGAGCGAAGGGAGATTTCAGGCACGATATTTTCCCCATCAATGTCATAGCCAATCTTTGTGAAGCCGTCAGACGCACACAACATATCGCAGACTATCCCTATACCTCCACACAATTCAGCTATGAGGCACGGTCACTCAGGAACCCTGACGAAAGAGAAATATACGTATATGTGATCGGCGAGACATCACGCGCGCAAAACTGGGAGCTGTCGGGATACCACCGCCCGACAAACCCGCGTCTGTCGCAAGAAAAAAATCTGGTGTTTTTTGACCGTGCGCTGTCCGAGTCAAACACAACGCATAAAAGTGTGCCGATGCTTATGAGTTACGTCTATGCCGAGACATTCAGTGCCATAGACAGCATCAAGAGCATCATGAGTGCGATGAAAGAAGCTGGATTCTATACCCGATTTCTTTCAAACCAGGCGCCAAACAGGTCGTACACGGAATATTTCGGAAACGAAGCCGACGATACGCGCTACACGGAGACGGGTACCCATCCGCATCCATATGACGACACCCTCACAGCAATGGTGCATCAGGCCATTTCCGATACTATACACAGGAAACAATTCATTGTGTTACATACATACGGATCACACTTCCGTTACCATGACCGCTATCCGGAACAATTCTCATATTTCAAACCCGATAATCCGCAGGAAGCATCCCCGTCGGCACGGCAGGATCTTATGAACTCATACGACAACTCCATCAGATTCACCGATCATGTACTCGCATCAATAATCGGTGAACTTAAGGTTGCCGGCTGCAGAAGCGCCCTCCTGTTTAGTTCCGATCATGGCGAGGATATATACGACGATGCAAGAAAGCGTTTCCTTCATGCCTCCCCTACCCCCACATATCATCAGCTGCATGTGGCTATGCTTGCATGGCTGTCCGACGAGTTTTGTGAATCGCATCCGGAAATGATACAGAACCTGCGCGACAACAGCCATAGGCGTGTGTCGCCACAGAAAAGCATGTTCAATACAGCCATTGATCTTTGCGGAGTGGAGACACCCTATGCCGACAGAAGCAAATCGCTTGCCAGCGCGGCTTACACATCCGCGCCGCCAGTATATCTGACAGACCTCAACAAGTCAGTTCCCCTGAAAGAAAGCGGCATCAAAAGTGCCGACTGTATCATTCTGGCATCATTGTTCGGCCTATAGTCTTCATTACAACCGATTTGGACAATCGCGCAATCACGCTTCGCGACAAAGTTTTCCATTTCACACAAGCAACATATTATAAATCAATGTTATAACACATTTTAACACGTAAAAAGTTTTCCAAAAACAAAAATCATCATTATTTGCGCATCAAAATTTTGCAGAGACAAATGAGTTTTATTACCTTTGCAGAAGTCATGGCGGAGCACCTGATCATGCTCCCGATCAAACATGATACATCAGTAATAACAACCATTTTTCCTACACAAACTTAGCAACTCAAAACAACGATGATACAGACTGTATTGAAGCGTGATGGCCGCGTGGTCGGTTACAACGAAGAGAAGATCAAAGCTGCCATACGCAAGGCTATGCTTCAGACACCACTCGGAGAAGACGAGGCATTGATCCAGAAAATAACCGATCGAATCGGCATAACCGGTCTGGAACAGATGAGTGTGGAGCAGATACAGGATCGTGTGGAAATGGAGCTGATGAAATCATCGCGCAAAGAGGTGGCCAAACGCTACATCGCATACCGCGATCAGCGCAGTATCGCACGACGCGCCAAGACGCGCGACATGTTCCTTGAAATAATCGAAGCCAAAAACAACGATATCACCAGGGAAAACGCGAATATGAACACCGATTCCCCCGCGGGAATGATGATGAAGTTCGCATCTGAAACCACAAAGCCTTTCGTTGACGACTATCTGCTGACCCCCGAGGCTCGCGACGCCGTACGCAACGGATATCTCCACATACACGACAAAGACTACTACCCTACCAAAAGTCTTACTTGCGTGCAGCATCCTCTCGACAACATCCTTCGCAACGGCTTCGTGGCCGGTCACGGCGAATCAAGGCCGGCAAAACGCATCGAGACCGCAAGCGTCATAGCATGTATCTCGCTCGAAACCGCACAGAACGAGATGCATGGCGGACAAGCCATACCCGCATTCGATTTCTACCTCGCGCCATTCGTGCGCTCTTCATTCATTGAGGAGATACAGAAGATAGAAGACCTTTCCGGTGAAAATCTCGCTGATCTTTATAACGTGAAGCTCGCCGACTTCGAGAAAAAGCCTCTTGACGGCCTTACCGGACGCGACCGTCAGCTACAGCATGCGGTAAACGCCACTGTAAGCCGTGTACACCAGTCGATGGAAGCCTTCATACACAACATGAACACCATACACTCGCGTGGCGGCAACCAGGTTGTGTTCAGTTCCATAAATTACGGCACCGACACCTCTGCAGAGGGGCGCTGCGTGATACGCGAACTTCTCAACTCCACATATGAGGGGGTAGGCAACGGCGCCACCGCCATTTTCCCGATCCAGATATGGAAGAAGAAGAAAGGCGTGAACTACCTTCCCGAAGACCCCAATTACGATCTGTACAGACTGGCATGCAAAGTGACGGCACGCCGTTTCTTCCCGAACTTCGTAAATCTCGACGCGACTTTCAACGTGCATGAGAAATGGGATGCAAACGATCCCGAAAGATATAAGTATGAAGTAGCGACAATGGGATGCCGCACACGCGTGTTCGAGAACCGGTATGGGGAAAAGACCTCCATCGGCAGAGGCAACCTCAGCTTCTCCACCATCAACATCGTGCGTATAGCCATCGAATGCATGAACATCAAAGACAAGGAAGAACGTATAGAGCGCTTCTTCAGCCGCCTTGATGAAGTGCTTGACATAACCGCCCGTCAGCTATGCGACAGATTCGAATTCCAGAAAACCGCGCTCGCGAAACAGTTCCCGCTGCTAATGTCTCGCCTGTGGAACGGTGCTGAAAACCTGCAGCCCGGCGATACGATAGAAAGCGTCATCAACCAGGGAACCCTCGGAATAGGATTCATCGGCCTGGCTGAGTGTCTGGTCGCGCTTATAGGCAAGCACCATGGCGAGTCAGACGAAGCACAGGAACTCGGCCTCCGCATTGTAGGCCATATGCGTTCACGCGTCAACGAGTTTTCGGAGCGCTACCAGCACAACTTCTCGGTGCTTGCCACACCTGCCGAAGGATTGTCGGGAAAATTCACCGCACGCGACCGTAAAAGTTTCGGTGAGATACCGGGAATTACCGACAAGATATATTACACCAACTCCAACCATGTGCCTGTATACTACCATTGCTCGCCACGCCACAAAGCAAAAATAGAAGGCCCATACCACAAGCTGACCGGAGGAGGCCACATCTTCTATGTGGAAATTGATGGAGACGCCACTCACAACCCGCAGGCGATAGCAGATATCGTGGATCTGATGGATACCAACAACATCGGCTATTGCTCGGTAAACCACAACCGCAACCGCTGCATGCACTGCGGATACGAAGATGCCCAGACTGAACTGAAGATCTGTCCCAAGTGCGGAAGCACAAACATCGACAAACTTCAGCGCATCACGGGATATCTCGTAGGCACTACAGACCGCTGGAACAAGGCGAAACTCGCCGAGCTGTCAGACCGTATCATCCACAAATAACCATACCGGAAATATCCGAAACGATGATCAAGGTACTTGATATCATTGCCGGGACGGCCGTCGACGGCCCGGGATTGCGGACTTCGATATATTTCTCCGGATGCACCCATCAATGCGAAGGATGCCATAATCCACAGTCATGGGACTTTAATGCAGGGAAAGACATGACAGAGGAGGAGATTATAGACATTGTGGAAGAGAACGGATTTAACGTGACTTTTACCGGAGGAGATCCCATGTGCCGGGCCGCGGCACTGGTACCGCTTGCAAAAGAACTTAAATCTCGCGGCTACAACATCTGGTGTTATACCGGCTATACGTTCGAGCAGCTGGCGGCCATTCCCGAATGCATGGAACTGGCATCCTTTGTAGATGTCATTGTAGACGGTCCGTATGTAAACTCACTGAGGGATATTTCCCTTCGTTTCAGAGGATCATCCAACCAACGTCTTATAGACGTGCACCGGTCAACAAAAGGCGATATTGTGCTTTGGGATGACAACATGTAACAACAAAACGCCCTTTTTCAAGGCGATTTTACAATGTTTTTCATATAAGCAGGCTGATTTTCAGCCGGGAGGTTGCATAATTCAGAAAAAACCGTTAAATTTGCACTCCGAATTGTGAATTAGAAAAACAAAAACATCATAAAGCAATGAAAAGAACTTTCCAACCTTCTAACAGAAAGAGAGTTAACAAGCACGGTTTCCGTGAAAGAATGTCAACAAAAGATGGCCGCAAGGTTCTCGCCCGTCGTCGTGCCAAAGGTCGTCTGCGCCTGACAGTTTCCTCTTCCATCGCAAGCAAGTAATTGCTTTACCGGTCGCTTCTCTTTGGTGACCTACGGCAAAGAAATTAACGCGGTTCAGAAGTTTAAGATAAACTTCTGAACCGCGTTTCCTTTATTACCCCACTAATACATGCTTTCTCATAAACACTGCGGCATTCCGACTTGTTATAATAACAGTAAATTAACATCAAACATATTTATTATGGGTACAAGCACATCTAAAAAAGCCAAAAGTATCAAAGGGACACAGACTGAAAAAAATCTTGTAACAGCATATATCGCAGAATCAGGCGCCTACTCCCGCTATACTTACTATGCACAACAAGCCGACAAGGAAGAGTACTTCCCTATCGGACAAGTATTCCGCGAGACAGCAGACAACGAGATGCACCACGGGAAGGTTTTCTTCAAACTCCTTGAAGGTGGCCAGGTGACCATCAACACCGCAGTTGACGCAGGCATAATCGGTAGCACAGCCGAAAATCTAGCCATCGCCGCACATGAGGAGATGGTGGAAGGAGTGGAGCTGTACACCGCATCAGCAAAAGTCGCAGACGAAGAGGGATTCCCTGAAATCGCCGAACATTTCCGTGCCATAGCAGAAATAGAAGACCACCATCGCAGACGTTTTGAAACTTACCTGAAACAGGTCAAGGACGGAACCGTATGGAAACGCGACAAACCCATAACATGGAGATGCCTTGTATGCGGCTACGAATTCGAAGGCACGGAGCCGCCGAAAGTATGTCCGGCATGCGACCACCCCTACCAGCATTATATGGCTCTCGATATCGACTGATAAATTCACCGGGAGAGTGACGCGAAGAGATTGTTCGCCACTTTCATGAACAGATATAACGCAGCGCCGTGCGGAAATCCTGCATTTCCGTACGGCGCTTTTGGTTATCGCGAAATAAATTCCTACTTTTGTATAATCCAAAAACAAGTCATAACATCCGCACAAGTAAAATAACAACAACACCCATGCACAAGACGGCATTAGATATGACTGTGGCAGAAAACCGCCACCTCACATCCAATTATTCGCTTCTGGTGCTTCGCGCCGATAAAATTCAGAATACAGACACCGATCAGAAAGAAAACACTTTCTCGTTTGCAGAAATACTTCCGGGACAATTCGTTCAGGTACGTATCGACCAAAGCAAAACGACGTTTCTGCGCAGGCCGATATCTGTGAATTTCGTATATCCGGAAAAAAACGAATTGCATCTTCTGGTGCGCCGTGCCGGCAAGGGCACTGATGCATTGTGCGATCTTAAGACAGGGGAAAATCTTAATATCATATTATCATTAGGCAACGGATTCTCGGTACCCTCGGAAAATGAAATGAAAGAGGGTTTCAATCCTCTGCTTGTCGGCGGAGGTGTAGGAGTGGCTCCCCTGCTTTATCTTGGGAAATGCCTGCACGATATGGGAGTTAAACCGTCGTTTCTGCTGGCAGCCAAAAGCGAGAACGATCTGCTCCTTGTGGAACGTTTTAAAGAGTACGGCACAGTATATGTATCCACCGACGACGGATCAGCCGGCACTTCTGGACTTGTAACCGCCAATCCCGCTCTTCAGGAAAACTGGAGCCGCATCTATTGCTGCGGCCCGATGCCGATGATGAAAGCCATAGCACGTATTGCCAGAGCCAACTCCGTGCCATGCGAGGTTTCTCTTGAGAATACCATGGCATGCGGTCTCGGCGCATGCCTGTGCTGTGTCGAGGATACCGTTGAGGGGCATGTATGCGTATGCACCGAAGGCCCGGTATTTCCTATTGAAAAACTGAAATGGGATTGACGCTTGCGGTCATTATCTGACGTCAGAATTTATTCACTGAATAACAGACCCGTTGACCTCTGTTGCATCTTTCTCATTGAAAGTTTCGCTTATTTTATATTCACCAGTATGACATCCGCACTTGCATCGCAATCTGATGCAAGTGCGTTTTTTGAGGTGAGAAGAGCGCATATGGCAGACGCATTGACATCTTTAATCGACGACAAAGCCTCGGCAACGGTTTCAGGAAATACGGATGGATCACACGCTCTGGCAACCATGCATAACACAATACCATCTGCAAAAACAGTATTGGCACTTTCCATATCGAAATCAGAGACTGCAAGGTGCTTGCCTGTCAGATCGGCAAGCGCGAGCTTTCTCACGCAACCGCAATATACAAGTGTGCGTGCAAGCACCCGATTGTGATTTATGATCTCAAACCTCATAATCGCTGCATGAAAACATCAGACTGTAGATAGTCTATGGCTAATTGGTCTTTCTAATCTGACGGCGTTGCGTATTCGGAGACTGGAGCTGATGCCGCGATGCAGCCTGGCGACGGCTTTCCGGTGTGACCTTATGCTCGGCAGCGTTTTTACGATGCTCGGTCTCCTCTCTCTCCGACGAACTCACTGGCAAATCGCCGGACTGCCTCGCCATACGGGTTCCCGGTTCATGCGATGACACAGGATTTCTTCGTAGCGGCACATCGTTTTCTCTGTCACTCATCGTTGTATCGGCATTATTCCCGACCACATCGCGCGTTATAGAATTAGCATTACGAAGTTTCTCCGGCGATAAGCCATATCCGAATCTACGGTTGCCGATGTATGAACCCGGCAACACATAATGACGCATACGGATCACCGCGATACTGTCAATCTCATACCCGCTGCTACCTTCCGGAACAGAAAGATAGCCATAAACGCGCCGAGGCACCAGAGTTGAATCCACCTGGATATGCTGTACCATGGCCGAACGTTTTTCGGCTGCATCCATCATGTAGGCAGTAAGACCGTTGGTATAATCCACTGCAACACGGCTTTCGAGACGCACGTTTGAATTGACAGGCTTATAACGCAACATGAAGATGTCACCCTTCTGCCATGTACTGTCAGGAGAAAAACTGAAAGTGATCACACGCGACGGCATATTGTCGGTAACGACCAGATGGCCACCGTTCCAGATGACCACTGAATCTCCTGCTATGGCGATCTGCGAACTTGACGCGCTCGCTAAATCACGCTGACGTTCCTGAATAATCTCGATCGTGCGGTCGCATACCTTTATATAGTCTTCTATATGGTTGCCATACCACCCGAAAGATGTATCGACAAGCGCCTGATCCACCCCATGTGCGGCATAAATACTCTGCTTAAGAGTTTTCCTTGCCGAATCATTGGGATATGCGTCATAATTGTAATCCACCACTGCTTCCCCCATATGCAGATCAGCCAAAAGCGAGGCCATGGCCTCTTTGCCCAATACATTCTCAGGGGTGCGTTCACATGCAGAAAAAAGCATTCCTGCAGAGAGGGCGCCGCATACGACTGGCAGTATGGACATACGGGCAGTTTCGTTAAAGAATGTCATTATGCGTCGCACTGGTTTCATTGACAATTACTTTTCATTGTTTTCAATCTTCCCTGACAATGCCTCGTCCGCAGCTTTTTGAGTTTTGAGCCTCCAGGGTACCTCGCTTATCTGTGACGAATAGAACAGAATGAGCAATATCATGCCGACACTTATGGCGGCATCAGCCAGATTGAAGACAGGACGGAAAAATATAAAATGCTCGCCTCCGACCCACGGCATCCATGAAGGCCAATCCCATTCGCACAAGGGGAAATAGAGCATATCGACTACAAGGCCATGAAGCCATTCGCCATATCCTCCTTCTGCAGGGAAAAGCGTCGCTACATACGGAGGAGCCGGATTATCGAAAATCAGGCCATAGAACACGCAGTCTATGATATTTCCGGCGGCTCCCGCCACAATGAGCGACAGACACACGAGATAGCCGGTGCGGGCTTCGCGCCGCGAAGCCGTGCGCCAGATATAAAAGATAAGGAAACCTACGGTGACGATGCGCAGGAGGGTCAGCAGCAGCTTACTGCCGATTTCCCATCCGAAAGCCATGCCGTTGTTCTGTATAAACACGAGCTGGAACCATGAGAATATCTCATGGCTCTCGCCCAGATAGAAATGGGTTTTCACCCATATTTTAAAGATCTGATCCGCAAGAATTACGATGGCGATTATTATTGCAGCCATCCATCCCCGGCGCATCAAAGGATTGGATCTGTCCACTATTCTTATTTAGTCTTGGTTTCCACGCATAATGTGGCGTGGGGAACAGCCTTTAGCCGCTCCTTGGGAATAAGCTTTCCTGTTATGCGGTCTATGCCATAAGTTTTGTTTTCGATCCTGACCAATGCGGCCTGCAAATGTTTTATGAACTGTGCCTGACGTTGTGCAAGACGGCTCGACTCCTCTTTTGAGAGGGTATATGCACCTTCTTCCAACACTTTGAAAGTTGGCGATGTGTCAGAGGTGTCGTTTGCATTCATCACATCGGCACGGAGAGTCTCATACTCCTTACGGGCCTTTTCAAGTTTCTGGAGGATAAGGGCTTTGAATTCTTCAAGTTCCTCATCGGTATAACGGGTCTTCTCGGTCATTTTTCAATGGTTTTGAATGGTGATATTACTAACGGGGCCTATAGGGCAATTGGAAATGTTCATGACCAAACCGGATCAAGGCCGCTGTTTACAAAACTTACAACAGTTTAGACTATATTAAAGTTTCGGTGCCAATGTGCCGATCAATCCACACTGGCACCGAAACTATTTATTCTATCAAACGAGAGATACCGAAATTACAACCGTATTACCGTCTATATCGAACACTTCGTCCTCGGCTGGCGCTTCCACAGGCGCGACAGCTATCGCGTCTGCAAGAACCTGGCGGCATATGTATTCGCCATAATCCTTGACAGCGTCATCAGTCAGCGGCGACGGAGCCACTACGATATTGATACGTTGTGTGATATCGTAGTCACGGTTTTTACGCAAATTCTGCACTCGGTTTACTATTTCTCGCGCCATGCCTTCGCGACGGAGATCTTCAGTGACAGTAACATCAAGAGCCACGGTCACAGCCCCCTCATTGGCCACAAGCCATCCAGGTATGTCCTCATTGCGTATCTCCACGTCAACTACGTCAACCTTAACTGGTTCGCCTTCCGGCATCTGCAATTCCACGGAACCGTCGCGCTCAAGCGCAATGATATCGTGCTGGCTCATGGCGGCGATGGCCTGAGCCACAGCTTTCATACGTTTTCCGAATTTCGGACCGAGTTTCTTGAAGTCGGCTTTGATGCGTTTTACAAGCACACCCTCGTCGTTGCTTACAAACTTGATCTCTTTAACATTGACTTCCGAAAGTATGAGCTGCGACATAGCCTCGACCTCGGCACGCTGCGCGTCATTAGCCACAGGTATCATAAGTGTCTGCAGCGGCTGACGCACCTTGATGTTGACCTTACGTCTGAGCGACAGCACCATTGAAGTTATGACCTGAGCAAGGTTCATGCGGCTTTCCAGAGCCGGATCAATAAGCGCCTCGTCTGCCTTGGGGAAGAACGAGATATGCACGGATTCCGGTTTCTTACCCTCTGCCGCGAGAGCCGGAGCCTTGAGATCGGCATAGAGCTTGTCGGCAAAGAACGGTGCGAAAGGAGCCATAAGCTGTGCTACAGTCTCCATACATGTGAGCAGTGTCTGGAATGCCGACAGCTTGTCGGAATTCATTTCACCACCCCAAAAACGTTTGCGGTTCAGACGCACATACCAGTTTGACAGGTTGTCGTTCACGAACGTGTTGATCGCGCGGGCAGCCTTTGTCGGCTCATAGTCATCAAGTGCGGCATCCACCTCTTTTATAAGGGTATTGAGAACCGAAAGTATCCAACGGTCGATCTCGGGACGCTCGTTCACAGGCACATGTTTCTCTACTCCGGTAAAACCATCCACATTGGCATACAGCACCAGGAACGAATATGTATTATAGAGAGTAGAGAATAACTTGCGCGAAACCTCCTTTACACCTTCCGAATCAAATTTCAGGTTGTCCCAGGGAGATGAATTGGAGATCATGTACCAACGCACAGGATCGCTGCCAAATGCTTCTATGGCCTCGAAAGGATTCACCGCATTGCCGAGACGCTTGCTCATCTTGTTGCCATCCTTGTCAAGAACGAGACCGTTTGAAATCACAGCCTTGTATGCCACGGAGTCGAACACCATCCCTGCAATCGCATGGAGGGTGAAGAACCATCCGCGTGTCTGGTCCACACCTTCAGCGATGAAATCAGCCGGATAAAGCTCTCCAGAATCAAGTCCCTCCTTATTCTCAAACGGATAATGGAGCTGCGCGTAAGGCATCGCACCCGAGTCGAACCATACGTCGATGAGGTCGGTCTCCCTGTGCATGGGCTTACCTGACGCACTCACAAGAACTATATCGTCAACATACGGACGGTGCAGATCTATCTTCTCATAATTATCCTTGCTGTAATCGCCGGGAACGAATCCTTTTTTCTTATACGGATTCTCCGACATCACACCGGCCTCCACCGCGCGTTCGATCTCATTATAGAGTGTCTCCACAGAATCGATGCAGATCTCCTCCTTGCCATCCTCTGTACGCCAGATAGGAAGCGGGGTACCCCAGTAACGCGAACGTGAGAGGTTCCAGTCCTGCAGGTTCTCCAGCCATTTTCCGAAACGTCCCGAACCGGTTGAGGCGGGTTTCCACTTGATGTTCTCATTGAGTTCCATCAGGCGCTCGCGGGCAGCGGTAGTGCGGATGAACCAACTGTCAAGCGGATAATAGAGCACGGGCTTGTCTGTGCGCCAGCAATGCGGATAGGAATGGACATGTTTCTCGATTTTGAAAACCTTGTCGTTCTGTTTCAGCCACATGCAAAGCTCCACATCAAGTGTCTCGTCAGCATCGGATTTAGACGCGTCGTAAGCGTTTTTGACAAATTTGCCCTCCCATGGCCTGTATGCCTCCACATCGACGTTTTCCGACACAAACTTCGGATCTATGTCCTCAAGAAGGAAGAAGCGTCCGCGAAGGTCTACCATAGGACGGATATTGCCGTCTTTGTCTACCAGTGTCAAGGGAGGCACACCGCTCTGGCGTGATACACGAAGGTCATCGGCACCGAAAGTGCCTGCTATATGCACGATGCCTGTACCATCTTCCGTGCTCACATAATCACCAGGTATTACACGGAAAGCACCTTCACCGGGATTCATCCATTTGAACAGTTGCTCATAATGGAAACCTACGAGATCAGTGCCTTTCAAAGTCTTTACGACCTCATAAGGTATGAGTTTGTCACCTTTCTTATAATCGGCAAGGGGAAGCCCTTCTGCTTTGGGATTTAAATAATGCCCCATCAGTGCAGTCGCCAGAACAACGGTTTCAGGATTTCCCGAATAAGGATTGAACGTGCGTACTACGCTGTACTCGATATCAGGTCCTACACAGAGTGCGGTATTCGACGGCAATGTCCATGGGGTTGTGGTCCATGCGAGGAAATACGGTTCGCCATGGCCTGTCATGTAATCGGCAGGATCTGTCACGAGGAACTGTGCCACACAAGTGGTGTCCTTGACATCGCGGTAGCATCCGGGCTGATTAAGCTCATGGGTGCTCAGACCTGTGCCGGCAGCCGGAGAATATGGCTGAATGGTATATCCCTTGTACAGATAATCTTTCTTGTATAGCTGCGAAAGAAGCCACCATACACTCTCGATATAGCGGTTGTCGTAGGTTATATAAGGATTGTCCAGATCCACCCAATAGCCCATTGAATTGGTAAGGGATGTCCATTCCTTGGTGTATTTCATCACCTCGCGGCGACAGGCGGCATTGTATTCGTCCACCGAAATCTTTTTACCGATATCTTCCTTGGTGATACCCAAAGCTTTTTCCACACCGAGCTCCACGGGAAGGCCATGTGTGTCCCAACCGGCCTTACGCTTCACGTGAAAACCCTTCATTGTCTTGTAGCGGCAGAAAATATCCTTGATGGTACGTGCAAGCACATGATGGATACCGGGCATGCCGTTGGCCGAGGGAGGACCTTCATAAAACACGAATGTGGGCATTCCTTCACGGGTGGACATGCTCTGCTCGAAGAGATGACTGGCATTCCACTGGGCAAGCACCTCCTTGTTTATTTCGGAGAGATTGAACTTGTTATATTCGGTGAATTTCATCTTTCTTTTGAGTTGATGGAATTATATCGGAGATTTTTTATGGGTGCAAAGATACGAATTTGCGTCTGATTTGCAAAGTTATAGCAAAAGTGTCTGTGTTATCAGCGCTTTGCTCCAAACTTGCCGCCTTTCACGCCTTTTGTACCGCCTCCCATCGCGAAAATATTCTGGCTGAATGTCAACGTCTTGCGGTTTCTGCGGTCGTTTCTTTTTACTGCAAGATTCACCAGACGCTCCATGAGTCCTGAGAAACTCAGGCCGGTGGCCTCCCAGAGATAATACGACAGAGATCCAGGAATTGTGTTTATCTCGTTTACATAGATATCGCGGGTATCGCGGTCTACTATCACGTCGACACGGCTCACGCCATGACATGAGAGCACTCTGAAAGTCTCGCCGGCAAGACGGCGTATCTCTTTCGTCATATCCTCAGGCAGATCAGCCGGAATTTTCTTGGCAGAAGCCGCCATGCCGCGCGGTGTCTTGGATCCTCCCATATATTTGTCGGTATACGACAGTATCTCTTCCGATTTGATAGGTTCTTCCAGGACAGAAGTCTCGAACTCGTCGCAGTCGCCGAGCACGGAGCAATTTATCTCCTGAAGTTTCTGCACCATGTGCTCCACGATAATGCGCGACGCATATCGCGACGCATCCTCAACACGCGCCTCAAGCTCCTGACGGTTATGTGCGGCTCCTATTCCGATCGAGGAACCGAGGTTGGCAGGCTTTACAATTACAGGATAGCCCAGCTTTTCCTCAACTTTCTGCACCAGGCGCTCCTTTTCAGCGAACCACTGCCTGTCAGTGAACCAGATATAATCAACTACAGGAATGCCGTTTTCGCGAAGGATCATTTTCATAGTGATCTTGTCCATTCCGTTTGCCGACGCCAGAGTATCGCATCCGGCATAAGGGATGCCGATGTAATCCATCAGTCCCTCGAAAGTGCCGTCTTCACCGTTCGCGCCATGAAGCACCGGTATAACCACATCAAGTTTGGTCGCAATATCCCGTTTTTTAAGAAATCCTTCCGGATTTACGAGATACAGGTTGTAGTCACCGTAAATGGGACGCATATAAACCTCCCTGCACATTTTCAGCATTGCGGGAATGTCGCGGTAATTCTTTATATCTAACAGCGCCTCACCGGTATACCATAAACCGTCTTTGGTGATATATACAGGTGTAACGTCGAATTTGTTACGGTCTATAGCCGCCATTGCCTGATTGGCAGAGATCATTGCGATCTCATGTTCGGTGGAGCGTCCGCCGAAAAATACTCCTATGTTAGTTTTCACTGTTGTGATATATTTTGTTCTGTAAACAACTATTCAAAATTATTTTATTTACCGGTCAGATACTTTTATTCTGTTGCCAAAGATCATGCGGATCATTTGAAGGTATCCGGAAGGTCATTCTCATACAGGACGGTGTCGCCCGCGCATGCTATTGTCTGGAGCAACCGCTGTGCATCGGCGAAAGTATCGACGGCATGTATGTCGTTCTGAGACAGTTTGCCACCGGAAAGACCGGCCATGATTGCGTCGCGGTTGTAATGGCCTACGATGATTGCCACATCGGCGCATTCGGCGATATGGCGGCCGAATTCCTCGTTGGCCTTATCCTGAAGATCACCCAGCTCTATCATACCGGGGGTAATGATTATACGCTTGCCCGGTTTCATCATTGAAAGCACATCAAGCGCCATTCTGGATCCTGCCGGATTTGAATTGAAGGCATCATCTATGATAGTTATGCCCGCGGGGGTGCGCTTCATGTTGAGGCGGTGTTCCACCTGCTCTATCTGCTCAACGGCATAACGGATCTTTTCCTCGCTCATGCCGAGCCTGAGGGCCACGATCACTGCCGCCAGAAGGTTGGAGACATTGCATTCACCTACCTTCTGGCGGCAGTGAT
>ERZ836877.3558-NODE-3558-length-17427-cov-8.355169_pt1 | contig 17427 bp, 12 predicted proteins | sample MGYA00519469_ERZ836877 | MGnify/ENA primary metagenome ERZ836877 (study PRJEB31850, sample SAMEA3708809) | human gut metagenome | biome: human gut; feature: human-associated habitat; material: faeces | place: China | collected 2014 ... | reverse complement strand
AACCCTGAGCAGTATCGTACTTCAGCAGGTGAGCCAGCATCTTGGGGCTGGTCAGGTCGTTGATTGCGACGACCTCGTAACCCTCAGCGTCAAACATCTGACGGAAAGCCAGACGGCCAATGCGGCCGAAACCATTGATAGCAACTCTAACAGCCATGTTAATAGTACCTCCTAATTGTTTTTACCCTAAAATGGATAAATCACGGTATCTTTATTTTAGACCAAAATGCAGAAACTTTCAAGTCTCTGCCAAAAAATTAACAAGGTAAATCCATCATTTTTTGCTTTTGTACGATTTTATCGAATTTCCCTCTCCCGTTTTGGGCAATTACACCAAGAGAACGGGCGGTGTTTTCGTCACTCCGGACGCCGTGCGCAGGCTGCGGCGCACACGCCGCCCAGCGCTCCCACGCAGCACAGTGCCAGCGCGGCAAACAGCTCCGGCAGCAGGGCCGGGTCTGCCGCTGCACCAACCGCCAGGACCGCTGCATGGGGCAGCTCCCAGCACAGGCACAGGCAGAGTGCTGCCAGACCGGCGGCGCACAGGGTGCGGCCGTTTTCCGGCTTTGGCAGGTACAGCGCCCGGGCAAGGCTGCTCAGCAGCAACAGTGCTGCCAGCGCCTGCCACACCGCTGCGGTGGGGGCCACCCGGTGCCAGCTGGAGCTGTTCTCCATAAAGCGCATCAGCACGTTCCAGTAGAACAGCACACTGCCCGCCACCGCCAGATACAGCCCGCCCGTAGGCTTTTTCCAGCCGGAAGGGGTAAGCCAGCAGCGGCCCAGCGTGCTGAGCCACACCGCGCAGATGCACTCCAGAATGGACCGCACGAAGCTGCTCGTTGCCGACAGGCCCACTGCCAGCTGCGCACCGGCAGCCGCCAGAAAGCACACCGCTCCGGCAAAGGCCAGCACTCCGGCCAGAGGCTGACGGCTGCGGACCGTCTCGGCTTTTCCGGCGCAGTGCCGACCGATGAGCACTGCGGCCAGCACCACCGCGCCCAATGCCGCATAGCGCCACCACACCGAGCCGACCGTACACAGCCCGGTCACGGCATCGGTGCCAAAGGCCAGGTCCAGGCCCCGGGCCAGGCCCAGGGCCACAGACAGGAGAATTGAAAGCAAAATCAATGAGTTCATCAGCGTTCCTCGATCGGCTTGTATTTCTGGCGCACGCCCAGATACTTGTAGGCCGGGCGGATGATGCGGTTGGCGAACACGACCTCTTCCACCCGGTGAGCGCACCAGCCCGGCACACGGGCAATGGCAAACAGGGGGGTGTACAGGTCCTCGGAGATGCCCAGCATATTGTAGATCAGGCCGCTGAACAGGTCCACATTGGCGCAAACAGGCTTGGTGCTGCCCTTTTCCTCGGCAAAGATGCCGGGGGCCAGCCGCTCGATGCTGCACAGCATGTTGTACTCTTCCTCAAAGCCCTTTTCGTAGGCCAGGTGGCGGGCACGCTGCTTCAGGATCACCTCACGGGGGTCGCTGATGGTGTACACTGCGTGGCCCATGCCGTAGATCAAGCCGGAGCCGTCACCGGCCTGCTTGCGCAGGATGCGGCGCAGATACTCGCGCACCTCATCGTCATCCTCCGGGTTTTCCACATGCTTCAGGATGTCCTGGAGCTGGCGGTTCACCATCAGGTTGGCACCGCCGTGCTTGGGGCCCTTCAAGGCACCAATGCCTGCCGCAATGGCCGAGTAGGTATCGGTACCCGAGGAGGACAGCACGCGGGTGGTGAAGGTGGAACAGTTGCCGCCGCCGTGGTCCGCATGCACCAGCAGACACATATCCAGCAGCTTTGCTTCCTCGTGGGTGAACTTCTGGTCCGGGCGATAGGTGCTCAGGATGTGCTCGGCCGTGCTCTGGCCCGGCTTGGGCAGATGGAAGAACATACTCTGCTTGTCGTAGTAGCGGCGTTTCATCTGATAAGCGTTCACCATCATGGTGGGCATGCTGGCGATCAGGTTGATGCTCTGGTTCAGGATATTTTCCAGGGTCAGGTCCTCGGCGTGCTCATCGTAGGAGTACAGGCCCAGCACACAACGCTGCAGCTTATTCATAATGTTGGGGGAAGGGGCATTCATGGTATCCATAAAGCCCTCCGGCAGAGCGCGATGCTCGGCCAGGATCTCGCAGAAATCGTCCAGCTGTTCCTGGGTGGGCAGACTGCCGAACAGCAGCAGCCAGATCACTTCCTCAAACACGAAGCGGTCGTTGCGATAAGCTTCCTCCACGATCTCGTTGATGTTGACGCCGCGGTAGATCAGCTTGCCGGGGGTGGGGATCACATGTCCTTCCTGATCCTTTTTGTAGCCCACAACGTCACACACGTTGGTCAGGCCGGCCAGCACGCCAGTGCCGTCCGGGTTGCGCAGACCGCGCTTGACGCCCAGACGTTCACTGGTCTCGGGGTCGATGTAGTTGTTGGCAATGTACTCCTCGCACAGGGTCCGCATCGTGGTGGGGTCCAGGGTCGCCACTTCTGCATGTGCAAAATTCACGGGGGATCTCTCCTTTCTTCCGGTTCCTATTTTTTACTTTCCCATACTTTCCTGCCATCCTCACTGATGGACATAATCTTATATTATCGCTTTTGTGCAGTAAATTCAAGCGCAATATGTTCACTTCTCACCGGCCCGTGCCAAACGACTTTCATTTTTGCGGGCAACGTTTTTTCGCAGGGTTTTGCAGGCAGGTCTTTTTATACTGGAGACAGAATCTTTTTCACGCTGCAAGGGAGATCCCGTTATGAAAAAAGCTTTTCTGCTGCTGTGCACCCTGCTCCTGGTGCTTGGATGCGCCCTGCCTCTGGCCGCCTACCACCTCACCCACGCGGTGCTGGGGCCTGCCGTTTCCACGGTCCGCCTTCCGCTTTCGTCACCGGAGAGCACTGCTTCCGCCCCGGAAATCTCCGCTGCCTACGCCGGTGAAGCGGACCGGTTCCTGATTCAGGATACCTCCACCGGGCAGGTACTGGAGTTGTCCCGCCGGGAATATCTCATCGGCGCGGTAGCGGCCGAAATGCCGGTGAGCTGGCCGGACGAGGCCCTCAAGGCACAGGCCGTTGCCGCCCACAGCTACGCGCTGTACTGCCGCGACCATGCCGCACCGGACAGTATCGGCTGGCTGACGGCCGACCCGGCACGACGGCAGGGTTGCCTGACTGACCCGGTGCTGCGCAGCTACTGGGGCACTGCCTATGAGACCAACTATGCCCGTCTGGCCGCGCTGGTGGACGAGGTGGAACATACCGTACTGCTCTGCGACGGTGCCCCTGCCTGTGCCAGCTATTTTGCCATCTCCAACGGCCGCACCGAGGCCAGCGAAAATGTCTGGGGCACCGCCCTGCCCTACCTTGTTTCGGTGGACAGCAGCACCGACCTTGCCGCCGACCATTACGAGTACGCCCTGACCCTTTCGGCACAGCAGACGGCACAGCAACTGGCTGCCCTGGGCCTCACCGCTGACCTTGCCGCCCCGGAGCAGTGGTTTGGCACCCCGGAGTACACCGCCGCCGGTTATGTTGCTGCCCTGCCGGTCTGCGGGCAGCGCATCACCGGTACGGCCCTGCGGCAGGCGCTGGGCCTGCGCAGCACCTGCTTCACGGTCCGGTATGAGAGCGGTGCGTTCTGTTTTACCACAAAAGGCTACGGCCATGGCGTGGGGCTCAGCCAGTGGGGTGCCAAGGCACTGGCCGAGCAGGGGCAGAACTTTGCCGACATCCTGGCCCATTACTACCCCGGAACTTCCCTGTCCGGATAAAAAAAGAGCCCATCTCCCGAAGGAGACAGGCTCTGTGAAATGCATGCAGAAGGGATCAGCCAAACAGGCCGGACAGCCAGCCGAGGGTGCTCTGGATTGTTTCTTCCGCCGTGGCCGTAATGGTCTGGTCGGTAAGTTTGGTACCGTCGGGGTCCTGCACCGACCAATAGATAGCGGTGCTGGTGGCGGCATCCGAAACGGTGAAGTCGCTGGCGAAGCAAAGGGTCTCGCCGCTGGTCTCGGTCACGATGACCATGTAGGTGTAGCAGCCCGTGGGCAGCTCACCGAAGTGAATCTGGTCGTCCAGTGTCTTGAGGGAGAAGCTGGTTCCACCCACCTGATCCTGTGCGGACTGCACGATCTTGTCGTTCTCGTCCAGGATGGCCACCTGCACACCTTCCAGCGTGCTGCCGGAGGTGCTGTTGGCGGTGCCGGTAAGGGCCATGCCGCTGCCGGTGTGCACATTGACCGGATAGCGCATGCCTTCCAGCCGCAGGTCATCTGCCTGCAGGGCTGCGCCGTTGTGGTCGGCGCTCACATACCAGTAGCAGGACGCCTGTGCAATGGACACGCTGGAGCTGGTAAGCGGGATGCGGCCGGAGGAGATGTTCCCGGCCGGGTCGGAACAGTAGAACACGCCGTTCGTATAATCGGTCAGCAGAACGGCATGGGGCTGCCTGCGGTCGTACAGGACGATGCCTTCCGGGTGCTGAGCCAGCAGCTGGATGAGCAGCTGGGTCTTTTCCTGATGATTGGAGGGCAGGGTCGCATAGGCCACCTGCATCTCCCGGTATGTAAAGCTGTGGGCCAGACCATTGGACCAGGCCGTGGAGCGCACACTGTTTTCAGTCACATCCACCCAGTCAGTCCGTCCGTCAAAGTAAGCGCGGCGGCGCAGCATCATGGCAGCCGAAGCCAGCGTGCAGGTGCCGCCCCGGCTCTGCTTGAAGTAGAACCCGGCATCCACATTCAGGTCCACAGCCAGTGCTGCGGGCAGACAGGTGAGTGCAAACACGATGGTGAGCAGAATGCCCACCAGTTTTTTATGTGCGGTCGTTGGCGCTGCGGTATTCACGGTCTGGTCGCTCCTCCCTTTTCTGGCATCATTTTTCACGTTTCACTGCCATAAAGTATACCAGCCTGTAACCATTTTGTAAACAAAGGCGGTTATTTTTTCTCAAGATTGACACGTTTTCAAGGTTTTTGTTGGCAGAAATGCACAATTTCAAGCGCGATATTCTACATATCCTACAAATTTTTTGTGTTTTATTTCTGCCGTCGTTTCTCCTGTCGCACGCAAAAAAGCCGTCTGCCGCAGGCACAAAAAAAGAAAAGGTCCAACGACTTCTGTTGCGAAATCGTTGGACCTTTTGGTCCAGGAAGACTGGACAAATCCGAACTTTTTTCCTCTGCCGAATCGGCGGTCAAAGTGTCCTCAAATCGGACGGTTTGGGTGCCATCCTTGTAGTTGAACGTGATCAGCATCCGGTCATCGTACAGGAAAATGGCATTCACAAAAATTTCAATTAGCGCTTTCCGCTGTTTTTTCTGCGAAATATCGAACTTTCTAAATTTCAGCAACCAGAATCGAATAAAATCTTCGTTGAAGCTGGGCTTCTTCAACTTTTCATCTGCAATTTTTGCAGTCAACTCATCTTTCTGAATTTCCAGCGCTTCCAGACGCTCTTTCGTTGTCCGGGTGTACAAGCCATCCTCGATGGCCTTCATCAGGTTGTCCAGCTTTTTGTTGACCTCTCGCAGTTGCTTTTCCAGCAGCGGGATCGTTGTGTTCTCCTGATTCTGTACATCCATGACCAGTTGAACGATCTTGTCGATCACCACATCGTCCTGAATCAGCTTCATGGTCTCCCGGACGACCAGATCTTCCAGCCATTCTTTCTGCACGGTCTTTTTGTTGCAGCCCTTGCGCCGCTTGACGTTGGCGCACTTGTAATAATAGTAGGTGCGCCCAGTGGCACTGGTTCCGCTTTCGCCGAACATCAGTGCACCGCACTTGCCGCAGAACAGCTTGGTGGTCAACAGGTATTCTTCGTCGGCTTTGCCGCAGGCAGGGGCGCGCTTGTTCTTGTCCATACGCTTCTGCACCCGGTCAAACAGGTCTTTCGGAACGATAGCCGGAATCGCATCCGGCACAACGATATCCCGGAAAGACAGTTCTCCAATGTACCGGCGGTTCTTCAACATGGTGTTCACACTGCTGTGAGTCATTTTGCCGCCCTGCATATTGCGGACACCCTTGTCGTTAAGGAAGTTTACGATTTCCACCATCTTCTCGCCGTTGTCATACCGTTGAAAGGCTTCCAGCACCAGCGGCGAGGTCAGCGGGTCAAGGTGATAAAACTTGTCCTCGTCGATTTTGTAGCCGATGGTTCCTGTGCCGCCAGTGCATTTCCCTTTCAGGGCGTTCTCGGTCTGACCACGGATCACCTTTTCGGACAGCTCTGCGGAATAGTATTCCGCCATACCTTCCAACAGTGTTTCCACCAGAATGCCCTGTGAGCCCTCGGCAATGGGTTCCATAACGGAAATCAGGTGGACACCGTTCTTTTTCAGGATCATCTTGTAGTTTGCGCTATCAAAACGATTCCGGGCAAAGCGGTCAAATTTCCAGACGAGAACAACATCAAACAGCTTCTTGCCGCTGTCTTTGATCATCTGCTGGAACTCCGGGCGGTTGTCCGTTTTGGCAGAGAATGCACGATCAATGTAGTGTTTGATGACCGTGATGCCGTTCTTTTCGGCGTAGGCGGTGCATTCCCGAATCTGGCCTTCAATGGATTCTTCACGCTGGTTGTCCGAGGAATAGCGGGCATAGATTACGGCGGTCATAGACTCACTTCCTTTTTCTTATCGAACAGATGGGTAGCTTTTTGCATACTTGTAGATTTGGCGCGCACAGTCAAGGCTCATTTTGCTGGAATCGTTGTGTTTGAGCCATGCATTCACATTGCCCGGATTCAGCTTCAAGTCTGTGTAGAGACGATAATTCGTCAGTTTCTTTTTCCGCTGAAGTTCCAATACTCGGCGATGAATCAACGCTTTCGTATCATTGTCCGCAAGAGAGGTATCCCGCACCGAGCAATAGCTGCGCCAGACTTTCAAATAGCCCTCTGTCAGTTCCGGTGACTGGTTTTCCAGAAGCAGCAGCATTTGCGCCAGCGAATAGCGATTGGAAAGCTGCTCATACTCCGCAGCAACAGCCCTGTTTACGGTATAGCGGAGCAACAAATCCACTTTATCAAAGGCCAGCGCATAGAGATACAGTGGCTCTTTCAGGCGGGGATTTTCTGTCATGCAATCTGCCAGCTTATGGACACTTGCCGTCTGAACCCCGGAAAGTTCTACCACATACTGCTTCAAAAAGCCTTCAAATGTCAGCTTTCTCACGGTCTCCACCTCTCCACATACTCCTGATAACGGATATAAAAATCTCGATACCGCCAGTCGTTCAAAATGCTGGCTTTCAGCTCATCCTCATCGGTTGCAAGGTGTTCCAGCAAATTCCAGTCCAAAGAGTTCCGCACAGCCTCGCTCTCTACGTCTGCCTTGTCAGTGTCACGGAAAGAGCAGAGCTTTGCGATTACCAGATCTTCCAGACTGGGTGTGTAGAACTGTACCTTTGTACCACCGAAAGGCAGCGGCTGAAGCCGATCTTGGAAGTTGTACGGAAAATTATCAATATAGGCTTCCACATCCGTGTTGATGTCGTACTTGCCAAGTAGTCCGTACAGCTCTTTCGGGACGCTCAAGGCATCAATGTCATGGGTGGCACGGGTCAGCTTGCCCAGCAGAATAAACGCACTTCCGCCAACAATTACCATCTGGTAACGGTCGTCGTTGTCGATCATCAGGTCGGCATCTTCGTCCAGCCGTTCCAGACGCTTGTGGAGGTCGTCTAAAATCATCTTTCCCATAAAGCAGCCTTTCGTATTTTCAATAATAGTATTCTCTAAAATCATTTTAAGAGCTGGACTGTGTATTGTCAAGAGGAAATCAACAATATTTCTCGCATTTTACGCTGTCATGTTATCTGTCCACATCTCGCACTGGCTGATAACCGTGCTGATTGCTGTGTCGTAATCTTCCGGGGGATACTTATACTTTTTCAGAAGATGCTTCACCATCTTCCGCATACTGGCACGCGCTGTTTCTTTTTTCTGCCAGTCTATCGTCCGATTTTTACGCAGCATCTCGGTTAGTTCTCTGGTAAGGTCGATCAGTTCGTTGTTCTGGTAAAAATCTTTGATGTTCTCCGGCTTGGTCAGAGCATCGTAGAACGCTAGCTCTTCCTGCGTCAGCCCCAGTTTCTTACCATTATTGTACAGCTCTGTGATTTCCTGCGCTGTTTTCAGAAGTTCTTTGATAACTTCCTCGTTCGTAATCAGCCCATTGTAATAGGAGTTCATCAGCTGTGCGATTTTCTCCGAGAACTTCTGCGACTGCACAACGTTTGTTCGCTTGTAAAGCGACACCTGCTCGGCCATCAGCTTTTTCAAAATTTCCACAGCGATGTTCTTTTCTTTCATTTTGGAGATTTCATCCAGCACCGCCGGGTCAAACAAGCTGATATTTTCATCAGCTTGCTTGCTGTCAAACAGGCTTATCACACCTTGGCTCTGGATACTCGCTTTCAGAAGTTCGTTGATTTGGGCGTTGATTTCTTTCAGCGAGAGCGTCTTTCCGCCGCTGCCGCCGTAGGTGATTTTTACAACGGTAGAACGCACGGCCTCCATGTAGGCAGCTTCATGACGCTCCTGTTCTGTGGTCATGCTGGAGCACAGGGAGTGCGACTGCTTCAGCAGCATCGCTTCTCGCAGGAACAAGTCCTTGCGCTTGGGTGCTTTGGCGTCCAGCACAAAGTTCACACCGCCTGTCACCAGTTTTGCCATGACCAGCGGCGAACCGCCAATAAAACCGCTGAAATCAAACCCGTGCAGCAAATCCTTGCACACCTGAAGTTTTTCCTGAAACTTCGGGTATGCAACTTTGGAAATATCCATATCGCCATACCTGGACTGGTCGCGCTTGGTATACTCCTTCATAGCGGCTTTGAGGGCAGACGCAATACCCACATAGTCCACGATCAAGCCGCCCTCTTTGTCCTTGAACACGCGGTTCACACGGGCGATTGCCTGCATCAGATTATAACCGTGCATCGGCTTGTAGATGTACATTGTCGCCAGCGAGGGAACATCAAAACCGGTCAGCCACATATCCACCACGATAGCGATCTTCATTGGATCATCGTTATCTTTGAACTTTCGCGCCAGTTCCTCCTTGTACGATTTTGTCCCGATGATCGCTTTCCAGTCTTCCGGGTCATTGTTGCCGCTGGTCATGACCACACCGATTTTCTCTTTCCATGCCGGACGCAGTTCCAACAGCTTCCGATAGATTTTCATGGCAATCGGGCGCGAATAGGCAACGATCATCGCTTTGCCGGTCAGCAGGTTGGCCCGGTATTTTTCGTAATGGGTGACAATATCCTCGCACAGCGATTGCACCGTAGAATCTGCGCCCAGCACGCTTTCCATCTGTCCCAGCATCTTCTTGCTTTTTTCAATGGTCGCTGTGTCCGATTGCTGTTCCAACGCATCATAAGTCGCATCAATCAGAGCCAGCGTGTCTTTGTCGAGATGCAGCTTGATAACACGGCTTTCGTAGTAGACAGGTCGGGTTGCGCCGTCCTCTACTGCCTGCGTCATATCGTAAATATCAATATAATCGCCAAAAACTTCGCGAGTGTTTCGGTCTTTTGCCGAAATGGGTGTTCCCGTAAAGCCTATGTAGGTTGCGTTGGGCAGGGCATCGTGGATGATTCGCGCATTGCCAACCACGGTATGCGCTTCCTTTTCGCCCTGCTCGTTTTCCTTCACGACGATTTTTTCATCAAAGCCATACTGTCCGCGGTGGGCTTCGTCTGCCATCACCACAATGTTCCGCCGTTCCGACAGTGGACGCTCCCCACGTTCAAACTTGAACATGGTGGTAAATATGATGCCGTTTGCCTGCCGTCCATCCAGCAGTTCACGCAGATTTTCCTTGCTGGTCGCCTGAACCGGTGTCTGGCGCAAGAAGGGTGCGCACTTGGCAAACTGCGTGTAAAGCTGGTCGTCAAGATCAATGCGGTCGGTCATCACAACAATGGTCGGACTGTCCAGAGCCTCTTGTAGCAAATGCGCATAAAACACCATCGACAGCGATTTTCCGCTGCCTTGCGTGTGCCAGAACACACCGCCCTTGCCGTCCGTTTTGGTGGCAATTTTGGCTTTTTCGATTGCTTTCCGCACCGCGAAATACTGATGATATCCCGCCAGAATCTTGAACTGCTTCTGTCCATCTCCAGAGAACAGAATAAAATTTTTCAGGATGTCCAGCAGCCGCTCTTTCTGGAATATCCCCTCATAGAAGGTATCAAACTGCGCATAGGCGGTGTTCTCGTAATCGCCATCCTTTGTTTTCCACTCCATGAAACGGTCAAGCCCGGAAGTAATCGTGCCTGCTTTGTTGGTGGACAGGTCGCTGATCACGCAGATGGCGTTATAATAGAACATGGAGGGAACGTCCTGCATATAGTTCCGAATCTGATTGTAGGCGTTTTCAGCGCCCACTTCATCCTTGGAAGGGCTTTTCAGTTCCATCAGAACCAGCGGCATTCCGTTGATAAACAAGATAATATCCGGGCGGCGGTTGTTCCCGTTTTCCACGAAGGTATATTGATTCACCACATAGAAATCGTTCTTTGCTGCATCTGTATAGTCAATCAGCCGCACCACCGAAGACCGTTCCTCGCCATTGACCACATACTTGACTGTGATGCCATTTTGCAGATAATCCATAAAGACCATGTTTTTCTGCAACAGGCTTCCGGCATCAAAATCATTCAGTTTCAGAATCGCTTCGTCAATTGCCGTCACCGGGAGATTCCGGTTCAGCCGTACCAGACAATCCCGCAAAGCATCATCCAGCAGCGGGCGGCTGTAATCGGTTCGGTTCATATCGGGAGCATAGATATGGGTGTATCCCATGTTCTCAAATAATTCTATGACGGCTTGTTCAAAGGTGTCTTCATTGAAAAGCATATTCTTTCTCCACCAATAAATCAATCTTGATTTTTTTCGAGCTCTTTTGTGATGGCATCAACTATATCGTCGATGATTGACTTTGCCACAGTTTTTGCCATAGGGCGTTCCATCGATGAATATTTTTGCAAGGCATCCGCTAAGGCTTTTCGTGCCTTACTCTGCCCGATTTCTTTGTTGTACCAATCAGGAATCAAGCTTTCCTGAACTGCAACATAGCATTCATCAAAAAGAATCGGATTTATTTTCTCTTTCAAAATGTCTCTAACAATTTGACTATCTTCGACATGTGGTGTTTTCTCCAGTGTTGCAGTATCACCATTCATTGAGGCCATATCAAATATTTCAAATGTCTCATCTTGTAGGGATGGCATATTTACATGAACATCTTTTATATACGCCATTTGGTGTTCCAATTCAGGGAACAGGCTTCCTTCGTTTATATTGTAAAAATCCAACTCCCTTAGAATGTGTTCTTTTGATTCTGCCGGTATTCTAAAGCTGAATTCATCAAATTCGTCCCGAACATTTTTATAGGCTCTTTTTATAATGTATTCTCCAGCCCCGTCTCCTGCGATTTGAATATTATATTGTCCGCAGATCAAGAATGAGCCATTTTGCCTTATCAAACGTTCGTTATTAAGATTTGATAAAACAAAATAGTTGCTCTGAATGATTTCAATGATACTCTTATATCCATTTTTTCTGCAATTGGTCGCATCAGCTTTTGAATAGATACCTTTCTTCTGAAGCTTGTCGAGTAACGTTTCCAACTTGAAGTTTCCTGTTATCTTTTCTGTTGCCAAATAAGACAGAACCTTAATCTCATCATCGTCATACGATTTTCCATACTCCTGCTTAAAATAAACGCGTCCGTCTGTTGGGGGCAACAACACGGTTTTCCCATCCGAAGTCGATATTTCTTGATTGGTCTGGCACGCAAAAAACAGCGCAACCAATGGATTTTCTGTGACATCCAATAGTCTTGTTGGCAGTCCGTAATGCTGCAACTTTGCAAGCTTTTCAAACGCCGTCATCGTATCACCGAAGTCTCTTGGGTTTCGTATGTACGCAGCGCGAATCATATCATATTCGTGCGCCAACATTCCGTTACGAAATATTCCCGGCATAACATTCCAATCATAGCTGGCTTGTCCTCGAAAGAAATAATGCTTCGCGCTCTCTTCGGGTTCTACATTAGCCATTTCATTCTTTATCAGCGAAATTCCGTCCAAATAGCCATTCAGATCCCAGACAACCCAACTGTCATGGCTACTGGTTCGTGTTTTGTCCGAATTATCCATGTTATTCCTTCATTTCTTTTATAAACGATAATTTACAGAAGCAACTTTATGAAATATACAAAGCGTGGTATCAAGATTTTTTATGCATTGACAATTTGACTCTGATTGAATCACCTTATGGAAAAATACCACAAGGCTGGCATTATTCTATGCTCGGAGATTTATGTAAGAGTGTATCTGTCACCCATGATTTTAATACTGAACGGCTCATTTTCTTGAATACGGGCGATGTTGAAGACGGAATGTTTCTTCATTCGGATTATATGGCTGTTGCCGATATGCCAGGCCAAGCAAAAAAGACTATTATGCAGAATGATATTTTATATAGTGAGATTCGTCCAATCAACAGACACTTTGCATATGTTGATTTTCAAGCAGATAATTACGTTGTATCAACTAAGCTTATGGTTATTCGGGCAACTTCGTTCGATTCTCGTCGGTTGTATCACTTTCTTACATTACAAGACACACTTGAAGAGCTACAAATGCAAGCTGAATCGAGATCGGGCACATTCCCTCAAATTCGATTCGAGAACATTAGCAAATTGCCAATATTGATTGCAGATAGCAATACCGAAACCGCCTTCGTTACGTTACTTCATGCGGCGTACAATCAAATAGAGCACAACAATAGCGAAAATAAAAAACTTTCGGAGTTACGGAACAGTCTTTTGCCTCAGTTGATGTCTGGCAAAATTGATGTATCAAGAATTCGGCTCTAAGCCGCTAAATTATCGTTTATCTTTTGATTGACTTCAATTTTACTATCGATTGCAGATAAAATTCCAGAAATCCTTTTCTGCTGTTCCAGTTCCGGAAAAGTCACTACAACTTCTCCAAGTAACTTGGTATTGATTGAAGGCATTGTTGCTCCAACGGCTATATTTCGGACAAATTGCTTTGTTTCCTCTAAGCAAAAGTAGTAGTAAAGATACTCGGAATCAATTTCACTAGTTGGGCGTACTCGAAGGCATCTTCCAGAAAACATCCATCCATCGTGTTTTTGATCAACATACGAGCATCTATCTACAGAACCCACACGACTAAATACAATATCGCCTTGTTTTAGCACATATTTTTTTAATCGATTTTTATCCGTATTTGATACTCGCGGCAAATTCTGTTCGGAAAACATCTTGTTCCCTAAATGTTCAACTGTGACAATAGGTGTTCCATCCGCAACATAATCTTCTTTATGAAGTTGACTTCCAAACGGTCCTGTTTGAATGTCCGCAAGTTCTCTCAAAAACTTTTCTTTCATTCATATCACCTTATCCAATAAATTTTCTATGTGCCAATTTCACATTTTGTTGTTTTACCATTGCATAGTGCATAGTTGTGTCGATTTTCTGGTGTCCTAAAAGCTGCTGCACTTGTTCAATCGGCATTCCCTTATCGATTGCTGATGTTGCCAAGGTTCGCCGAAACTTGTGCGGATGCACCTTATTAAGATTCAGCCGCCGCCCCAACTCCCGAAGCATGGTTTCCACGCCGCCGATCATCAATCGCTCATGCGGAACTTTCAGTGTTACAAAAAGGGCCGGGTTGCTATCGGCTCGTTCATCCAGATAATTCTGCAAATGAATTTTTGTCCTTGCATCGAAATAAACCAACCGTTCCTTGTTGCCTTTACCAAAGACCACACATTCACGTTCATTGAAATTGATGTCCTCCCGATTGAGCGTCACCATCTCGCCAACACGCATTCCCGATGATGCCAGCAAATCAATAATTGCCAAATCCCGCACCGTCGAGCAGTGGTCACGCATCAGTTCCAGTGCTTCATCCGTATATGTTTCCTTGATGATTTTTGCCGTCTTCACCTTGTGAATCCTTCGGACAGGGCTTTTCACTATGAAATCTTCATCCTCTAGCCATGAGAAAAAGCTGGAAAGGATGCGCCGGATATTATCAATCGTCACTTTGCTTGACCGCCGCTGCGTCTGATAATCGGTCAGATACTTTCGCAAATCATCCGTTGTGATTTGCTGCGGCAACTTTCCGACACCATTCAGCATTGTTTCGATGGTTTTTGAATAGTATGTCAGCGTTTTTTCCGAGCATCCCTCAATTCGTTTTGCGGTGATAAATGCTTTTACTGCGTTCTGTTCTTCAGCTTTTGGCAGTTCTTCGCCCTTTTCAAAAATCATCCCCTGAAACGATGTTTCCAGCACCATTTTCAGGTGCAAAAGCTGTTCATTATTGAGATACGGAAACATTTTCCGCTGTATCTCGTTGATAATCTGATTTTTCATCGCCGTATCTCCTTATTACGATTTCAGAGAACGACGGCAGTGGCAGTTTCTCCGTAAAGCCTCGCCACTGTGAGGTTTAGATTAGATCAGCCCTTTTTCGCTCTATTTTCAGCTTGCCAAATAGCTTTTTCAGCCTCACTTGGCCGTAAATCCCAGTATTTTTGCAAAAGAAAAACGCTCTGTTCTCTAGGAATATTTGCTTCCACCAATGCAGAAGCACCTCTCATTACAGAACGAATTTGCTCTGTCTGAATAATTTCAGCTTCTCTTGCATCCCGTACTTGCCTGTTACGTGCTTGAAAGTCAAGAATAAAATTTGCCACCTTTTCTTTCATGTCATCTTTCACTATATACACCCTTTCTTTTGATAGAAGCAAATAAACGATAATTTAGCAGCTTAGAGCTGGATATCAGACACATCAATTTCGCCGGACATAAGTTTTGGCAATAGCGAATCTCGTAAATCGGTCAATCGTTTGTTTTCAATCAAATTGTTTTCAATTTGAGGAATAATTGACCATGCATACTCTGAAAATTTTAGTATTAGACTATCTTCAACTTTTGGAATTTTAAGTTTTGAAAGCATTTTAGTTGTCAAACTGCCACGTATACTACTTGAATCTGAAATAGCACGAAGATCATCATACCGATTAGTCAAATTCCAAAATAAATACGGTAGAACTGTCTTTTTAGCATGAAGAACGATGACAGATTGATTTATATAGGTGTTCAGTAACAACATGGAAGTTTGGCCTCTTGTAAAGCCCTGCCCAGCAGAAGCTATAACGATGTCATATTTTTGCGCAGACTTAGTAGACGAATTATCGGCACCCAGTTGAGTGATGGTTTTCTCTGTTGAAATCACAAAACGATTTCGTGTTTCTCCAGATGAAAGCCAGTTAAGGTTTCCATTCCAATATGCCATATTTGAGGTCGCTGGGGTTCCACCGCTATAAATGCAGTCAACGTAGTCTTCTACGGTAGTCATTTCGCAGTCCGTGTCTTTGAATAACTTTGTGTAAAGCGTATTTACTAGATCGTATAAATTATCGTTTACCCTTTCATTCAAAGCAATTTTATCATCGAGTTCAGCCAGAAAATGACCAATCTTCTCCTGCTCTGGCAGCTTTGGAACTGTTAATTCGAGATTTTCAAGGACAGGTTGCTGAACTCTCTGCCTTCCAGAAGAGCCAACCATTGATTTAATTGCAACATTTCTAAATTCCGGGCTTGTTGCAAGATAGTATACAAATTGTGGGTCACTCACACCCGGTTTGGCTCGAAGAACAATAAATTCAGTAGAACCAAATGCGATTTCGTTTTCTCTTAAGCAATCAACGAATGCCGTTTTTCCGTTTTCCAAGCAGGGAGTAATTCTTGCCATTATCGTATCGCCATTTGCAAACTTTGTTCCACCCGAAAACTCCGCTTGCTCGACACTCGGGACGGCTTTCGTAAATGGTCGCAGCTTGTCCATAGATATTTTGGTTGCGACTGTTCCTTTTTTAATGCTTAATCGAGGATTGAAGTCCATGAAATCAGCCGCCCGAGCAGTTTGCCACTCAGATTTCATACCCAATCGCCCCCAGCTTCTCCTTAATTTCCGCTTCCAGTTTGTGCGACTGTACGAACAAATCCGACAGTTCCGAAGTCAGGCGTGCCATTTTTTCCTCGAAGGGTTCGCCATCGTCCTGCTGTTCCTCGATACCAACGTAACGCCCCGGTGTCAGAATGTAGTCCTGCTTTGCAATTTCTTCTGTGGTGGCAACAGCACAGAAACCCTTGACATTTTCCAATGTGCCCGAAACATAAGCGTTATAGGTGTCGGCAATCTTTTTAATGTCATTTTTTAATGTGCCATCTTCATTTTTGTATTCTTCTTTTGTACCATCCGTCAGCTCACGCAGCTTACGGCTTACCATAACGCCCATTTTACGAGCATCAATGAACAGCGTTTTGCCGGGCTGCTTTTTGCGTTTGGAGATGAACCAGAGCGAAACGGGAATCTGGGTCGTATAGAAAAGCTGCGTTGGCATAGCAATAATGCAGTCCACCAAATCAGCATTCACAATTTTCTTGCGAATCTCTCCCTCGCCGCCGGACTGGGAGGACAGGGAACCGTTTGCCAGAACCATGCCCATCCGACCACCGGGCGCAAGGTGATAGATCATGTGCTGAAGCCATGCAAAGTTAGCATTGCCAGCCGGCGGCATACCATACTGCCAGCGCACATCATCCTTGAGCTGCTCTGCGCCCCAGTTAGACAGGTTGAATGGCGGGTTTGCCATGATATAATCTGCGCGCATCGTGGGGTGCTGGTCATCGAGGAAGGTGTCTGCTGCATACTTGCCAAGGTCAGGCTCAATGCCACGGATGGCAAGGTTCATCTGCGCCAGTTTCCACGTTGTAGGGTTAGAATCCTGACCGTAAATCGAAATATCATTGATGTTGCCGCTGTGGTTTTCTACAAACTTAGCCGACTGCACAAACATACCGCCGCTGCCACAGCAAGGGTCATACACACGACCCTTGAACGGTTGCAGCACTTCCACCAGTGTCCGTACAACGCAGGACGGCGTAAAGAACTCGCCGCCGCGCTTGCCTTCCTGCTCTGCAAACATGGACAAGCAATATTCATAGGTGCGCCCCAGAATGTCCTTTTCGCTGCCGTGTTCAATCATTTTGATGTTGGTGAACAGGTCAACCACTTCACCCAAACGGCGTTTGTCCAGTTCCGGGCGTGCAAAATTTTTCGGCAGGATGTCCTTCAGGCGCGAATTTTCTTTTTCGATGGCGCGCATTGCATCATCGATTACCTGACCGATTTCCGGGTCATGTGCTTTCGCTGCAACTTCATTCCAACGTGCGCCAGCAGGCACAAAGAAGATACCCTCCGAGGTGTACTCGTCGCGATCTTCCTCAAAGCCATCACCATCTGCGACCAACTGATCATACTTATCTGTGAAACGATCCGAAATATATTTCAAGAAAATAAGA